>Ga0209382_10006376_pt1 | contig 15190 bp, 11 predicted proteins | sample SoiMetdeltSBSDD5_FD_187599 | JGI IMG/M metagenome (GOLD analysis project Ga0209382, IMG submission 187599) | Bulk soil microbial communities from a Populus tree surrounding site in Tennessee, USA - Soil MetaG P. deltoides SBSDD5 (SPAdes) (version 2) | ecosystem: Environmental > Terrestrial >... | reverse complement strand
GTGGTTGAAGGCGCTCAAGCAGGCGCTGGGGTGCGGCGGGGCGGTGGAGGACGGGACGCTGGTGGTGCAGGGCGATCACCGGCCGAGGGTGAAGGCCTGGCTGGAAGCCCGCGGCGTGAAGCGCGTGTCGGTGGGCTGAGCCGATTCGTAGCAGGTGAGCGTTTCCTGAAGGGCGCCTCAATATTGTGAGGTCCGCCGCGGTCTCCGCGCCAGGAACCCGGCGTGATCCTTGGCTGTGCGCGACGGAACGGGGATTGCTGGGCCGGCGGTCATGAAAACGCTGGTGGCGGGCAGTCTCACGTGTGTGCTCCTGCTGTCCATCACCGGATGTGACGGCGAGGGCCGGCGCACGAACTCCGGAGCTGTGGAGGTGGGCTGGTGCTCGATCGGTGGCTGTTCCGGCGAACTGTGCGGGAATGGCTCTGGAGGCGTGTCCACCTGCGAGTGGAAAGACGAGTACGCCTGCTTCAAGACAGCCATCTGCGCGCCCCAGGTGTATGGGGGGTGCGGCTGGACACAGACGCCGGAGCTGATGTCGTGCCTGGAGAACGGCGTGCCGGTGGTCGGCCCGGGGGCGTGCTCCGCGGACTCGGACTGCTCGGGCGGCGAGGTCTGCGAAAGTTGCCCGGGCGTGAACGGAGACCGCAGCGCCTGCACCCCCGGCTGCCATCACGACAGCCAGTGCCCTGCCGGGCAACAGTGCCGCGTCGTCGAATGCGTCAGTTGCCCCTGCCCGGGACAGTGCTCCTGATCGCCTCGTGTACCGTCGGGGGCGCCCGCGAGCTGTCCGCGACCAGCTCGCGCGCCGCGGCGCCCAGCCTGGCGAGGAGGCGCTGCATCGTCGGCTCCTGCCACTGTGTCGGGTCGTAGCCGGCGCGGCCCTGGAGCGCTCCCGCGGGATCGCGCCGCAGCCGGAGGCTGAAGCCGGGCTCCTGCCCCATGTTCACTCCTGACTTGAGCACCCGCCCGCGCGCCGCTCCGAACGACAGCTCGACCGGTTCGTTTCCGGGCAGGTACTGCACCACGAAGCACCACGGTGGCGCCTCGCCGAAGAGGCTGGGCACCAGCGGCGGGAACTGGGCCAGGCCCAGCGACGCCGGGACGTACGCGTGGCGGTACGCCTCCATGCAGCTCCGGGTCGCCTCCTCCAGGGCGGAGGTGAGTGGCCGTGCCGGGTCCAGCCTCGAGCGAACCAGCGCCGGCCGGGTGAAGAACCCGACCATCGTGCGGGCCGCGGGATGGTCGCGCTGATCGAAGAGGGTGATGGCGAGGCGGTGCTCCGACGAGGTGCGGTCGGAGAGCGCGAGGTGGAACGCCGTCAGCAGCACCACCAGCGGCGTCGACCGCGCGCGGGTGGCGAAGCGCGCCAGGCCTGCCAGCTCGTCCGGCGCGAGCACCTCCGCCCGCACCTCGCGCCCGCTCACGGCGCCGGGAGTGAAGGGGAGGTCGCTCCGCACCTCGTACGGTGGAAAGTCGGCGAGGTAGCGCCGCCAGAACTCGGCGCCGGCCCGGAGCGCCTCCGCGCTGCCCTCCGCCTGCCAGCGCGCGTAGTCGCCGTAGCCCATCTCCAGCGGGGGAAGGCGACCGCCCTCCACCCTCGCGGAGTACGCCAGCGCCAGGTCCCGGAGCGCGACGAAGAGACCGGTCGCGTCGCAGGCCGCGTGGTGGATCGCCAGCCGGAGTTGATGCCGGTCCGGACCCGAGCGTTCGAGCGCGGCGCGGATCAGCGGGGGCTCGAATGGCGGGACGGAGAGGCGGTCGGCGGAGAGCGCGCTCACTTCTTCCAGCAACGCCGCGCCCTCAGGGCACGGGAATTCCTCCTGGACGAGGTCTCCCGCCGCGTCGAGCGCCAGCCGGGTGCGAAGGGCGGACTGGCGGGCCACCACGTCCGCCAGCGCGGCGCGGAGCAGCTCCACATCGAGTGGGCCCTCCAGGGCCACGTCCACTTGCAGCGTGAACGTCGGGCTGAAGAACGCCTCCGGGCGCGCCATCTCCAGCGCCAGCAGAGTCTGCTGCTCGTAGGAGAGCGGGTGGATTCGACCATCGCCGGCCTGCGGGAAGCTCATGCCGGATCTCCATCCGCCACTTGCAGCGTGAACGTCGGGCTGAAGAACGCCTCCGGGCGCGCCATCTCCAGCGCCAGCAGGGTCTGCTGCTCGTAGGAGAGCGGGTGGATTCGACCATCGCCGGCTCGCGGGAAGCTCATGCCGGACCTCCATCCGCCGGCAGCGTTTGGGGCTCGCAGGAGAGCACGCAGATGAGGCCCTCTCTGGCCCGCGGGGAGCTCACGCCTGGCGCTCCGCCGCCAGCAGCGCGGCGTGATCGGGGACCTGTTCGCGCGCGGCGCACAGTGCCAGGTGCCGCCGTTCGAGGTCGGCCCGTGGGTTGTCCAGCGCCAGGAACCGCTCCCAGGCGATGCCGAACCCCAGCCGCTCCCACAGCTCGGCGTTGCGGCGCTCGTGGTCGCCCAGCGGCTCCAGCAGCACGACGGGCGTGGCCGCCGCGAGCGAATCGAGCAGCGTGGCGCCGCCCGGCTTGCTGAGCACGAACGGCGCCTCCCGCACCAGTTCAAACGCAGCGTGGTGGTCGTCCGGCACCCGGTAGCTCGCAGTCCCATCGGGCGCCACCTCGCCGAACGGGGGAAACCCCGGCTCACCTCGCCACGGTTCCCACTCCGGATCGGCCAGGAAGTGGCGGCTCCCGGCGGCGCGGGTGCCGGCGTCCTCCAGCTCGCAGCCGATGACGTCCATCGGCCAGCCGCGCTGCGCCAGCTCCTCGGCGCGCTCGGCGTAGGTGCCCATTCCCCAGCCGCCGCCGTGCGCGATCGGCCGCTCGCGTCTGGAGAACGGCACCGGTGGCTCACGCGTGGCCAGGATGGCGCTCCGCACGCAGCCGGCCTCCGCGTCCAGCAACCGGCGACTGTGACCGATCCCCGAGAAGGCAGCCGTCGCGCGGAACGACGGCGAGTCCACGGAGTCCACGTGGCACAGCTCCACATCGAGCACCCCGCGCGCGAGCGACCGGAATCTGTCCAGCAGGGGTAGCCAGAACCCGGAGAGCACCACGAACCAGCGGCGATCCTCGTCCGCCCACCGCTGGAGCAGCGCGGTGGACGCCACCTCGTCGAGGAGCGGCGTGGGGTCGCGCGCCAGCTTGTGCCCGGCCACCGCCGCGCGGAAATCGCGATGGAACGCCGAACGCGTGCGCCGCAGCCCCCGGCGCCGCTCCTCCGGGAGCAGTGCTTCCAGGACGAACACCTCGGCCGGGATCCCCAGCCTCCGCAGGTCGCGTCGCAGGAGCAGGCCGGGCAGGTAGACACCCAGGGCCACGCCGGAGCAGAGGATCGCGAAGCTCATCCCCGCCCGGCACTCTAGCCGCTGCCATGACGTTGCCGCGCACCAGGAGCGTGGGTACGACTACGCCATGGCATCTGCCAGGTTCGCCGTCAGCTTGCCCGAGGAGCTCTTCCGGGCAGTGGAGCTGGAGCGGAAGCGCCTTGGGATGAGCCGCAGCGCCGTGGTGCGGACGGGACTGCTCGCCTGGCTCCAAGCACAGCGGCTCCAGAAACGGACGAGGCAATACGTCAATGCCTATCGCGCCCGGCCGGAGACGGACCGCGAGATCGCCGAGGCGGCAAAGCTGGTGCGTGCCCTGCGCTTCGCCAGGCTCATCCCAGCTCGTCGATCTGCCGGAGCGTCCCGCGCAGCCGGAGCTCGACCAGGGTGCGGATCCCCAGCCAGCGCATCCCCGAGTACGCGCGCGGGCCCGCCTCCACCAGCATGATCAGGTACAGGTAGGCGCGGTAGAGCGCGATCCGGAGCCGCACCTCGGGCGTGAAGGAGAGCGGCGCTCCCAGCGCGCGCGCGTAGCCCGCCAGGAAGTCCGGCTCCCGCTCGATGTCGCCCAGCAGCGAGGCGGACGGCAGCTCCGCCAGCGGGTCTCCCCAGAACGCGCGCTCCCCGTCGATCAGCGCCTCCAGCTCCCACGCCCCGGATGGGCCGCGGATGACGAAGACGTTCCCGTCCCAGAGGTCGAAGTGCACCAGCGACGGCTCGCGCACCACGTCCAGCGACGGGCCCGTCCGCTCGAAGAGGCGGCGGAGCTCGTCCGTCCGGCGCGGGAGCCGCGTCCTGTACTGGTCCGCGTCGTCCAGGAGGTCCCCCACCATCCGCGAGAACGCCTCCCGCCAGGTGGCGCCGCCGCCGGCACCTCCTCGCGGGTATCCGAATCGCTCGCCCCGGATCTTCGAGAACGCACCCGCGACCTCCCCCAGCCGCGCGCGGATCCGGCGGCGATCGTCGCGCGGGACTCGCGAGCCGTACAGCGGCACGCCGTTCAGCAGCGCCATCGCGAACCACTCGCTCTCGATGACCTTCCGGTCCAGGCCGCTGGCCAGCACCCTGGGGACCGGGCCGCCGCCCGCGCGCTCCACGCGCTCGTAGAACTCCAGCTCCGTCCTCATCAGGTCGCGCTCGTAGCGGAGCAGGGGCGCGCCGGGCGGGGGCGCCACCTTGAGCACCAGCGGCGGAACGCCCTCCAGCCGGAGCGCGTAGGAGGCGTTGAAGGTGCCCTCGGTGAGCTCGCGCGACTCCAGCACGCGCGCGCTGGACCCGAAGGCCGCGCGGGCGACGGCGGAGATCTCCTCGGCGGTCAGTCGCCGCTTGGTGGGGCTATCCATCGCCATGGGCGCGGAGAAGCTGGACCATCCGAGGGAAGTGGAACGCCCCCACCAGCGTCTGGGTCACCAGCAGGCCGGTGGACCAGGCGAGGCTGAATCCGAGCGCCGCGGGCGCGGAGAGCGCGCCCCACCGGTTGGCGAGCACCTCCACCGCCACCCCCTGCGGCCCGCCGTAGCCGGCGATGGAGACGATCGACGATCCGCTGATGACGAAGATGGGGCCGAAGGTGAGGAGCTGGCCCAGGTCCAGCCGGGCGCCCATCCCCGCCAGCAGCAGCCACACGCACGCCAGCGCGATCGCCTGGATCGCGGCGCGGAACGCGAGCTGGAACCAGAGCTCCCCGGCGCTCGCCTCGCGCAGCGCCCGGAAGAAACGGAGGTCGGCGATGGCCGGCGCGCGCCGCAGCAGCACCAGCGCCACGGCGATCGCCAGCGCGGCGCCCAGGGCCGCGGCGAGCGCGAAGGACACCTGGACGGCGCCGGCGAGCGACGCCGCGGCGGCGACCGTGAGCTCGGCCCCGCCGATCATCTCTGACGCGCCCACGGCCAGCAGCGGGCTGATCCGCCGCCGCCGCCAGAAATACAGGGGCCCCACCGTCTTGGTCAGCAGCGGGAACACCAGGAAGAGGATCTGCTTCCCGCACACCAGGGCGCGCACGTGCGACCAGGGCATCTGGTCCCAGACGTGCCGGCGCCAGGTCATGCCGAAGCCCAGGATCTCCATCGCGTAGTAGGTGGCGGTGAACACCACCAGCGCGCCGGCCAGCACCGGGAGCGAGAGCGCCCCCATCCCCTCCCGCACCGCGGCCGCCGAGAGCCCGCGCGCGGCGTAGATGCAGAGCCCCGCCGCGACGGCCACGCTGATCGCGGTGTTCACCACGGTGGCGCGCCGGCTGGGCGCCGCGGCCGGCTCCGTCACGGCGCGCCTTCAGCGGCGCGCCACAGCGCCTCCAGCAGGGCCGTCCTCCACCTCGCCCGTCCCATGGCCTCCTGGTCGAACCCGCGCCCGCAGGCCCTGAGGAACGCGGCGAGCTGCGTCTCGACGTAGGAGCTGGGGGGGAAGGAGATGGTCCTCCGCGCTCCGGTCGTGCCGATGTGGTGGAGGTTGACCCGGAACGCCCCGGTGACGGGTCTGAGGAAGGACTGGTGCATCACCTCTCCGGCGGGACCGGTGGCGCGCACCACCGCCGCGTGGGAGCCGCCGAACGCGCAGTGCAGGGTCGCGCGCCGGCCTCCGTCCAGCTCCACCTCGCTCTCGAACGAGATCGCTCCCCACCCGCGCGATCGAACGCGGACGAGCTGCGGGCGGTGGAAGGCCAGGTCCACCAGCGCCGCGAAGTACGGCGCGGCGTCCCAGAAGATGCCTCCCCCTTGAGACAGGGTCCTGCGGTAGCTGTCCTCGGGCGGCTCCCCGAACGACATCCGGCACTCCAGCGACTGGACCGGCCCCGGCTCCGCGAGCGCGGTGGGCCACGGGTGGAAATCCAGCGGCATCGCCTCCAGCACCGTGACGTTCCTGCCGCGCGCGGCCGCCTCGATGCGATCGACCTCCTGCGCGGCGAGCGCCAGCGGCTTCTCCACCAGCACGTGCTTGCCGGCCGCGGCGGCCTTCTCGGCCCACGTCGCGTGAAGCCCGGGTGGCAAGGCCATGTAGACCGCTTCGACGTCGTCCGCGGCCAGCAGCTCGTCGTATCCCGTCACGGCGCGCGCGCCGGGGAGGTCGCGAACCGCGAAGCGGGCGCGCTCGAGCGAGCGGGAAGCGACGGCGACCACCTGCACCAGCTCCGGCTGGACGACCACGCGGCGGAAGATCCTCGATGCGCCGAGGACGCCAAGCTTAAGCATCGGCGGCCCTCCCGGAAGCGATGCCCAGCGGCGCCAGCGCCCCGGCCACCGCGCCCTCCGGCACCGCCGCCTCGCCCAGGGCGGCCACGCACAGCCGCCCGCGCGTGCCGCCCCCGGCCAGCGCCCGCCCGGAGAGCAGGAGCAGGCCGCCCCGGCCTCGCCGCGCGAGCACACCCGCTCGGTCCAGCGCCTCCAGGACCTGCTCCACGCCCACCTCGCGCTCCAGCCGGACGGGGCGGGTCGACAGCCGGCTCGGCATGCCGGCGCGCGCGGCGATGGCCAGGTTGATCAGCCCCATCGAACGTCGGGCGTTGATCTCCAGCAGCGGCACCAGGGAGCCGTCGGCCAGCCGCATCGAGTCCACGCAGGCCGGTCCACGGTATCCCCGCTGTCGAAGCGCGCCGCTCACCTGCGCCATCACCTCGAAGTAGTTGGCCCGCTCCAGCGACTCACGAAGAGCCAAGGGGGCGGAGCGTACCGCGCCGAACCGGAGGCCGTCGTTCTCCATCACCTGCAGCCCCACCACTTCACCGTCCGTGTCGAGGTGGCAGGAGAAGTCTTCAGCCCTGCGGAACAGCGGCTGGACCAGCAGCTCGAACGGCTCGGCCCGGCGCTGGAGCCAGGCCACCAGCCTCCGCAGCTCCGGCTCCTCCCGGATGACCATGGACCCGCGCCCCGAGACGCCCAGTGGGTCCTTCACCACGCACCCGCCGTGTCCCAGCAGCGCGCCGGCCTCCGACGCCAGCCCGGCCGCGTCCCTGGTCACCTTCGCCACTCCGGGCAGCCCCAGCGATGCGGCCAGCGCGTTGGAGAACAGCTTGGAGCCCACCTCCCGTGCGACCTCCACCGGCGGGAGGTGCGCGGCCTCCAGCTCCAGGCGCCTGCACGTCTCCAGCACCTCCGCCGTCACCGCGTACGGCTCGGCGCGCGCGCCCCGGAGCGGGTGGAGCTCGTCGTCCGCGGAGAACGCCTGGAAGCGCCACCCCGCGTCCTCCAGGTGCTGCCGGTGCGCCGCCAGCAGCGGCCGGGCGGTGAGTAGCGCGTCGCCGGGCGCGCAGAGCGCGAAGAGCATCTCCTCCATCACCGCCACGATGCGCTCCGCGGCGGAGTCCGGCACCGCCGGCAGCGGCGCCGGCCCTTCGCGCCAGCGCGCCTCCGCGTCGAGGGCGCCGAAGTGGACCCGGCCGATCATCCGCGCTGGGCCGCCACCACGCCGTCGACGAACGAGGCGAAGTCCCGCACCGACCCCAGCTTCGCCAGGTCCAGGCGTTCGAAGTCCAGCGCCACCTGGAAGCGGTCCTCCACGCCGAGCAGGAAGGAGATCATCTGGATGGAGTCCAGCCCCAGGTCGTCGACGATCCGGTCCTCGTCACGGACCCGGGGCGCGGCGTCGGTGTCGCGGAGGACGCCCGCCAGCAGCACCTTCAGCTCACCCAGCGATCGCGGTTCCACCGGTCCTCGACTCGTCGCCGTTCAAGTAGAGCAGGATGCACCTGGAGCAGACCGGGAAGAGCCCGCCGCGCTGCACCACCTCGCGCACGCGGCGGAAGCGAGCGCTCTGCCACACCTCGCGCACCGGGGCGCCGCGCAGGCTGCCCACCACGAATTCGGGGAAGAACTTGCAGGAGCTCACGTTCCCGTCGGCGTGGACCTCCATCCGGTTGGACACGGCCAGGCACCGCGACTTGCCCTGCGCCGGCCGGTCCGTCCCGCGCGCGAAGTCCGCCAGCTCCCCGTCCGAGACCTCCGGCTGGTAGCGGAGGCGGATGGACCAGGCCCGCGCCGCCACCCGCGCGCGCTCGCGGGCCAGCGCCGGGAGCACGTCCTCGCTCAGCCGGTACGAGTAGGAGTGCCAGGTGGCGCGCCCCGGCGCGGGCGGCGGATTCAGCCAGGCCAGCTCCGCCGCGTAGCGCGCGTCCATCGCCGCGGCGGTCTGCGGGCTGATGTACCAGGGGAGCTGGAAGTAGAGGGAGCTCACGCCCAGCCGCTCGGCCCACTCGGCGGTCTCGTACAGGCGGCCCGCGGTGCCGTCCGCCACCATCGAGAGCAGCGTCACCTCGCCCCGGAAGTCACCGCGCCGCCGGGCCTCCAGCAGCCACTCCACCGCGGCGGCGGTGCGCACGAAGGTGCCGCGGCCGCGGAGCGCGTCGTGCGCCTCCTCCGGCCCGTCCACGCTCACCAGCACGTTGAGGCCGCGGCCGATGCGGAAGAGGTCGGCGGCGCGCTCCTTCATCAACAGCCCGTTGGTGCAGAGGTTCACGGTGCGCGGCGTGTCCTCCAGGAGCGCCGCCAGCTCCGGGAAGCGCGAGTACATGAGCGGCTCGCCGCCCCAGAGGAACAGCTTGGCGCGGACCTCCTCCGTCTCCGCCAGCACGCGGGCGGCGATCTCCAGGTCCAGCTCGGCGCGCTGCCGTTCCGCGTCGTACGCGCGGAAGAACCCCTGTTCGTTCCACTGGTAGCAGTGGTCGCAGCGCAGGTTGCAGCGGTAGGTGAGCTGGAGGCTGACCTCCAGCGGCAGCGGGGTGGCGCCGGAAGGGTCCGACTCCAGCAGCCGCCGCGTCTCCGACCGCACCCGCACCGTCCGTGCGAGATCCGCGAAGCTCCTCGCGTCGAAGCGGACGGTGGTCTTCGGCCGCATGCCCCGGGCGTACCATGCCGCCGCGGCGAATTCGAGACGGGGGGCCGCGGCGACCGCCCGAGCGCCGGAAACGCCGGAAGCACCGCAAGCGCGCGCCGGGCGGGCGCTGGAGGCTCCGGGCATCTTCGTTTGAGTCCTCGCAGCTGGCCTTCGTAAGCTCGCCGCGGTGCGAGATCGCGAGCGAGGCCCCCCGCCGGCACTCATGGTGTCTGGAGCGACCGGCGCACAGCTCGACCGCCGGGCCCTCGCGCTCAAGCTCCGGCTGGAGAAGGACGAGCTCCCCGCCGGCCCGGTGGTGGGAGGGCCTCTCGAACGGGAGCACCGCCTGGCGATCGCCGCCGCCGACCGCGCGCAGCTCGCCGCGCTGCTGGAGGCGTTCCTCCGCCGCGAGCCGGCCAAGGGGCTGCACGTCGGTCAGGTGCGCGGGCCCCGCCCCAGGATCGTCTTCGTGTGCTCGGGGTTCGGCTCGGACTCTCCTTCGATGGGCCGCGACCTGTACGCCTTCAGCCCCGACTTCCGGCGGGTCATCGACGCGTTCGACGAGCTCAACCGGCCGCTGGCGGGCTTCTCGCTGGCGGCGGAGCTCACCTCCGGCGGCTCCAGCGTCCTCGCCTGGCGCGAGCCGGAGATCCTCCTGCCGGCGGTGATGGCGGTGCAGGTCGGGCTCGCGGCCCACTGGCGATCGCTGGGGGTTCACCCCGACGTGGTGGTGGGCCAGAGCTCCGGGGAGGTGGCCGCGGCGACCATCGCCGGCATCCTGGAGCTGGAGGACGCGGTGCGCCTGGCGCACGGTCGCGCGCGGTTGCTGGCGAGGACCCGGGGCCCCTGGAAGATGCTGCTCGCGATGGTCGACGCCGGCCGCGCGGAGCGCGAGCTGAAGGGGCTCGAAGGCGTCCAGATCACCGCGGTGAACGGCCCCGCCGAGGTGATCGTCTCCGGCCATGGCGACGCCATCGAGACGCTGCGGCGCCGGCTCGAGCGCGCCGGCGCCGTGGTGCTCGCCAGCGCGTACCTGTCGCACAGCTCGCGGCTGGATCCCTTCGAGGGTGAATTCATGGCGGGCCTCGCCGGCGTGGCTCCCCGCGAGGGCACCATCCCCTACCACTCCTCGGTGACCGGCGAGCGCATCGACGGCCGGAGCTGTGACGTCGCGTACTGGTGGAGGACGCTGCGCGATCCGGTGCTGCTCCACCGCGCCGTGACGAGGGTCCTCGACGCCGGCCCCTGCGCGTTCGTCGAGATCAGCCCGCACCCGGTGCTGGCGCGACCCTTGACCGAGGCGATCGAGGTCGGCTCCCTCCCTTCCCGCTCCGTCGTCGTCGGCACCCTGCGGCGCAACCAGCCCGATCGGCTGAGCCTCCTCGACTCGCTGGCGCGGCTGTTCGTGCACGGCATCGGGCCCGCCGCCGCCGGTGACGGGGCCGCGCCGCCGCCCGAGGCCCTGGACGAGGAGGTGGCGCGCTGGCGCACCGCCGATGCGGCGCGGGAGCGCCCGGCCACCGGGACGCTCTGGTTCCTGCGCGAGCAGATCGCCGCCCTCGTCGGAGCTCCGGTCGAGTCGATCGACCCGGACGCCCGCCTGGCCGCGCTGGGCATCGACTCGATCCGCGGTCTCGAGCTCTGCGCGCTGGCGGAGCGCCGCCGGGCACGCCGGCTCCCCCCGCACCGGCTCATCGGCGCGACGGTCGGAGAGATCGCGGCGCTGCTCGACGCCCCGCGCGACGCGGACGCCCGCGCGCCCACCTCCGTCCCACCGGCGCACGTCGATCCCGCCCGCCGCCACGCCCCGTTCCACCTCACCGAGCTCCAGGAGGCGTACTGGGTCGGCCACATGGTGGACTCCGAGCTGTCGGGGCCGGCGTACGCCTTCCTCGAGCTCGACTGCGGGGAGGTGGATGCCGGACGGCTCGAGTCGGCGTGGAATCGCCTGATCGAGCGGCACGACGTGCTGCGCGCGGTGGTCGAGGACGGCCGGTGGCGCGTGCTGCCCGAGGTCCCCCGCGACCGGATCGCGTTCGTCGATCTCACCGCGAAGGACGAGCCGGGCCGGGAGGAGCAGCTGGCGCGCAGCCGCGAGGAGATGGCGGCCGGCGCCCGCGCTCCCGGCGCGTGGCCGCTGTGCGAGCTGCGCCTGTTCCGGACGGCTCCTGGACGGCACCTCCTCCAGGTCAGGAGCAGCCTGCTCGTCCTCGATTTCCCGAGCTGGGCGATCCTCACCCGCGAATGGGAGGCGCTCTACGACGATCCAGGCGCCTCGCTCCCGGCGCTCGCCCTGAGCTACCGGGACTACGCGGTCGCGCTGGCGGCCTTCCGCGAGACCGAGACGTACGAGCGGAGCCTGGCCTACTGGCGCGCGCGGGCGCAGCGGCTGCCACCGGGCCCGCACCTCCCACCGCCCCGGGGCGAGCGCGCCGGCGCCGCATGGGGGCAGGTGCTTGCCCGCATCGGCCGCGAGCGCGCGAGCGCCTTCCGCGCCCGGGCGACCGAGCGCGGGCTCTCGCTGGCGCCGGCGCTCATCGGGTGCTTCGCGGAGGTCGTCGCGGCCTGGGCGGGCGAGCGTCACTTCACCCTCTCGCTGCTCCAGCAGCAGCGGCTCCCGGTGCACCCAGAGGTCCGGCGACTGGTCGGCCGCTTCAGCTCGATCCTCCCGCTCGAGGTCGACTTCCGGGGCCGCGCACCGTTCGGGGACCGGGTCGTCTCGCTCGCCGAACGCCTCGCGCTCGACCACGCGCACGGCGCCGTCGACGGGATCCGGGTCGCGCGGGAGTCCAGCCGCACGCGCGGCGAGCTGCACGCGATCTCGCCCGTGGTGCTCTCGAGCGCCGTGGGCACGGGCGAGCTCCCGCTCTCCTGGCTCGGGCGACTGGTGCGGCGCGAGCTGCGGACGCCGCACGTGGCGCTCGACGTGCAGATGGCCGAGCACCAGGGAGAGCTGTTGATGAGCTGGGACTTCCGCTCCGATCGCCTCGCGCCGGCGGCGGTGGAGGAGATGGCGCGGGCGCTGGAGCACCTGGTCGCGAGCCTGGGGGCGCCGGACGCCTGGAGCGCCGATCGTCCCGAGCTGCTCGACGAGCGGCACCTGGCGCCCCGCAGGCGCGCGAACGACACCGCGGCGCCGCTGCCCTCGCGAGCGCTGCACGAGCTGCTCGAGGAGCACGCCGCCGCCCGGCCGGACGCGCCGGCCGTGATCTCCCGCGTTGGCCGTCACACGCACCGCGAGCTCGACCTGGCCGCCTCCGACCTGGCCGCCCGGCTCGTCTCGGCGGGTGCCGGCCCCGGAGGGCGCGTGGCCGTGTATTCGGAGCAGGGATGGGAGGCGATCGTCGCCCTGCAGGCGATCCTCAAGGCGGGCGCGGCCTACCTGCCCATCGACGCTCACCTGGTGCCGCCGGAGCGCGCCACCCGGCTGATGGAGGACGGCAGGGTCGCCGCCGCCGTCACCCGGCCGCACCTGGCCGGCCGGGTCGCGGCTCCCGGCGGTGTGCCGGTCATCCTCCTCCCCGGTGAGCCGGCGGCGCCCGCCGCGCCGGAGCCCAGCGGGCGCTCCGCTCCCGGCGACGTCGCGTACGTCATCTACACGTCGGGCTCCACGGGACGTCCCAAGGGCGTGGTCATCGATCACCGCGCCGCGGCCAACACCATCGCGGACATCAACCGGCGCTTCGACGTCGGGTCAGGCGATCGAACGCTGGCGCTGTCGTCGATAGGCTTCGACCTCTCGGTCTACGACGTGTTCGGCGTCCTGGGCGCGGGCGGCGCGATCGTGGTCCCGGACAGGGCGGATCGCCTCGACCCGTCCCGCTGGCTGGAGCTGATCGCGCGGGAGCGCGTCACCATCTGGAACACGGTCCCCAGCTTGCTCGGCCTGCTGGCCGACCACGTGGAGGCCCTGGGAACGCCGGCGGCGCGCGCGCAGCTCGCCGGCCTGCGCCTGGTGCTCCTCTCGGGCGACTGGATCCCGGTGGAGCTGCCGGACCGCTTCCGCGCCCTGTGCCCCGCCGCCGAGGTGGTGAGCCTGGGCGGCGCGACCGAGGCGTCGATCTGGTCGATCGCGTTTCCGATCCGGGCGGTGTCGCCGTCGTGGGAGAGCATCCCCTACGGGTTCCCGCTCTCGAACCAGACCTTCCACGTGCTGGACGACGGCGGCTCGCCCTCACCCACCTCCGTGCAGGGGCACCTCCACATCGGAGGCGCCGGGCTCGCGCGGGGGTACTGGGACGACGCCGAGCGCACGGCCGCGGCCTTCATCGACCACCCGTCGCTGGGGCGGCTCTACCGGACCGGCGACCTCGGGCGTTACCAGGCGGACGGGTGCGTGGAGCTCCTGGGCCGGCAGGACTCGCAGGTCAAGGTCAACGGCTACCGCGTCGAGCTGGGGGAGATCGAGCGCGCGCTCCTCGACGCGCCGAGCGTCCGCGACGCGCACGTGGTCGCCGAGCGGGAGGGCGGACGGGTGGAGGCGGGGCGCCCGCGGGGAACCGCCCGCCGGCTGCTCGCGTACGTGGTCCCCAGGCCGGGCGCGTCGCTCGACCTCCCCGTGCTCCGGGCGCTGCTGAGCGCCCGCCTTCCCTCGTACATGGTCCCGGCGCAGATCCTGGAGATCGATTCGATGCCGCTGTCCGCCAACGGCAAGGTCGATCCGGGCGCGCTCCCCGGGCCGGATCGCTCCCCGGCGGACGTCCCGGTCGCGACCGCCGCCGAGGGGACCATCGAGGCCGCGCTTCGCGGCATCTGGAGCGCGCTCCTGGAGATCGACATCGTCCCCTCCGACGCCAGCTTCTTCGAGCTGGGCGGCACCTCGGTGGACGCGGTGCGCTTGATCTCGCGCGTCCAGGCGCAGCTCGGGCGCCGGCTGTCGCTCGACGATCTGCTCCGCGCGCCCACGCTGCACGCCCTCGCCGACCGGGTGAGCCGGCTCCCTCAGGGGGGCGCCGGCTGCTGCCTGGTGCGCTTGCCGCCGGGGGGCGAGGGCCCGCCGCTGTTCCTGGTCCACCCGGTGGGCGGCGGCGTCCTCTGCTACGCCGGGCTGGCACGCGCGCTGGCGGGCGTCGTGCCGTGCGTCGGGATCCAGGCGCACGGGCTGGACGGGGCGTCCGCGCCGTTCTCCGAGATGGCGGCGCTCGCGGCCCACTACGCGGAGCGCGTCCAGGCGTTCGCGCCCGCCGGGCCGGTCAGGCTCGCCGGCTGGTCGCTGGGCGGCGCGATCGCCGTCGAGGTGGCGGCGCTGCTGGCGGCGCGGGGACGGGTGCTGGAGCCGGTGATCCTCATCGACTCGTGGGCGCCGCTGGGGACGCAGGGGCCCGACCCGGATCGCGAGCGGCTGCGCGAGTGGTTCCTGGGCGAGGTGCGGCGCACGCCCGCGCCCGGGGCGGACCGGCCGCTCGACCATCTGCCGGCGGCCGAGCTGGAGAGCCTGTTCGCGGTCTACCGGGCCCACGCCCGGATCGGCCGCCGCCACGCGCCGGCGCGGTACGCGGGCCCGGTCACGCTGCTGGCCGCGACCGCCCGCCCGGCGCCGGGCTGGAGCGAGCACCCGGCGCTGCGCCATCCCGCCCTGGCCCGGCCGGACCTGGGCTGGGGCGAGTACCTGGCGTCCCTCTCGGTCATCCACGTCCCGGGCGACCACTACACGATCCTCGGCGGCGCCGGGCTGGAGGCGATCGTCGAGGCGATCGCCGGCGCCGGGGCCCGCGAGCTGCTCGCATGATCGCCACCCAGGCCTGGGTGTTGCGTCGCGCGGCCCCGGGCGAGGAGCGGGCGCGGGCACGACTCTCGCTCGAGGAGCTGAGCTTCCCCGAGCCCGGCCCCGACGAGGTCCTGGTGGAGCCGCTGTTCGGCTGCTGGGAGGGAAACCTGGAGCACGCGCTGGCGCGCGATCCGGTGGACATCTGCGCCCTGCGCAACGAGGACCGCGTGGTCGTCGGCAACAGCGGCGTGGTCCGCATCCTCTCCGCCGGCTCGCAGGTGACGGCGCGAAAGGAGGGCGACCTCGCCATCATCGGCGGCACCTCGTACCGGGGCGCCGACGG
>Ga0209382_10006374_pt1 | contig 15191 bp, 11 predicted proteins | sample SoiMetdeltSBSDD5_FD_187599 | JGI IMG/M metagenome (GOLD analysis project Ga0209382, IMG submission 187599) | Bulk soil microbial communities from a Populus tree surrounding site in Tennessee, USA - Soil MetaG P. deltoides SBSDD5 (SPAdes) (version 2) | ecosystem: Environmental > Terrestrial >... | reverse complement strand
TGCGTCTTCGGATAGTTCGTAGCGGTAAACGTACTCGCGGGATTTGATCCACTCGACGTGACCGTCAGCAAACGCGACGTTGGCGCCTTTTGCTCCATGGTTGTCAAATCGGTCGGGATAGTTCTCAATTCCGCCTGGGCCAGCGCTGTTCTCGTCCGCGTCCAGAATGATCCACACATTGGCGGGTCCCGACACGGTGCCTTTGAGGGCAAACGCCGCTTTCTTTTTTCCATATGTGAGCACGCTGGTCTGAGTTTTCCGCAGCCTGGGTTCGGTCCCTCGAAAGAAACCGAAAACCTCGTAACTGTGCCCGTCCAGCTCTTTGTTGAGAGCGTTGTCCAGCAAATCGACGACTTTCCCTGCAACGATATTGGTGCGGATAAAGTTTCGAGTGCCCGGGCAAATATAAGTCCTCAGGTTGGGAACATAGCGAGGGTACAACCAGTTCAGATCATCATCAAAAAAGTTGGCGGTATTCGCATAGGCGCCGTGGGCGTCATCCTCCGCATGCATGAGGCTGCCGAGGCTCATTTGCTTGAGATTGTTCAGGCAGCCGACCCGCCTAACCCGCTCCCTGGCACGACTTAGCGACGGAAGCAAGAGCACCGCCAGGGTGGCAATCACGGCTATCGCAACCAGCAACTCGATGAGAGTGAAGCCCTTGCGATTTTCGTCGTCAAAACTCGTCACACGGGGTTGACGATTGAGCAAGGCTGTCTTGCGGGAATTCCGGATGACAAGTGCGATATCTGGCCGTTAAGGGGACTCGTGTAAACTCGTCCGTCCAAGGGGCTAGATTCAGCGTTTCATTTTAGTGAGGTTCTCCAGGAAATCGACGTGGAGTTTGCCGCCGGCGCCATTCCACGGGCGCGGGCCCCAGGGCTTTGAACACACGTCCACGTCGCCATCGCCATCCGCGTCGCCGGCCTGCAATTCGTGGCCGCCCAATTTTTGATCGAGGATAATGCGCTCCTTGAATTCTCCACCGCCGAGATTTTCCCACATGACCCAGCGTGGATTTTCGCGGCCGGGCGGAAGCAGTTCCTCCTGTTCATTTGTGAAAATGTCGGGCCGGCCATCGTTGTTGAAGTCGGCCACGGCCAGCGCGTGAAGCGATCCGTAAGTGAAACTTTGCGGCAGCGGGATTTTTGTCCACGCGGCGCCCTTGCCATCGGCATTTTTGAGGACCACCGCTTTGGAATCGGTGATGTCGGCGTCCAGTATCACGACTTCCTGCTTTTTATCGCCATCGAGGTCGACGATCGCCGTGCGCACACAAACGCCGAAAGGCCCGCGGCGTCCCATGGGAATATTCTGATGCGCCGTCCACTTAAGGCCCTTCCCGTCCAGATTTTCAAACCACGTATCCGCTCGCACGACATCCTGGTCCCCATCGCCATCAATGTCGCCAATTCCCGCCGGTGTGATCGCGCCATGCACAGGCGGACCGATGGTGTGCCGAGTCCATGATTGTTTCGGATCACTCGGGATCGAGTACCAGCACAAGGCATTCAACTTCGTCCGCTCGTCCCCCATCATCACGATATCAGCTTTGCGGTCTCCGTCGATGTCAGCGGGGAGGATGTCGTGCGCGCCTGAGCCGCCAGGATCAAGGACATAGCGCTCGAACTCGCGCTCGCGCGGTTTGCCGGGATTGCGGAACCAAACGCCGCTGCACACGAGATCCTCCCAGCCATCGCCGTCCACATCGATCGCTGTCAACCCGACGTCCGAAAGGTAGTTGGTCCCGACGCGATGGCCGCACCCATTCGCTGGCTCCTTTGAACTCATACCAAAAACCTGGGATGGCTGCGCCGGTTTGCCGCCCAGCACAAAATCCAAATCGCCATCGCGATCCAGATCCGCCAGCGCGGCCAACCCGTAATCCCCGGTCCCGCGCGCGCTCACGGGCAACTCCCGATCCACGAAATGGTGGCGGAACTCCGCCGCACGCAGATCAACGGTCACCGCAACGAAAACGAACCCGAGCCATGCCCTTTTCATGAGCATGATGTCAGCAGGAATAGTCAGAATCCGCAAGGCAAGGGTCCACGGAAGGAATCCAGGGTGACACGCCTCGCTGGAGGTCTATAAAAAGAAAGTCGGCCTAAGTTGGAAGGCCGACTGTTCTTACCTTCATTCACACATCTAACCCCCTTGCGGGAATAACTGGCAGGCGTCTGACATTTTTGCGTATTGCAAATTGGTTAGAAGTGGGAGTTTGCCCCAAAAAAAGGGTGGGCTGTTACCCTACCCTGTAAGTAATAGCCCCATCGCTACTGGACATCCCCAAGCCGGTTTTGGAACACTGCTCGCCATGAAGCAATCGATCGTAACACTCGACATGGAAGGGGTGTTGACGCCCGAAATCTGGATCGCCGTGGCTGAAAAGACGGGCATCAAAGAACTCCGGCTCACCACGCGCGACATTCCGGATTATGACGTGCTGATGAAGGGGCGACTGAAGATTTTGGACCAGCACGACCTGAAGTTGAGCGACATCCAGAACGTGATCGGCACGTTGCGGCCACTGGACGGCGCTCTGGATTTTCTGCGGACATTGCGGGAACTGACGCAGGTGATCATTTTGTCCGACACGTTCGAGGAATTTGCGAAGCCGTTGCTGCGGCAGCTCGAGTGGCCGCTGCTCCTGTGCCATCGACTCGAAGTGGTCGATGGTCGCATCGTCAATTATCGGCTCCGGATCCCGGAACAAAAACGGCAGGCGGTCGCCGCTTTGCGCGCGATGAATTATCACGTGATCGCGGCTGGTGATTCGTTCAACGACACGGCGATGCTGGGCGAAGCGAACGTGGGGATATTTTTCCGCGCACCTATGGCGATCCAGGAGCAGTTCCTCCGGTTCAAGGCGGTCGAGACGTATGGCGATTTGCTGGCGGCGATTCGGGCGAACCTTTGAGCCATGATTCGCTCTTTCGCTTTCACCACGCAGGGCCGACTGCACAGCAAGGACATCGATACGTTCCTGATGCCGACGCTGCTGGCGGACACGAATCTTTTTTTGTGGGTCGACCTGGAAAAGCCGACGCCGGAGGAAGCCAAGACAGTGCTTGAAGACATTTTCCATTTTCACCCGTTGTCGATCGAGGATTGCGTCAAAGTGAGCCCTTCTCCCAAAGTGGAGGAATACACGCCGAGCAAGGAGGGGGACCGGTTTCAGCCATACCTCTTCATGGTGATCCACGCGGTGGATTACAGCCGGAAGGACGGCGTGTTCGCCACGAGTGAATTGAACTTCTTCCTTGGGAAGAATTTTCTTGTGACTTATCACGACGTGCCGCTGCGGAGCATCCAATCCGCCGAAGAACGCTGTCTGCGCGGCACGGTGCATATCGCGCGTGCTCCCGATCGAGTGGCTCACACGCTCCTGGACGGCCTCGTAGAGAATTACAAGCCGGCGCTGGACGAATTGTCCCTGGAGATCGCTGAACTCGAGGACCAGGTGATCCAGGCGCCGACTCGGTCCACGCTGAATCACATCCTGCAAATCAAGAAAGAGGTGTTGCACCTCCGGCAAATCATTGGGCCACAGCGCGAAGTCCTCGCCCGCTTCGCGCGCGCCGAGTTCAAACTGATACGTCCGCATCTGGTGCCTTATTACCGCAACGTGTACGACGCGCTCTTTCACATCTCGGAGCTTGCGCAGAATTACACCGATTCGCTGACCGGGATTCTGCAAGTGTATCTGAATATGTCATCGAACCAGACCGGCGAAGTCGTGAAACTTCTCACGATGATCACCGTCGTGACGGCCCCGCTCACCGTTGTCGGCACCTGGTACGGTATGAACTTCGAAGGCATTCACGAGTTCAAGTGGAAGTACGGGTACCATATGGCCATTGGCGTCACCATTCTGTCGACGGCGGTGACGATCTGGTGGTTTAAGCGGAAGAAGTGGTTCTGATTAAATGACCGATGACAAATGTCCAATGTCCAAGGAATGTCCAAGTACCAGTGCTCCTGGGAGTTTGGTGCTTCCTTGGTCATTGGTTACTGGCCGTTGGTTATTGCGCGCCTGTTCCGAGCGTTCAGGCGATTCCGTTGCCGAACCATGAAGTCTCGTTCCAGCGCGAGGGGGAAGAAATTGCGCGATATCATTTTGGTCCGGATTTGCGGCGGCCGTTTGTGTTTCCGGCGATTGGGCCGGCTGGGCGCTCGCTCACGCGCATGGGGCATCCGCACGATCCTGAATCGCACAGCCATCACAACTCGATCTGGATTTCGCACAATGACGTGAACGGCGTCAGCTTCTGGGATGACCGCGCGAAGGGAAGGATTGTCCATCGGCGGATTCTGCGACTCGACGATGGGAAGGAGGCCGCGGCGGTGCTTACTGAGAACGCATGGATGGCGAGCAACCAGGTGCTGTTGGTCGAACGTCGTGTTACGCGCGCGGAAGTGCTCGGCGACAAAGAATGGTTTCTCACGATCGGCTTGGAACTGCAGCCTGCGTTGCGCGAAGTCACGCTGGGCAAAACTCCTTTCGGGATGATTGGGGTTCGGATGGCGAAAACGATCGGTGTGAACGATGGCGGTGGGCGCATCCTCAATTCTGAAGGAGCCGTGAACGAAGCGGGCGTGTTCTGGAAAAAAGCCCGATGGGTGGATTACTCGGGCCCAATCACGGCGAAGGCCAACGAGGGCATCACTCTGATGGACCATCCTTCGAATCCGAACCATCCGACGACTTTCCACGTCCGTAATGATGGGTGGATGGGGGCAAGCCTCACGTTCGACGGTCCCCTCACGATCTCGACGAATCAGCCACTGAAGCTCAAGTATGGGCTATACATTCACGGCCAGGTTCCGTCGACGAATCAGATCTGGCGGACTTTTCAAAAGTTTGCCGCGGGGCCTGAGGGATAGGAGGCTTTCCTTGCGGCGCGTTTTCAGGCATATCGTTTCGCGATGATCTCTCGACCTATACTGATGCTTGTGTTCCTTGGGGTATTATGCGGCCGGGCGGCGGACCCGTTTAGCGAGGGCGTGCGTTCCACGCCGTGGCTTTCGCCGGAGGACCAACAGAAAAAATTTCATCTGCCGCCGGGCTTTGAGATTCAACTGGTTGCGGCCGAGCCGGATTTGATCAAGCCGATGAATATGGCCTTTGATGCGCGCGGGCGGTTGTGGGTGACGGTGACGCGGGAATATCCTTACGCCGCGCCGCTGGATAGGCCGGCGAGAGATGCGATCAAGATTCTGGAGGACACCAACGGCGATGGGAAAGCGGACAAGATCACAACGTTTGCCGATGGATTGAATATTCCGACGGGTATTTATCCGTTTCATGGCGGGTGTATCGCCTGGAGCATTCCGAACATCTGGCTATTTCGGGACACGAACGGCGATGACAAGGCGGACACGCGAGAGGTTTTGTTCGGCCCGCTTGGCTGGGAGCGCGATACGCACGGAATGAATTCGTCGTTCCGGCGCGGGTTCGATGGCTGGCTCTACGCCACGCACGGCTTCAACAACAACTCGACTGTTCGGGGCAAGGACGGGTCGGAAATCAAGATGAATTCCGGGAACACGTATCGCGTGCGGGTCGACGGCTCGCGCGTGGAGCCACACACCTTCGGACAGGTGAATCCATTCGGCTTGTGCCTGGATCCGATGGGAAATATTTATTCGGCGGATTGCCACAGCTCGCCGATCTACCAATTGCTGCGCGGCGGATATTATCCGAGCTTCGGCAAGCCGCATGATGGACTCGGTTTTGCGCCGGTAATGATGGAACACGCGCACGGTTCCACTGCCATCTGCGGCGTGTTTTATTATTCCGATTCGCTTTGGCCGGAGGAGTATCGCGACAACATTTTCGTCTGCAACGTGATGACCAGCCGGATCAATCGCGACCGCCTCTCTGAACATGGCTCTACAAAAATTGCACATGAACTTCCGGACTTCCTGACGACAGATGATCCATGGTTCCGCCCTGTGGATCTGCAACTCGGGCCCGATGGGGCGCTGTACGTCGCTGACTTTTACAATCGGATCATCGGGCATTACGAAGTGCCGCTCGAACATCCAGGCCGCGACCGAACCAGCGGCAGGATCTGGCGGGTCACTTATCGCGGGAATACGCATCCCAAGCGCACGGACCTTACACGTGGTTCGGCAGGCAAACTGATCGAAGCCTTGCGTGATCCGAACATGACTTACCGCATGCTGGCGACGGATCAACTCAGCGATCGCCTGGGCCAATCGGCGGTTACGCCGCTAAAACGGGCGTTAAAAGGCGCTCGAGGGGCGCAAAAGGTGCACGTTCTGTGGGCCTTGTTTCGTCTCGGTGCCCTTGAAGACAAAATGATCGAAGACGCTGCAAAAGACTCATCGCGCGAAGTGCGCACGCATGCGATGCGGATTCTGACCGAAAGGCCAAAGAGCCAACTGGCGCTTGCTGCGCTTTCCGATCCCGACGCGTTCGTGCAGCGCTCGGCGACCGAAGCCCTCGCCGCTGATCCACATGCCGACCACGTTGCTCCATTGTTGCGCCTTCTTGATTCTGTTTCTGCGCAGGATACGCATTTGTTGTACGCCGTGCGTAAAGCCCTGCGGGATCAATTCATCAAGCCAGGTCTTCTCGCAACGCTGGAACCCTCGCGTTCCCTTGCCGACATCGCGCTGGCGGTGAAGACTGAGGAAGCCGGCGCTTTCCTTGTAAATTATCTGGATAAAGAGGGGCGCGGTGATGCTTCGAAGTACATCCGTCACGCGGCGCGTTACGCGCCCGAGACACAACTCGACACACTGGCTTCCATCGCCAGGTCGAAAGTTGGGAATGACGTCGACCTTCAACATGAACTGTTCAAATCCGTTCAGGAAGGGGCGGCGCAGAGAGGGAAACCACTCACGCGGGGCTGCACCGATTGGGGCCAACAGCTTGCCGAACAACTCCTCGCGTCAGTTGAAGCGTCCAATCTGGAGTGGGCGAACACACCGATGCCCGGCGGAACGGACACGAAGAATCCGTGGTTTGTGCAAAGGCGGGCGTCGGCGGATGGTGACAAGGGCTCGCGGTTTTTGTGCAGCCTTCCGCCCGGTGGCGAGCATTTGACGGGGACGCTTCGCTCGAAAACGTTCAGCGTTCCTGCAGAACTGAAATTCTATCTGGCCGGTCATGATGGATATCCGAACAAGCCAGGCCAAAAGAAGAATCTTGTGCGACTGGTTGACGCGGCATCCGGCGATGTTCTCAAAACGGTGTCTCCGCCGCGCAACGACACAGCGCAAATTGTTACGTGGGATTTGAAAGGGTACGCCGGAAAGCAAGCGTCGCTCGAAGTCGTGGATGGCGATACGGGCAACGCTTATGCGTGGCTGGCGATTGGGCGGTTCGATCCCCCGGTCCTGAAGGTCCCGGCTGGCGATCCGAGCCAGATTGCGAAGCGCCAAAGGGCCGCCGCCGAACTGGCAGGCACGCTAAAGGTAGCGTCACTGGAACCGCGGCTCACTTCGCTCATGCTGGCGTCCGAAACGGAACCGGATGCCAAAGCCGCGCTCGCGCAAGCGATCGTGACAATAAAACCAAACGACTTTGCGGCGGCACTTTCCACGATTTTGCCTGACCCGGGAGTTCCTGCTTCGTTGCGCGATGCGATGGCGTCCGCGATTGCCGGCAAAGCAAAGCCTGAAGAGGTTGTGAGCGAGGTGCTACGCTCGGTCTCGCATCGGTTGCAGATCAAGCTGGCGCAGGGGTTGGCAGGGAATGGCGCCGGAGGGGAGTATCTGCTCAACTCGGCGCCGCCGGCTCTGTTGCTTGACCGCAACGTGAAAGAGAAACTGTTTGCGGCGAAGGTCCCGAATGCAGCTGAACGCATCCAGAAGCTGACGCATGGGCTGTCCGGGCCGAACGAGGCGCTTCAAAAGCTTGTGGAAAGACGGCAGCGAAAGTTCGACGCGGGAAAAGCGCGCGCGGCCGAAGGCGCTGGCATCTTCAAGCAGCAGTGCGGCATTTGCCATCAGGTTGATGGCGAAGGCGGCCTTGTTGGCCCGCAACTCGACGGCATCGGCAATCGCGGCCTGGAGCGCCTTTCCGAAGACGTCATCGATCCCAATCGCAACGTGGACCCGGCGTTTCGCAGCACCTTGCTTGTTTTGAAGGACGGCGATGTCACGTCCGGTCTCTTTCGCAGGGAAGAAGGGGAAACGATCGTCCTCGCCGAAAGCACGGGGAAAGAAATCTCCATTCCCAAAAACCAGATCGCCGAGCGCCGCCAATCGGAGACATCGCTCATGCCCGAGAACTTTGGTGAACTCCTGACTGAGGAGCAATTCAACGATCTGCTCGCGTTTTTATTATCGAAGCGATCGAAAAGCCCGTAATTTGAATCGTGAGAGCAGCCGTTTTGTTATCGGGCGGAGTGGATAGCTCGGTCGCGCTGCATCTGGCCAGGATGCAGGGTAGCGATGTGACGGCTTTTTATCTGAAAATCTGGCTCGAGGAGGAGCTCGCCTTTCTGGGCGATTGTCCGTGGGAGGATGACCTGAAATATGCGCGGGCGGTTTGCAAGCAAGCTGACGTGCCACTGGAGGTCGTCCCGCTGCAAACGGAATACCAGGAACGCGTCGTGGCGCACGCGCTTTGTGAATTGAAGCAGGGGCGCACACCGAGCCCAGACATTCTGTGCAACCAGTGGATCAAGTTTGGGCTGTTCTTTGACAGGATCGATCCCGGGTTCGACAAGGTCGCTTCGGGGCATTACGCGCAGATCGAAGAACGGGGTAGAAATTTTCTACTGAGGCGCTCGCCGGATGCGGTAAAAGACCAGACCTATTTTTTGTCGCGCCTCAGCCAGCAACAGCTTTCGCGACTTTGGTTCCCGATGGGGCATTTAACGAAGAAGCAAGTGCGCCAGATGGCGCAGAAGCTCGAGTTGCCGAATCGCGACCGCAAGGACAGCCAGGGCATTTGTTTTCTGGGAAAGATCAAGTATCCCGAGTTCGTGCGTTATCATTTGGGCGAGCGCAAAGGGGAGATCATAGATGTTGAAACGGGCAAGGTACTCGGCGAACACAAGGGCGTTTGGTTCCACACCGTGGGCCAGCGCAAGGGGCTGCGGCTGGCGGGAGGGCCATGGTACGTGGTGAAGAAAGATTTGCCAGCGAACAAACTTTTTGTCGCGCACGCGGACAGGTATCTGGAATACGCGCGACAGGAGTTCACAGTGGCCGAGGTGCATTGGATTTCCGGCGAAACTGCGGAGCACGATTTGCAAACCAAGGTGCGCCACAGTCCACATCTGGAGAATTGCCGCATCAGATCTTTGGGTGATCGACGCTGGGAAGTGCATTTGGAAAACAAGGACCAGGGGATCGCTTCGGGGCAATCGGCGATCTTCTATGACGGCGACATCTGTTTAGGTGGCGGGGTGATCGAGTAAAAACTCGAGCGCTGTTCTCAGTTCGGGATGCTCGAAGGCAAAGCCGGCCTCCTGCAAACGCCGCGGCAGAATACGGAAGCTCGTCAGCAACGCTTCATCCGCCATTTCACCCATCATCAGGCGCAAGGCAAATGGCGGCGCCGTGAAGAATGTCGGACGGTGTAAAACTGCACCTAGTGTTCTTGTGAAGTCGGCATTTGTGACGGGATTCGGACCAACCATGTTCACTGGGCCGCTCACGCGCGAATTGTTCAGCAGAAACTCAACGGCCCGCAGCATGTCGGGCAGCGCGATCCAACTCCAGTAATGTTTTCCGCTCCCAAGTTTCCCTGCGAGCCCGACGCGAAAGATTGGCAGCATTTTCGCCAGCGCTCCGCCCCTGGGATGCAGCACGAGCCCGATGCGCAGGTGCACCACGCGAATGCCCGCCGCCCGCGCCGACTCAGCTGCGGCTTCCCAATGCTGCACGACCCTGGCGAGGAACCCTTTTCCGGCTGCGCTCTGTTCGTCGAGAATTTCGTCCCCGCGGTCACCGTAATACGCACTGCCGGACGCGCAAATGAGCACCTTCGGATGGCTGGGCAACTTCGCCAATGCTTCAGACAACGAATGCGTCCCGCGCACCCGGCTCTGGTAAATGCGCTCCTTTGTCTTCTCGTTCCAGCGCTGCGCGATATTCTCACCTGCTAAATGCACGACCGCATCGCTGTCGCCGGTAAGCGTCCATGTGGGATTTGTTTGGTCGGAGCCGGCGCGCGACAGTGGGATCACTGTATGACCGCGGGCCCGCAAAAAATCCCCCAGGTACCGTCCCACAAATCCCGACGCACCGGTCATCCATATCCTCATGGCCCAAGAATGCGATTTGCGCAGGACAAAGGAACTATTATTTTAGGGGTTTATGACGCGTCATTGTCATAAGTGCGGAACAGTTTACACGCTGTCGGGACAGCCGGGGCGGGTGGAGACGTGCGAGCGATGCGGCGCGGACTTGAAAGTGTGCCTCAATTGCATGCATTACGACGCGCACGCCGCTTATCAATGCCGGGAGCGTCGCGCGGAACCGGTCGCTGAAAAGCACATGGCGAATTTTTGCGAATACTTCGAGTTCGTGAAACGGGTCTGGGTGCCAAAGGCGGGCGTCGATGCGCGGGAGAACGCGGCACGAGAGAATCTGAAAAAGTTGCTCGGCGACTGAGTTACCAGGCCATGATTTTGGTGATGAGGGTCACGACGGCTGGATCATCGGGAAAAATGACGGGCATATCTTTGGTGCGTTCGGTGCGTTCCCCAACGCGGCGAGTCATGACCTTCACGGGGCAGCCACAGGCAGAATAAATGAACGTCATTTCGCGCTCGGCGCCGTCCGGCCAGAAGTCACGGACCGGAATGCCGATCTCTTTTATGTTCGCGTCCAGAATAGTGGCAGGGTTATTTGAGCCATCGATCGTGACGACCTTGCCCTGACCGTTATCGATAAGGATCAAGAGATCTTTACCAGTGAAGGTGTTCGTCTTCGTTGTCGACTGGACGATCCTGCTCGCCCACAGAACCTCGCCGGTGCGTTTAAAGACCAAGGCTGCCTTCCCTGTCTTTTCGCTGCTCACGCGCATGGACGTGTGCAGCCTCTTGCCGTCAGCCGTGGGTCCACCATACGCCTCCAAAATGGCGAACGTGCGCCCGCGACCATCTTCCGGCTCGTAGCGGCGATCTATGTCCTTCAGCGCGTCGGCAATCGAGGGCACATTCGACCCGAAATCCAACTCGACCGTAACCATCAGCGCCTGGGCGACTTCCATAGCGGCAGCGTTTGTGGCGGTGGTTTGAGCGGCCGCGGGAGTTGGGGTTGGCACGTTCAAGCGATAAACGATCCATGTCACCGCTGCCCCCACGAGCAGAGCGACAAACATTGGGAGCCAGGGAAAGGATGGCTTACGTTTGCTCATTTCACAGGAGGGTTGATAGCAGAATTCGTGCGATAGAGCAAATTGAGGCTGAAGTGCTACGGGGAGGAGCGCCGGACGGGTTTGCCTGGGCGCGCCTCCATGTGTTGGTCGTTCTTGATGACGGGCACGCCGTTGACGAGCACCCACCGAAAGCCGGTGGCGTAGTGGTGCGGGTCTTCAAAGGTGGCATTGTCCTGGACTTTGGCGGGGCCGAAAATGGCCAAATCGGCCCACGCGCCTTCGCGAATGATGCCGCGGTCAGGGATACGGAAGGTCGTTGCAGGTAATGAGGTCATTTTGCGGACAGCGTCTTCAAGGCGGATCAGCTTGAGTTCGCGCACGTACCGTGCAAGGACGCGTGCGTTGTTTCCATAACCGCGCGGGTGAGGCACGCCTTCCTGATAGCGCCGCATGCCGCTGTCAGAAGCGAACATGGTGTTCGGGTGCTGCATGAAGATGCGGAGGTCTTCTTCGCTGATGCTGCGGAACACGGCGTTTGCACCGCCGTTGGTTTGGATTTCGAAGATCAGGTTGATTTGGTCGTCCAGACTCGCGGGGACGCTCGCCCTCCCGTTTCTCTTATTGGCTGCCTGGAGCAGATTAAGCCCATTGAGTGAACGGTCCTTTTTATACTCGGCGATAAAGGCGTAGTCGAAGCTATCACGCTTGCCGCGAGCGAGTTTGGCTTTCATTTCATCAACGATCTTCATCTTCTGTTCAGGATCGCTGATACGCTCGCGGAATTTACCACCTTCGCGCGCCCAATCCGGGATGATTTGGCTGATGCCCGTGCTGGAAGCATCGTAAGCGTACTGGTCCTGCGTGATGTCGAGACCGTCGGCGCGGGCCTTTTCGATCGCAGCGATGATTTCGGCAGGGCGGCCCCAATTGTTTTTGCCGGAGAGCTTGATATGAGAAACCTCGGCTCGAATGCGGGCTTCGCGGGCGATGCGGAACAGTTCGGCGAGCGCATCGTCGATGTCGTTGCCTTCGTCACGCATGTGGCTGACGTAAATGCCACCGTGGGCGGAAGCGACTTTGGCGAGTTCGATGAGTTCCTCGGTTTTGGCGAAGGTGCCGGGCAGATAAATGAGACCGGTGGAGAGGCCAAGCGCGCCGTCGCGCATGCCGCGCTCAACGAACGATTTCATCTTGTCGAATTCGTCATTCGTAGGCGGTCGCATGAACGAACCGCCCATGGCTCTGCCGCGAACCGTTCCATGGCCGACGAGAGTGGCGACGTTGATCGACACGGGCGAGGTGTCGAGATCTTTGAAGAACTCGCCTACGTTAAGGACCGACGTGCCGCAGTTCCCGAGCACGATCGTGGTAACGCCCATGCGGAGAAAATTGTGCGCCAGGGGCAACTCGCGGACTTCTTCGGCATGCGTGTGCACATCGATGAAACCGGGCGCAACGATGAGGCCAGTGGCGTCGAGTTCGGTCTCAGCCTTCTCTTCGATACGGCCAATTTTTGCGATATGGCCGTCTTCGATCGCGATGTCCGCGAAGAAGGCGGGATTCCCTGTCCCATCCGCAATGCGCCCGTTGCGGATAATAAGGTCGTGCCCCTGGCCAAAGACGGCGGCGCAGAAAAGGACGAGGCAGGAGAGGAGGCCGCGGGTCATACGAGGTTTCCGGCGCTGTCGAAACGCATCTCCTTCGCATCACCCTCGTATTCCAAATCGGCGCGTTTTGGAAAAGCGTCGGAGACTTGGATGCGTTCGAGCGAGAGAGTATCGGCGATGCGAATGACCTTGGCTTGCGAGACATCGCCCAAGGCCAATGTGTTCAGTGCCTGAGCAATGACATCGCGGTCGGTTTCGAAGTAAATCGGCATTTTGACGGAATTGACCGAAAGGGATGTCAGGGCGTTTATGAAGGTTTTTTGCGGGTCCATCGCGCGCATGAGACGCGCGGTCGTGAAATCGGCGAGACCGATGCCGATGGCATTGCCGTGCGTTTCGGGCGTAAGGTCGCGCACGAGGATGCGGCGTATGGACGGCTTAAGTTGGCGCTGCGCATCGAACGAAGAGGAGTAGCCGTGAATCTCGCGGCCGATGATGTTTGGATCCATGCCCGAGCCGCTGATGTTCTTGCCAATGCGATCGATGATCAAGAGATCGATTTCATCAAACGGCAGGCTGGGCATCAGTTCTTTGGCCTGCGCGAATAACCTTGCCTCGCCTTTCACCATTTCGTCGGCGGGAAGGAAGGCGATGCGGGCCGTTTGATGAAACTGGTCTTCAACAATTCCAATGCCGCCGACGATGGGAGCAGACTTGAGAATCACGGGCGCCATCGAGCGAATGATCGTTTCGAAACCGAACTGGATAGCGCCGCGATGGTAACTGGCCGCGCCATTGCGTTTCCCCAGGCCGACGACCAGCATTTTCAGGAGACCGCTGCCAAGCGAGTCACTCTGGAAATCGGTGTGCGGCTTGATGCGATTGATCACGATGATGCCGTCGGCGTTTTTCGCTTCGGCGCTGAAAAGCACATCGAGCCCTTCGGCGGTGCGGCCGAGTTGCACAGTGTCCATCGATGCGGCAATCGGCGCGCCAAGAGCTTCCGTAATGCCGTAGGAGGCCAGCACCTCGATTTGGCCTTCGGGCGTGGCGCCGCCATGGCTGCCCATCGCTGGGATCAGGAATGGCCTGGCGCCCGACGCTTTTAAAAACTCGACAGCTGAAGCGACGATCGTGCTGATATTGGAAATGCCGCGGCTTCCTGTGCCCACGGCGATGCGCATCCCAGGTTTGAGTTTCGGCGCCAGGCGAGCCAATTCCGTCTTGACGCTGGCAGCGATATCCACCGGCGGCGACGGCTGATACTTCTGCCGCACCGCGATCATCCGTGGAAATTCAGGCGTTTGCATAACAATGGCCCTCTGGCAAATCTATGGAGACGCCGCCCCGCAGAGCAAGCTTCTTAAGGATGCTTGCCTGTAACCGTTAGCCACACGTGGTCGGTGGCATCGATCAGCAATCGTGAGTAACCGTTGGGAACACCGTTGTTTTCGCCAGCGCTGATCAGTTCGTGAACCACGGCATGCGTCGAATTGGTGCCTTTGGCAACAATGCGGATTGGACCGCTAAACGGCTTGGCATCGGCCGAAGCAATGAGAGAGATCGCAGATTCGTCCGCCTCGCATTGGACGCCCTCGGGAAGCCCCTCGACAGTCAGCGAAACCTTTGCGTCAAATCCGTGGAACCGCTTGAGAGTCACTTTGATCTTGTTTGTCTTTGCGGGTTCGATGCTAAAGGCATGCTCGCTAACGGTCGCTTTAAGTGTTGGTTCCGGGCGTTCGATTCGCAATCGATAGAGATGATCGGGACCGCCCCGATGGAGAACGTTGCGAACGACGGCGAAGAAAGTGCCATCGTCTCCAGAACTCCAGTCGAGTTCTGGATCGGCCGTTGAGGTGTCATCGGCTTTCGCCACTTCGTCGCGTTTCTCGTTCTTGAGGCCCAGGCGCGCATCGAGGGGAAGACCGAACGCGGCAGACTCGACCTTCAATACGAGTTTCTCGCCCTTCTTCGCCGTGAACTTGAATACGTCCTCGTCATCGCCCGAATCGATGCATCCGCTAATCGCGCCGGGGACTTCTACGGGAGTCGCATTGGTATGCGCGTCATTAGGTTCGGTTTCCTTCTGCGAGGCGGCAAGCGCCTCCTCGGGCTTTTGGCAAGGCTTATTCGAGACGTGCAGCCGGTAAACGCATTTGTCGTTGCCGATGAAACGAATGTTTGAGTCGGCCGGATAATTGAAGCCGAACGCCTGCAGGAAGTAAGTGCCGCTTCGCGGCGCCGTGTAGATGATCTCCGGGTCGAAAGTCCGG
>Ga0209382_10006373_pt1 | contig 15192 bp, 16 predicted proteins | sample SoiMetdeltSBSDD5_FD_187599 | JGI IMG/M metagenome (GOLD analysis project Ga0209382, IMG submission 187599) | Bulk soil microbial communities from a Populus tree surrounding site in Tennessee, USA - Soil MetaG P. deltoides SBSDD5 (SPAdes) (version 2) | ecosystem: Environmental > Terrestrial >... | reverse complement strand
GCACCCACTACCAGCGGAAGTCGCGGGTGATGCGCACGCGTGCTTCGAGCTCGAGCAGGAACCGCTTGCGGTGGAGGCCACCGCCGAAGCCGACCAGCTTCCCGCCCGCGCCGACCACGCGGTGGCACGGTACGACGATCGGCAGGGGATTGCGGTTGCAGGCGACCCCGACCGCTCGCGCCGCGAGCGGATCGGACTCGCCGGTCGCGGCGGCCAGCTCGCCGTAGGTCCGGGTCTCCGCATACGGAATCTTGGCGATCTCCTGCCAGATCGCGCGCTGGAACGCGTCGCCAGCCGGTATCGACAGGGGGAGGTCGAAGTCGGTCAGGTCTCCGTCGAGGTACGCCCGCAGCTGCCGGACGGCCTCGGCCAGCGTCGCCTCCGGATGGGTGTCCACCGCGCCGGACGGTCCCTCGAACCGGACCGCGCACACGCCGTCGTCATCCACCGCCACACCCAGGTCACCCATTGACGAGGGCACCGAACTCCATCGCACCCGACAAGTCTGCCGCGCCCCTCCGACAAGAAGCGTGTCAACTTCTGTTGACGACTGCGGTACTGTCAACGTAAGTTGACAGCATGGAACAGGTCACCGACACGGCGAAGGCGGCCAGCAGCGCCGACCCGACGGTCGGGCTCCAGGCGGTGGTCGCTTTACACCGGCTCGCCGACGCGCTCGAGGTGGTGCAGGTCGAGAACGCCCGCGCCAAGGGCTGGTCCTGGCAGCAGATCGCCGACGCGCTGGGAGTCAGCAAACAGGCCGTACACAAGAAGCATTCCGGACGGAGGGACTGATGTTCGAGCGGTTCACCAACGCGGCCCGGGCCGTTGTCGTCGAGGCCCAGGAGCAGGCGCGCCGCCTGGGTCATCGCGCGATCGAGACCGAGCACCTGCTGCTGGCCCTGCTCGCGCAGGACGGCCGGCCCGCGGCGCTGCTGCGCGACGCCGGGGTCACGAGCGAGTTCGCGGAGGCGGTGACAATCCGGGTCCGCGGCGGCACCCCACGAGGCGTGACCGATGCCGACGCCCTGCGCGCCATCGGGATCGACATCGACGAGGTACGCGCCCGGATCGAGGAGAACTTCGGGCCGATCGAGTTCATGGAAACGCCCGAGCCACCCCGGCGCCGTTTCGGGTGGCGCCGGCGGCGCCGTCCGTCACGGCCGCCAATGATCTCCGGTCACCTGCCGTTCGTCCCACGTTCCAAGAAGATCCTGGAGCTGTCGTTGCGCGAGGCGCTACGGCTCAATCACCGGTTCATCGGCGAGGAGCACATCCTGCTGGGATTGCTCCGCGAGGGCGAAGGGCTGGCCGCGATGATCCTGGCGGAGGCCGGGGTCGACCCGGCACACCTGCGCCGGCAAATCGAGCTGGGTCTGCGCGAGGCGGCGTAGTGCGACGGATCGCGGCCGCCGTCATGCTGGGGCTGGCGTTGGCCGCAGGCATGTTCGCGCTCGGCCGGGCCACCGCGGCCGAGCCGGAGCGGGGATACGGCGACGGGTTCCGGGACGGCCGGGCGGTCGGGGTACAGGAGGGGCGTGCGCTCCAGGTCGGACAACCGGGCCAGGACGCCTTCAATCTCGGGTACGCCGCCGGCGCCAACGACGTGTTCGGCGGCTACGACGGCGGCTGGTCGCTGTCGATGCCGTACCTGGTCGTCCTCGGTCGCGGTGACGGGGGAATCACGTACCGGCTCGTCAGCCGTACCGAGCTGCGGCCCGGTACCGCCTACTTCCTCTGTCCGGGATCGTCGGCCGTCTGCACCGAGGCGCGGTCCTAGTCGTCCGGCCCGGGTCCCAGGCCGAGGCGGGCGTGCCTATGTGCAGGCTGGCGATACCCTCGCAGCCGTGAGTGCGGTAACGCTGACCTTCCTCGTGATCGGTGGTCTCGGTCTGCTCGCGCTCGCGGCATCACTGGTGTTCGGCGAGATCCTGCCGCTCGGGCACCTCGGTCATCCGGACGTGAGCGGACCCTGGTCGCTCGAGGTGATCGCCGGGTTCGCCGGGGCGTTCGGGTTCGCCGGGGCGGTCGCCAACGAGCTGCTGTTCGGGCGTACCTCCGTGCCGGCGTTCGCGGCCGCGGCCGTGGGTGCCGTCGCCGCATTCCCCACGGCGTACATCGTCTGGCGGTTCTCCAAGGCGGCGCGCAACATGCGCACGGACGCCACCCCCACGCGGACCGATCTGATCGGCACGCTCGGTGTGGTGGTCACGGCGATTCCCGCCCAGGGGTACGGCGAGGTCCGGGTACGTCTGCGCGGCGAACCGGTCAAGCTGAACGCCCGGGCCGACCGGCCGATCCCGCTGGGCGCCCACGTGTTCGTGGTCGAGGCGCCGAGCGACACGAGTGTCGTGGTCGAAGAGACCGCACTTCCTGCTACCTGAGGACGGCCATGTTCATCTTCATCGCGATCGGCGGCGCCGTGCTGCTGGTCCTCCTGCTCGTGCTGTATGTGCTGTCCCGCATCAAGGTCGCGGGGCCGAACGAAGCGTTCATCGTCACCGGCCGCAAGGGTCGGGTGACCCAGGCGGCGGACGGTTCCCGCCTGACCGACCTGTCCGGCCAGAAGGTCGTGATGGGCGCGTCGGTGTTCGTGCTGCCGGTCGTGCAGAAGCTGCAGGTGCTCTTCCTGTCCAGCCGGCGGATCCACGTGGAGATCGCCGGAGCGGTCAGCAAGCAGGGCATCCGCGCCAACCTGCAGGGCGTCGCGATCGTCAAGGTCGGCGGTACCGAGGACGCCATCCGCGCCGCTGCGCAGCGGTTCCTGCACCAGCAGACGGAGATCGAGGAGTTCACCCGCGAGGTGTTGGCCGGTGCGCTGCGCTCGATCGTCGGTCGGCTCACGATCGAAGAGATCATCCGGGACCGAGCGGCGTTCGCCTCGGCCGTCGCGGAGGAGGCCGAGCACTCGCTGACCAACCAGGGTCTGGTGCTCGACACGTTCCAGCTGCAGGACATCATCGCCGAGGGCTCGTACCTGCAGGACCTCGGCCGGCCCGAGGCGGCCCGGGTGTTGAAGGAGGCGGCGATCGCCGAGGCGCGCGCCCGGCAGGCCGCTGAGCAGGAGCGGCTGCTCGCCGAGGAGGCCATCGCCGAGGCGAACCGCAACCTGTCGCTCAAGCAGGCCGCGATAGCGGCGGAGATCGACGCCGCGAAGGCGAAGTCCGCCGCGGCCGGTCCGCTCGCGCAGGCCGAGCGTGACCAGGCGATCCTCGCCGAGCAGCGCAAGGTCGCCGAGCAGAATGCCGAACTCAAGCAACGTCAGCTCGACACCGAGGTGCGCAAGCCCGCCGACGCCGCCCGGTACAAGGTCGAGCAGGAGGCCGAAGGGGCCCGCAACGCCGCCGTGTTCGCGGCGGACGCCCAGCGGCAGGCGACGATCGCGTCCGCGCAGGCGAAGGCCGAGCAGGACCGGCTGACCGGTGAGGGCGAGCGGGCCCGGCGGGCCGCGCTGGCCGCGGCCACCGAGCTCGAGGGCCAGGCCGAAGGTGCCTCGATCCTCGCGCGCGGCCAGGCCGAGGCCGAGGCCATGCGGCGCAAGGCGGACGCTTTCGCCGTGTACGGCGAAGCCGCCGTGCTCGACCTGCTGGTCCGGGTACTGCCGGAGGTCGTCCAGGCGGCCGCCGCCCCGATGAGCGCGATCGACAAGATGACGGTCATCTCTACCGACGGCGCATCGTCGATCACCAAGTCGGTCGCGGCCAACGTGGCACAGGGTCTACAACTCGGTACCGACCTGACCGGCATCGACCTCGTGGCCCTGCTCGCCCGCCTGGGTAGTGCTACCACGAACGGTCAGAAGGCTGTCCCGGCACAGGTCGAAGGCGAGCAGTAACCCGTAGGCTCTGTTTGTGTTCGGACTCGGCGGGCTCGGCTTCCGGCGGCTGCTTGCCGCCCGGGTGACGAGCGGGTTGGCTGACGGCTGGTTCCAGGCCGGGCTCGCCGGGAGCCTGCTGTTCAACCCCGAACGGCAGGCCAGCCCGCTGCGGATCGCGCTCGGCTTCGCGATCCTGCTGCTGCCGTACTCCCTGCTGGGTCCGTACGTCGGTGTGCTGCTGGACCGCTGGCAGCGGCGAAACTCGCTGGCGTTGGCGAACTTCGCCCGGGCGCTGCTCGTGCTACCGGCCGCGGCCTTCGTCGCGTCCGGTGACGAGGGGTTCACCTTCGCGATCCTCGCGCTGCTCGTGATCGCCGCGAACCGGTTCTTCCTCGCCGGCATGTCGGCGTCACTGCCGCACGTCGTACTCGACGAGAAGCTGGTCACCGCGAACGCGGTGGCGTCGACATTCGGTACGGTGTCGTACACGCTCGGTCTCGGTACCGCCCTCGGAGTGCTGCACAGTCCGTACGTCGGGGCCGACTTCCACGGGTACGGCGTCATCACTGTTACCGCGGCCGTGGGGTACCTCGTCTCGGCGCTCCTGTTGCGGACCTCGTTCGCGGCGGCCGACCTGGGTCCGCCACCGGCCGACCGACCGCGGGAGCCGATCGTCGCGGCGGTCGTCGAGGTGGCCCGCGGCATGATCGCCGGTATCCGGCATCTGACCGAGCGTCCGGTCGCCGGCTACGCGCTGCTCGTCCAGGCCGGCCACCGGGTGTTCTTCGGCGTCCTGACCCTGGCCGGGCTGCTGATGTTCAGCCAGGAGTTCGTGGACGGCAGCCCCGGACAGTCGCTGTCCGGGATCGCCCTGCTGCTCGCCGCCGGGATGGCGGGGGTCCTGGTCGGTGCCGCGGTGACGCCATCGGTGACCCGGCGCATCCCCAGCTGGGCGTGGGTCAGCGTGTCGCTCGGCGCGACGGCCGTCGCGGTGTTCACGATCGTGCCGCTGTTCCATCCGCTGCTGTTCGTGATACCGGTCGTCGTCCTGAACGTGGCCGCGCAGAGCACGAAGATCATCGTGGACACGAACATCCAGCACGAGTGCGCGGACGAGTACCGGGGACGCGTGTTCAGCGTCAACGACACGGCGTTCAACCTGACGTTCGTGGGCGGGTTGTTCATCGCCGCGACGACGCTGCCGGTCGATGGTCGGTCGGTGACCGCGGCGATGGCGGTCGCGGCCGGGTACGGCGTGCTGGCCGTCGGGTACGTCGCGTTGGCCCGCCGCGCCCTCGCCCACCGCACCGGTACCGAGGCGGAGATCAGGACTCCCGACGCAGCTCCGTCTGGTACTTCGTCGTGAACTCCTTCAGCGTGTTGCCCTCGCACGTGTAGTTGGCCTCGTCGACGCTGCCGGTCAGGTCCTGCGATGCCGTCTCGACGCCGTCGATCGACAGCGTCGCGGTGCCGTCCGGCCCGAGGTTGGAGTACGTCACCCGGCCGTTGTTCGTGCGGAAGTCGTAGTTGACCGAGCCCTCGAAGACCAGCCGGTAGGTGGAGCCGCCGGCGGTCCCGACGAACGTGGTGCCGTCGCCGAACTCGGTGACCCCGGTGCCGTCCGCGTCGAGACGCACCCGGGCACCAGTACCCGAGCTGGTGAAGTGCACGGTACCGACGAGCGGTACGTCCACCTGTTCCGTGTGCCTGACGACCCGCCAGTTGCCGACCACACACTGGTCGACGAGGCTCGACGCGGTCGTGGGTCCGGGACTGCCGGTGGCCTTTTCGCGGCCGGATCGGACAAGAGTCACCACGATGATCGCCGCGACCAGCACGACGAGCGTGATCGACAACGCGACCAGCGGGAGCACGAACGGGTTGCGTTTGCGCGGTGGCGGCTGCGCGTGCGCCGGCGGGCCGCTGGTCTGGCTCAGGTAAGCCGGTGGAATGCTGATCGCCCCGGCGGGATACGCCTCCTCGGGTACCCCGCGGAACGTCCCGCACTGGGTGCAGTAGCCGGCAGTGTCCACCACCTGACCACCGCACACCGCGCACGGTTGCATGCGGCGACCGTAGCGGCCCGGCGACCGCGGATGCTACCCGTCAGTCGGCCAGGAGACCGCGCTCGCGTGCCCAGCGGAAGAGTTCGGCCTCGGCCTCGTCGCGGGTCAGCGGTCCGCGGTCGAGGCGCAGGTTCTTCAGGTACCGCCACGCTTCGCCCACGACCGGACCCGGCGGTACGCCGAGCAGCTCCATGATCGCGTTACCGTCGAGGTCCGGCCGTACCCGCGCCAGATCCTCCTCGGCCGCGATGCGCGCGATGCGCTCCTCCAGCGCGGTGTAGTCGGTGGCGAGCTGCGCGGCCTTGCGGCGGTTGCGCGTCGTCACGTCGGACCGGGTCAGCTTGTGCAGCCGAGGCAGCAGGTCACCGGCGTCGGTGACGTAGCGGCGTACCGCCGAGTCCGTCCACTCGCCCCGGCCGTAGCCGTAGAACCGCAGGTGCAGAGCTACCAGCTTGGTCACCTCGGAGATGACGTCCTTCGGGTAGCGCAGCTGCATCATCCGCTGCTTCGTCAGCCGCGCGCCGACGATCTCGTGGTGGTGGAACGAGACCCGACCATCCGACCCGACCGCCTTGGTTGCCGGCTTACCGACGTCGTGCATCAGCGCCGCCATGCGCAGGACGAAGTCGGGACCGTTGTCCTCCATGCTCACCGCGTTGCGGACGACGGTGAGCGTGTGCTCGTACACGTCCTTGTGCTGGGCGTGCTCGTCGATCTCCAGTTGCAGACCGGCCAGCTCGGGCAGGAACTCGTCGGCGAGCCCGGTACCGACGAGCAGCCGCAGCCCGGTCACCGGATCCACCCCACAGAGCAGCTTGGTGAACTCGTCGCGGATCCGCTCGGCGGTGATCCGGCGCAGATCGGTCGCCATCGCGGCCATGGCCTCGATGACGTCGCGCATGACGGTGAACCGCAGCTGCGCCGCGAACCGCGCCGCGCGCAGCATCCGCAGCGGGTCGTCGGCGAACGAGTCGTGCGGCGTACCCGGCGTGCGGATCCGGCGGGCGGCGAGGTCGGCCCGGCCGCCGTACGGGTCGGTGAACCGGTGGTCGGGCAGGCTGACCGCCATCGAGTTGATCGTGAAGTCACGCCGCTTCAGGTCGTCGAGCAGGTTCGTGCCGTACCGGACGATCGGGTTGCGGCTCACGCGGTCGTACGCCTCCGCGCGGTACGTGGTGATCTCCAGCCGGAGACCCCGCCGAGCCGCACCGATCGTGCCGAACTCGCGACCGGTCTCCCACGTCGCCTCCGCCCAGCCGGCCAGGACGCCCAGCGTCTGCTCGGGTCGGGCGTCGGTACAGAAGTCCAGGTCGTCACCGAGCCGGCCGAGCAGGGCATCGCGGACCGAGCCGCCGACGAGGTGCAGCTCGTGGCCGGCGTCGACGAACCGGCGACCCAGCTCGTCGGCCACCGGGGAGATTCGCAGAAATTCGGTCACGGCACGCCGTTGGGTTTCGGTGAGGTTACTCGAGTTCGACATCGCGCCGGATAGCGTAGCTGCCCGACCCGGCTCGGGCTCGCTAGATTCCGCCGTGCGGCTAAGGTCTGGGCCATGACCCACGGCGAGTCGGAGGTGGTGGCCGGGCCTGGTGCCGAGGCAACCGAGGTGACTCTCGACGCCACCGTGCCCGCGCCACGCAGTCCGGGTGGTGGCAGCGTGTTGCGCCACAGCGCTGTGATGGCCGCCGGCAGCGTGGTCAGCCGGATCACCGGGTTCCTGCGTACCGCCGTGATCGGGGCCGCGCTCGGCGCGGCGCTGGTGGGCAACGCGTACACGACCGCGCAGTTCGTACCGTCGATGATCTACGAGCTGCTGCTCGGCGGGATCCTCGGCACGGTGGTCGTACCGGTACTCATGCGGGCGCGGACCCGGGAGGCCGACCGCGGCGAGGCGTACGCCCAGCGCCTGCTCACGCTCGCCGTATTCGCGCTCGGGATCGTGGCCCTGCTGGTGGTCATCGCGGCACCGCTGTTCGCCGCCATCCTCGCCGGTGGCAGGTCCACGCCCGCGAGTCGTGAACTCATCACCACACTCGGCTACCTGATCATGCCGGGGATCTTCTTCTACGGTCTCGCCGCCCTGTTCGGGGCCGTACTGAACACCCGCGACCACTTCGCCGCGCCCATGTGGGCGCCCATCCTGAACAACCTCGTGGTGATCGGCACCTTCGCGCTCTACATCGTGTTGTTCGGGGCGAAGCCCCTGCTGCCGGAGCAGCTGAGCACCGGACAGATCCTGCTCATCGGACTGGGTACGAGCCTGGGCGTCGCGGTGCAGACGGCGGGACTGTGGACGGTGCTGCGCCGGGTCGGGTTCCGCTGGCGCTGGCGCTTCGACCTCCGGGCGCTGCACCTCGGCGAGCTGGCCCGGCTCGGCGGGTGGGCGTTCTGCTACGTGGCGGTCAGCCAGATCGCGGTGTTCGCGGCCATCCGGTTGGCCAATGAGGCATCGAGCCACGGCGGGCCCGGCCCAATGATCTACAACAACGCGTTCCTGCTGCTGATGATGGCGCACGGTATCGTCGCGGTCTCGATCATCACCGCGCTGATGCCGCGCATGAGCGCCGCCGCCACCGAGCGGCGGTACGGGGATTTCACCGCCGACCTGTCCCGCGGTACGCGCATGGCGGCGGTCGTACTCGTGCCGATCGCCGTGGCGTACGCCGTGCTCGCCGAGCCGATCTCCCGGACGCTGTTCCAGTACGGTGCGTTCACCTCCGACAACGCGCTCGCCACGTCGACCGTGCTGCTGGTCGTCGCGATCGCGCTCGTCCCGTTCTCGGTCAGCCAGCTCTACACCTTCGCGTTCTACGCGCTGCCGGACACGCGTACGCCGGCTCTGGTCAACATGCCGGTCGTCGGGGTGCGGGTCGGGCTGCAGGTGCTGCTGGCCATGCTGCTGCCGGCGGTATGGGTGGCGGCCGGGCTGATGGCGGGCAACGCGGTGTCGTTCGTGGTCGCCGCCGTGGTGTCCGCGATGCTGCTCCGCCGGCGTGTCGGCGCGATCGGGCTACGGCAGATCTTCGACACGTTCGCCCGGGCCTTCGTGGCGGGCGTGGGCGCGTTCGCCCTCGGCTGGATCACTGTGTGGCTGCTCGGCCGGTGGCTCGGCGACGACCGGCTCTCGGCGCTCGTGCAGCTCGCGATCGGCGGCGTGGTGATCGTCGGGGTCTACGGCGCCCTCGCGCTGGCCCTGCGCATGCGCGAAGCCCGCGACCTGACCACCCGCCTGCTGCGTCGACGGCCCCGCGTGCCCGGCACCGCAAACTAGCAGCGACGTGTTCAAACCCCCCGTGACGAATTACCTACAAGTTGACAGATAACCAGTCACGGTGTGGCTGCAAAGCGATTCGCCGATGGCACTCGGACGGGTACTGCGCGAAGATGACGTGTCAGGGTCCTCGCAGCGGCCGAGTATCGTTCCCGAGCGGAAGGTGGACTAGTACCACTTACGCTATGTCCAAGCACCGGGCAACACCGAGGGAGGACGGGTGACCCAGGTCGGCGAAGGCCATGAGGCGGAGGGGTCCCGCCCGATCATGACCTTCGGCGTGCCCACGGTGGGAGAGGTGCTGGCTGACCGGTACCGGCTCGAGGAACACATCAACGACGACGCCGTAGGACGTCAGGTCTGGCGCGGCATCGACGTGATCCTGCGCAGGCCGGTGGCGGTGGTGCTGCGATACCCCGGTGGCGACTCGGCGATCGAGATGCTGGACGCGGCGGTGTCCGCGAGCCGGGTGGTTCACCCCAACCTGGTCGGCGTGTACGACGCGATCGACGAGGGCGACCGGGCATACGTGGTGCGCGAGTGGGTCGAGGGTGCGGCCCTGCGGGAGTACGCGACGCACACCCCCCTGGATGCGGACCGCGCGACGGCCGTCGGCTCCGCGGTGGCCGCGGCCACCGCTGCGATGCACGCGACCGGCATGGTGCACGGCAATATTCACCCCGGCACGGTGCTGATCGCCGCCGACGGCCGGGTGGTGCTCGCCGACGCCCGCATCGACGACCACGCCAGCGTCGAAGCCGATATCCGCGCGATCGGTGGCGTCCTCTACTACGCGCTGACCGGGCACTGGCCGCAGGCCGAAGCGGGCCGCACCAACCTGCCCGACGCGATGCGCGACGCGCACGGCATGCTCGCGTCACCTCGACAGATCCGCGGTGGCGTGCCGGCGTACCTCGACGAGATCGTCACGGACCTGCTCGACACCCGCCTGACCTTGCCGTCGGCCGACGTGCTCGCCGCCGAACTGGGCCGGCTCAACGCGACCATGGAAGCCGAGGCCGAGGAGCAGTACGAGGACTCGGAGAGCCCGCTCGGCTTCGGCGCGATCCGAACGAACGAGCGCCCCCGGCCGGCCGGCCGCAAGCTGGCGGTCGGCATCGCCGCCCTGGTCTTCGTGGCTACGACCGGCCTGTTGGTCGGTGCGAAGATGCTCTCCTCGACCGGCGCCAGCGGCGGACCACCCAGCAGCATCACGAACACCACGCCGGGTGCGGCGACGTCGAACGAGTCGGAGCCGCGGCGGCTACCGCTCACCGCGGCGCAGATCCGCATCGTCGACCCGAAGGGCGACCGCGACGAGATCAAGGACGAGGACCTGATCGTCGACGACAAGGTGGACACCGGCTGGAAGACAGCGCGGTACCGGGGCAATCCAGCCTTCGGCGGCCTGAAGTCCGGCATGGGGGTGCTGATCGACCTCGGCGGTAAGTACCACGTCGTCGGCGTCGAGGTGCAGTTCTCCGCCGCGGGCGCCTCCGCCGAGATGCGGGTCGGGCAGACGCTGCCACCGGCCACCTCAGCGGGGGACGCGGTCGTGGTGGGGAGCTACACCCGCGTCGGCGAGCCGGTGGACAAGGCGCCGGTCACCCACAACTTCATCGTCGACGGCGAGACGCAGTACCTGATGCTGTGGATCTCGAAGATGCCACAGATCGAGGATGGTCGGTACCAGATCGGCGTCCAGGAGATCGCGGTTCACGTGCGCTGACCACCGGGCGAGCGCGCTCGATATAGTCTGCTGGCCGTGAGGGCGGACGCCGAAGACAGCGACGAAGAGCTGTTGCGCGCCCATACCGCTGGAGATCCGGATGCCTTCGCGGAGATCGTCCGCCGGCACCGGGACCGGCTGTGGGCGGTCGCTCTCCGCACCCTGGGGGACCGCGAGGACGCCGCGGACGCGGTGCAGGACGCGCTGCTGTCGGCGTACCGGTCCGCTGGGCGGTTCCGGGGCGACTCGGCGGTCACGACCTGGCTGCACCGGATCGTCGTCAACGCGTGCCTCGACCGGGTGCGCCGCCGGCAGGCGCGGCCGACCGTACCGCTGCCGGAGACGTGGGCCGTCCCGGCCGCGCCCGCGCCCGACCGCGACGTCGCGCTCGACGTCAGGTCCGCGCTGGCTCAGCTCTCCGCCGACCAGCGGGCCGCGCTGGTCCTGGTCGACATCCACGGGTACGGCGTCAGCGAGGCGGCCGAGATCCTGGGTGTGGCCGAGGGCACGGTAAAGAGCCGGTGCGCCCGCGGCCGAGCGAAACTTGCCGTGATGCTCGGATACCTGCGGGTGCCACCAGGGCATCAGCCTGGGAACCCAGCGAGCGGCGGGCGCGTCCCATCGGGGAGCTTGCCGGGAGACTCTACGGAGGACGTGTCGTGACGCACGGGGTTGATCTGGACAGGTTGGCGGACTATACCGCCGGCCTGCTCGACGGCACCCCGCAGGCGGCCGAGGTAGCCGAACTGATCGCGACACGGCCCGACTGGGCCCACGCGTACGCCGCATTCGCCGACGCCGAACGAGCCGTTCGCGTCGACCTTGCCGACCTGGGCAGCGAGCCGGTCACGATGCCGTCGGACGTGGTGGCCCGGCTGACCGCCGCGCTCGACGAGGCCGGCTCCCGGCCGAAGCTGACCGTGCTGACCGGCGAAGGTAGCGGTACGGCCGGCGGCCGGCGTACCCGCACATCCGAAGCCCGCGCCCGGCGGCGGCGGCAGGCATGGGTGGCCGCGGTGGCGGCGGCCGTCGTGGCCTTCGGTGGTTTCGGCGTCACCGTGCTCGCCGACGTCTTCAGCACCCGGTCGGAGGAGGCGACGACCGCGAGTGGGGCCGTCGCGCCGGCGCAACGAGGCGCGGACGCCCTCGGTGGGGGGGAACCGGCGGCACCACCGGCGGCCGCGGAGAACGCGCCACCTCGGTTCACGGCGAGTGGCACGAACTACTGGCCCACGGACGTGGCACCGGGGCCGGCGATGCAGTACGACAGCGCCAGCCCGGGCTTCGCATCTGGTCGCACGGATCTGAAGTCCTCCCAGGTGCCGCCCCCGTTGCGCCGCCTGTCCGAGGACCCGGTGGCCATCAACATCTGCCTGCGCCAGGTGGCGTCGGCGTACGGCGGCCGCCCGTCGCTGGTCGACTTCGCCCGCTTCCAGAACGAACCGGCGTTGATCATTACGCTCGTCGACCCGGCGGGACGGCCGTTCCGGATGGTCGTCGCGGGCCCCGACTGCGGCCTGCCGGAGCGCGGCGCGGACGTGCGATACACCACGCCTGTTTCCTGAAGGGAATCCTGGCTTCGTAGGATGACGTTCTGCTTCACGCGCACTCGAACGGCGCGTGACGTCCCCAGGGAGCCCAACAGTGGACGAGGTCCGCAATCTGATCATTATCGGTTCCGGTCCAGCCGGCTACACGGCTGCCGTGTACGCGGCTCGGGCCAACCTGCGGCCGCTGGTCATCGAGGGTGCGCAGTCCGGGGGCGCGCTGATGACAACGACCGACGTGGAGAACTATCCGGGATTCCCGGACGGTGTGCTCGGGCCCGAGCTGATGGACAACTTCCGCAAGCAGGCCGAGCGCTTCGGTACCGAGTTCGTCACCGATGACGTGACGCGCGTCGAGCTCAGCGGTGACGTGAAGGTCGCCTGGGTGGGCGATACGGCGTACCGGGCACGGGCGATCATCCTCGCCACCGGATCGGCGTGGCGGCCGCTGGGCGTGCCGGGCGAGCAGGAGCTGCTCGGACACGGAGTGTCCTCGTGTGCGACCTGTGACGGGTTCTTCTTCCGCGGCCAGCACATCGTGGTCGTCGGGGGTGGTGACTCGGCGATGGAGGAGGCGACCTTCCTCACCAAGTTCGCGGAGTCGGTCACGATCATCCACCGGCGGGACGAGTTCCGGGCCAGCAAGATCATGCAGGACCGGGCGCTCGCCAACCCGAAAATCAAGGTGGAGTGGGACACGATCGTCACCGAGGTCCTGGGGGGCGACGGTACCGTGGCCGGCGTCAAGGTCCGCAACGTCCATCACGGGGCGGAGCGTGTCCTCGACGTGACCGGCGTGTTCGTGGCAATCGGACACGACCCCCGCAGCGAATTGTTCCGTGGGCAGGTCGAGCTGGACGAGAACGGGTACGTCGTCGTGGCCGCGCCGAGCAGCCGCACGAACCTGCCCGGCGTCTTCGCCTCGGGTGACCTGGTGGACCACTCGTACCGCCAAGCGGTGACCGCCGCCGGCACCGGCTGCGTCTCCGCCCTCGACGCCGAGCGCTACCTGGCCACAATCGAAGATTAGGGAGTTTTCATGGGAGCCACGAAGGCGGTCACCGACGCCTCGTTCGTCAGTGACGTGCTGCAGTCGGACAAGCTGGTACTCGTCGACTTCTGGGCCGAGTGGTGCGCGCCCTGCCGCAAGGTCGAACCGCTGCTCGAGGAGATCGCCACCGAAATGGCGGGCAAGGTCTCGATCGTCAAGCTCAACATCGACGAGAACCCGGAGACAGCTCGGGCATACCGGGTCATGTCGGTTCCCACCCTCACCGTCTTCAAGGCCGGCCAGCCGGTCAACTCCGTGGCCGGTGCGCGGCCGAAGGGTGACCTGATCAGGCTCATCGAGTCCGCCCTGTAGCCAGGCCCGGATCACGATATTCTCCGGTCATCGCGATGTGGGTCCCGGCCGGAAGGCATAGGCCGGAAGGGCAGCTACCCCCGAGAGGAAGGCCCGTTCGGTGCGTTCGATCCGTCGTGGCGACCGGGGACCGGCGGTGGTCGAGATTCGCGGCATCCTGGGAACGCTGGGTCTCCTGGGCAACGGCGCTGCCTCGCCCCCGGACTTCGATGAGGTGACCGAGGTCGCCGTACGCGAGTTCCAGCAGAGCCGCGGCCTGACGGTCGACGGCCAGGTCGGTCCGGAGACGTGGCACGCGCTCGACGGCGCCCGGTGGCACCTCGGCGCCCGGGCGCTCTACCACTCGATCACGCTCCCGCTGGTCGGTGACGACGTACGCCAGCTGCAGGAACGCCTGCTCGAGATGGGGTACGACGTCGGTCGCGCCGATGGCATCTACAGCGGCCGGACGGCCCACGCGGTGGCGATGTTCCAGCGCGAGGTGGGGCTGCGCGCGGATGGCGACTGCGGGCCACAGACGCTGAACGCGCTACGCCGGCTCGGTCGCAAGGTCGTGGGCGGCCGGCCGCAGCTGCTGCGTGAGGCGGAGTGGTTCCGGCAGTCCGGCCCCGGGCTCGTGGGTAAGACGATCGTGGTGGACCCCGGACACGGCGGAGTCGACGACCCCGGGCACGCCGTCCCCGACGGACCCCTGCGGTGGACCGAGGCCGACCTCGCGTACGACATGGCTGCCCGGCTGGAGGGTCGGCTCGGCGCTGCCGGCATGCGGGTCCACCTGACGCGGGGGCCGACGCCGCCCGCCGAGGTACCGGATCGGCTGCGCGCCGAACTCGCCAACGACCTCCGTGCCGACCTGCTCATCTCGCTGCACTTGGACGGGCACCGCAACCCGGATGCGAACGGTGTCGCCACGTACCACTACGGCACCGAGAACGGCGTGACGTCGACCGTGGGGGAGCGGCTCGCCGGGATGGTGCTCCGCGAGATCGTCGCCCGTACCGGCATGCGCAACTGCCAGTCGCACGCCAAGCGCTGGGAACTGTTGCGGTTGACGAAGATGCCGGCGGTACGCGTCGAGGCCGGCTACCTGACCTCACCCGTCGACCGGGAGCACCTCGTGGACCCGATGTTCCGCGAGCGCGTGGTGGAGGCGATCGTCGCGGCGGTCCAGCGCATGTACTACCCGGTCGAGCAGGACGTGCCGACAGGCTCGATCGACGTGAGCGCGATCCGGGCCTTGACCGGCGCGGCTCCTTCGGTCGCTCAGTAGCTGCGGGTCTTTGTAACCGCGGGTCTCAGTAGCTGCGGGTCGCCGGGCGGACCGGGCGCAGCAGCGACTCCGGGCTCATCGAGCCGAGCAGCTTCTCCAGCGCGTACTCCACATCGGACTTCCACGACA
>Ga0209382_10006372_pt1 | contig 15193 bp, 15 predicted proteins | sample SoiMetdeltSBSDD5_FD_187599 | JGI IMG/M metagenome (GOLD analysis project Ga0209382, IMG submission 187599) | Bulk soil microbial communities from a Populus tree surrounding site in Tennessee, USA - Soil MetaG P. deltoides SBSDD5 (SPAdes) (version 2) | ecosystem: Environmental > Terrestrial >... | reverse complement strand
CGTGTTCTACAAGACGACGGACTATTACGCGCCAGAGCACGAGCGCACCATCCTGTGGAGCGATCGCGACCTCGGCATCCGCTGGCCGCTCGAGAGCGACCCGATCGTGAGCGACAAGGACCGGCGCGGCACCGCTTTCAGGTCCGCAGAAACGTTCGCTTGAGGATCCTGCTCACCGGAAAGAGCGGCCAGGTGGGATCGGCGCTCTCAAAAGCGCTTGCGCCACTCGGCGATGTAATCGCCTGGGACCGCTCGCAACTCGACCTCGCCGACCCGGATGCGATTCGTGCTGCTGTGCGCGCCGCGAAGCCGCGGGTAATCGTCAATGCGGCCGCATATACAGCAGTGGACAAGGCAGAAGCGGAGGAGGGCGTGGCGATGAAGATCAATTGCGATGGCCCACGCACCCTAGCAGAAGAAGCTGCGAAAGGCGGCGCGCTACTCGTGCACTTCTCGACCGATTATGTCTTCGATGGAGAAAAGCGCGCGCCCTATACCGAGCATGATGTGCCGAGGCCACTCAACGCCTATGGCCGGAGCAAGCTCAAGCAGGCGCAAGCGATCCTGTCGTCCGCTTGCCGCAGACTTATCGTGAGGACGAGTTGGGTTTACGGCCCGGTCGGCAGAAATTTCCCGCTGACCATAATGAAGGCTGCGAAAGAGCACCGCGAATTGCGGGTCGTAGATGATCAGGTCGGGGCTCCGACCTCTGCCGGCATGCTCGCAAGGGCATTGCCGGAGATGATAAAGCGAGCTCTAGATGATGCATCTTTGGACGGGCTCTACCACCTCTCCGCCGCAGGCGAAGTTAGCTGGTATGCCTTTGCGCTCGCTATACTGGCGAGAAAAGGAATAGAGGCGGCTGTCCAGCCGGTCCGCAGCAACCAGTACGAGGCGCGGGTTCTGCGCCCGCACAACTCGCTGCTGGACAATGCCAAAATCCGACAGGACTTCGGAATTCGTCTTCCCCCATGGGAGGAAGGATTGGCCGAGCTACCTTAGCTGGAACCTCGCCGCCAGTCTCAATTCTGATAAGCCTCACGCAGCTCCTCATAAGTTGGTAGAAACCAAGCCGCTAAGTGCCGCGATACAGACGCGATGAAACGCAATCTAATCTTTAGGCTCTGCAACCTCATTGAAAGAACGCGGTGGTTATCGCCGTACGTCGGCGGAGTGTGGCCATCGCTATCATTCTTGTTGGCTGCGTCACGCGATCCCGAGGTCCTTTGTCGGGGCACATTCGGCGCCAATGACATGTTCTTCCGTGGCGCTGACATAATGGCACTCAAGGAAGTAATGGTGGACGCGGACTATGAGTGCGTCCTGCCGCGATTGCGTCACGCCGAATCGCCCGTTGTGCTCGACATCGGCGCCCACATCGGCCTGTTCTCACTGTGGCTGCTGAAACAGTGTCCGCGCGCGCGCATACGTTCCGTTGAAGCCGATCCGCAAACCTATGGCGTACTTTCGCAAAATGTGAACCGACGGCGCGCCGTTGGAGCACTCTGGGACGCTTGTAACGCCGCCGCATGGGGAGAATACCGTGGCGAACTACGGTTCTCGGTACAGGGACCAAGCATGAGTCACAAAGTCAGCAATCAGGGAGATGTTGTGGTTGAGGCGGTCAGCTTGAGGCGCTTGCTTGACGAGACGGTGGGGCCGGGCGGAATGGTCGATCTGATGAAGGTCGACATCGAAGGTAGTGAAGAGGCATTTTTGTGCGCCGATGAGGGCCTGCTGCGGCGAGTACGCAGCATCGTCGTTGAGCTACATCCACAACTTTGTGATGCGATGCGAGTTGAAAGGCTGCTGCGCAGCATCTACGCGTCGGTCGAGGATGTGAAGGACCGCAGCTCATCGAAGCCACTATTGCTTTGCTACTAGCGTTGGCTTGCTGAAGTCGATCATTCTCAAGACGGGCTTGTTCGGCGCCGGTCGCCGACCGCTTTTTCGCGGCGCGGCGTGTTTATTCCTGTTGCGGGTTATCCAGCTCGGTAGCGCGCTAGCAGGAACATACTTCCTCGCTCGGTCGATGGGAAAGAACGAGTTCGGTGAATACAACATGGTTCTGAATGCCGTCGGTATTCTGACGATCTTCACGCTTAGCGGGTTTAACAACTCGCTAATGCAAGCCGTGGCACGTGGGTATGAAGGAACATTCCGCGCGGGTGTGCCGCTAGCCTTCGCCTTCAGTTTCATTGGTAGCGTGATCTTGTTCGGAATGAGTGCCTATTATTTTGTCGTAGAGCAGACGCAAATGGGTTGGAGTCTTATGGTAGCGGCCTTGCTATTCCCGTTCGCCCATGGGCTCGTTCAGTGGAAGAGCCTCGTTACCGGCAGAGCGAGGTTTGACCAGCTGCTGGTTCACGATGGCGCGTCGAGCATCCTTACTTATGGCTTGATCATTTTGTCGGTGCATTGGTACCCCGGGGATTACGTTGTTCCCGTCACACTTACGATGTTCGTACCCGCCTTATACAACGTCGGACTAACGCTGTTGAATCTGCGCACCATTCCTCGCGAAGCGCCGGTCGAGCATCAAAACTTGCGGTATGGCTTGAAAACAACGCTGTATTCAGGATTGGGAGCCATCGGCTCCAACGTCGATCGGGTGCTGTTGTTTTTCTTGCTCTCGCCCGCCGCGTTGGCGATCTTTGTTGCGGCCGGCCGGATTCCAGATCTTCTCAGCGGCGCTATCCAGGACATCTCAGCGGTACTGGCACCGCGACTCTCGAAGCATCCCGCTTATACCAAACGGCTGGATCGGATCTTCTCCGTGCTTTCGCTTGCATATGGTGCCGCCATAGTCGTCTTTGCCTTCAGTGCATTGCCGAAAGCCGTAACGCTGCTCTTCGGCGACAACTATGCCGAAGCGATTCCGTACGCGCAGGCGTTGGCGTGCGCGGTCGCGATGGGCAGCCTGGCCAATCTGCGCTTTAGGTACATCCGCTCGAAGATCGATGCTCGAGGATTCCGCGACATTACCTTGGTCTCCAGTATTGTTCGACTGTTTGCGTTTTTGGTCCTTGTACCCCCCTTCGGCCTACTCGGTGCGGTCGTAGCTACGTTCGTCTATCGACTTGCACTCATGGTGGTGACGCAGGTCGTGATCAAACGTCACTATGCCGGCTTAGCGTAACGTTGACTTCTCATGCCGGATACTTACCAATTAGAGAAGCCTCTATTGCCAAACTGGCGTCGACTACGTGCGCTCTTCAATAACGACGAAGACTTGAGTCTGCTGCGGGCGTTGGAGTACGAGGTGCTTGCCAACATACGTTTTTCTGGCCATGTCTTGGATTTCGGAGGCGGCAGCAAAGCGAATTATCGAGAGCGCATGCGCCTTTGGATGGCCGGTTGCACATATGAAACGGCCAATATTGATCCGGGCATCGCGCCGACCCACTTGATCAGCTCAGAAGAATCGCTACCGATCCAAGACGATTGCTTCGATGCGATCGTGACGCTGAACACGTTGGAGCATATCTACGAGGTTGAGAAGGTGCTGCGCGAGTTGGCGCGGGTGTTGAAGCAGGGCGGTGCATTCATAGCCACAGTCCCCTTCCTATTCAGGATCCATGGCCATCCGGACGATTTTCTCCGTGGCACACCTACCTGGTGGGGTAAGACACTGACGCGCGTGGGATTTTGCAACGTCGTCATCACGCCGCTGCTGTGGGGACCGATGTCAACAGGCCTCAGCGTGGTCGGTATACCCGGACCTCTGAAGCGTCTACGGATGTACGCTGCGTTAGTGCTGGACTTGCTATATGCCCGGCGTCTGGGCACTCAGGATTCATTGCGCTACAGCGGCGCTGTCGGGGAGACGTTGTGCAACGCGCCGTTAGGTTTTCTGATTTCAGCCAGCAAGGGGAAGGATTGAATGGCTTTGCCGATGGTAACAGCGGCGATGACCACGTATAACGCTGAAGCAACCGTTATCCGAGCGTTGGCGTCTGCTCTGAACCAAGACTGGCCGACGCTCGAGATTCTTGCTGTGGACGACGCGTCAAGTGACGGCACCGTTGCGCTTATCGAAGGTTTCATCCGAGAGCGCGCGACCAAAGCGCGCCCCATTCGGTTGTTACGTCAACCTTTCAATGGAGGTGTCGCGCGGGCCCGTAATCGACTGGTGGAAGAGGCGTGTGGCGAATTCATAGCGTTCTTCGATGACGATGACATCAGTACGCCAGATCGCGTATCGAGGCAGTACGCGCGAATCGCCGAAACCGAGGCGGCGCTAGGACACGATCTGGTGCTATGCCATACCGCGCGGCTGCAGGAATTTCCAGACGGGCGGCTGCACTACGAGGGGACAATGGGATGCGAGCACCAGGTCGTTCCCTTCGGGTCAGCCGTTGCGGACCGGATCCTACTTGGACGACTGAGTCCCGGCGTAATAGGGTCTTGTGCCACATGTTCGCAGATGGGGCGCAAGTCGGTTTACCGGCGGCTCGGAGGTTTCGATCCGACGCTGCCACGCTCAGAAGATACGGATTTCAATATCCGGTGCGCCTATCAGGGCGGGGCGTTTGCAGGACTGGCGGCGCCATTGGTGCGCCAGACCATGACGTTGGGATCAGAAAAAAACCTCGCGGCCGAATTGGAAGCGTATACCGCATTGCAGACAAAGCATCGAGACTACCTTTCGAGACAAGGTTGGTTGGAATTCTGTCTCGAGTGGCGACAGGTGCGTCGCTTACACTTGAGTCGCTCCATAGGACCAGTCCTCGTTCGAGCGGCCAAATTGGCCATTCGGCATCCGATAAAGCTAATTAGAAAGATCTACTGGTCGCTCCCGGCGCATCAAACACGGCGCCAGCACCGTCGATGGCAGCATGACGTTGCCCTATCGTCTCCCGCCGGGCCCTCGAAGTCTTAATGAGCAGAGCGACGCCCCTTATCTCGATCGGCGTTACTTGCTACAACGCTGCCAGCACCATTGATGGCGCGCTAAAAAGTGCAGTGCGCCAGGATTGGCCGAATTTCGAAGTTATCGTAGTGGACGATGCGTCCAGCGATCGGTCCCCGTTAATTCTCGAGCAATGGAAACAGCTGGACTCTCGCATCAAGATTCATAGGCATTCAAGGAATCTGGGATGCGCGGCCGCCCGCAATACGATACTGCGACAAGCTAGTGGCGCCTTTGTGGCGTTTTTTGATGATGATGATATAAGCCGTCCCGACAGGTTGCGCCGACAGTATGAGCGCATTACCGGCTACGAAACGTCAACCAACGCTGCCCTTGTCGCATGCTACACGTCCGGCACCCGACTGTATCCCAATGGTTACGCAATGCCGATCAGGGCGATCGGTTCGCAACCGAAAGAACCGCGCGGTACACAAGTCGTCGACTACCTGCTCACTTTCACGCGGCTGCCGCGCGTCTTCTACGGCGCAGGGACGCCTACCTGCTCACTCATGGCGCGGATCGAGACCTTCGCTGCGGTGCATGGGTTCGACGAGGCGATGCGTCGTCAGGAAGATGCGGACTTTGCTATCAGGCTCGGATTCAAGGGATGCCATTTCATCGGCACCATCGAGCCATTAGTGGTGCAGAACGCGACCGAGGGTTCGGAGAAGGATCCGCTTATCGAACAGGAGAGCTTGTTGCGGCTACTGGAAAAAAACCGAGATTATCTCAAATGCAAGCATCTCTACGAATACATGCTCGGTTGGTCGGAGATTCGGTTTCGGCATTTCAATGGGCAGCCTTTGCTGGCGCTGTCAGCTTTGCTTCGCTTGGGAGTGCGTTTCCCGGCTAGAACTGTCGGACATTTCCTCACCTCCGCCTCACGTCGTTTCATACATGAACGAAAGATTGGCTCGCATCGGCAACATTCCGCCGAGAAACGAAGGTCTGTGTGAGTCGTCCTCGAAAGAGGACGTTACGGCTCCATTGCGTTTCCGAGTGATCTTCACGGCGCGAAAGTTCGCTGACGTCGCGGGAGGTTTGGAGCGCATCTGTATTGATCTCATGAACGCGCTGGTGGAACGGGGGCACTCGGTGGCGCTTATGACATGGGACAACGCTGGAGCGAAAACGCACTATCCGCTAGATGGACGGATTCAATGGTTGAAGTTGGATATCGGTAATCCCGATGTCACGGCGGATCTGCGCATCAAGGTGGCAAGGTTGAAGAGATTTAGAAGGTTCGTCGCGAGTTTCAATCCCCATGCAATTATCGGCTTTCAGTCCGGCGCGGCCTTGTTTTCGCGCCTGGCGACCATCGGAATGGGGAGAAAAATAATAGCTGCGGAGAGGGTCTCTCCTGACATGTGGACGTATGTCAGGACCCGGTTTATCGACCGCATTAGCGATATCTACTCCCTCGTGCTGGCCGATCGTGTGGCCGTCCAGTTCCCGGATTACATTGGGAAGTACCCACGTATATTGCAGCGAAGAATGGTGGCGATACACAACCCCGTGTACCGTCCCAAGCCGGTCCAAACCGCCGTGAATGTAGGCGACAGCAAAGTGCTGCTGTACGTCGCACGTTTGTGCTTCCAGAAGAATCAAGAGATGCTGATCGAAGCGTTCGCGCGAATCTGTGAACGTTTTCCCGATTGGAAACTGGTACTCGTGGGCGACGGAGAATACGCAGAACTATTGCGCACCAAAGTATCGGAAATGCGACTCGATGAGCGCGTCGTATTTTGCGGAGCGGTAAAGAACGTGGAGGCCTGGTACCAAGTAGCACAGGTCGTGGCGTTCCCGTCGTTGTTCGAGGGATTTCCCAACTCCTTGGCCGAGTCGTTGGCGTGGGGTTTGCCCTGTGTCGGTCTCAAAAAGACTCTCGGTGTAAATGCTCTGATTGAAAACGGCGTTAATGGCATTTTGACCAATGACGACGCCGAGGCTTTTTCGGCCGGTTTGGCTGCCCTGATGGAGGACAAGCCACGGCGCGAATGGATGGGACAGAATGCCAAGCGCATTTCGGAAGCATATCCGCCGGAGCACTCCTATAGCCTGTGGGAAGCCTTGATTACAGAGGTGGTCTCATGTCGAGCTTGAAAGAAATTCTGGCGGCCTCGGGCTGCCATTGTTGAGGCAACGTTTTTCACGCAGTGCTCAAGTTCCTCAAGTTCTTAAACAGGCTGCGCCTTGGCCATAGTCCGATCTTTGTCGAGTATGAATACGACTTCAAGCCAAGATGGCAGGATGGCGGCAATCCGTTCATCCGCGAAGTCATTGCGAGGCAGCAAGCCACCATCGATCGGAATATCCGCTCGCTGAACGAATTCGTTCCCTTAGTGCGGGCGCTTTCCGAAAAGAATGCTGCGGTGCCAAGAGTGGACTGGAGAAACACTTCATTCCAGCGCTCGATGCGTTATCTCTCATGTGGGCAGCTTCTAGAACGAAGTCGACCATCATTGGAATAGGCTCCGGTAACTCAACGCTATTTCTTAGGCGCGCACTGGAATCGACCGGGATCTCCGCCCGCCTTATCTCCATTGACCCCTGTCCGAGAGTCGAGATCAACGCGTTGTGCGACGAATCGCTGAGGCAGCCTGGATGTTTTACTTGCTTCGCGAATTGAAGATGCGGCCAGTCGTTTCGGGCGCTTTGTCTTTTATTCCAGGCCTTTACTCTTGGTGGGATCGGCGTCGTCCAATGGGAAACACCGCTTCAGCGCGGTATGCGAGAAGCATTTGGAAGTTCCATCTTGCAAATTACAGGCGCTTCATAGGTGACCATATACCCGAGACGGTTGCTGAATTGGGTCCCGGCGCCAGTCTCGGCTCCTGCATCTCGGCTTTGTGCGATGGCGTAAACCAAGCTATAGCCCTAGATGTTTGCCCGTATGCCGACAACAATCTTCTCAACCTGAAACTCCTCGATGAACTGACAGTGGGATCGAATAGTGCGGCAAGGTACTTGCCATTAAGGGATGCAATCTTGCACCTCTGCGAAGCTAATGATAGGACGTTGCTAAAGTATGTGGCGCCCTGGACCGATATTAAGGCTCTACCAGCCTGCAGCGTTGACTTCGTGTTTAGTCATAGCGTAATGGAGCACATAACGACGCCGCTCGCAGCTTACAAGGCATGCTTCCACTGGCTGAAGCCGGGTGGGATCATGAGTCATAAGATTGACCACTCCTCACATGCGATCACTCGCTCATGGAATGGGCACTACGCAATTCCGCGCATCCTATGGGCGATCATTTGTGGAAAACGTCCGTATTTGCTAAATCGCATGACCCCATCGCAGCACGAAGAAGCGATCCGGCTGGCCGGTTTCCAAGTGCTGTCTAAAGAGTTGGTCGTGGCTGATCAAAACGACAAGAACTCGACTTGCGACCGAATTGCCATGCGCCCGGAGTACCAGGTTAAGACCAGCACTTTTATATGCCAAAGACCGTCGGTCGCGAGTGGCGATGTCCCGGAAACTGTTGAACGGATAGTTGAGGTGGCGGCTCCTTTTGCCTGCATGCGGTGCAGCGACCCGTGCACGGCTAGAGCGGCAGCGTGAATCGCGTCCAGGCATACCGGCCGCTCGGTCGGCTGAACAAACAGCAGAGAGACGGCTACTGCGTGGAGCGCTCGGGATGCTCGCCGAAGACAACTGTTTCCATTGCTCTGACCGCTGTGGTGGAGGAGGCGGCGATGGTGCGCCACCATTGGGCGTCGAACCGCGAGCAGTATCTGCTGGCGAATCCCGCGTACCTTGACGTGCAGTTCTGCAACTATTGGACATGGTCCCGACGAGGAGGAGCTTGCCGGTGTTGGGGATATCCTCGGCGAGGATGTGAGGGACCGCAGGCCATCGGCGTGCTCGGGGATCAAAGCCTGACAGGCACTCTTGCCGCGCACTAGGACGTGGCTTTCATATCGAAAACGAAGGATCGGCTGCGCAGGTTCGTCCCGGCGCCGTTGTTGAAACCATACCGTGCACTCAGAGCGAAGTGGCGCTACGTGCAATATCTAGGCGACAAGCACTACTGCAACATCTGCAATTCACATCTCGCTGACTGGATTCATGTTGGTCCTATGGACCATGGCAATCGCGTGTGCCCGGTGTGCAATTCGTATGGACGGCATCGGTTCATGGCCATGGTGCTAAGGCGCGAGATGAGTCCCTTGCGGACGCGGAATTGGACCTTGCTGCATTTCGCTCCTGAACTGGGTCTGCAAGCGTGGATCAAGCGGCAGCTGCCGGCGGGAGCCACGTATGTGTCGGCGGACCTGAACTCGCGGGAGGTGGATCTTAATCTTGATATCCAGCGTGTCAACCTACCGAGCAATTCGGTCGACGTGATATTGCTTTCCCACGTCCTGGAGCACGTCGACGACGACGCATCGGCGTTGCGGGAGATGCATCGGGTACTCGCGCCGGGAGGGAAGCTCTTCGTTCAGGTACCCCTTGGCCGGAAAGAGGTGACCGACGAGGAAAGACTACATACTCCAGAGCTGCGCAGGACGCGCTACGGGAAGACCGACCATGTTCGCCTGTACGGAAACGACATTGAAGTGCGTTTCTTGAGCGCCGGTTTCGAAGTTGCCGCTTATCGGCCGGATGACGCGCAGTTCAGGGACGACTTCGACCGCATGGCGCTTGATATACCGCCGACGTCGACGATGCCGTATCAGAGTGAAAGCAAGACCTTCGTCTGCCGGAAGGCATCGTAGGCGGATCTTGAAGGTCTTGTTCGCGATCAAAGGATTGAATACGGCTGGTGGAGCGGAGCGCGTCATCTGCGACGTCACGTCATACCTCGCCGACTGCAGAGGCCACGAGGTCTCGCTGCTCACATTCGACGGCGAAGACCCGGAACCTTTTTATCCCGTGTCGCGGGCAGTGCGGCCAGTACGGCTCGGAATCGGTGACACGCGCAGTTCGACATCGCTCCCGATTCTCCTGCGGCGGGTCTGGGCGCTAAGAAGAGCGGTCGTGTTGCGCGCCCCGGATGTCGTCGTAGCCTTCATGCACAGCATGTTTGTTCCGATGGCCTTCGCTCTGTCCGGGACTGGGATTCCGCTGATCGCGAGTGAGCATATCGTCAGGGACTACTACCGGTCGCGTCGACTGCAGTTCGCACTCTTTGCGGCGGCGATGCCGCTCATAAGGTGCGTGACGGTTCTTTCGGATTCGATTGCTCGCGGCTATCCGCGATGGATACGCCGAAAGATGATTGCCGTGACCAACCCGATAGGCCCCACATTTCAGCGAGCATGGGAAGGACCAAAGGACTCGCGTCGGATTTTGAGCATCGGTCGTTTTTCGAAGCGAAAGGGCCATGCCACGTTGCTTGCCGCTTTCGCTTCGTTGGCCGAAGAGTTTCCGGACTGGTCTCTGCGCATACTTGGCGACGGCGTCTTGAGGCCGGCTATCCAGGCGGAAGTCGAGCGCCTTGGCTTGCAAGAACGCGTGTCACTTCCTGGAGCCGTGACTGACGTTGCCGGCGAACTCGCGAATGCGTCTTTCTTTGCGCTCGCGTCACGCTACGAGAGCTTTGGGCTTGTCTTTGCTGAAGCGATGGCCTGCGGCAAAGCATCTGTCGCTTTTGCGGATTGCCAGGGCGTGAACGAATTGGTGGAAGACGGGGAAACCGGCTTGCTTGTCAATGGGCCGGACCGCATTCAGGCAATGGCAAGCGGCCTGCGCCGCTTGATGGTTGATGCAAAGACGCGTGAGGCCATGGGTAAGCGTGCGCGGCAGAGCGTCTTCCGGCGCTTCGCGATCGACCGAGTGTGCGACCGCTGGGAGGAGATACTGCAGAGTGCGACGCGGCCTGCAATGGCCCGGATGCCGACGCGATGAGGAACCAGGCCATATGTGTGGAGTAGCCGGTGTGTTGGATGAGGCAGGCAGCGGCGATATCGAGCAGCACGTGATAGCGATGACAGAGGCTGTGCACCATCGTGGTCCGGACGCGGGTGGTTATTGGACGGACCCAAGCGCAGGCGTAGCACTCGGCCATCGTCGACTCAGCGTTGTCGACCTGTCGGCCAATGGCGCGCAACCCATGCAATCCGGATGTGGTCAGGTGGTGCTCGTCTACAACGGCGAGATCTACAACGCCGGAGACTTGCGTACAGAACTTGAGCGGGCGGGACGCAAGTTCCGTGGCCATTCCGATACCGAAGTGATCGTCGAGGGATGTGCTCATTGGGGCGTGCGCACGACCGCGCAGCGGTTGATAGGCATGTTCGCGTTCGCCGCCTGGGATCGGACATCTAGACAATTGACACTGGTGCGGGACCACCTTGGTATCAAGCCCTTGTACTGGGGCAAACTGGGTTCGCTCTTCGTATTTGGATCGGAATTGCGCTCGCTGCGCGCACATCCAAGCTGGAATCCGCAAGTTGACCGTGACAGTCTGGCGACATTCATGCGCTATTCGTTCGTTCCAGCGCCATACAGCATCTATCGCGACATCTGGAAGCTCGAGCCTGGCTGTCTGTTGACCGTTAAGCGCGGTTCCGCCCCACGGGTTGATCGCTACTGGGACGCAGTGGCTGTCTCTAAAGAAGCAAAACGCAAGCAATTTGGTGGGAGCGCGAGGGAGGCCATCGACGAGTTGGATCGATTGCTAAGAGACGCGGTTGGGCGGGCGATGGTCTCGGACGTTCCCTTGGGAGCCTTTTTGTCGGGCGGGCTGGACTCATCCACTGTAGTCGCCATGATGCAAGCTCAGTCTTCGCGTTCAGTGCAGACATTCACCGTGGGATTCACCGAAGGAGGGTACGACGAAGCCGAGGATGCAAGGCGCGTGGCCGCATGCCTGGGCGTTGATCACACCGAGATCTACATCAATTCGGCGGACATGATCTCGATCGTCCCGACGCTATCGTCGATCTACGATGAGCCATTCGCGGATCCTTCGCAGATTCCGACATCCCTCCTGTCACGCGTGGCGCGCAAACACGTGACGGTGGTGCTCTCTGGAGACGGTGGGGACGAGCTCTTCGCAGGCTATACGCGTTACTTGTGGGGGGACAAGTATTGGAGGCTCGCCACTACGCTTCCTCGGAGTGTACGAGAAGGTCTGACGCGCAGTATCGCCTGCATCTCGCCGAGAACCTGGGATCGACTCGCTAGCATCGTGCCACGACGGTATCGCCCGAGACAATTCGGGGAGAAAGTGCATAAGGCCGCAGATTTGTTTTCGCAGTCTTCGCTCGCCGACTACTACTCGTCAGTGATCGGCAAGTGGGACAGGCCAGTTGAAATATTGCCGCTCTCGACGATATTGAGCACGCGCTCCGAGCAGTCGGCGCTAGATGCGACCCCTGATGAGACGGTGGACAGATTGCGATTGATGGATGTGCTGACCTATCTGCCGGACGATGTCCTAACCAAAGTGGATCGCGCGAGCATGATCGTCGCGTTGGAGACGCGTGTCCCTCTGCTGGACAGGCGAGTAGCCGAGTTCGCCTGGAGCCTACCCAAGGACATGCTGATTCGAAATGGCGTTGGTAAGTGGCTCTTGCGACAGGTTCTGTATCGGTACGTACCAAAAGCAGTTGTCGAAAGGCCCAAGACCGGATTTTCGGTGCCGCTAGGCGAATGGTTGCGAGGACCGCTGCGGGAGTGGGCTGAAGATCTGCTGAGCGAGCGGGCCTTGGCAGCATCAGGTTTGGAGCCTAAGCCTGTGCGAAGGCTCTGGGAGGCTATTGTCTCCGAGAAGAGCTGGCAGCACTATGCATTGTGGAACGTGCTCATCTATCAGGATTGGGTGCGAAAATGGTCAGCCGCGCCGCTCTAAAGTCAAGCTCTTACCTCGCGGGAACACTCTGACCGCTCGCTCGGCAGTGGTGTCTAGCAAAACACCGGCTGTCGAAGTGACGCTACTGTGGTTGTTCATCTTCGAGTTTGCTCTTCTTGTTTCGTTGCCTGCCTCCTGGCGCGAGGAGATTGTTACCGCGGGTTTCGCCGGGCTGTTACTTGTCGCTTGGAAGCAAAGGCATCTCGCAATCGCGTCTGCAAAGGCGCTGTGGCTCGGCGCGAGCGCATTAGCTTTGTGGACGGCGGCGCAGCCCTTTTTTGCAGTCCATCCGTCGACGATCGGATGGAAAGGAGGAATCGTATTTCTTGCGAGTTTCGGAGCGGCGGCCGCTCTACCGACGCTCAATCGCGATGGCCGTCATGACAAGGCCGTGCGATATGCGTTTGACGCGTTCGAGTACTTCATTGTGGCGCAGCTCGTTGTGTCGTTCTTTTCCGGCATCGGTGAGTTCTACGGCTATCGAACAGGATCCGTGCGCGCGTTTGGCTTCCTGTCAGACTCTATCTCTCCCATCATTGGTTTCTTTATCGCCCGCAATGCGGTTGAGCATCGCCACCTGAGATGCTTCCTGGCGGCGTTTGCGCTGGCCGTGACAGGAGGGAAGGCAGCGTTGGGAATCACAATTGCGACTTTCGTTGTTTTGTTGCTCTTGGTCGGCGGAAGGCGATATTGGCTTCCAGCGCGAAACGGGCTCTTAACGCTTCTCGGTGCTTATTTCTGCGTTCATGCGGCAATCGCCTTGGAGGTTCCTCCGAATCAGTTTTACGCCTTGTCGTTGACCGAAGAGGAGAAACGGATCTCCCAAATCGAGCTGAGGACGCTTCGTGAGCTCCGCTCCATAGAATCAGGACAGATTGGGGCATTGCCCCATGCTCTGCTAGTGCTTACACGCGAACTGCCGATGAGTCTCGTACAGGCAGGCGCCAATCGATTGTTGTCATATGCCGCCGCGCTCGAAATCATCCATCGCTACCCGCTGGTTGGCGCCGGATTCAATCGCTCACATGATTACATTCCGCAAATGGTGCGGTTGAATCCGGGCGGCATCAATAGTCTGTTTGTGGATCCCGGAATTGCGTGGAGTACCGTTACAGCGCTCCATAATCCTTCACTGCTCGTTTTTGCTGAGCTTGGTCTGATCGGATTCATTCTGTTCTGGATCGTGTGCATCGGCATGCTCGCCGTATTCTGGAAGACGAGAAACCACATGCGCACCGTACAGGCAGGGCCAGTGTCATGGAGGCGTTCTTTGGCCGTTGCCGCTTCAGCATGGGGAACGACTTTTGTGTTGCTGCACCAAACGACTGGTTGGATTGAACCGGGACATCCGCAGCTCGTGTTCCTTGCTCTCTGCGTTGGAGTCGCTATCGAGGCGCAATCTCGTCGGACGACAATGCCCGGAGAGGCGGAATGATGAGACCGGTTATTTGAGGGACCATGCAGATCGTTGGCAGCTTACCCTGGTGGGTGAAAATCGGCACAAAACTGGTCTTGTCGCGTTTGCCGATGCCCTATGGCTTCTGGCGACGACTGGGGATATTTCGCCATGGAGCGATGAATGATCCGGAACTTGCGATCCGGACCTTTCGTAGATACTTCGACAGGGCCAATGCAAATGGCCCCATCCCATCTGGATTCTGTTCACTCGAGTTAGGGCCGGGGGATTCCGTATTGGCGGGAATCGCCGCCAAGGCATTCGGCGCCCGCAAAGTCTATCTGGTCGATACAGGTACTTATGCGGAGAGTGATGTGGGCGCCTGCCATGAAACAGCCGCGCGCCTGCGCGCCTGTGGTCTGACGCTACCTGAGAGCGCCGACGCAACGTCGCTTACCGAGATTCTGGATCGCTGTGACATCTCCTATCTTACTGACGGTGTCTCTTCGTTGTCCGCAATTCCGGACGGGACCATCGATTTCTGCTGGTCGCAAGCAGTGCTCGAGCACGTCTACCGCGACGAGTTTCCGTCGCTGCTTCGCGAGCTACGCCGGGTCATGAGTAAAGGTGCCGTTGGCCTCCATGGCGTTGACTTCAGAGATCACCTGGCATCCGGCCTCAACAACCTACGTTTCCGCGAGCAGGTGTGGGAAAGTCGTTCGTTTCGACGCGGCGGCTTCTACACCAACCGCATTCAATGCCACGTGATGATTCAAATGTTCGAAGAGGCCGGCTTCGAGGTCAGCGTCGTGGAACGAAATCTGTGGCCTGTGATACCGCTGCCTCGCGGCAAGATGGCCTCGCCGTTCCGTGATATGGATGAGGATCAGCTGCGCGTGGCAGACGCTGAACTGCTGATACGCCGTCAGAGCGATGTCGCCGAATCCCGAAACACCAGTCGTGAAAGGGTCTGACGCCCGCGCAGCGTCGAGTGTTAAGCGAGCAAAGATTCTGTTCTTGGTCACGGAGGATTGGTACTTCGTATCGCACCGTCTGCCGATTGCGATTGGCGCGGAGGCCGCGG
>Ga0209382_10006371_pt1 | contig 15196 bp, 15 predicted proteins | sample SoiMetdeltSBSDD5_FD_187599 | JGI IMG/M metagenome (GOLD analysis project Ga0209382, IMG submission 187599) | Bulk soil microbial communities from a Populus tree surrounding site in Tennessee, USA - Soil MetaG P. deltoides SBSDD5 (SPAdes) (version 2) | ecosystem: Environmental > Terrestrial >... | reverse complement strand
CGTCACCTTGCCGGTCGCCCCCTCGAGGACGGGCGTGGTGCCGGTCGCCATGTAGAGGAAGTCGTCGGGATCGAGCGGCACCCGCAGGTACTGGGCGATCGAGTCCGCGTTGCACGGCCCGGTCAGGGCGCAGTTCTTCTGGAAGTCGACCAGGACGAAGCTGGTCCCGTCGCAGGCGAGGTCGGCCAGGACGTTGCCGCCGGCGGGCGACAGGAAGTTGACCCGGACCTTGGCCCCGGTCTCGCCCATCATCTTCACCGTCGTCTTGACCCGCTGGTCGCCGAGCCACGAGTCCATCAGCGTCTCGGCGCGGAACGAGGTGGCGCGGCCGCGCGCCTCGGCGAGCTTCGCGACCACCTGGTCCGGGGTCGGCTCGGGATAGGTGCGCGTGTACGTCTGACCGCAGCCCGCGGCGGCTATCGCGAGCACGAGGGCGAGGCGAGGCGAGGACATGCCGAGGTCATAGCAGACTGCCCCCGCCGCGCGCTCGTGTGGCGGCGATCACCGGCTGGTCACCACTTCTCGATCGCCGGCCGCAGATCGAGCTCGAAGGTCCAGGCGGTCGGCGACTGCTGGACCAGCTGGTAGCCGGCCTCGGCGATGGCGTCGGGAGCCAGGAACGCGGCGTCGGGCAGGTCGGCGAAGCGCTGCCGCGTCGACGTCAGGTTGACCATGCCGTCGATGATGAGCAGCGCCACGTGGATGCCGCTCGGCCCGAGGTGGCGCGCCATCGACTGGGCCAGGCTGCGCTGGGCCGCCTTGGCGGCGGCGAAGGCGGTGAAGCGGGCGCCGCCGCGCAGCGACGCGGTGGCACCGACGACGAGGATGGCGCCGCGGCCGCGCTGCTTCATCGCCGGCACCACCTGCTTGCCGGTCAGGAGCAGGCCGGCGGTGTTGACCCGCCACGCCTGCTCCATCTGCTCGAGCCCGACGTCGTCGAAGGTGCCCCACACGCCGGAGCCGGCGTTGTAGACCACCACCTCCGGATCGCCGAGGTCGCGCCGGATCGCGCCGAAGGCGGCCTCGATCGATCCGGCGTCGGCGACGTCGCAGGCGTACGCCCGCGCGTCGGGGAGCTCGGCGGCCAAGGCCGAGCGGGTGGCGGTGCCGCGCGCCAGCGCCGCCACCGCGTATCCAGCCCCGGCGAAGCGGCGCGCGAAGGCGGCGCCGTTGCCCGGGCCCACTCCGACGACAGCACACACCGGCTTGCCCATGATCTCCTCCGTCTACATGGCGAGTTGCTCGATGAGGAACGCGTAGGTGTCCGCGGTCTGCTCGACCTTCTGCTTCACGAGGTCGGCGCCGCCGTGGCCGGCGTTGCGCTCGATGCGCAGGAGCGCCGGCGCGCTCGACGACGTCGCGTGCTGGACCGCGGCGGTGAACTTGCGGGCGTGCATCGGATCGACCCGGTCGTCGCTGTCGGCGGCCAGCATGAGCAGCGCCGGGTAGGCGACACCGCCCTCGACGTGGTGGTACGGCGAGTAGCCGTACAGGACGCGAAACTGCTCGGCGTCGTCGGCGGAGCCGTACTCCGGGACCCAGGTCTTGCCCGAGCCGAACAGGTGGTAGCGGACCATGTCGAGGAGCGGCACCGCGCAGATCACCGCCCGGAACAGCTCGGGCGCCTGGGTCATGGCGGCGCCGACGAGGAGGCCGCCGTTGGAGCCGCCGCTCACCGCCAGCCTGGCCGGCGACGTCCAGCCCTCGGCGATCAGGTAGCGCGCCGCGGCGACGTAGTCGTCGAAGACGTTCTGCTTCTTGAGCAGCATGCCGTCCTTGTGCCAGTCCTCGCCGTACTCGCCGCCGCCGCGCAGGTTCGGGATCGCGACCATGCCGCCGCGCTCGAGCCAGACCGCCCACGACGACGCGAAGGCCGGCGTCATCGACACGTTGAAGCCGCCGTAGCCGTACAGGATCGTCGGGTTCTTGCCGGTCTTCGCGGTGTCCTTGTTGCGGAGCAGGAACATCGTGATCGACGTGCCGTCCTTCGACGGGTAGCGGACCTGCTCGGCGACGAACTTCGCGGTGTCGATCGGCAGCGTCACCCGCGCGTACTCCTCGACCGCGCCGGTGGCGATCGACGTCTTCAGGATCAGCGACGGCTCGGTGAACGACGTGTAGCTGACGTAGCCGGTGTCCTCGTCGGGCTGGCCGACGACGCCGCCGGCGGTGCCGAGCGGCGGCAGCGCGACCGTGCGCACCGGGGCGCCGTCGAGGGTGCGGATCTCGATCGCGCTGGCGGCGTGGCGCAGGTAGGTCAGGACCAGGTGCTCGCCGACGATGCCGATGTGCTCGAGGGTGTCGTCGCTCTGCGCGACGATCTCGCGCCAGTCCTTGCGGTCGAGCCGGGCCGGGTCGACCTTGTACACCCGGTAGCGCGGCGCGCCGTCGTTGGTGAAGACGTAGAACTGGTCCCGCCACGGCGTGACGTCGAAGATGGCGTCGACGCCGACGACCAGCGGCGTCCAGCCGTTCCCGCCCTTCTTCGCCAGATCCTTGACGTAGACGTCGGTCGAGTTCCAGCCGTGCTGGATCACCGTGAAGAGCCAGCGGCCGTCCTTCGACACGAAGCCGCCGAGGAACGTCTGGGCGTCGCCGGTCCGTTCATGGACCACGCGGTCGTGAGCCGGGTCGGTGCCGAGGGCGTGGTAGCGCAGCTCGGCGAAGCCGGGGCGGTCGGCGACCGGCACCGCCTTCGAGATCGGAGGCACCCAGGTGTAGTAGAAGCCCTTGCCGTCGGGCGTCCACGACGCCACCGCGTACTTGGCGCCGGCGATGGCGTCGACCGCCTTCTTGCCGGTCGCGACTTCGACGACGTACATCACCGCCTCGTCGGAGTTGTTCTCCTTCACCGCGTAGGCGACGTGGGTGCCGTCCCAGCTCGGCCACCAGCCGCCGAGGGCGATCGAGCCGTCGTCGCTCCAGGTGTTGGGATCGAACAGCACCTGCTCGGCGCCGGCCTCGCCCTGCTTCCAGTAGACGACCGTCTTCTCCTTGTCCTTGTGCTTGCGGGTCCAGAAGTAGCGGCCCCGGTAGTGCACCGGCGCCGACAGCGCGTCGTAGTAGAAGACCTCGCGCAGGCGCGCGGCGAGGGCGTCGCGGCCGGGCAGCGCGTCGAGGCGGGCGCGGGTGAAGTCGTCCTGTGCCTTCATCCAGGCCTGGACGTCGGGGCGGGTCGCGTCCTCGACCCAGCGGTACGGGTCGGCGACCTTGGTGCCGTGGATCTCGTCGACGATGTCGTCGCGGCGGGTCGGCGGATAGGCGGGCTTGGCCGGCGCGGCGGCGGAGGCGATCGACGTCATGGTCTCCCCTGACCCGGTCTCGGGCCCTCTGGTGTGGCCCGGCTTCGACGAGCCGCCCTTGCAGGCGACGAGGCCGAGGCAGAGCAGCAGGCTGCGGCGCATGGCGCGCACCGTAGCATGCCGTCGCCGGCGCGCGGCTCAGGTCCGGCGGACCAGGACCGAGCCCAGCGAGTAGCCAGCGCCGAAGGTGGCGATGACGCCGACCGCGCCGGTCGGCAGATCGTCGTGGTACTTCGAGAACGCGATGATCGCGCCCGCCGCGGCGGTGTTGCCGTGGTCGTCGAGGATCAGCGGCGCCTCGAGGAACGACGGCTCGCGGCCGAGCAGGCGGTGCGCGATCAGGTCGTTCATGTTGCGGTTGGCCTGGTGCAGCCAGTAGCGGTGGATGCGGGCCGGATCGAGGCCGTTCGCCGCGACGTGATCGCCGATGAAGCGCGCGGCCAGCGGCACCACGTCCTTGAAGACGCGGCGGCCCTGCTGGTGGAACAGCTTGTCGTCGGCGAACTGGTTGGCCGGGTCCCAGCGGTTCAGGAAGCCGGCGTTGTTGCGGATGTTGGTCGAGTACTTCGACATCGCCCGCGTCGACACGATCTCGAACGCGCCCGGCCGCGCCCGCTCGAGCGGCTCGATCACGACCGCGGCGCTGGCGTCGCCGAAGAGGAAGTGGCTGTCGCGGTCGCGGAAGTTGGTCTGCCCGGTCATCAGCTCGGGCGCGATGACCAGCGCGCACGACGCGCTGCCGCAGCGCAAGGCCTCGCTGGCGACCTGGATCGAGAAGGTCGCCGACGAGCAGCCGACGCTGGTGTCGTAGGCGAAGCCGCCGGCGCCGAGGGCGTCCTGGACCTCGATCGCGGTCGCCGGGTACGGCCGCTGCAGCGCCGACGCGGTGACGATGATCAGGTCGACGTCGGCGCCGCTCCGGCCGGCGGCGGCGAGGGCGCGCTCGGCCGCGTGCAGCGCGTACTCGCCCTGCACCGACAGCTGGTCGCCGGGGCGATCCGGGACGCTCGGGCACAGCCGCGCCGGATCGAGGAGGCCGTCGCGATCATGGACGTGGCGGTGCTTGATGCCGGACGCCTTGAGCACGAACTCCGGCGTCGACTCGCGCAGCGGCTCGCGCGCGCCGGAGGCGATGGCGTCGGCGTGGCGGGCGTTGTCGTGGCGCACGAACTCGTTGAACGCCGCGCACAGCTCGTCGTTCGAGACCACATTGCTCGGCGTCCACACGCCGCTGCCGGTGATCGCCGTGCCGGTGCTCGCGCTCGCGCTCATGGGGCCGACCATACCAGAGCGCCCGAGGCTACTTGAGCCGGGCCTGGGCCGCGGCGAGCGCTTCGCGCAGGAACGCGGAGGTCGGATCTGCTGAAGCCGCCATCCGCAAGTTCAACACCGCGCCGCCGATGTCGCCGCCGGCGAGCGCGACCTCGGCGCGCCGGTAAAAGGCGGCGGCCCGCGGTGACAGATTCACTTCACCCGGCAAGGGGGCGGCGGGGCCGGGCGGGCTGGGCGCGCCCTTGAGGGTCGGCGCCCGCGGCGGCCGGGTCAGCGCCGGGCGCGGCCGCGTCTCGCTGCGGGCCGCGGCCGGCAAGCTCGTGCTCGAGCCGGCGGCGGCGGCGCGCGGCGGCGGCGCGCTGGTGGTGCCGGGGCGCGGCAGGGTCGTGGGACCGCGCGCGCGCAGGGGCGCGGTGCCGGTGCCGCCGCCGGCGCCCTCGCTCTCGAAGTGCGCGTCGGTGCCGCGGCCGCGCGGCGGCGCGTCGCCGCGATCCGGCACCGCGGTCGGCGCCATCGTCGACACCGGACCGCGCGCGTTGCGCAGCGTGTACAGGTAGCGGTTGCGCTCCTCGGGATCGCGCAGCGTGGCGTAGGCGGCGGCGATGCGGCCGTAGATGCGCATGAGCCGCTCGGCGTCGCGCGCCGACAGCTTGCCGCGGAACAGGTCCGGGTGGCGGGTACGCGCGATGTTGTGGTACGCGGCCTGGACGTGCTCGCCCGAGAGCGTCGGCGGCAGCTCGAGCAGCTCGAACAGGGTCAGGCGCTCGACCGCCGGCTCGATGCCGTCCAGCCACGCCACCAGCTTGGTGGGCGGCCACGGCGTCGCCGGCAGCGGCGCCGTCGTCGCCCTCACGCGACCTCCCGGACCGGCGCCCCGATCACCGCGAGGTCCGCCTCCTGCTTGGCGCCGGTGTCGGCGTCCTTGGCGCGGACGTGGAGGATGCCGTCGGTATCGACCCGGAACGTGACTTCGATGCGCACCTGTCCTCGCGACCGCGGCGGCAGGTCCTCGAGGACCAGCTGGCCGAGCGGCTCGTTGTCGGTGTAGCGCCGCGACTCGCCGCGGCAGCAGTCGATGACGACCCGCGTCTGGTAGTCGCGGGCGGTGGTGAAGATCTTGGTGCGCTCGATCGGGATCGGCGCGTTCTTCTCGAGCAGGCGCTCGGTGTAGCCGCCGGCGGTGGCGATGCTGAGGGTCGCCGGCGTGACGTCGAGGAGCAGCGGGCGCGGCAGCGGCTTGGTCGGATCCTTGACCTCGCGGCCGGCGTGGGTCAGCGGCGACAGCTCGGTGGTCGGCACCGCGTGGCGCTCGGCCATGCCGGTGCCGACGACGAGGCGGCCGGCGAGGCTGCCGGCCTGGATGGCGGCGCCCTGGGAGACCACCTCGTCCGGGTTGATCGACATGTTGGGCGGCCGCCCGAACAGCTCGGCGAGGCGGCGCCGCACCAGCGGGACGCGCGTCGAGCCTCCGACGCAGAGCACGTCGTTGATCGCGGCCGGGTCGAGGCCGGCGGCGGTCATCACGTGCTGGCAGAGCTGGATCGTGCGGTCCACGTAGCCCCCAATCATCGCCTCGAACTGGCTTCGAGTCAGGCGAAATGGAAGGCTGAAGGGCCGGCCGTTGCCGGGGTCGAGGCCGTCGATTTCCCCCTCGGCAACGGCGTGGTCAGACAGGTGGACCTTGATCTCCTCCGCCGCCATGGCGAGCCGCGTCATGAGGCGGGGATTCTGGCGCGGGTCGACGCGCAAGACCCGGTTCATCTCGGCGGCGAGGAACTCGGCGATGGTGCGGTCGATGTCGTCGCCACCCAGGAAGAAGTCGCCGTCGGTGGCGAGGACCTCGAAGATCTCGGCGCGGATCTTGAGCAGGCTGACGTCGAAGGTGCCGCCGCCGAAGTCGAAGACGCACACGATCTCGTCCATTCGCTGACCGAAGCCGTAGGCGAGGGCGGCGGCGGTCGGCTCGTTGATGAGCCGCATCACCTCGAGCCCGGCCAGGCGGCCGGCCTCCTTGGTCGCCTGCCGCTGTGCGTCGCTGAAGTTGGCCGGGACCGTGATCACCGCCTGGGTGACCCGGTCTCCCATCTGGCGCTCGGCGCAGCGCTTGAGGTAGAGGAGCACCTGCGCCGACACCTCCGGCACCGTCATCCGGCGATCGTGGACGGTCAGGATCGGCTGCTGGTTGGGGCCCTCGTCGACGTGGAACGGCAGCGACGTCAGCGCCAGCTGCACCAGCGCCGACCGGATGTTCTGGCCGATCAGCCGCTTGGCCGAGTAGATGGTGTTGGCCGGATCCGAGACGCGGCGCTGGCGGGCGTCGCTGCCGACCAGGACGCCGCCCGAGTCGGGGAACGACACCACCGACGGGTGGACGCGCTCGCCGCGCGGGCCCAGCGCGAACTCGACCCCGGTGGGGGTGGCCACGGCGGCGACCGAGTTGGTCGTGCCGAGGTCGATGCCGAGCGCGAGCGCCATCCGGGTCGGGTACGAGTCAGGTGGGGTTCTGGCCGACGAGGCCCTTGGCGATGATGCGGCGCTGGATCTGCCCGGTGCCCTCGAAGATGTCGTAGATCTTCGCGTCGCGATACCACTTCTCGACCGGGTGGCCGGGCTCGAGCGCCTCTTCGCCGAGAATTGCCATCGCGCGCATCGTCACCCACTGCGCGGTGCGCGCGGCGTGGGCCTTGGCCATCGACGCGAAGGACACATTGTCCATGTGGTGATCAGCCATCCACGCGGCGCGGTGGACGAGCAAGCGCGACGCCTGGATCTCCGTCTCCATCTCGGCGAGCTCGAAGGCGATGTGCTGGTGGCTCGCCAGCGGCGTGCCGCGCACACTGCCGGCGCGGACGCGCTCGAGGACGTGCTCGAAGGCGGCGCGCGCGATGCCGACCGCCTGGGCGCCGACCGCCGGGCGGGTCGAGTCGAGCATCTTCTTGGTGTCGCCGAGGCCGCCGGCGAGGCCGCCGACGCCGAGCATCATCTCGTCGGGAACGCGGCAGTCCTCGAAGTGCACCTGCGCGGTCTCCGAGGCGCGGATGCCGAGCTTGGTCTCCTTGCGCCCGGGCACCAGCCCGGGCGTGCCGCGCGGCACGACGAAGCCGCGCACGCCGACGCGACCGGCGGCGGGATCGGTCTGCGCCCAGACGACGTAGACCGACGCCGACTGGCCGTTGGTGATCCACTGCTTGTGGCCGTCGAGGATCCAGTGGCGGCCATCCCTGCGTGCCGACGTCGACAGGCTCGAGATGTCGGAGCCGGTCGACGGCTCGCTGAGCGCCATGGCGGCGACCCGGACGTGGCCGTGCTCGTCGAGGCCGGTCAGGCAGCGCTTGAACTCGGCCTTCTGCTCGGCGGTGCCGAGGCGGGCGACCGGGTTGGCGGCGAGGCCGGAGCCGGCGAGCGCGAGCGAGATGCCGGCGCAGCCCCAGGCCAGCTCCTCGCCGCCGACGACGGACATGCGGGCGGCGACGCGCGGCTTCTTCGCCGCGTCGGGCGCCTCACCGCGATCGGGCCGCTCGTCGAGGAGCGACGCCTGCGGCAGCATCCCCTGCGCCATCCTCATGAGGTCCCACGGCGTCGACTCCTCCTCGTCGTGCTTGCGCGCGATCGGGCGGATGTACTGGCGCGCGAACGCCTGCGCGAACTGGCGGACGCCCTGGAGCTGCGGGTTGTCGTGGAGGATGTCCATGGCTACGGCCTCTCGCCCTTGGCCGCGAGGATGCGATCGAAGCGCTCGTCGCCGAGCAGCGCCTCGAAGGCGCGGGCGTCGCGCATCAGCTTCTCGACCGGGTAGTCGTTGACGAAGCCGTAGCCGCCGAAGATCTGCACGGCGTCGACGGTGGCGCGGGCGACCACGTCGCCGGCGAGGACGCGGGCGCGGCTGGCGGCGTCGGCCGCGGCCGCCCAGCTGGCCTCGTCGCCGGCGCGGTCGGCGAGCCAGCCGGCGTGGAGCGCCATGAGGCGGGCCGCGGCGGCGCCGGTCTCGGCGTCGTCGCGCAGGCGCAGGATCGACTCGAAGCTGCCGATCGGCTGCCCGAACTGGACGCGATCGCGGCCGTAGCGCTCGGCGTGCTCCATCGCGGCGGCGGCGACGCCGGCGGCGCGGGAGGCCAGGCTGATCCGGTACCAGGTCAGGACCTCGGGGATCGCCGACGGAGCGGCGACCCGGTCGGCGAGCACCGCGGTGCCCGGGATCCGCGCGCGATCGCAGACCAGCGCGCCCCAGCGGGCGGCCCGCCAGCCCGACGGCCGCAGCGCCTCGCGGGTGACGCCGGCGCCATCGCAGTCGAGGACGACCAGCGCCGCGTCGTCGATCGCGAGCAGGAGCCAGCGCGCCACCCCGAGCGCGGGCGCCGGCCCGATGCGGCCGCTGATGCGGAGGTCGTCGCCGTCGGTCTCGACGGTGAGGGCGCCGCGGCTGTCGCGCGCGGTGGCGGCGCCGGCGCCGGCGGCCAGCGTCGGCAGCACCTGGTCGCGCACCGCGTCGCTGCCCCAGCGCTGGATCGCCAGCGCCGGCTCGACGTTGGTCTCGAGCAGCGCGGCGAGCGCGGCGCAGCCGCGGCCGAGCTCGTAGCCGCGCAGCGCGCGGATCAGGTGGGAGTAGTCGCCCTCGAGGAGACCGCCGTGGCCGGCCGGCACCGCGTCGGTGAAGAAGCCGAGCTCGCGGCCGGCGCGCGTGAGCGCGTCGGGCGGCGCCGCCGCGCGATCGGCGTCGGCCGCCCACGCCCGGACGTCGCGCTCGACGAAGCGGCGCACGGTGCGGACCACCAGCTCCTGCACCTCGTCCAGGGCGAAGTCCATGTCCGAGATGATAGTGGGAATCCGGACGCAATCAGCGCTGGCAAGACCGGGCACGGCGGCCGGCTGACCGCCGCTCAGGGGCGCGGCGGCGGCCGCCGCGACCGGGTGCGGCAAGGGGCAGATCGCTGCGGATGGCTCTTGCAGCGCGAGGCACGACCGATTAGCTTTCCGGCCCACCTCTTGGCGGGGTAGCTCAGTGGTAGAGCAGGGGTCTCATAAGCCCTTGGTCGGCGGTTCAAATCCGCCCTCCGCCACCACGCACGACGCAGCCGGCCCGGTCCCCAGGGCGCCGGGTTGCGCTATGCTGGGGGCCGATTCCTCGGGGATCGTCTAATGGTAGGACAGCAGCCTTTGGAGCTGCTCATCAAGGTTCGAATCCTTGTCCCCGAACCCACCGCTTCCGGCCTGGCCGGGAGCGGCTTCGCGAGCCCACCCGGAGCCCGAGCACCATGAGACTGGACAAGAGCAGCGCCCTGTTTTTCTGCACCAAGATCGACAGCAAGCTGCGCGAGGCGCTCTCGCAATGCAAGCCGGGTGATCGCAAGTACTTCGAGGACGGGTCGGACGAGTTCCTGCGCATCCTCGAGGTCGAGGAAGAGAAGTGGATCGGCAAGGTCGTCAAGGGCGGCTCGCCGGTCACCGAGGTCGACGACATCCAGCGCAACCTCGTCTCGATCCTCCGCCGCATCGCCCCCAACGCGCGGGTGCCGGCGTCGTCGGTGAAGATCTTCGTCCTCCAGGGCGCCGCCGCGGTGCAGCCGCTGATCGAGGAGGACGAGGAGAGCGACAGCCCGTCGACGACCGGGCCGTACATCGCGAACTACTAGCGCTCAGCCTGCGGCGGCCTGCTCGTGGGCGATGCCCCAGCGGATGCCGCGGTCGCAGACGATCATCTCCGGCGCGCCGACCCGGTGCATGACGCGCGCGAAGATCGCGGTCCCCGCCGGCAGGACGTCGGCCCGCTGGACCACCATGCCGCGCAGGCCGCGCCGCCGGCCGACGGTCAGCTCGAGGAGCCGCGCCAGCAGGCGATCGACCTCCGCCGGCGACATCCGCAGCCCGGTGACGCGGTCGGGATCGTAGTCGAGGAGCTTCAGCTCGACGGCGGCCATCGTGGTCGCGGTGCCGGCGGTGCCGACGACCGGCACCCCCGACGGCAGCGCCAGCGGCGCCAGGTGGCCGTCGATGTCGGCGATGAGCGCGCGCGCCTCCGCCGGCGTCGGCGGATCGCTCTTGAGGTGGCGCTCGGTCAGCCGCACCGCGCCGATCGGCACGCTGACCGCCGAGGTCACGCGCGCGCCGTCGGTGGCGACCAGCTCCGTCGAGCCGCCGCCGACGTCGACGACCAGGTACGGCCGCCCGGCGAGGTCGGGGAAGGTCGCGGCCACGGCGCGGAAGGCGAGCTCCGCCTCGCGGTGACCGCCGATCACCTCGATCGGCGCGCCCAGGATCTCCTCGGCCGGCGCCACGAAGGCGGCCGCGTTGGCCGCCTCGCGCAGCGCCTGGGTGCCGACCACGGTGACCCGGCGAACGCCGAGCTCGTCGAGCCGGGCCCGGTACTCGCGGCAGATGTCGAGGCTGCGCGCGATGGCGTCGTCGTGGAGGCGGCCGCTGGCGTCGAGGCCCTGGCCGAGCCGGCCGAACCGGCACACGTCGAGGACCGGCGTGACTCGCCCGGCCTCGCCGTCGACCACGAGGAGGAGCAGCGTGTTGGTCCCGATGTCGATGACCGCGGTGCGCACCGCGCGCAGCGTACGAATCGCGCGCCGGGCGTGCAAGCGTCGTCGGACGCCGGGAGTGGCGACCGCGACACCGCGCCGCTGCCGCCGCCGTGCGACGATGGCGCGGCTAGACGCGCGGGCCGGGGGCCTGCGATCGAAGGAGGTGTCGCATGGCGGGGTATCTCTTGATCGAGAGTCGAGACCCGTACGAGCACAACGACGTCGGGCCGTACTACGAGCTGGCCTCCGGGCTGGCCAAGGAGGGGCACCAGGTGACGCTGTTCCTGGTGCAGAACGGCGTCCTCGCGGCGCGCCGCGGCGCCCAGGGCGAGCTGCTCGCGCGCGTGGCGCAGGCCGGCGTCGAGGTCCTCGCCGACGACTTCTCGCTGCGCGAGCGCGGCATCCGGCCCGATCGCCTCATCCCCGGCGTCAAGCCGGCCCCGCTCGACGCGGTGATGGACCAGCTCGAGGCCGGCCGCAAGGCCCTGTGGCACTAGGAGGCGACCATGGCCGACAAGAAGAAGCTCACCTTCGTCCTCATGGACGCGCCCTACGAGAACGCGCGCACGGTCACCGGCCTGCGCCTCATCGATCTCGCGCTCAAGCGCGGCCACGACGTCACCGTCTTCGCCTACGAGGGGGCGGTCAGCCTGGCCTTCTCCAAGCAGGCCAAGCACGCCAACGCCGTCCACGGCCGCGACGTCGATCAGGAAGATCACCCGCTGCCGCGCGAATGGATCGCGGCCCTGTTCGAGCAGGCGCAGAAGACCGGCGCGGCGCTGGAGTGGATCAACTGCGGGCTGTGCGTCGACGAGCGCGGCGTCGGCGAGGCGGTCGCCGGCGTCAAGCGCGGCAGCCCGGCCGACCTGTGGAAGGCGGCCGAGGCCTCGGACAACGCCCTCATCATCGGAGCCCGCTAGGAGGTCGCCATGCCCCGCAAGGTCCTTCAGGTCATCGAGTCGGCGTACCGGTGCACGATCGAGGAGCAGGACGACCCGGTGGTGTGGATCACCCACGCCATGAAGGGCGCCGGCGCCAACGTGCACCTCCTGCTGCGCGGCAACGCCGTCAACTACGCGGTCAAGGGGCAGGCGGTCGCCGAGGTCAACTTCGGCACCCGCCACCAGCGCCAGGCGCCGCGGATCGACGACGACATCGCCAGCCTGTGCGCCAAGAGCGTCGACGTCTACGTCGTCGAGGACGACGTCGCCGAGCGCGGCATCGAGCGCTCGGAGCTGGTGTCCGGAATCCGGACGATCCCGCGGTCGGGGATCGCGCGCCTGTTCGGCGAGTACGACCAGGTCTGGCACTGGTGAGGGCGTTAGCGGCCCTGGCCGCCCTCGCGCTGTCCGGATGCGGCGACTGCGGCCGGAAGCCGCGGCCGGCGAATCCGTGCCCCGGCGACCCGACCCACTCCGGGCGCGCCACCTACTACGCCGCCGACGGCTCGGGCAAATGCAGCTTCGAGCCGTCGCCCGACGATCTCATGGTGGCGGCGCTCGACGACGTCGACTACGCCGACGCCGCCCTCTGTGGTGCCTGCGTCGCCGTCACCGGCCCGACCGGCTCGGTCGTCGTGCGCGTCGTCGATCGCTGCCCCGGCTGCGAGCCCGGCGACGTCGACCTGTCGCGCGAGGCGTTCGCGCGGATCGCGCCGCTCGAGCAGGGCCGCGTGACGGTGACCTGGCACGTCGTCGCCTGCGACGTGGTGGCGCCGATCGTGTACCACTTCAAGGAGCGCAGCAACGCGTCGTGGACCGGCGTCCAGATTCGCAACCATCGCTACCCGGTGGTGACCTTCGAGCGCCGCCGCGACGACGGCGTCTACGAGGACGTCCCGCGCGCCGACTTCAACTACTTCGTCGACCGCGACGGCATGGGGCCGGGCCCGTACACGTTCCGGCTGACCGACAGCAAGGGCCACGTCGTCGAGGACACCGGCGTGGCGCTGGCGGCGCCGACCGTGCCGCTGTCGTCGGCGACCGACGTTGCCAGCGCCTCGCAGTTCCCGCCCTGCGACTAGGGCTAGTTGCCGCGCGGGGCTGGGCCCCAGTCGACGCCGGTCGCCACGCCCGACCAGACCTTCACCGCCTTGCCGGTGCCGTCGGAGGGCGCGATGTAGACGCCGGCGCCGCCCGAACGCGTCGACGCGAAGGCGAGGGCGCGGCCGTTGGGCGAGAAGCTGGGCTCCTCGTTGACGCCCTCGCCCTGGGTGATGCGGGTCATCTTCTTCGAGTCGAGGTCGAGGGTGACGATGTCGAAGGTGCCGCCATCGCGCGTGGTGTAGGCCAGGATCCGGGCCCCCTTCTTCGGCGACCAGCTCGGCGTCGTGTTGTAGTTGCCGTTGGTCGAGACCCGGCGCGGCGTGCCGCCGCCGGCGGGGACGACGAAGATCTGCGGGCCGCCCTCGCGATCCGACACGAACGCGATCTCCTTGCCGTCGGGCGACCACGCCGGGCCGGTGTCGATGGCGCGCTCGTTGGTCAGCCGGCGCACCACCGAGCCGTCGGCGGCGCTGAGGATGTAGATCTCCGGGTTGCCGTCCTTCGACAGGGTCACCGCCAGCTGGCTGCCGTCGGGCGACCACGACGCGCCGGTGTTCATGCCGCGCGAGTTGCTCAGCTTGCGCGGCCGGCCGCCGCCGGCGCCGACCACGTACAGGTCGGGGTTGTTGCGCATGTACGAGGTGAAGGCGATCTGCCCGCCCGACGGCGACCACGCCGGCAGCATGTTGATCGACGTGTTGCGGGTGACGTTGACCGGGTTGGCGCCATCGAAGTCCATGGCCAGGATCCGGCTCGCGCCGCGGCCCTTGGCGACGAACGCGATGCGCGAGCCGAAGAAGCCGGGCTCGCCGGTGTAGTACTTCACGACGTCGTTGCACCAGGCGTGGACGAAGCCGCGCAGGTCGGCCTTCTTGCCCTTGTAGGTGCGGGTCAGCTGCGGGTTGGTCCCCTTCGACACCTCGTACAGCCGGAGCTCGAGCTCGACGTTGTCGCCCGAGGTGACGACGCGCGCCTTCATGACGCCGTAGGCGCCGACGTCCTTCCACTTCTGGGGCTCGATGCCGAGCTTCTCGGCGCCCAGGTCGGCCAGGAACGAGGCCGGATCGAGCACCTTGAAGAAGCCGGCCACCTGCATGTCGAACGACGCGATGTCGGCGACCTCGCGGGCGGCGGCGCCGTCGGAGTTGACCGCGACCGGGATCGCCAGCGGGTAGAGGCCGCGGCGGGCACCGGAGACGTCGATGATGACGCCGCTCGGGTCGTCGGCGCGCGCGGGGGCGTCGGCGACGGCAGCGAGGCCGAGGACGGCGAGCGCGGCTAGCGCGCGGCGGAGGGCTTGAGTCGAAAGCAGGTCCATTTGGTCGTCCACTTGAGGAGGTGGGTCGGTACCGGCACCGGCTCCTGGCCGCGCTTCTTCTTCAGCGCCGCCAGCGCGCGCTCGACCGAGTCGTCGAGCTCGGCGTTGTTGCTGCGCTCGCGGAAGTTGGTGTCGAGGATCTTGCCATCGGCGGCCAGCCGGATGCACGCGACCGGCACGCCGACGTCGGAGAGGATCTCGGGGTACTCCCAGCCCTCGCGGAGGTCGAGGACCAGCTTCTGGAAGTACGGGTCACCCTTGGTCTCCTCGGCGAAGCCGAACTCCGAGCCGTCGAACGAGCCGACGTCCTCGTCGGTCGGCTTGCCGGCCTCGAGGTCCTCGTCGTCCTTGCGCTGGAACTTCTTGTACTGATCCTCGAAGTTCTCGTCCGGCTTACGCTTGTCGTCTTTTTTCGGCTCGACGGGAGTCTTGTTCTCGTCGCGCGACACCCCTTCGATCTCCTCCGGCACCGGCGCCCGCTTCTGCTTCTGCGGCTGCTTCGGCGGCTCGGCCTTCTTGTACGCGATCGACGCCTCGATCGCCTCCATCTCGTCCAGGTTGGGCCCCTCGCCGGCGAGCGCGGCCGGCGCCCAGTCGACGAAGACGGCCAGCCCGATCAGGGCGACCGTGGTCGCGGCGGTGCCGAGGCTGGCGGCGAGGTGGAGGGGGTCGCGCATGGAGGTCACGAACGTTCAGCGCGGCACATCGAGCTCTTCGACCTTCATCTGCTCGGTG
>Ga0209382_10006366_pt1 | contig 15205 bp, 9 predicted proteins | sample SoiMetdeltSBSDD5_FD_187599 | JGI IMG/M metagenome (GOLD analysis project Ga0209382, IMG submission 187599) | Bulk soil microbial communities from a Populus tree surrounding site in Tennessee, USA - Soil MetaG P. deltoides SBSDD5 (SPAdes) (version 2) | ecosystem: Environmental > Terrestrial >... | reverse complement strand
ATTGCGGTAGCGGGCGAAGATTCCTTCGAGGTTCAGGACGGCCAGGCCGCCGTGCTTGCCCATCTCGGTGGCGAGCCGGGGTCCGACCACGCCGTCCATGGCGGCGGCGATGATCGGCAGCGCGTAGCGGTGGCCACAGAGCTCCCACGAGATGTCGACCTCGTTGGGGTTGACGGTCAGGGCGCCAGGCACGAGCGCGATGTCGTCGAAGCCGTACGCCACCCTTGCCTTTCGGCCTCGCCCCACCCACATGCCCATCGATTCGCTCCTCCCTCAGGCCCGCCTGCCGGTACGCTGCTCGATGCTAAATATAGGGATCGCCCGCCCACCCAGCCACTAGATTTGGTGCAGTATAGCGATCGACGCTCGAGGCGTCAAGGCGCGCGACGCTCGTACAAGAGCCTCAGGCCCTCGAGGCCCAGATCGACATTGACGTGGTCGATCGAGCGCGCCGCCTCGGCGATGAGCATCGCGTAGCCTCCGGTCCCGATGACCTTCGCCTCCCCCGCCATCTCGGCCTTCATGCGGGCAATGAGGCCGTCGACGAGGCCGGCGTAGCCGTAGACGACCCCCGACTGCATGTTGGTGACCGTGTTGCGCCCGATCGCTTCTTTCGGCCGCACGAGCTCCACGCGGTAGAGGCGCGCCGCGCGAGCCACCAGCGCCTCGGTGGCAGTCGCGATGCCGGGGGCGATGGCCCCGCCGATGAACGCGCCCGCCGCATTGACGCAGTCGAACGTCGTCGCGGTGCCGAGGTCGACCACGATCAGCGGCGGGCCGTACATGGCTGCCGCCGCCACCGACTTGGTGAGGCGATCAGCGCCGACCTCGCGCGGATTGTCGACCTCCAGCGGCATCGGCGTGTTGACGCCCGGCTCCACCGAGTACGGTGCCAGGCCGAAATACTTCTCGCACATCAGCTCCAGCGTCTGCTGCACGGGCGGGATCACGTTGGAGATGGCGATGCCGCGGATGCCGCGCGGATCGATGCCGCGCGTGCGAAACAGCGTCTCGATGAAGAGGCCATATTCGTCGGCCGTCTGCTCGCGTCGGCTCGTCAGGCGCCAGGACACTTGCAGATGGTCGCCGTCGTAGACGCCGATCTTGGTGTTGGTGTTGCCGACCTCAAGGACGAGCAGCATCCGCCGCCTCCTCGAGCGCCTCGCCCGCCATCACGCGATGGCGGCGCCCCGCGCCCTCCAGCACGAGCGCGCCGTCGGGATCGAGGTCGACGGCCACGCCGCTGACGCCGTCGATGCTGACGCGCCGCCCGATCGTGTCGGCGACCGCCAGCCAGCGCGCACGCACCGGCGCCATCCCCTCGCCCTCCAGCCGCGCCCGCCACGCATCGAAGGCGTCGAGCAGCGCCCCGAGCATCGTGTCGCGGGGCACCGCGCGTCCCGACTCGATCGCCACCGACGTCGCGCGCGCGGCGAGGGCGGCCGGAAACGCGCGCTGCGCCAGATTGACGCCGACGCCGACGGCGATGACGGCGGTGGCCGTGTCGCCGACGCTGCGGCTCTCGAGCAGGATGCCGGCGATCTTCCGGCCCGCGATGAGGACGTCGTTGGGCCACTTCAGGCGCGCGGCAAGCGCCGCCGTCCGGGCCAGCGCCTCGGCCACGGCCACGGCGGCCACCAGCGAGTACGCCGGCCACTGCGTCGGCGCGAGGCGCGGGCGCACGAGGATCGTGCAGAGCAGGCTCTGGCCCGGCGATGCCTCCCAGGTGCGGCCGCGCCGTCCGCGTCCCGAGGCCTGGTAGTCGGCGACGACGACGGTGCGGTCGTCGGCGCCGGCAGCGGCAAGGGCGAAGGCCGTCGTCTGCGTGGAGTCGACGCGCTCGAGCTGAACGAGGCGGCTCATCCCACCCAGCTCAGGCTGGCGACCAGCTTCTCGCGGAGGGCTTCTTGCTGGGCCACTTTCTCACGCTCCTTGTCCACGATCTCGGCCGGCGCGCGCTCGGCGAATTCCGGACGCGCGAGCTTCGCGCGTCCGAACGCGATCGCGTCGTCGGCGCGCTTGATCTCCTTCTCGAGTCGCTGGCGCTCCGCGCCCAGGTCCACCACGCCCTCGAGCGCCACGTACACCTCGATGTCACCCACGACGCCGAGCGCGGAGTTGCGCGGCCGGCTCGCGTTGGAATCCACCGTCACCGCGGCTCGCGCCAACGTCTGGATCAGCGGCGCATTGGCGCGCACGAGCGCCGCCGGCGCCTCCGGTCCAGGCCTGACGATGGCGGACAGCGTCACGCCCGGCGCCACCCGCATCTCGCCGCGGATGTTCCGGATGGCGGTGACGACGCCCATCACCACGCCCATCTCCCGCTCGGCGCTGGCGTCGACGCGGCGCCGGGCGACCTTCGGATACGGCGCGATCATGATGGAGTCGCCCTCGTGCGGCAGGCGCTGCCAGATCTCCTCGGTGATGAACGGCATGAACGGATGCAGCAGCCGCAGCGTCGCCTCCAGCGTGGTCACCAGCGCATGCTGGGTGGCGAGCTTTCGGGCGGGGTCGTCCGCGCGGTAGAGGTCGAGCTTGGCGATCTCGAGATACCAGTCGCAGAGCTCGCCCCAGAGGAACTGATAGATCGCGCTGGCGGCGTCGTTGAAGCGATAGGCCTTGAGATGAGCCCGCACGCCGCCGATCGTCGCCTGCAGCCGGCTGTCGATCCAGCGGGCGGCGAGATCGGGCGTCGTCTTCCGCGCGGCCGCCGGGTCGTAGCCGTCGAGGTTCGACAGCACGAGCCGGGCGGCGTTCCACAGCTTGTTGGCGAAGTTGCGATAGCCCTCCACGCGCTCGTCGCTCAGGCGAATGTCGCGGCCCTGGGCGGCCAGCGCGACGAGCGTGAAGCGGAACGCGTCGGTGCCGTACTTCGACATCAGCTCGAGCGGATCCACGACGTTGCCCTTGGACTTCGACATCTTCTGGCCCTCGGCGTCGCGCACGAGGGCGTGGATGTAGACGTCGTGGAAGGGCACCGTCCGCATGACGTAGAGACCGAACATCGCCATGCGCGCCACCCAGAAGAAGATGATGTCGAAGCTGGTGACGAGGAGCGAGGTCGGGTAGAAGGTCCGCAGCTCCGGGGTGTCGTCTGGCCAGCCGAGGGTCGAGAACGGCCACAGCCCCGACGAGAACCACGTGTCGAGCACGTCCGGGTCGCGGCGCACGGGGCCGCCGCAGTCGGGGCAGCTCGTGAGATCCGTGCGGGAGACGTGGATCGAGCCGTCGCGCTCGCAGTACCAGGCGGGAATCTGGTGACCCCACCAGAGCTGCCGCGAGATGGGCCACGGCCGAATATTCTCCATCCAGTGGTCGTACGTCTTCGTCCACCCGCGCGGAATGATCTTGATCTTGCCCGAGCGGACGGCCTTGATCGCCTCCTGCGCCAGCGGCTTCACGTTGACGTACCACTGCTTGGAGACGAGCGGCTCGACCACGGTCTTGCAGCGGTAGCAGAGCCCCACGGCGTGGCGGTAGGGCTCGATGCGGTCGATGAGCCCGAGCGCCTGCATGTCCTCGACGATCTTCTTGCGCGCCTCGAACCGGTCCATGCCCGCGTACTTGCCGGCCGCTTCGGTCATCTTCCCGTCGAACCCGATGACCGTCCTGATGGGCAGATTGTGACGCCGCCCGATCTCGAAGTCGGTCGGGTCGTGGCCCGGCGTGACCTTGATGACACCCGTTCCGAACTTCGGGTCGACGGCCTCGTCGGCCACCACGCGCACGCGCGCCATCCCGTCCACCGACGGAATGTCGAGCGTCCGCCCGACGTATTTCTTGTAGCGCCTGTCCTTGGGATGGACGGCCAGCCCGGTGTCGCCGAGCTTCGTCTCCGGGCGCACGGTGCCGAGCGTCAGCGGTCCGTACTTGATGTAGACGAACTCCGCGTCCCGCTCCTCGCGATCGACCTCGAGATCCGACAACACCGTCTCGCAGCGCGGGCACCAGTTGACGATGTAGTCGTCGCGGTAGATCAGCTTCTCGTCCCAGAGGCGGACGAAGACCTCGCGCACGGCGCGTGAGAGACCCTCGTCCATGGTGAAGCGCAGACGCGACCAGTCGCAGGAAGCGCCGAGGCGCTTCAGCTGCCGGATGATCGTGCCGCCGGATTCCTCCTTCCATTGCCACACGCGGCGCACGAACTCCTCGCGGCCGAGGTCTTCCTTCCGCTTGCCCTCGGCCGCCAGCTGCCGCTCGACGACGACCTGCGTCGCGATCCCGGCGTGGTCGGTGCCGGGCTGCCAGAGCGTGTTGAATCCGTCCATGCGCTTCATGCGGATCATCACGTCCTGCAGCGTGTTGTTCAGACCGTGTCCGATGTGCAGCGAGCCGGTCACGTTCGGCGGCGGGATGACGATCGAGTACGGCTTCTTCGGCGACGCGGAGTCGGCGCGGAAGTACCCGCGCGCTTCCCAGATCGGGTACCACCGCGCTTCGACGGCGGCGGGCTCGTAGCGGTCGGAGATTGGAGCGGGGTCCGTCTGCTGCTCGCTCATTCGGAGCGACTATTGTAGCGGGGTCCGCGAGGCCGGTTCAATGCGTGGGTGGCCTGTGCGAGATGGTTGGTGGCGGCGAAGCTCACGGCGACACGACGCTGGCGCCGGTGAGCCGCCAGCGCGGGCCCGCACGGCGGAACGTCAGGCTCCACGGCCGCCGCTCGGGGCCGGTGGCGGCGATCGAGACGGACTCTCGTGCCCCGTCGGCGGCGTCACAGGCGGGCTCCGCGCTGAGCGCCGGCAGCCGCGCGCGCAGGTCGCGGTCGGGCACCACGCTGGCCAGCGTGGCGTCGTCGCCGACGGCCAGGGCCGCGAAGAGGCCGCTCACGGTGACGTGGAGATCACGGTGCCAGGCATTGTGCTGCTGGCGACCGGTGCGGGTGACGAGGCCGGGGCCCGGTACCACGCGATAGACATCCTCCTGCTCGGTCTGGCCCTCACAACCCGGAATCCAGCCCGGGTAGTGCAGCTCGTACCGGAGCCGGATCTCGGGCGGACGCACGGCGTACGAGCGCGCGTAGAGCCCGTCGGGGAAGAGCGAGGCCGTCGTCCACGCGACGCGGACGCCGTCGGCGTGCGCGCGCACGAGATCGATGCGCAGCTCGCGGGTGCCCCGGCCCGACGTCGGGCCTTCCCAGGCCGCGATGAACTGCGGACCGTCGGTGGCGGCCGGCAACGCGTGAATGGCCGGGCGGCCGTCGCGGTACATCGTGGCGAGCAAGGCCGACTCCTCGCGCAGCGGTCCGTAGACGCGAACGCTGTTGCCGGCGCGCCCCTCGGTCAGCCGGAAGGCGCCGACCAGCAGCCGACCCACGCGGGCGAGCCGGATGTGCGCACCGCCCCAGGCTTCACCGAAGCCGTCGAGACGATCCTGCAAGAACTCGAGCGAGGCGAAGACACCGCCGGAGGTCAGGCTCTCGACGATCTCCTCGTCGAGGAGGGCGTAGATGTCGCGGTAGGCGTCGGCCGGGTTCTCGGGATCGACGAGCTCGGCGAGGCCGAGCCGGGTGCGGGCGAGCTCACGGAACCGGTCGAGGCGGTCAGGCGCCGCTCGTCCGGCGGCGACCGCACACGAGCCGGCGAAGATCAGCATGACGAGGGTGGCGGCCCGCGCCCGACGCCTCACGCGGCTATGGTACAACAGACGGGTGAAGGTTCGAGCGGTCCCCGTCATCGACCGCTACCTCGTCGGCGAGCTGGTCTCTCCCTTTCTCTTCGGCGGCGCGCTCTTCACCTTCTTCCTCGTCATCGACCGCATCTACCACCTCACCGAGCTGGTGATCACCAAGGGCGTGCCGTTTCACCTGGTGATGCAGCTGCTCGTCTACATGCTGCCCTCGTTCCTGGCCCATACGCTGCCCATGGCGTTCCTCGTGGCCGTGCTCCTCGCCGGCGGTCGCCTGGCCGGTGACCTCGAGATCATCGCCTTCAAGGCGGCGGGCGTCAGCACCCTGCGGCTGTTCCGGCCGATCATGACGGCGGCCATGATCGTGGCCGCGCTGACCGGCGTCCTGACGCTCGTGGTGAACCCGATCGCCAACGAGGAGTTCCAGCGGCAGCTCTTCCGGATCTTCCAGTCGCGTGCGCTGAGCGGGCTCCAGGAGCGCGTGTTCAACGGCACGTTCGGCGACGTGATCATCTATGTGGAGGACATCAGCGCCTCGCAGCTGGCCCTGCGCGGCGTGCTCGTCTCCGACGAGCGGGATCCCAAGATCTCGCGGATCATCACCGCCCGAGAGGGCCGGCTCCTCAGCGACGAGGCCAACCGCCGCCTCACGCTGCGGCTCATCAACGGCGCGGTCAACGAGGCCGACGTGGCGCCGGCGACGACGGACGCCACGCCGGGGGCCACGCCCGGCTCGACCGGCGGCGCCGCCAGCCCCGCGCGCTACCGGTACACGAACTTCAGCATCTACGACATGAGCCTCTCGGTGGACTCGCCGCTGCGCGGCTCGCCGCGCGGTGAGAAGCCCGAGCGGGACATGTCCGTACCGGCGCTGTACGGCCGCATCGCCGAGCTCGCCGACGATCCGCGCGCACGGGCGGCCTTCCAGGTCGAGCTGCACAAGCGGTTCGCCTTTCCGGTGGCGGCGCTGGTGTTCGGGCTGGTCGCCTTCCCGCTGGCGGTGCGCTCGCACCGCGGCGGCCGCTCGGTCGCCCTCACGGCCAGCCTCGTCATCCTGGTCGCGTACTACCTGGTGCTGACCGTGCTCGAGGGCATGGCCTTGAAGGAGCGGCTGCCCGCCGCGCTGGCCATCTGGGCGCCGAACATCGGCTTCAGCGTCATCGGGCTCGCGCTGCTCGTCGTCACCGCGCGCGAGTGGACGATGCCGTCGATGACGCCGGTCTGGCGGGTGCTCGATGGACTCGACCGCCTGCTTCCACGCCGCGAGGCGGCCGCCGACCCGCGGGTGGCCGCCTCGGGTCGCGACTCGACGCACATCCTCGACCGCTACCTCGTGCGCGAGTTCCTGGTCTTCGTCGGCATCGGCCTCGGGGTGGCGGCGGCGCTCTTCGTCGTCATCGATCTGCTCCAGACGCTCGACCGCTACCTGCGTGTGAAGCCGCCGCTCATCTACATCTTCGAGCACTTCGTCTACCGGCTCCCCGCCGCCCTCCACGACGGCCTGCCCGTCGTGATGCTGGTGGCGACGATCTTCCTGTTCCTGGCGCTCAGCCGGTATCACGAGTTCACGGCCATGAAGGCGGCCGGGATCAGCCTCTATCGCGTGAGCGCGCCCATTCTCCTGATGGGCCTGAGCGTCGCCGTGAGCGCGGGGCTGTTCCAGGAGCTCTTCCTGCCGCGGCTGAACGAGCTCGGAGAGGAGGTCGATCGTGTGAAGATCCGCGGGCAGCTGCCCCGCCATCTTCAGTCGCGCCAGCGCCTCTGGTTGCGTAGCGCGGACACGCGCTTCTTTCGCGTCGAGCTGCTGAACCCTGGCACCAACGACATGTACGGCGTCACCGTGCTGGAAGTGGACAAGCAGTTCCGCCTCATCAGCCGGCTCGACATGCGCCGCGCACACTGGACGCCCGACGGCTGGGAGCTCACCGACGGCGCCGTCCGCGAGATCGTCGGCCACGGCAACGTCGAAACGGTGCCGTTCACGACGACGTCGTTGCTCATGCAAGAGGACATCGAGGAGTTCACGCGGATCCAGAAGCCCATCACGTCGATGAGCTACTGGGAGCTGCGCGACTACGTGACCAAGCTCGAAGCGGCGGGATTCCAGGTGAAGAAGTACCTCGTGGAGCTCTACTCCAAGCTGTCGTTCCCCCTGGTCAATCTGGTGATGGTGCTGGTCGCCATCCCGTTTGCGCTCCAGGCCCCGCGCGGTGGCCGGTTGTTCGGCATCGGGCTCGCCATCGCCATCATGGCCGGCTACCTCGTCGTGCACTACGTCGCGCTCGCGTTCGCTCGCGCCGACCTCCTGCCCCCGCTCATCGCCGCCTGGACCGCCAACGTGATCTTCCTCGGGATCGGCACCTCGCTGTTCCTGCGTGCCCGGACGTAACGGACCGCGCTACCTGAGCAGCTGCCGGAGCGCGTCCTCCACGCGCTTTTGCTCGGCGCCGTAAGCGGCCCAGTCACCGCGGCGCAGCGCGTCTTGGGCGCGTGTCCACGCCTCCCACGCCCGCTGGGCGGCCGCGGCGTCGACGGTCGGCGGCGGCCCGGTGCGCGCGGGCGCGGTCGGCGCCGGGGTCGCCGCCGTGGGCGCCACGCGACCGCCGAAGATCCGCGCCAGGGATTGTTCCAGCGTCGGCTCCATGGCGATCTGGTTGCCATAGGCGGCGATGACGCGTCGAAGCTCGGGCAGCGCCCCCTGCTCGGCGGCGGCCAGATAGAGCGGCTGCACGTAGATCAGCGAGCGATCGATGGGAATCGCGAGCAGCGAGCCGCGGATGACGGTCGACCCGCGCTGATTCCACAGCGACAGCTGCTGCGCGATGACGGGATCCTGGTCGATGCGGGCGTCGATCTGGCGTGGCCCGTAGACGAGCTTCTGCTTGGGGAAGTTGTAGACGATGAGCCGGCCATAGTGCGCCGGATCGGAGCGCGCCGCCATCCAGCCGATCATGTTGTCGCGGCGCGCGGGATTGAAGAGCGTCAGCAGGATGAACTCTTCCCTCTGCTCTCCGGGCAGCCGCATGACCGTGAAGTACGGCTCCATCTCGCGATCGCGTCCCTCGATCATGCGGCGCGGAATCGCCCAGAGGTCCTCCCGATTGTAGAAGACCTGCGGATCCTCCATGTGGTACGTGGCGTACTTGCGCGCCTGGATGGCGAACAGGTCCTCGGGGTAGCGGACGTGGCGGCGGAGGTCGGCCGGCATCTCGTCGATCGGCTTCAGGAGCCCCGGGAAGGCGCGCGCGTACACGCGCACGATCGGATCGGTGGCGTCGGCGATGTAGTACGCCATGGCGCCATCGTAGGCGTCGACGGTCACCTTCACCGAGTTCCGGACGTAGTTGCCGATCCCGCGCACGGGATCCGAGTATGGATAGCGGTCGGTGCTCGTGTAGCCGTCCAGCATCCACACCAGGCGGCCCTGGTCCGTCACCACCAGGTAGGGGTCGCGATCGAAGCGGAAGAACGGCGTCACCTGCTGCGTCCGCTGGTTCACCGTGCGATACATCATGATGCGGCTCTCGCCGGTGAGATCGTCGGACAGGATGATCTTCGGCTCCCCGAAGCGCGCGGCGAAGAGCAGGCGGCGCGCCAGCGAGCCGATCGAAATGCCGCCCGCCCCGCGATACGTGCTGTAGACGTTCTGGTCACCGGCCGGGTAGTCGAGCTCCTGCGAGCGTGTGCGGACCAGCACGTACTCGTTGGACGTCTCGCCGTAGTAGATCTCGGGCCGCGTGATCTTCGGCAGGCCGTCGCCGGCGCGCGGCGGGATGTCCTTCACGAAGAACTCGGGCAGCCCCTCGGGAGTGAACCGGTTGACCGGACTCACCACCAGCCCGTAGCCGTGCGTGAACGTCAGATGCTCGTTGATCCAGTTGCGACCGCCCTGGAGGTGCTGGTAGGACAGCTCTCGGGCCGACAGCATGAGCTGGCGATATTCGCCATTGACCACGTAGCGGTCGTTGTCCACGTCGACGAACTTGTAGTAGGTGCGGATCTCCTGCAGCTGCGCGTACGTGCGCAGCAGCGGACGATAGTCCCACAGCCGGATGTTCTTGATGGTGAGCTCGTTGCGCTCGAGCGCGCGCGCATCGAGGTTCTCGTCGGCCGGGAATTCCTGCTCCTCGATGCGGTCGAGCCCGTACGCCTGGCGCGTCATGCGGATGTTCGCCTGGATGTACGGGCGCTCGGCGGCGAGCTCGTTCGGCGCCACGCGGAACCGCTGGAGCAGCGCGGGGTAGATGCCGAGCCCGACCACCCACACGATGGCCAGCGCGCCGAGCGCGCCGGCCACGAAGCGGAGCCCCGGGCGGCCGATCTGCACCACGCAGGCGGCCGCGGCCAGCGCGGAGAGCACCGCGAGCGTCTTCAGCATCGGCAGCGTCGCGTGGACGTCGGTGTACGAGGCGCCGAAGATGACGCCGCGCGGCGAGAAGAGGATCTCGTACTGGTCGAGCCAGAATCCCACGGCCTTGAGGCCGAGCAGCAGGGCGCCGAGGATCAGCAGGTGGATCCGGGCGCCGGCGGCCATGCGCGGGCCGCGCGTGGTGAGGACGAGACTGCGCTGGAGCACGTACACGGCGAGGGTCAGGATCATCGTGGCCGCGGTCAGCGCCAGGGCCCAGCCGTGGAGGAGGCGCCAGAACGGCAGGAAGAAGACGAACACGGACAGGTCGTAGCCGAAGACCGGATCCTTGACGTTGAAGGCGGTCGCGTTGGCGTAGCCGAGCACGGTCTCCCAGCTCGCGCTGGCCCGCAGTCCGGAGACGATGGCGATCAAGGCGAGCACGATGGGCAGGAACCGCCGGATCAGCGGCTCGATGACGACCCGCCCCGGCAGCCCGAGCTGATCCTCGAGCTCCCAGAGCACGTCGGGGGCGGCCGTGCGCGCGGCCAGGGTCAGGTTCGCCCACATGAACAGCGCCACCACCAGCGCGACCAGCGCGAACAGCGTCCCGCGCAGCGACAGGGTGGTGGTGAAGACCTGGGTGTAGCCGACCTCCTGGAACCAGAGCCAGTCGGTATAGAGCGGGATGAGCTGGCCGAGCAGCCCGAGCGCGACGAAGGCGACGACGACGAACGCGATCGGCTGCGGCCGGCTCATCCGCGAGGCGCGCCTGCTCGACTTACGTGCCGTGACGCCACGATGCCAGATAGGATTCTTGCTCACGCGTCAGCGAATCGATCTCGACGCCCATCGACGCGAGCTTGAGCCGGGCGATCTCGAGGTCGATCTCGCGGGGGACGACGTAGACCTTCCGCTCGAGCGTCGTGCCCTTCTTGACCATGAACTCCGCGGAGAGCGCCTGGTTGGCGAAGCTCATGTCCATGACGGCCGCCGGATGCCCCTCGGCGGAGGCGAGGTTGATCAGCCGTCCCTCGCCCAGCACGAACACGCGGCGGCCGCCGCCGAGCTCGAACGCCTCGACGAAGGGGCGGACGATCTTGCGTCCCTGCGCCATCTTCGCGAGCGCCTCGAGATCGATCTCGACGTTGAAGTGGCCCGAGTTGCAGAGGATCGCACCGTCCTTGAGCCGCCCGAAATGCTCCTTGCGAAGGACCGACGTGTTTCCGGTGACGGTGACGAAGACGTCCCCCGTCTCGGCGGCCTTCGACATCGGGGCCACCTGGAAGCCGTCCATGACCGCCTCCAGCGCCCGCATCGGTTCCACCTCGGTCACGATGACGTGCGCCCCCATGCCCTTGGCGCGCGTGGCCACTCCCCGGCCGCACATGCCGTAGCCCGCGACCACGACCGTCTTGCCGGCGAGCAGGATGTTGGTGGCGCGCAGGATGCCGTCGATGGTGGACTGCCCGGTGCCATAGCGGTTGTCGAAGAGATGCTTGGTGTCCGCGTCGTTCACGGCGATGACCGGGAAGGCGAGGACGCCTTCCTTCTCCATGGCGCGGAGGCGGATGACGCCGGTCGTCGTCTCCTCGGTCCCGCCGATCACCTCGCGCACGAGGTCACGGCCAACGTTGTTCTCGCCGTGGAGCTGTGAGATGAGGTCGGCGCCGTCGTCCATGGTCACCTGCGGCCGGGTCTTGAGCACGGACTCGAGGTGCCGGTAGTACGTCTTGTTGTCCTCGCCCTTGTGGGCGAAGACCGGGATGTCGTACTCCTTGACCAGCGCGGCCGCCGTGTCGTCCTGCGTCGACAGCGGATTCGATGCGCACAGCGAGACCTGCGCGCCGCCCGCCTTGAGCGTCAGCATCAGCACGGCCGTCTCGGTGGTCACGTGCAGGCAGGCGCCGAGCCGGACGCCCTTCAGTGGCTGCTCCTTGGCAAACCGCTCCCGCACCTGCCGGAGCACCGGCATCGACAGCTCCGCCCACTCGATCTTCCGCCGCCCCTCCGCCGCCAACCCGATGTCCTTCACGTCGTGCTCAACCATGTATCCGTTCGTCCTTTCGTCTCATCAACCTGAACGCGTCGACGATTGCCGCTTTCGAGCGGCGGCTTTGCCGCCGCAATCCTGGGGGGAGGCCGGGCGAGGGCCAGCCGCACGCTGGCCCCGCCCGTCGGAAGGGGGGCGTAGCCCCCTCCGAGCTAAATATCTTCCTTCAGGTCCTTCACCCGATCGGTGCGCTCCCAGGTGAACTCGGGCTCGGAGCGGCCGAAGTGTCCGTAGGCGGCCGTCTTGCGGTAGATCGGGCGCCGCAGGTTCAGGTGCTTGATGATGCCCGCCGGGGTGAAGTCGAAGTGCCGTCGCACGAGTGCCTCGAGGCGCGTGTTCGGGACCTTGCCGGTGCCGAAGGTCTCGACCATGATCGAGACCGGCTCCGCCACGCCGATCGCGTAGGCGACCTGCACCTGTGCGCGCTCGGCCAGTCCGGCGGCGACGATGTTCTTGGCGACGTAGCGCGCCATGTAGCACGCGGAGCGATCCACCTTTGTCGGATCCTTGCCGGAGAAGGCACCGCCGCCGTGCGGGCACGAGCCCCCGTACGTGTCGACGATGATCTTGCGGCCGGTCAGCCCGGTGTCGCCCATCGGCCCGCCGGTGACGAATCGGCCCGTCGGGTTGATGTGGAAGGTGCACTTCCGCGCGTCGATCAGCTCGGTGGGAATCGTCGGCAGGATGACGTGCTCGATGACGTCTTGCCGGATGCGCTCGGTGGTGGCATCGGGACTGTGCTGGGTGGAGATGACGACCGTGTCGACGGCAACGGGCTTGCCGTCGGCGTATTTCACGGTCACCTGGGACTTGCCGTCCGGACGGAGGTAGTCGAGCGCGCCGGACCTGCGGCGCTCGGTCAGCCGCATGACGAGCTTGTGGGCGAGCATGATCGGCAGCGGCATCAGCTCCGGCGTTTCCGTGCACGCGTAGCCGAACATCAGGCCCTGGTCGCCTGCGCCGAGATTGTCGACGCCCATCGCGATGTCGGAGGACTGCTCGTCGATGGCCGCGATGACCCCGCACGTCTCGTAGTCGAAGCCGTACTTCGCGCGCGTGTAGCCCACGTTCTTGATCGTCTCGCGCGCCACCCGCGGGATGTCGACGTAGCAGTTGGTCGTGATCTCGCCGGCCACGACCACGAGGCCGGTCGTGAGGAGCGTCTCGCACGCCACACGGCCCGTGGGGTCCTGTCCGATGATCGCATCCAGGACCGCGTCGGAGATCTGATCCGCGATCTTGTCGGGGTGACCCTCGGTCACCGACTCCGACGTGAACAGGTACTCGTCACGCGCCATCGGCTCGCCTCCGCTCCTCGGGGTGATCTCGGGCAACGAGGTCGCCCGGGTGTACGACGCGCCACTCTAGCATGGTCCGTCCGGCGCTCTCAAGGCGCGGCCGGTGTCCGCATGCGCCTTTTCATCTCGTCCAGCAACGGAACGCTCCACGGGTCGCGCTCACGCAGGATGGCCAGGTAATAGCTGGTCCACTGCCCCAGATAGGTGAGCGTGAGCAGGCGCGAAAGCCGTCCCTGCCCGCGCCCCCACGCCTCGCTCACGCCGCCGGCCGAGGGCCCGACCACGTCGTGGAGCACGCGAAAGCGGCGCGCGATCTCCGGCGCCTCGCCACGATCCCGCAGCAGGACCACGTGCATGTCCTTCGCCCCCGTCGAGCGCCACGCCTCGATCTCGTTGTGGTTCATCTCGGGCAGCGCACCGGCGAGTGCGAAGGTCTTCGCGTTTTCCTCGATGTCCGTCTTCCAGCGGTAGGCGATGAGGCCCGTCGCCGGGCCGCCATAGATGGCGGGCAGTCGATCGCCGATGGACAGCGCCAAGCGCTTGGCGTCGTTGTCGGCGGCCGGTCGCTCCGGCACGAGGTCGCGCGCGAGCGCGTCGAGCGCCGCGAGCGCCTCGTCGATCTCGTCGGCGGGCGCCACCTCCACGCCGCAGCCCGCCAGCAGCGGCAAGGCCGGAAAGAAGAGGTAGCCGAGCGCCATGCGCGGCATGAGGCCCGCCGGCAGCGCGACGCGCGGTCGGCGGGCCGCCGTGGCACGCTCGGCCAGCGCGCCGCCGGCGGTCACGGCGACGACGGGAACGTTGCGCGCGACGGCGACGTCGAAGGCCGACAGCACCTCGGCCGTGTCCCCGGAGTACGAGGAGGCGATCACGACGGCGTGCGGGCCGGCCAGCGCGGGCAGGCCGTAGCCGCGGTGCACGATGATCGGCACGTCGACGGTCTCTGCCACGTAGACTGCGAGCAGGTCGCCGCCAGCGGCCGAGCCACCCATGCCGGCCACGACGACCACCCGCGGCCGTGCCGCGCGCAGCGGCGGATCGCTCTGCAGCGTGCATGCGCGCCGGCACTGCGCCGGGAACTCCGCCAGCACCCTGCGTGCGTCGTGCGGGTCGAGCCGGGCGAGCGCCGCCGGATCGTCGAGCCGCGTCATGTCGCGCTCACCGTCACCGCCGTCCAGAGCTCGGTCGGGCCTCCGTCGAGCGGCCATGTCAGCAACACGGCGAGCCCCTGATAAATTCGCTCGAAGCCTGCCTCCGACACCGACACGGTCTCCACCGGTCCCCAGGCCAGCACGGCGCCGGCACTCCACGTCAGCTGCGCGCGGACGCCGATCCACTCGTCGACGAGCGTCACCGTCTCGACGTCGTCTCGACGTCCCGTGCTCGCGAGCGAGGGCCGGTCGGGCAGCGTGAGATAGCGGCCCGGCGCGTCCCCGGCGGTCAGCGCCAGGTTCCACTGAACGGCCCAGCGCGCGGGCTCCGCCGTCGCCAGCCGGTAATCCGCGCGCAGCGTCGCTCCGCTCACGCCGAGTCGCTTCACCACCCCGGCCGCCTCGTCGGACGACAGCGTCACCGCCAGGCGGTCGGCTGTCCGCTCGATCGCATGCGTCAGCCGGACGTCGGCCAGCGTGCGCTGCGCCGCTGCCCAGGGGGCGACGGGGTCGAGCGGCTCGCCGACCGCGAAGAGACCGTCCAGCAGCGACGCGCGGCGGAACGGATCGTAGGCGAGTCGCGCGGCGAGCCCGGTTTCCTTGTGACCCGGCGCATCGTGAATCGTGCGCGCGCCGTCGTGCCGCTGCGCGGCCCCAGTCATCACGCGCGCGTGGTACGCCTCCGGACGCCGCGTCAGCACGTCGGCGAGGTCGAGGCTCTGCGGCAGATACG
>Ga0209382_10006365_pt1 | contig 15205 bp, 15 predicted proteins | sample SoiMetdeltSBSDD5_FD_187599 | JGI IMG/M metagenome (GOLD analysis project Ga0209382, IMG submission 187599) | Bulk soil microbial communities from a Populus tree surrounding site in Tennessee, USA - Soil MetaG P. deltoides SBSDD5 (SPAdes) (version 2) | ecosystem: Environmental > Terrestrial >... | reverse complement strand
AGCCAATCAACTGTCACGACAATTGCTGCGTGCCTCTCCGACGAACCCGATGCCAGTAGCTTGTCGGCCACATCGGTCGCAACGCCGCCCAGGAACTGTTCGGCTGTTCGCACCATCCCATCTGCAGTGGGGCCTCCGACCCGCCTTTGGACTCGGGATCGGCTGGCACGCACGTGGCAATGGTGAGCCCGTAGTGCCGGGCAGCGGCCACGATTTCGCGTAACGATGGCGCTCCGCGCTGAGGTTGGTAGCCACCGATCGATGGCTCGCTGCACAGTGCGCATCCGAGATGGCCTTCCGGCCGAGCGGACCAGCTCTCCACGGAGCGCGGATCTCGTCCGCCTCGCGCGCAGCTGATCAACCTGTCCTTGGCCGGCCCTCGCGGTGTGGTCGCGGTCGCCGACACGCCGGCGCGGTTGAGTATGGTGCACCGAGTACTGGTCTTGGTGTAGCTTTCTCGCCGTGAGCGAACAGCACGATGTGATCTCGATGCTCGGCGACGCTGGGGTCCTGGCCGGCGTGCGCTGGGCGTACCTGTCGGCCACCACCCGATCGCTGGAGACCTACTCGGAAGCCGACGGCCACGACGCCGCCTGGCTCGGCAACACCAGGTTCACGCTGTTCCGGAACCGTCTGGACCGCGTCTTCGCCTGCGAGCGCTACGCCGTGCACTCCGGCGAAAATGACGCCGACCTGGATCTGTTGTACGACCAGCTGTCCGAGCGTGATATCGAGACGAGGCCGCGGCTGGCCGCCGGCCTGGTGCACCGGTCCAACCTCAACGGCAGTCCGGGCTGGGTGTACGAGGCGACCCGGTTCCTGCTGGCGTCGGGTACGTTCGGCAAGCTTGACCAGCTGCCTTGGCCGCAGAAGAGTCCGACGAAGCAACGAGTGGCCCGCCAGCGTAACCCCGAGCCGCCACAACCCTCATTGTTCGAGGGCTTTGCGCCGGAAGAAGTTGGCGGCTTGGAGGCCGTGCTGGCCGCCGGGCAGGATCTCGACCTAAAGACCTTTGTGGTTGCCCACAGTCTCGATGCGCTCAGCCAGCAGATCGAGCTGGTCTTCGGCCGCCCTCGCCTCAACTCCGGTGGCGGCCAGGCCTGGCACTGGCGCCAGGACCTCCTAAGTGCCCCGCCCGCTGCTGGTGGGCGCCGTACCGACGATGCGCCGGCGCCCAATGGTCCGAACACGGTGCCGGATGCTCCGGTCCGCCTACGTCGTCCGGCAGAAGACCGCCGCGGTCGCCGCACCAGTGATGCCCAGTGAGCGTTCGCGCGTCCAGCCCGGACCGAGCGGCCGAGGTCACGCCCTTCTTCGATGGGGCTCGCCTGACGCTCGCTCGGCACCTGGCCGGGCTGCGCAAGACTGATCTCGCAGCCCTCGTCGGCAAGAGCCCAACCGCTGTAGCGGCATGGGAGTCCGGGGCCAAGCGACCCACAGCCGCCGCCGTGGCGCAACTGGCGCTGAGCCTGTCGATTGACCCAGGGTTCTTCGCGGTCCGTCCGGAGGATGTGGCGGCGCTCAGCACCACGCCGCACTTTCGCTCTCTGCGCTCAACCAGCCAGCTGGCTCGGGACCAGGCGTTCGCCTACGGGCAGCTCGCCGTGGACATCGCAACGAGCCTGGAGCGCCACGTCGAGTTTCCAGACCCCGACGTGCCCAGCTTTCCGGTGTCGGTGGATGATCGGGATGGTGACGGCCCCGAGCGGGCTGCCCAGCTTGTCCGGAGGCAGTGGAGGATAGAGCCCGGACCCGCCGGTCACCTCGTGCGGATGCTGGAGAACCACGGGGTCCTGGTGGTGTTCAGCCCACCGCAGACGGTCTCGGTCGACGCCTACTCATTCGACAACCGCCTGCGGCCGGTCGTAGCCCTTAACCCAATCAAGCGCGACTACTACCGCCAGCGCTGGGATATTGCGCATGAGTTAGGCCACTTGGTCATGCACAGCGATGCCGAGCCGGGCGGACGGATCGTCGAGGACCAGGCGCACCGTTTCGCCGCCGAGCTGCTGCTGCCTGCGGATCAGGTCCGCGACTTGCTCCCTGCCACCATGGGCGGCAACGTCTGGCGAACTCTCGCCCGGCTCAAAGAGCAGTGGGGCGTCAGCATCCAGGCCCTGCTGTACCGCGCCCGCTGGCTCGGACGACTCAGCGACGTGTCCTACCGCAACGCCATGACGACCATCTCTGCCCGAGGATGGCGCCGTAACGAACCGGGCTTGATCAACGCTATCGAGCAGCCTTCGCTCCTACCACGGGCCGTAGAGCTGCTGACGCAGGACGGTATCAATGAGACGCAGCTGATCGCACAATGCCGAGTGCCGCCGCACCTGTTCCGCATTGTCACAGCCCGCACCCCCGACAGCGGTCTATCGGAGTCGTCGGCACGCTTGAACGGCGATCAGACCGGTGGCCAAGTGGTTTCATTGTTGGAGCACAGGCAGAGGCTGAGATCTCGCACGCGCGGGTGATCACATCTTTTGTTCAGAATCTGCGGGTGCCGCAATAGGCTGGTATTGAGGCACTTCGTCCTAATATTATACAAATATCCAAGTCGACCGATCCGGGGAGGATCGATTGGCCGAGGTGGCCGAACGCTCACCACAATCAGCAGCTCAACTTCGATGTCACCTGATCGAGGACGTCCGCCCGGACAGATCATGGACAATCCATGGTCCTGGTGCCCAACAGATGAAAGCGCTGACCGACCTTGTGGTTCGATGTAACAAGGTCGGCCTTGAACCTCGATGGAGCCCGCATGATCCCGGGCCTGGAGTAACAACCGGGGAGCGGTGGCGTAACCTGCCTCGGCCGATGCCGGCAGCGAGTCGGTGTGGCGCTACGGCTCCGCATGAGATGACAAGCTAAAGCGAGCAAGGCGACCAACGTGGGTGATCCGCTCGACGCTCAGGACTATCGCACATGTATCTATCACAACTAATGATCGAAAACTTCAGGCAGTTCGGGGCTTCGGACCCGCCATTTGCTCTCACCTTCGCTCCCGGTGTCACCGCCCTGGTAGGCGAGAACGACTCGGGCAAAACAGCGGTCATCGACGCTATCCGATATGCTCTGCTCACGCGCGACACCGACTACATTCGCGTACAGCCCGACGACTTCCACATAGCTGATGGCAGCGAGGCTATCGAGATCGTCATTCGGTGCCGGCTGTCCGGCTTGTCGATCGAGGAGAAGGGCGCATTCGCTGAGCACTTGACCTACGAGGACGGCGAGGCAGTCCTCTACGTCCACTGGCGTGCCCGCCGCCTCACACAGTCACCGGTCAGCCGTCGTCTTGCCGATGTCTCGGTGCGTAGTGGCGTCGACGGCAGCGGTCCGAGTTTCGACTTGGTTGCTCGCCAGTTGCTCTCGGCCGCTTACCTCAAACCGTTGCGGGATGCGGAGCGCGAAATGTCCCCCGGCAGCGGCTCGAGGCTTTCGCAAGTCCTCGGCAACTTCCCGGACATCAAAGATGGCGAGAAGTTCGACGCGGACAAGCCTCCAGAGACGTTAGATCTGGCATCGAAGCTGAGCCTCGGGGGACTGGCCGAGTACTTCCGTCACCTCGTGAATCAGCACAAGGGCGTTAGCAGTGCGCAAAACGCAATCAACACCAGCTACCTCTCCCAACTCATGCTGGCGGGCGAGTCGCTGCATGGTCGCATCACCTTCACGCATGGCGGCACCGACCGAGCCAGGATCCGCCAGATACTTGAACGGCTACAGCTCGACTTGCTCGAAGGACCGGCGGGTACATCCAGGGGACGGTACGGGCTCGGATCGAACAACCTGCTGTACGTCGCCTGCGAGTTGCTCTTGCTAGGCAAGGATCCGGAGGGCGAGGGGTTCCCGCTGCTGCTGATCGAGGAGCCCGAGGCCCACCTCCATCCACAGCGCCAGCTTCGGCTCATGGAGTTCTTGGGGTCGGCCGCAGGATCAGAAATACCTGGCTCCCGAGCGGTCCAGGTGATCCTTAGTACGCACAGCCCCAACCTGGCGTCCAAGATTCCTCTGGAGAACCTCGTTCTGATGGAAGGCCAGCGGGCCTACTCCCTCGCCCAAAACGACACTAAGCTCAACAAAAACGACTACCGTTTCCTTGAGCGATTCCTGGACTCCACCAAGGCTAACCTCTTCTTCGCCCGCGGCTTGCTTATCGTCGAGGGCGACGCAGAAGCGATCGTTCTGCCCGCGCTCGCCAGGATGCTCAAACGCGACCTCACCCAGCATGGGGTCTCGATCGTCAACGTCGGCGGTACTGGATTGCGGCGCTATGCGCGGATCCTGCAGCGATCAGATCCGTCGAGGGGCGAGCCCACGGTTCCTGTAGCTTGCCTAGCGGACATGGACGTTATGCCTGACTGTGCGCCTCAGATCCTTGGACTCATCACGGACGCCAACGACAACGCGTGGTCCAACTCGCGCCGACGATGGAGGGTGCGGCGCGACTTCGGATCGGACGACGTTCCGCAAGACCAGGCGCTCGCCGCACACCGATCAAAGCTGGCTGCCGGCGACAGCGGCCCCGTTAAGACGTTTGTCTCGGACCACTGGACCTTTGAGTATGACCTTGCCCGCTCTGGGCTCGCACGAGAGGTCTTCATGGCCGCAATGTTGGCCAAGAACGACGATCCGCTCAACGACGATCGAAAGAATCGAAGCGGAGTGGCCTCCGACGCGGTAAAGACCTTCGACGGGCTCAAAGCCGCCTATGCCGATGACCCTGACGTGCTCTGTTCCCATGTCTATCGTGTGTTCGCCGCAGAGCGTGCCTCCAAGGCGGTGGCCGCACAATACCTAGTGGAAATACTTGAAGCGAAAGTCAAAGCCAAGGATTCAACCTTCAAGGTGTCGGCAGACAACCTCCCGAAGTACCTAGTGGAGGCGATCAATCACGTGACAAAGGCCCTGACTGCTACTGACCTCGACTCCGAGGGCGACGATGCCTAATCACCTCCCGCTGGTCGCATCCATAGACGACAGCGACGTGGAATGGGTAGCCGCGCTCATGAATCTCGATCAGCTAGACGAGCCGCGGAGGACATTCCTGAAATCCGTCGATACACTGGACGTTTCCGCATGCCCTGGTAGCGGCAAGACGACGCTGGTGGTGGCGAAGCTCGCGATCCTTGCGCGCAAATGGTCGGCGGTCACGCGGGGCGTTTGCGTCCTATCACACACCAACGTCGCGAAAGAAGAGATCCAGAATCGATTGGCCGGCACGGCGATTGGCCCCCGACTACACGGCTATCCGCATTACATTGACACAATCCACGGTTTCGTGAACCGTTTCCTGGCAATCCCGTGGCTTCAGTCTCATGGCCATCCGGTCACTGCGATCGACAACGAAATAACCACGAGCCTCCGCAGGAGGCGGCTCGGCAGCAGTTACTACGCAGTGGAGGCTGTCCTGTCGCCACGCGGACGGACGCTCGCCGACATACGCATAGCGTCAACTGACTTCACCCGGCCTCTTGAAGGTGCAGGCTTCCCCGCAGGGCCGCACGCGCCGACGTACAGAAACCTGTCACGAGCACTTAAGGGGACGGCAGAACTGGGGTACTTCTGTCATGACGAGATGTTCCTTTTCGGCGAAGCTTTACTCGCCGAACATCCAGAGGTAGCGGACATCTTGGCGCGCAGGTTTCCCTTCGTGCTGATCGATGAGATGCAGGACACGTCAAGGCGCCAAAATCGTCTGCTTAGCGCGATCTTCGACCGACCAGCCGGTGGTGTCTGCATCCAGCGGATGGGTGATCCAAACCAGGCGATCTTCGATGATGGCGAGCCGCCCGACGACAACGTGTTCCCGGATCCGACTCGCTGCGGCATTGCCGTATCGAGTAGCTTTCGGTTCGATAGCTCCATAGCCAAGCTCGCCTCGAAGCTCGCGCTTACGCCCGAGCCCAACGAGCTGAAGGGCCTTCGGATTCGTCACGTCACCGACCGCTCTCCTCGGCATACGATCTTCGTCTTTCCTGACTATGATGTGACAAAGGTGCTGCCCGCGTACGCTAAGCACGTGCACGCAACCTGTGCAGGCGAGGATCAGGAGATACGCGGCGCCATAACGGCTGTCGGCGAGGTGCACCAGGGCAGGCCGGAGATTACTCAAGGCGACGCTAAATATCCCGCAACGGTGTCTCACTACTGGGACGGTTACCAGGCGACCATGACGAAGAGGCCTTCGCCACCCGAACAGTTCATAGACTGCGTCCGCAAGGGGTGTTCGATGGTGGTCGGGGGCGATCCAGTGTGCGATGCGGTCGATGTCGTGGCCGCCGGATTCATCCACGTGGCCAACCAAACGGCCGACGAACCGCAACGATCTGGAGCGCGACCGCATCGCGTCCTTGAGCGATGGCTCCTCGACGAGCCGCAGGCAAAGCAGGCCTACAGAGCCGTATTGACGGAATATCTATTCGGTGACGAGGAACTAAACGAGAGCACTTGGGCTCGGACGCGCGCCAGCATTGCCACCGCAATCGAGATGTTGACAGGACACGCACCAACGTCCGAGTCTTGGAGACTGCTTGCCTGGAAAGCGCCAAGCACACAGGAGTTCGCCGGTACTGGTCCCGTGGCTTTCAATGTTTTCCGACACGATGATCAGTGCCGCGGAGTTGACATACGCTTGAGTTCGATCCACGCAGTCAAGGGCCAGACTCACCTGGCAACGTTGCTCCTGGAGACCTTTCACTACGACCACACGCTGAAGGCGGTCATGCCGTGGCTCGTCGGAGATAACGAAGGGGCCACCAATAGAACAAGCGAACGCAGCAAGCAGCGGCTGCGCATGGCGTATGTGGCGATGACTCGTCCGACGAGCCTCCTGTGCTTGGCGGTGAGACAGTCCTCTCTCGGCGCGGCCGATCAAGTAAATGCGACGAAGGAGAAGCTTATCGCGCGGGGCTGGGAGATCGTAGAGCTGTAGAAGTCCACAGCACTTCGCTACTTGTGTGGGCGGCTGGTTGCAGCGCCGCCCGACCTCGGGTTTCACGGCCGGGGTGGCCGACAACGACGCCCTGTCGGTCTTATGACTGCGGAGCGCCGTCAGAGGAGCTTCTGTCCGTCAGCCAACCAGGCAGGTGAGTTCCTGCGGCGAGTCGGGGCCTCAGTCCTTGACTCAAATGTCCAACCTACGAAGATTGCGGTTGGAGCCGTGCGGTCAAAATTCGGTTGAGCTCTCGTCACAGGTCCCGGACGTGAAGGGTGCCACTGCAGGGTGACGGCTGTGACGTGGGACGATGCTGGCTGGCAGGCTGGGCGTGTGGTGGTCCGTACGGTGGCGTTGATGATGGTCCGGCGGGTGCTTGGCGTACTCGGGTGCGGTCTGACGCCGGATGGCAACGAGGTCGAAATCGCGGTTCTGCGGCATCAGCTGGCGGTGCTGCGCCGACAGGTGACCCGGCCCCCGGTACACCCCGGCGGATCGGATGCTGCTGGCCACCCTGGCCAAGCTACTACCGCGGGAGCGGTGGCCGGTGTTCCTTGTCACGCCGGCGACGCTGCTGCGCTGGCATCGTGACCTGGTGGTCTGCCGCTGGACCTACCCGCACTCCGGTCACGGCGTCCGTGGGCTGGACCAGGAGGTGGTTGACCTGGTGGTGCGGCTGGCCCGGGAGAACCCACGTTGGGGGTATGTGCGGATCGCGGCCGAGTGCCGCCACCTCGGCGTGCGGGTATCCGCGTCGTCGGTGCGGCGGATCCTACGTCGACACAGGATCGGCCCGGCGCCTCGCCGCGGTGGGCCGACCTGGAGCCAGTTCTTGCGAGCCCAGGCCCGTGGGCTGTTGGCGTGTGACTTCCTCACCGTCGAGACGGTTGGTCTGACCCGGCTGTATGTGCTATTCGTCGTCGAGGTCGATCGGCGGCGGGTACACCTGGCAGGCATCACCGCCCACCCGACCGGCGCCTGGGTCGCCCAGCAGGCCCGCAACATGCTCATGAACATGGACGAACGCGTGCACCAGTTCCAGTATCTGATCCGCGACCGCGACGCCAAGTTCACGACTGCGTTCGACGCAGTGTTCGCCGCGGCCGGCGTCCAGGTCGTGAGGACTCCGCCGCGCTCGCCGCGAGCGAATGCCTTCGCGGAGCGGTGGGTGCGTACCGTGCGCAGCGAATGTCTGGACTGGACACTGATCTGGAACCAGCGGCAGCTGCACCGGGTTCTGGTCGAGTATCTGCGGCACTACAACACGGTGCGGCCGCATCGCGCCCTCGACCTGCAGCCGCCCGTAGCGTCGCACACCCTAGCCGCCGTTGGACCGGCTGCCAGCCGGCTACCGGTTCAGCGGGTTGACGTTCTCGGCGGCGTGATCCACGAGTACCGGCGCGCTGCCTGATTGCATCAGCCCGCCCGATCGCTATAGGCCGCCCGGCGCGCCTAGCAGGTAAATTTGGCGACCTCCGCCGGCGGCGGACACGGCCAGCCATGACTCGTCGACAGACTCAGCAGCAACGGCGTCCTGCAGAGACCGGATCCTTATCTGATCCCGGCGGCGGAGCACCGCTGCAACCATGGGACCACGTTCCGCGCCACCCAGACATCGCAGCGAGTCAGCACCGTGACCGCGAAGTGGCACCCCACAGGGCGATGACCCGCTCGACGCTGGCCCGGCGGGAGGCGATCGCCCGGTTGAAGTCTCGGGCCGTTTTGGTTGGGTCCTGGCCGTTGGGCTTGCGTTTGGGGACGCACAGTCCGGTGCCGGTGTAGGCGGTGTCGGCGAAGCCACCGGGTCCGCCGTCGGCGTGCAGCCGGCCGGCGAAGACCGCGGCCAGACCCGAGACGTGCCAGGCTCGGGCGTCGTACCGTCCACTAAGGACGCGGCCCCGGCCCGTACTCGCCGGGTACGCCGCCCGGCCGATGACACACCGTCACGCACAGTGGGGGATAACCCCCCGCCCGCGGGCGAGGACCCCGGAACGTCATAGCACCCGAGGTCCTGTACAGGTTTCCCACCTCGGAGGCCTACGCTTCGTAACGAGGTTGATCAATTGTCCAAACTCTCAGCTCTCCGTCGTAGGGGTGTCAGCAACCAGACAGCCGGAAGCCCTGACGCAGGTCTTCGCCACGCCGTCATTTCCGTATTCTGTACCCTCACGGGCCCCACGTGGGGGCACGACGAACGGACTCCAATGGCATTGTTACGGCGGCGCCGAACCACGGAACAAGCTGTGAGTGTCCAGCCGCACCCCAATAGGTCGCCTCCCCCCGGCGCCGCAGACTCCCTACTCGGCCAGATCCTTCGCGCTATACGGCCGCAGCAGCTCGGCACTGTTACGGGCGCAGCCCACACGGTGGTTGGCCGGCCGGAATGGCAACGCGAAGCTGGCGGCGCCGTTGGCCTTTACTTGCGCCTGCTGCTCATGACTGTGATCGACATAGCCTTTCTATTCCTCTGGCTATTGGTACTGCGGGTGGCACACCTCGGATTTGAGGTCCTGGGCGATCTGTCAGGTCCGCTAAAACCCTTGCCGATGGTGGTAGAAATCGTATTCTGCTACGGGACCGCCGCGGTCGCGATCGCGAACGCCGGCTACAACTTCGTAATGCGCATCCGCGAAATATTTTGGGGGAAGCGATGAGTCGGTCTGGGGCTCGCCCACCCCGTACAGAAACAAGGACCCTTAGTCCCCTCCTCTTCAGCTACGTCCAACAGAACTATGTCGGATTACTGTTCGTTTTTGGTGTCGCGGCGATTGCGGCCTTCGGCGTCGCCGGCGTAGCTGTGGCGGCTACGTTCCTAAGCAAAATCGTTGGTGGCCTTTCTCCCGTAAGTGGGCTCGGCTTCCTGGTTCTTGTCGCCCTAGTGCTTCGTGTCGTGTGGCGTGGGCGCACCGTGCGGTCGCAGCGTCCACCCGATGTGGCAGCAGTGCAACTGCCGCGGACATTGGAAGTAACGACAGTCGAACGTGATCTGCAGGACCTAACACGTGCCTTGATCACTGTGCTTAACGCTGATATTCGTGAGCGGCGTCTTGCGTTTCTAGAAGCGATGATCGCTAAGACAATTGCGGCCATGCGGCGTATCGCCGACCGATACACTGCCGAAGAGTCACTCGTGGGCTTTTATCAGCGCCGCGAAGATTACCTCACGCGCCACACGGTCGAGGGATCCACTTCCTTCACGTCAGACCGGGCTCAACTCGATGAATTGGCAAGCAACGTTATCATTAACGATGGCGTTGATCGCGAGGCTGAGCCGCCGACCGCATTCTGGACCACTGACACCAGCTCATTGCATATCCTGCTGATGCCGGTCGGCACTCCCCAATCCTTCTATGGACTGCTTGCCGTAGCCGCGGGTTCCCCTCTATCGGATGCTGACCGGCATGCGATTTCCACGATGGCGGACGTCCTAGCTGCCGCCTTCCGCGCTGTGGATTCGTAGGCCGGTACCAACTTATGCCCAAGCAGACTCGCCAGGGGCTCCAGCAGCGGTACCAATGTGAGCCAACCGGCACTCACTCTCCCGCCACCACATCCCACGACCCATTCGCATACGCGGCGTAGGACCAGGCAAGGGAGTGGATCATGTCTGCTACCCGTGGCCCGGTGCCCAGGCGGGCGCGCCTTCCTCGAGGTGGTCCCCAAAGCAAATGGGGCTCAGCCATGCGGTGGCGGGGTCAAACCCCCGCCACCGCTTCGGCTTCTACTCGCTGGTGCTGGTTTCCGGTTTGCCGATGTTGCGGTTGTCGAGGATGCGCACGGTGGTGCTCAGCTTGATCGGCGCGTCTTCGGGACCGCGCAGGAACGGGTGGATGTAGACCGGGCGGCGTAGCGCTCGGCCTTTGCCGTATGCCTGGTTGCGCCAGTGGCCGCTGACCCACACGCGGCTGGTGTAGGTGCGGCCGGTGCCGGTCGCCGTGACGGTGCTGGCATTGTCTTGTCGTGGGGTGTGGGCGCGGATGCGCACAATGCGTACGTCGGGTAGCGGCCGTTTGGCGCGGGCGTACCGTTTGCGGACGGCCTTGTCGACCTCGGCCGCCACGGTCTCGGCGGCTTTCTGCGCGATCAGCAGCCAGGTGGCCAGCAGGATCGCGCACCCGGGATGGTTAGCGTCGTCGACGAGTTGCTGGTGGCGGAGCTGGAAGGCGCGCATGGGGGCGAGCCAGCCCAACTCGTCGCGCAGGTGCTGCATCGCCGTGTCGTCCAGGCCGGTGCCGATGGCGCGGTAGACGACGGCGTGGATGGTGTCGTCTCCGGTTGTCCAGGACACGGCCGTGATCTGGCGGGCGGTGGCCGACCTGGACCAGACGAGCAGCCCGTCGTCGCCTGGTGCGAGGTCTTTGCTGGCGGTGACGGCCGGCATGTGGGAGGCGGCGTGTTCGGCCAGCTCGGTGAACTTGCTGTCGATCCAGTAGAGCCGGGCGCGGTCCAGGCTGTCGGCGAGCTGGTGCCGTTGGGAAATGCGCAGGGTGGCGGGTAGGTCGTCGTGGCCGCGGTAGAACTGGGTGAGCCGGTCGCGGACCTTGGGCAGTTCGCGTGGGGTGAGGTTGAGGTCTGGCCAGGCGGTGGTGGTGATCAGGGTGCGGCCGGGCTGGCGTTGGCGGAGGAAGGCTTGGTGCAGCTTGCTGGTTTCGGTGTGGGCGAAGGGGATGTCGTGGATCCGCATGCGTCGCACCGCGCGGTCGACGACGCGGTTGGCCTTTCCGGCGTCGAGGTCGGCCATGCAGGGCACGCAGGCGGCCCACGTTTCGCCCATGTCCTGCAACAGGTCTGTGTGGCTGCTGGTGGCGAGCACCTTCACGCTTCCACCGCGCAGTGTCCACATCGGATGCTGGTCGCCGCAGAAGTCGCATGTTCGGTCGACGGTGTCGAGCTGGGTGACGGGGACGGGTACCGGTGGGTGCCCGACGTCGCCTCGGCTCAGCGGGTGTATGTAGTCGCCGTCGAGGACGTTGAGCGGGGCCAGGCAGGTGGCGCAGGCCATTTCTTCACGTGGGCTGCTCATGCGGTCACGCCCCGGTGCTGCTGGCGAAGGTCGCGCAGGCGCGGTCCGCGGCGGTGTTCGCTGGTGGGCATGGTCATGCCGGGCTCGTAGACGGTGTACCGGTTTCCGCCCGCATGTTTGGCGTGGTACATGGCGACGTCGGCCCGGCGCAGGGCAACGTCGTCGAGCGGGTCGCTGGATTCGGCAATGCTCACGCCGATGCTGGCGGTGACGGTCACGGTGACCGTGGCGTCGTCGGTGGCCAGCTGGACCGGCTGGGCGATGGCGTCGAGGAACAGGTCGGCGGTGCGGGCGTGGCCGTGTTCGCGGACGGGTAGCAGTACCGCGAACTCGTCGCCGGAAAGGCGGGCGGCGGTCCCGCCGAACATGTCGGCGACCTCGCTGATGCGGTCGCCGATCTCGATGAGCAGGTCGTCGCCGGTGTCGTGGCCGTGGGTGTCGTTGACGGGCTTGAAGTCGTCGAGATCGATGAGCAGGATGACGACTGGTTGGGGTGTAAGGGCCAGGGCGGTGTGGGCGGCGTAGAAGCCGACCCGGTTGAGCATGCCGGTCAGCGGGTCGTGGCCGAGCCACCAGGCGGCGTCGGCGAGTTCGGCGCGCAGGCGGCGGATGAGAGGTCGGGCGGACAGCCAGCCCAGGAGGAATGCTACCGCCTGGGTAGCGATCGTGATCAGGTGTTGGGACACTGGATCCTCCAATGCGAATTGGAGAACCCGGGACGCGAACGTTTCTCAGGCGGAGCGTCCCGGGTCCTGAATGCGACGAGGCCCGCCTATGGCGGGCCGCTTTTCGTGTTTGTGACGCCTCGCGGGCGACACTTGTCGGTGGTGCGCGAGTGCGGGGGTTCCGCTCAGCTGAGGACGACCTTGGCTATGGAGCCGTCGATGCTCCAGGTCGCGCCGACGCGGGCGGGGTACCGCCCGGCGGTGCCTTTGTCCCAGCGGTAGGCCGGCTGGCGTGGAGCGTCGGTGCGGTCGCGGCGGCCGAGCAGCCGGGTGGGCTCACGCGGCGTGCCCACGGGACGGTGTTCGTAGGTCTCCGACAGCAGGCTGACGTACTCGACGTGGGAGTCGTACGGGACGTACCGGCCGCGCAGGATGGTGCCGCCGAGCCTTTCGCAGCAGGCGACCGAGACTGGATACCAGCCGTCGACGGTGACGGTGACGATGTGGCCGCAGTCCAGGGCCAGGTCGAACATGCACAGCCGGTGCAGCTGTGTGTCTTCGGGCTGCGGTTGCTGGCCGGTCACCGGGTTCTCCGCTGGCTATGCAGGTGCTGGTAGACCTTCTCGGCGGTCAGCGGCTGCCCGTGGACGTTGGCCGGTGGCGTGATGTGTCTCCAGCCGTCGGGTTCGCATGCCAGCCACCAGTGGTCCTGGTCGGTGCTGATCTCGATGACGTCGCCGACCGACAGCGAGCGCAGGTGTAGCAGCCGGTAGACGCACGCGAGGAGGAAGTCGGCCTCGCCGTCGCGCGTCGTGCGGTTGTTCTCCAGCATGTCGAGGTCGGCGTTGAAGACGTGCCATGCCCAGTTGGCCAGCATCTGGGGCGCGGCGTCGGGACGGTCGCACCAGTGCGACACGGTGGCGGTCAGCCGATGGCCGTCCTCATAGGGCATGAACCGTGACTCGTCGTTGTGATAGATCGTGACCTTATACAGGGTCATCGGAACTCCGTTTCTGTTGCTATGGCAGGGGTTGTGGGCCTACCTCGGTGAGGTGGCCGTGGCGGTACTCGTGTCGGGTGGCCCAGATCCAGGGCGCTGGCCGGAACTGCACCGTGGGGGCGTAGCCCGGTTGGTGCAGCAGCTCGACGCGGCAGCCGGTGGTGACGGCGAGGATGACTGGGTCGGCCTTTTCCATCTGTGTGAATCCGGGGGCTGCGGTCTGCTCGGTGTGGCCGCGCCGTCGATGCCGTTCCAGGGCTAGGTAGGGGCACAGCCGCAGGGAGCATTGGGCGCATTCGAGATGCATCGGCGCGTCGGTGTAGCGGCGCTGGTGGAAACCGCCGGGTCCGCCGACGAACGCGAGCTGTGGCTCGTGGGGCTGTCCGCAGGCCGAGCACAGGCCACGGCGTATGCAGTCGAGGACTCGTATTCCGTTGATCAGTGAGAAGTCGATGCTGCCGTCGTTGTGCTCGCTGACATACGGGATAGGCAGCCCGCGGCGGGTGTCGAAGGGCCGGGCGGCTAGCCGTGGGGGAAGGTCGTTGGCGTTCATGGCTTTCCGCCCTCCACCGCGTCGCGGGGCACGCCGATGGGCCGTACGCGCAGGATCTGTTCGGGCAGCAGCATCGCGGCGAGCATGTTCGTATGCGGGTGCGTGTAGACGCGGTAGCCGCTGGCCCACACGAGCTGCCACCCTTCGGTGGGGGCACCTGCCCGCGCGCCGGTGGGGTCACCTTGGAAGGCGATACCGAGGTCGGCCAGCTGCCCCGCGAGCGAGGTGGCCCGGTAGTGGTCCATCCGCCCGGCCAGCATCGGGCAGGCGGTGGCCGCGTAGGCGGCGCAGACCGGGTGCATGCCGGGTTCGTGGCTGGTCAGCGTCCGTAGGTCGCTGTCGCGCATGGCGAAGACGATCCGGTCCTCGCGCACGGCATCGCAGGTTTGCTCGAGTGCGGCACCGCAGGTCTGACACAGCTGGTTGTTCATGGCCTGGTTGTGCCGGTCGAGGTCGACGGCACCGAAGCGGTACCGCCCGTCCGGGGTGCGTCCGGTGGTCCATGGGACGACCAAGCCGCCGAGGGTTGGCCGCCCGGCCAGCTGCATCGGAATGCTGGGAATCGGCGTGGTCATGCGGTCACCGCCGAAGAAGTGCAGTCGCCCATGCCGCTGTGCGCTCCGATTAGGACGGCTTGCATGCGCCGGATCGCCCGCCGTTCCAGGCAGCGGACGGCTTCGATGCTGCGGTTCATCAATCGGGCGGCGGCGTCGCGGGGGTAGCCGTCGAGGTATCGGAGCTGGATCGCGTGGCGTTGGTCCGGGGTGAGCCGGGCCATCGCGTGCACGAACGTGACTCGGCCGGGCCGGCGGTGCGGTTCGGCGAGGACGGGCGAGGCAGCGGCGCCGCTGCGGCTATTGTGCTCGTGCAGGGTGTAGGCGGCTCGGGTGTAGCGGCGGCGCGTCCTTGTTGACCGAACTAACGAGCCCGTGTCGGCTTGTTCTTGGCGGATCCTGTGCTGGGATACGGCGTCATGCCCCCAGACGAGAGTCGTGTTGTGGTTCGTGATGTCCACCTCCTAGTCGTT
>Ga0209382_10006363_pt1 | contig 15214 bp, 14 predicted proteins | sample SoiMetdeltSBSDD5_FD_187599 | JGI IMG/M metagenome (GOLD analysis project Ga0209382, IMG submission 187599) | Bulk soil microbial communities from a Populus tree surrounding site in Tennessee, USA - Soil MetaG P. deltoides SBSDD5 (SPAdes) (version 2) | ecosystem: Environmental > Terrestrial >... | reverse complement strand
ACGTACAGGAGGCCCAGTAGGAACAGGGTCAGGAGCACCCGGACCTGGAGGCCCGTGTCTCGGGGGAAGACCGCCTTCTGCTGTGCCATATGTCCGGAAGATTAGTGATCGCCGCAAGCCATCTTGCAGGTGAGCGAAAACCGCTCGCCAGGGGTATGTCGCTTGCTAGAGTCCGGCCCTCCTCGCGCCGCAATTTCCCTGCATAACACGGGTAAACGAGGGGACCCACGGGCGGCGCACAGCTCATGAAGAAGACCTTCCTGCTTCCGATCCTGCTCGCGCTCGGCGCGTACCTCCTGCTGCCGCTTCCGGGGCTGTCGAAGCCGCCGCTGTCGAAGCGGATCGAGGAGAAGCGAGCGCAGATCGAGCAGAAGAAGCAGCGCGAGGGCGTGCTCTCGACCACCATCGACCGCTTCAACACCCGCATCGATGCGGTGGAGGGCGAACTCGAGGTCACGCAGCGCCAGCTCGACCGCGCCCAGGCGAGTCTCGACGCCCAGAAGGCCGAGTTGCTCGCCGTGCGCGACCGGCTCGAGGAGGCCCGCGACCGGCTCGAGACGCTCCGTCGCGAGCTCGCGACCGCCCGCAAGGTGCTGGCCGCGCGGCTGGTCGAGATCTACAAGGCGGACGCCCCCGACGTGCTCACCGTGGTGCTCGAGGCGGACGGGTTCGGCGACCTGCTCGAGCAGGCGGAGTTCCTCGACCGCATCTCCGACCAGGATCGCGAGATCACCGACGAGGTGCGCGTGCTGCGCGACCGCGCGCACGACCAGACCGTCCAGCTGGCCGAGCTCGAGGAGCGCGAGCAGCTCACCGCCGAGCGCATCCTCGCGACGCGCGACCAGATCGCCGCGGTCGAGTCCCAGCTCGCCGGCTCGCGGGACCAGCTCGCCTCCGCTCGCGACGCGCGGCGCGGCGCGCTCGCGCAGGTGCACGACAGTCGGGTCTCGCTCGAGGGCGACCTCAAGGAGCTCGAGGCGGAGCAGGCGCGCGTGCAGGCGGCGCTCGCCGGCGCCCAGGCTCCGGGGCCGGTGCGCCAGGGCAGCGGGGCTCTCATCTGGCCCGTGAACGGGCCCGTGGTATCGGGGTTCGGCCAGCGCTGGGGCCGCCTCCACGCGGGCCTCGACATCGCCGTGCCGAGCGGCACCGCGATCCGCGCCGCCGACTCCGGGCGGGTGGCGCTCATGGGCTGGGTGGGCGGCTACGGCAACTACACCTGCATCCAGCACAACGCGAGCCTGTCCACCTGTTACGCGCACCAGTCGAGCTTCGCCACCTCGAACGGGGCGAACGTGAGCCAGGGCCAGGTGATCGGCTACGTGGGCTGCACCGGCCACTGCTTCGGGGACCATCTCCACTTCGAGACCCGCGTGGGCGGGGCGCCGGTGGACCCGATGGGCTACCTGTAGCGCGCGAGCCGCGCCTCAGCGAGCCCGGAAGCGTCCGAGCCGCTTGATGCCGCAGTTGCCGTTGCCGTCGCAGGCCGTCGAGACGATCGCGTTCTGGCGCCGGCCGCGCAGGGCGACCCAGGCCGTGAACGGCCTGGGGCGGCGGTCCCTCACGAGCTCGAAGGTCTGGCCGCCGTCGCGGGAGACGAGCAGGCTGTAGGTCACGTTCCCGGCGAGCTCGTGACCGCTCGCCGTGCGGTCGACGGAACGCCCCACCCGGACGCTCACTCGATTGCCGCGTCGGCGCGCCGTGCCACGCGCGCGCGGCGCGGTCACGTCGTACACGCGCGCGCGGGCGCTTGCGGCGAGCCCGTCTACGATGCCCGTGCCGGTGAACTCGTTCCAGCCCCCACCGGCCCGTTGCCGCGCCGTGGCGGTGAGCACCTCGGCCACCTGCTCGGAGGCGAGCCTCGCCTCCACCTCCCAGATGAGCGCCGCGATGCCGGACGCGATCGGCGCCGCGAAGCTCGTGCCCTCCCCATAGGCAAAGCGGGCGCCGCTCGCGTCGACCAGCACCCGTGAGCACGAGCTCGGCACGTCCCACTCGGTCGGCTGGTTCGCAGGCAGGGTCGAGAAGACGCCGAACTCGCAGCTGCGGTCGCTCGCCCCGGGCGCGGCCAGGCTCACGAAGTCGTTGTGGTTCGAGAACGGCGCCACCACGCCGTTCGGCATCGTGGCCGCCACCGAGAGGCCGATGCCGCGCCCGCCGCGCTGCCCGCCGATCGCCGCGGCGGGGAACTCGAGCGGGTTGGGGCTCTGCGGGCGCTGCGCGTTGTTGCCCGACGCCGCCACCGGCAGGACGTCGTTGAAGAACGCCGCCTCGAGAGCGCGCGCCTGGCTGCGCGTGAAGCCCTCGCCGGCGAGGCTCATGTTGAGCACGTCGGCCCCGCTCTGAATCGCGAACTCGATGCCGCGCACCACGTCGCCGACGCTGAAGCAGCCGCGGCTGCCGTCGGTGCAGGTGCGCTCGGCGTTGACGGCGATCAGCTGCGTGTTGCCCGCCACGCCCTTGCCGCCGATGTTGTTGCCGTCGATCGCGGAGATGAGCCCCGAGACGAAGGTCCCGTGTCCCACGCTGTCGGAAACGTCGCTCGTGCCAGAGGCGGTGTCGAGCGTGCGCGCCACCCGGCCGAGGAACTCGGGATGGGTCACGTCCAGGCCGGTGTCGATCACGGCCACGGTGCGGCGCGAGCCGCCGCCCGCGGCGAGCAGCGCGTCCCCGGCGCGCACGTCGTCGTAGGCCCAGGTGAACTTGATGCCGGTTGCCGGATCGAGCGCGTCGAAGGGGTCGGCGGCCGCCTGCAGCTCGCGGTCGCGCTCGATGTAGGCCACGCGCGGGTCGGCCCGCAGGGCGTCCACGAGCGCCGCGCCCGACGGGACCGTGGCCGCGAGCACGCCGATGGTGGTGAACGCCTCCGGCGCGGCGCCGAGCAGGCGCAGCTCGCGGGCGACGCCCGGGAGGTCGCCGTGGTCGCGTACCCCCACGAGCACTCGGGTGCTGCCGGCGGCGCGCGCGATTGCGCCCAGCTCGCCGGCGTTCGCCGCGGCGGCCGAGGCTCGAGGCGCCTCGGGCAACGGCAGCCGGATCGACCCCCGGGCCGAGGCGCGCGCGTGCTGGCGCAGCACCTCGCGGAGCGCGACTCGGTCCATCGGGCCGGTCGAGGCATGCGCGCTCGCCACAACCACGGGCGCCGCGCAGAGGAGTATCGCGAGCGCCGCTCTCCGCACTGCCCTCATGGTACGGGCGCCTGAGAGCGACCGCTAGCCTGCGCCCGGGTGCAGCCGGAGATCCAGATAGGCCCGCTCGACCTGCAGACCTTCGGGATCTGCTTCGCGGTCGGCTTCCTCGCGTCGGGACTCATAATCGGCCGCCGCCTGCGCGAGCTCGACAGGCCGGTGGACTGGGCCTACGAGATGGTCTTCGCCGCGCTGATAGGCGGGCTCGTGGGGTCACGCGTGGACTACCTGATCCAGAACTGGGACGAGGTGTCGGGCGACCTGCTCGGGAACATCGTGTCCGGCGCCGGGCTCGTCTGGTTCGGCGGCCTCGTGGGCGGCGCGATCGGGATGATCCTGTGGGCGTGGTGGCGCGGCTTCCTCGGCTGGCAGCTGCTCGACGTGTGCGCGGTGCCGCTCGCGGCCGGCTACGCGATCGGGCGCGTGGGCTGCCAGCTTTCGGGGGACGGGGACTACGGGGTGGAGTCGGACCTGCCGTGGGCGATGGCCTTCCCGGACGGGACGGTGCCCACCACTGACGAGGTCCATCCCACGCCGGTCTACGAGACGCTCACCATGGGGGTGGGGGCGCTCGTGCTCTGGCACCTGCGCGACCGCTTTCCCACCGGTGTCCTGTTCGGGCTCTACCTGATCCTCGCCGGCGGCGAGCGCTTCCTCGTGGAGATCGTGAGGCGCAACGACTCGGTTGTGGCGGGGCTCACGCAGCCGCAGCTGATCAGCCTGGTGCTGCTGGCGCTGGGTACGGCGATCGTCATCGCCCGGCGCGGCGCACCGAGCCCGGCGACCGCCTGAACGCGGCCCCGAGCGCGGCCGCGCCGCAGAGCGCGAGCGCGACCGAGGCCCCCGCCGCGCTGCCCGCGTGGAACGAGAGTTCGATCCCAGCCAGGCCCGCGAGCGCGGCCACCGCGGCGCCCGCCGCCATCGCGCGGGCGGGTGTGCTCGCGTGACCGCGCACCGCCACCGGCGGAGCCACCAGCACCGCGAGCACGAGCAGCGCGCCGAGCCCCTGGACGGCCACGGCGATCGCAACGGCCAGCAGCGCCAGCAGAACCAGCCGGACGAGCGCCGGGCGAACGCCCGCCGCGGCGGCGCCGGCGGGGTCGAACGCCACCGCGCACAGCGGACGGTGGAGCGCCACCAGCGCGGCCCCGCCGCAGGCGAGCAGGAGCGCCGCCGCCAGGAGGTCGCCGTCGGTCACGCCGAGGAGGTCGCCGAACAGGAGCTCCTCGAGCCGCTGGGGAGAGTCGGGTGCGAGCGCGAGGAGGGCGCCGAGCCCCACCAGCCCGGTGACCGCCACGGCCGTGCCCGTGTCCGGGCCGATCCGCTCGTCGCGGGCCGCGAGCGCAACGAGCACGGCGGCCACGAGCGCGCCTCCGGCGGCGCCCAGCAGCAGCGGCGCGCCCGCGAGCGCGGCGAGCACGAAGCCCGGCAGCAGGCCGTGCGCAAGGGACTCGGCCCCATAGGTCAGCCGCTCGCTCACGACCCAGAACCCGAGCGCGCCGCAGAGCACCCCGATCAGCGCCACCTCGAGCAGCGCGCGCTGGTCGATGCCGGAGCGGAACGGGTCGATCACGGGGTCGAGCAGGTCCATGGCGCCTCAGTGGTGTCCGTGGCCTTCGTGGCCGTGACCGTGCTCGTGGTGCTGAACGGTGACCGCGCGCACGCCGCCGGGCCCGCCCTCGAGCACGATCATCTCGCTGCCGTAGGTGGCCTCGAGGGTGGCCCGGTCGAGCGCCCGGGCCGGCGGCCCGAACGCGATCTGACGCCCGTTCAGGCAGAGCACGAGGTCGAACGCGCGGGCGCTCTCCACGTCGTGGCTCGACACGAGCAGCGCCCGGCCCTCGTCGCGCAGCTCGTCGAACACGCGACCGATCTCTCGCGCGCTGGCCGGGTCGACCCCCGACAGCGGCTCGTCGAGCAGCAGCACCGGCGCGGCCTGCACGAGCGCCCGCGCCAGCAGCGCGCGCTGGCGCTGGCCGCCCGAGAGGGTGCCGAAGGGCTCGCGGGAGGCGTCCGTCAGCCCGACGCGCTCGAGCGCGGCGGCGGCGGCCGCGCGCTCGGGACGGCGCGGTGGGAGCCACCAGCGGCCATGCGCGAGGCTGCCCATCAGCGCCACGTCGAGCGCCGTGACCGGGAAGTCGAGCCGCGTGCGCTCGGTCTGCGCGACGTAGGCGGGGCGCCCGGACACCCGCACTCGCCCGGTGGTCGGCGCGAGCTCGCCGAGGAGCGCGCGGAACAGCGTGGTCTTGCCGCCGCCGTTTGGACCGAGCACGCACACGGACTCGCCGGCCCGAACGCCGAAGTCGACCTCGCGAAGCACGGGCGGGCCGCCGTAGCCGGCGGCGAGGCCGGTCACGGATACGGCCAGGCCGGGTTCCGGGGTGGCGCTCACCGGGCGCCCCTGACGGTCGTAGCAGCCGCGTAGGCGATCGCGCCGAGCACCGCCACCGGCGGGCCCGGGGGCAGGTCGAGCCAGTACGCCAGGTACAGCCCCGCCACTCCCTGGACGAGGGCTAGCACGAGCGCTGCCGCGATCAGCGGGCCAATGCCGCGGGCGAGCACTCGCGCCGTGGCGGCGGGCAGCACGAACAGCGCCGTGACGAGCAGCACCCCCACGGCCGGGATCGCCGCCACTACCGCCACCGCCACCAGCGCAAGCAGGATCAGGTCGGCGGCGCCGGTCGGCACACCGAGGGCGCGCGTGCCGTCCGGGTCGAAGGCCAGGGCGGACCAGGTGCGCCCGAGCGCCAGCGTGCCGATCCCCGCCAGGGCGGCCGCCGCGGCCGACGCGAGCAGGTCCACGCCGTCGAGCCCCAGGATGGTGCCGAAGAGGAGCCGGTCGACCGCGCCGCCTGACTCGAACACGTCGCTCGCCAGGATCACCCCGCCGGCGAGCGCGGCCACCAGGAGCAGCGCCGTCGCCTCGCCCGGCTCGCGGCCCGCGCGCCCGGCGCGCTCGACGCCGCCCGCGTAGCCGAGCGCAACGGCCAGGCTCGCGAGCAGCGGGCTGAAGCCCGACGCGTCCGCCACCACGAGTCCCGGGAACGTGGCCGAGCCCGCGGCGTGGGTGAAGAACGCGAGCCTGCGGAGCACGATCCAGGCGCCCAGGGAGCCGCCCGCCAGCCCGAGCAGCACCAGCTCGAGCAGCGCCTCGCGGAGGAAGGGCAGGTCCACCAGGTCAGCGGGAGACGGCACGGGCGAAGCCTAACGAGAATGATTCTCAGTTGAACGGGATCTTGCAGGGGGGTGATCCGCGGCGTTCCACGGCGCGCGGGGATGGGTAAGAACGCGGTACCCCGAGCGGGCGTTCGGACGCGCGCGCTCATCCGTCCGTGAAGACCTCCAAGGCCTACATCGCGAGCCTCGGCACCTCCGGGGTCCTGATCAGCTCGTTCCTTCTGTTGCTGGCCGTGGGCAGCGCAATCGTGGCGTTCAACGGAATTCCCGGCACGAGCGACACCGATGGCCTCGAGCGCGTGGAGGTCGAGCGAGAGTCCAGCGACGTGTCCCGCGTGGGCGCGAACGCCAGCGATCCCCGAGCGCGTGCGCGCGAGGAGGGGAACGGCACGGGCGCGCTGAAGCGCGCTCGCCGCGGTCGCGACGCCGCACGTGGCCAGCGGGCGGGCACCGACCGACGCGGCTCTGGAACGGGCGGCGCGGAGCTCGGCGGCAGTGTCCCCGGCACCTCCAGCCCGACGACGGGCGGCGGCGGCCAGAGCGACGGTGGCGGCGCCGTGCGTCTGCCTCAGACCCCGGACCTGCCGTCGGCCGGTACCGGCGGCGGCACCAACCTGCCCGGCGCCGGCGACGTGACCGGCCGCGTGGGCGGAACGGTCGAGCAGGTGGGCGGCGACGTCGGGGGCGCGGTGGGCGGCGTCTCGCCACAGCTGGGCGGCACCGTGACGGAGACCGGCGGGACGGTGGGCGGTACGGTCGACGGGGTCGGCCAGACGGTCGACGAGACCGTGGGTGGCCTGCCGAGCCTCCCCTAGCCGTCCTTAGCCCTCCCGGCAGGCACGCCGGATGAAGCTGCGCGACACCGCCTGCAGCTCGAGGTCGTGCTGGAGCGAGCGGTGGTGGCCGCCCGGGAGGAGCAGGAGCCGCTTGGGCTCGCCCGCCGCGGCATACAGCTCCTCGCTCGCGGTGTAGGGCACCTGCTCGTCACCGCGGGCGTGCATGAGGAGCAGCGCGGTGGCCGGCGCGAGTCGCGCAGCCGCCTCGTTCAGGTCGCTCTCCTTCAGCCAGCCCTCGCACGCCTCTACGTCGCGTTCGAAGCGCGGCGGCTCGTTCGAGCGCAGGCCGCGCAGGAGCACGTCCTCGGGCGCAGGGCAGATGGCCACCACGGCGGCGAGCGGGTCGGGCGTCGACGAGCCCGGCTCCAGCGCGCGAGCCGCGGCGTGGATCGCCTGGAAGCCGCCCATGCTCGACCCGCGCAGCGCTACACGGGGCGCGTGCTCGCGCATCAGCTCGCAGATCGCCAGCACGTCGTCGATCGCCCCCGGCCCGAACGAGCCGCCCGAGCGACCGTGGCCGCGGGCGTCGTAGGCGAGCGCCGCCATGCCCTCGTCGCGGCAGCCGCGCGCGAAGTCGAAGTGGCTCTCCTTGGCGGAGCCCGCGCCATGCAGGATCACCACGCCCACGCCGGGGTCCGCGTCGGGCAGGAATAGCGCGTAGGAGAGGCCTTGGTGCTCGCCGAGAGCGGGCGGCGCTGGGGTCGGGTGGCGCATCGCTCCTTCATAATCGCCGTCCCACGATGTCGGCGCTCGCGGTCTCGCACGTGTACCCCCTCGGCTCCCGCCTGAACGAGCGCGGCCGGCTCGAGGTTGGCGGCTGCGACGTGGTCGAGCTCGCGTCCGAGTTCGGCACCCCGGCCTACGTGTACGCCGAGGACGACATGCGTGCCCGGGCGCGTGCCTTCCTCGAGGCGTTCCGCGCTCGCACAGAGCGCTTCGAGCTGATCTACGCCAGCAAGGCGTTCCCCTGCACGGCCGTCTACCGGCTGTTCGCGGAGGAGGGCCTGTCGGCCGACGTCGCCTCGGGCGGCGAGCTGCACCTCGCGCTCGCCGGTGGCTACGACCCCGCCCGCCTCTACATGCACGGCAACAACAAGTCGCCGGCGGAGCTCGACTACGCGATCGAGCAGGGGGTGGGGCACATCGTGGTCGACTCGTTCGACGAGATCGAGCGCCTGCGGGGCCGGCCCCGGCGGGTGCTCCTGCGGGTGACTCCGGGCATCCGGCCGACCACCCACTCGTCGATCCAGACGGGGCAGGTGGACTCGAAGTTCGGGTTCGTGGTCGAGGACGTGCCCCGCGCCGTGGAGGCGTGCGCCGCCGCCGGGCTCGAGCTGCGTGGCCTGCACGCCCACATCGGCTCGCAGATCCTCGAGCTCGAGGCGTTCGAGCAGCTCGCGCCGGTGCTGGCGGAGCTGGGCGACTGGCCGTTGCTCAACCTGGGTGGCGGGCTCGGGATCGCCTACACGCGCGACGACTCGCCGCCCTCGATCGACGGCTACGTGGAGGCGCTCCTGCGCGGCGCGCCCGAGGGGGTGACCGTGCTGAGCGAGCCGGGGCGCGCGCTCGTGGGCAACGCGGGGGTCACGATCTACCGCGTCGGCACGGTCAAGCGGATCCCGGGAGTGAGGACCTACGTGGCGGTGGACGGCGGCATGTCCGACAACCTGCGACCGATGCTCTACGGCGCCCGCTACGAGGCCGAGGTGGCCGATCGCTTTGGGGGCGAGGACGTGTGCACGGTCGCGGGGATGCACTGCGAGTCGGGCGACGTGCTCATCCGCGACGTGCCGCTCGACGACCCGCGTCCCGGCGACGTGCTCGTGGTGCCGGCCACCGGCGCGTACTCCCACGCGATGGCGAACAACTACAACGCCGTGCCGCGCCCGCCGGTGATCTTCTGCAAGGACGGCCAGGCGCGCGTGGTGGTGCGGCGCGAGACCTACGACGACCTGACAGCCCGCGATGTCTGAGCCGTTCCGGATCGGGCTGCTCGGCCACGGGACCGTGGGCGCCGCCTTCGCGAAGCTGCTCGACGAGCGAGCCGGCGCGATCGAGGCCGAGGTGGGTCGCCGGCCGGAGCTCGCGGGGGTCCTCACGCGCAGCCGCGGCGACTTCGCCGACATCCTCGAGCGAAGCGACCTCGTGGTCGAGCTGATGGGCGGCATCGACCCCACGCGCGAGTACGTGCTGCGGGCGCTCGAGGCGGGCCGGCACGTGGTGAGCGCCAACAAGCAGCTGCTCTCCCAGCACGGCGAGGAGGTCTTCGACGCCGCCCGCAGCGCTCAGGTGCAGCTCCGCTTCGAGGGCGCTGTGGCCGGGGTCGTGCCCGCGATCCGGGTGATGGCGGAGACGCTCGCCGCGGCGCACATCGAGCGCGTGCACGGGATCGTGAACGGCACCACGAACTTCATCCTCAGCGAGATGGCGCGCACCGGCGCGAGCTACGACGAGGCGCTGCGCCAGGCCCAGGAGCTCGGCTACGCCGAGGCCGACCCGACCGAAGACGTGACCGGCAAGGACGCCGCCGCCAAGATGGCGATCCTGGCGCGGCTCGCCTTCAACGCCGCAGTCCGCCTGGACGAGGTGAGCTACGAGGGCATCGAGCACCTCACGGGCGACGACATCGCCTACGCCAAGGAGCTCGACCTGTCGCTCAAGCTGATCGGCTCCGCCGAGCGGATCGACAGCGGGATCGCCGTGCACGTGTACCCGGCCTTCCTCTACGCCGACCATCCGCTCGCGTCGGTGAACGGGGCCTTCAACGCCGTGACCATCGAATCGCCCGCGATCACCGAGATCACCCTGTCGGGCCCCGGCGCCGGCGGCATCCAGACGGCGAGCGCCGTGCTGGGCGACGTGATCTCCGCGATGATCCCGCCACCGTCGCTGCCCCCGCCGCCGGTCGACGTGCCCGTGGTCACCGACACCGAGTTCTCCTTCTACCTCCACCTCGAGGTGGCCGACCGCCCAGGCGTGCTCGCGCAGGTGGCTGAGCTGCTCGGCCTCCAGGGCGTGTCGATCAAGTCGGTGGTGCAGAAGGGCCTCGGGCGCGAGGCGCGGCTCGTGATGGTCATGCACCCGGTGCTCGAGTCCCGCTTCCGGGCGGCGGTCGAGCTGATCTCCCGGCTCGACTTCGTGCGCGAGCCGCCGCGCGTGATCCGCGTGATCGAGGAGACCTTCGCGTGAGATCCGCGGCGCGATGAGCCTGTGGCGCTACCGCGAGCGGCTGCCGGTCGAGCCGCTCGTGACCATGGGGGAGGGCGACACGCCGCTGGTGGCGGCGCCGCACCTCTCCGAGCGGACCGGCGCCGAGGTGTGGCTGAAGCTCGAGGGCGCCAACCCCACGGGCTCGTTCAAGGACCGCGGCATGACCGTGGCGGTGTCCGCCGCCAAGGCCGAGGGCGCCGAGGCGGTGGTGTGCGCTTCGACCGGCAACACCGCCGCGAGCGCCGCCGCCTACGCCGCCCGCGGCGGCATGCGCGGCGCCGTGATCGTGCCGGAGGGCAAGATCGCCACCGGCAAGCTCGCCCAGGCGCTCATGCACGGCGCCCGCGTGATCGCCCTGCGCGGCAACTTCGACGAGGCGCTTGCGCTCGTCCGCGAGCTCGTGAGGCGGCACCCGATCGCGCTGGTGAACTCGGTGAACGACTACCGGATCGAGGGCCAGAAGACGGGCGCCTTCGAGGTCTGCGACGCGCTCGGCGACCCGCCCGACGTGCTCTGCATCCCGGTGGGCAACGCCGGCAACGTGACCGCCTGGTGGAAGGGCTTTCAGGAGTACGAAGCGGCCCCGCGGATCCACGGCTACCAGGCCGAGGGCGCCGCGCCGCTCGTGCGCGGCGCGACCGTGGAGCGCCCGGAGACGGTGGCCAGCGCGATCCGGATCGGCAACCCCGCTCGCTGGGAGGACGCCATGAACGTCTTCACCGCCTCCCGCGGTGAGGTGCGCGCCGTCTCGGACGCCGAGATCCTCGACGCCTACTCGCTGCTCGGGGCGCGCGAAGGGGTGTTCTGCGAGCCGGCCTCGGCCGCCTCGGTGGCGGGGCTGCTCAAGTACGGCGCCGAGGGCCGCGTGGTCTGCGTGCTCACCGGTCACGGGCTGAAGGACCCCCAGACCGCCATGGGGCGCGCGCCCGGCGTGGTGCCGTGCGAGCCCGACCTCCACAGCGTCGAGCGCGCCGTGCTCGGATGAGACGCCACCGGATCGTGCGGGTGCCGGCGTCGTCGGCCAACCTCGGGCCGGGCTACGACGTGCTGGCCGCGGCGCTGTCACCGGTGCTCGAGCTGGAGGTCGAGGAGACGGGCGAGTTCTTCGTGCACGCGGACAGCTCCGAGATCCCGACCGACCGCTCGAACCTCTGCGTGCGGGCGTTCGAGCGCCTGCATCCGGCCGACGGCATCGCTTTTCAGATCCGCTCGGAGATCCCGCCGGCCGCCGGGCTCGGCTCGAGCGCCGCCGCGATCGTGGCCGGCCTGGCCGCCGCCGACCACCTCTACGAGCTGGACGCGCCGCTGTTCGAGCTGGCGTGCGAGCTCGAGGGACATCCCGACAACGTGGCCGCGGCGCTCCACGGCGGCTTCGTGATCTCGGCCGGCGACGGGCCGGCGCGCATCGAGCCGCCGACGGGCCTCGAGGGCGTGGTCGCGATCCCGCCGGAGCGGGTGGCCACGACCGCGGCCCGCGCCGCCATGCCGGCGCAGCTGCCACTCGCGGACGCGGTGGCCAACGTCGGGCGGGCGTCGCTGCTCGTGCTCGGGCTCGCCCGCGACGACCTCTCCCTGATCGGGCAGGGCCTGCGCGACGCGATCCACCAGCCCCGGCGACGCCACCTCTACCCCCGCTCCATGGAGCTCGTGGAGCGCGCGCCGGAGCTGGGCGCCATCGGCGGCACCATCTCGGGCGCGGGCCCGACCGTGCTGTTCTGGTGCCACTGGGAGCAGACGGGCTCCGTGATGGAGCGCCTGCGCGGCGAGGCTCCCGACTGCGAGCTGCGCCGGGTCACGTTCGCCCCGAGCGGCGCGGACGTGCGCGAGCTCTGATCGCGAAGTCCGCGCTCACGGTCGCGGAGCTGCGCCCGCCGCGGTCGACGGCAAGCGCCAGCAGCCGGTAGGAGCCGGGGGCGAGCGGCCGCCCATGCAGCCGGCCGCTGAAGCGCAGCCGGTTGAGCCCGCGGCGTCCGCGGACGGAGAGCCAGCGAGTGGCGGCGGGGACCGCCGGCGACTCCGGGATCGCGACGACGGCGAGCCGCACGGTGGCCGGCTTCGAGAGCCGGAAGCGGAGGCCCGCCCCCGCGCGGCCGCGCCGGTTGAGCGCTGGGCCGCGCAGGGCAGGGACGAAGCTCGCCGGGCTGATCTCGAGCGCGGACAGCACGGGGGCGGCGCCGGGCCCGGGCTGCGGCGCGGGCTCGGCCGGCGGCGCGGGCTCGGCGGGCGGCGCGGGCTCGGGCGGTACGGGTGCGGGCGGCACGGGCGGCGCGGGCGGCGCCGGCGGAGCGCCGCAGCCCGGGCCCGACGCCGCGACCTCGATGTCGTCGATCCCGACCCACTCGTCCTGCCCGATCGCGTTCGTGGTGATCACGCGCACCTGGACGAGCGGCTGATCGTCGGCCTCTTCCGGCAGCTTCGCCTGAACGGGAGTGACGAGCGTGGCCTGGCCAGGCCCGGACGTGGCGTCGGGGACGTAGCCGCCGGGCAGCGAGGCGAAGCTGCCGGCGCCGCCCACGCGGTACTGCAGCGCGACGGGTTGCACGGCGTCGGAGCTCGAGGACGCGTCGACGTCGCGCAGCGTGAGCCGCACGCCCACGCCGCGCCGGCCGCGCGTGTCGAGCGACAGCAGCAGGTGAGGGGCCGCCGCCGTGGCCGAGCCCTGGAGAGCCACCACCGGGTCCGCCAGCTCGAACTCCGCCACCCCGGCGGCGAGGCCGATCGCGGTCGGATCGGTTCGGTTGGCAGCCACGTCGACGGGCGTGGACGAGCCGTCGGTCGTGACGCCGCGCGGGTCGACGCCCGGCGCTGCGGTGAGCCCGTCGCCCCGGTGGCCGACGATCCCCGGCAGCGACGACCAGTCGTCGTCGGCCGCGATGAGGCCGGGGTCGGACCAGCTCTGGAGGTAGGGCAGGGTGGGGGGCGCGGCGGGCGCGCCGCCGGTGACCGCGAGCGCGGCGAGGAGCAGGGTTCGCATGGTGAGCTAAGGCGCGGCCGCCGCGGACTCACCCCTCCCTCTAAGCTCCCGCGCCGTGACCGAGCGCGTGCACGCCGCGGGCGGGCTGATCGTGCGCGACGGCCTCGTCGCTCTCGTCCACCGGCCGCGCTACGGGGACTGGACGCTGCCGAAGGGCAAGCTCGACCCGGGCGAGAGCTTCCGGGAGGCGGCGCTGCGCGAGGTGGAGGAGGAGACGGGACTGCGCTGCCGGCTCGGCCGCGAGCTCGACGCCGTGAGGTACGCGGATGCCCGCGGGCGCTCGAAGATCGTGCGCTACTGGCTCATGGAGGTGGAGCACGACCCGGGCTTCACGCCCAACGACGAGGTCGACGAGCTGCGTTGGGTCACCCCGGCCGAGGCCGAGGAGCTCCTCAGCTACCCGCGCGACGTGGCCGTGCTCAGGAGCTCGGCTCCGTAACCGAGAGCGCCGGGCGGCGCTCGTCCCACGGGCTGGCCGCCTCGAGCTGGGCGGCGAGGGCGAGCAGCGTGACCTCGTCCGCCGGCCGGCCCGCGAGCTGCACGCCGGTGGGGAGGCCGTCGGCCCCCTGGAACAGGGGCAGGGACACGGCGGGCTGGCCAGTCACGTTGAAGAGCGCGGTGTAGGGAGTGAAGCGGCTCGAGCGCGCGAAGTCCTCCCATGGGGCGTCGCTGCAGGTGTCGATCTCCCCGATCCGCACCGGACGCTCCCCCAGCGCGGGGGTGAGCACCACGTCGCAGCTGTCCCAGAGCGCGACGATCCCGCGCGAGGCGCCGGTCAGCCTCGTGCGCGCGAGCAGGTAGTCGAGCGCGCTGCGCTCCCGGACGGCCTCCCAGATCGTCCAGGTCAGCGGCTCCAGGAGCTCGGGCGAGGGCTCGCGGCCGGTGAGCATCCCGCCGTAGAAGGCGCCCGTGGCCACCGGCGTGCTGAACACGAGCGTGAAGGCCTGCATCAGGTCCTCCCCCTCCCACGGCGCCGCGACCTCCTCGACCTCGTGGCCGAGCGAGGCGAGCAGCTCGGCGGCCTCGCGCACGCCGCGCTCGCACTCGGGGTCGAGGCCGGTCTCGATGGGCCCCGCCGTGGTCACGCCGATCCGGAGCCGCCCGGGGTCGCGGGCGGCCGCGCGCGCGAACGACTCCGCCGGCGGCGGCGCCCAGCTCGCGTCCCCGGTCTCGTAGCCCGCGAGCACGTCGAGCAGCTGCGCCGTCTCCGCCACCGTGCGCGTGAGCACCCCGTCCTGGACGAGGAAGTCGTCGCCGAGCTCGGGCCCGCGCGACACGCGGCCGCGGCTCGGCTTCAGGCCCACCAGGCCGCAGCAGGCCGCCGGGATGCGGATCGAGCCGCCGCCGTCGCTGCCGTGGGCGAGCGGGACCATGCCGGCGGCGACCGCGGCGGCGGCCCCACCCGAGGAGCCGCCGGGAGTGCGCTCCGTGTCCCAGGGGTTGCGGGCCGGCCCGAGCCGCCGCGACTCCGTGACGGGCACGATGCCGAACTCCGGCAGGTTCGTCTTGCCGACCAGCACGAAGCCCGCCTCGCGCAGGCGCCGCACGAGGAAGGCGTCGTGGCCGGGCACGAAGTCGCCGAAGATGTCCGAGCCCATCGTGAACGGCATACCGGCCACCGCCGCGGTGTCCTTGATCGCGATCGGCACCCCGGCAAACGGCCGCGGATCGCCCGGCGCCACCGCCTCCGCCGCCGCGAGCGCGCCCTCGGGATCGACGTGGATGAACGCGCCGAGCTCGGGGTTGAGCGCCTCGATGCGCTCGAGGCAGGCCTGCGTGAGCTCGCGCGAGCCGAGCTCGCCGTCGCGGATCAGGTTTGCCAGCTCGCCGGC
>Ga0209382_10006362_pt1 | contig 15214 bp, 9 predicted proteins | sample SoiMetdeltSBSDD5_FD_187599 | JGI IMG/M metagenome (GOLD analysis project Ga0209382, IMG submission 187599) | Bulk soil microbial communities from a Populus tree surrounding site in Tennessee, USA - Soil MetaG P. deltoides SBSDD5 (SPAdes) (version 2) | ecosystem: Environmental > Terrestrial >... | reverse complement strand
GACGGCAAGGAGATCGCGAGCGCCGGCAATCTGCGCATTCCGACTCTCGGGGATCGCCTCGTCGAGACGTACCCCGGGTCGCGCGTCGTCTCCATCTCCGGCAAGGATCGCTCGTCCATCTTCCTGGCCGGCCACGAGCGCCGGCACGCGCCGTACTGGTTCAGCTCCCGCGGCGGGGAGTTCGTCACCTCGCCGGCCTACGAGCCGCCCGAGGCCGTGCGCAAGGTGGTCGCTCGCGTGAATGCGGAGACCGTCGGCGACAAGCTGGCCGCGCGGTTCGGCCTCGATTGGCAGCCGCTCGCGGTCCCCGAAGGCGCGGCCGCAGCGCGGCCGACCGCCGTCCCCGCCGCCCTCCTGCAGGACTTCCAGATTCCCGGCGTCGGTCTCGGCTGGAACCACTCGCTGGCGGGCAAACGCTACGGGTCGGCGTTCGCCAGCACGCCGTTCGCGGACGTGCTGCTGGCGGACCTGGCGGTGGCCCTGCTCCAGAGCGACGAGATCGGCCTGGGCCGCGGCAAGACGCCCGACCTGCTGGCGATGTCGTTCTCCGCCCACGATCCCATCTCGCATTACTACGGAGCGGAATCGGAGGAGGCGCTCGACGCGCTGCGGCGCCTCGACATCGCCCTCGGCCGCGTGCTCGACGCCGCCGCGGCGCGCGTGGGGAAGCAGCGCATCGTGCTGGGGCTCTCGGCGGACCACGGCTTCGCGCCGATCCCCGAGGCGGCGCGGGCCCGCGACGCCAAGTATGCCGGCGGGCGGCTCACCGACGGCCGGCGCACGATGGTCGACTTCGTGCAGCGCCTCGATCGCTACGTCGCGCAGGAGCTGTGCCTGCCCGAAGGCACGCGCACGCTGCTCGGGAATCACGGCTGGACGTTGTCCTACGATCGCGCCGCCCTGCCGCTGCGCACCGCCGCCGGCCCGTGCGGCGAGGAGGGGCGGGCGGTGACGGCGATCGATATCGATCGCGTGCTGCCCGCCGCCGTGCGCCGGCTCTACTCCGAGGAGGTCGAGGGGGTGTGGCTCGTGTCCGAGCGCGACCGGTGGCCGGCCGATCATCCCGCCACCGAGTACGTCCGGAACGCCTTCGACGCCGAGCGCTCGGGCGACGCGCTGCTGGTGCCGCGCCCGGGGGTGATGGTGCACTGGGATCCCGGCCGCGGGTCGACCCACGGAACCCACCACGATCACGACACGCATGTTCCGCTCGTCTTCTGGGGGGCGTTCACCGCCGGCCTGTCCGCCGAGCCTTCCACGCCGTACGACCTGGCTCCCACGCTGGCGGCACACCTCGGCCTCGAGATGAAGGCGGCGTCCGGCCGCGCGAGGCAGTAGGCATGCCCGCACCGCCCGAGCTGGGTCCCGACGACAAGAAGGCGGCCCTCCAGAGCGTTCTCCAGACGGCGTCGTTCCTGCGGGCGGAGCAGCTCCGGAACTTCCTGCGGTTCATCTGCGACATGGAGATCGCCGGCCGCGCCGCCGAGATCACCGAGTACCTGATCGGCGTCGAAGCGCTCGGGCGCACGCCCGGCTACTCGACGGCCGAAGACTCGATCGTGAGGCGCCGCGCCATCGACCTCCGCGAGAAGCTCGACGAGGTCTACGCCACGGAGCTCGCTTCGGCCCGCGTGCGGATCGATCTCCCCAAGGGACGATACGTTCCCCACTTCGTGATCGTGGGGCCGCCGCCCAGCGGCGGCACGCCGCCTCTGTCCGCGGAGAAGCCCGCGGGGCCCGCTCCCACGCCGCCGGGGCCGAGGACCGCGACACGGCCGTTCGTGCTCGGGTTCGTGGCCGGTGCGCTGGCCGCGTCCGCGGGGTTCGTCGCCGCCCGCCGCCTGGCCACACCCGCCCCGCCCCCGGAGCGGCCGCCGGAGCTGGGCGTCATCTATGAAGGAGAGGCGCACGGGAACACGCTGCACGGCGCGACTACGGTCGGCGACTGTATCGGCTGCTCCGCCGGGGCCCGCGTCCGCAACATCGGCAACAGCCCCGCCAACTACGTCGTGGTCAACGACGTGATCGTGTCCAGCGACGGCAACTACACCCTGAAGGTCGACTACTACCTCCAGGGGAGCCGATCGTTCTTCGTGAGCGTGAACGGCGCCCCGCCCGTGGAGCTGCCCCTCAAAGGCGAGTCGTGGACTCAGCCGCTCGCGGCCTCGTTGTCCGTCACGTTGAAGGCGGGGCCGAACGCGTTGAAGTTTGGCAACGACGCCAGCTACGCCCCCGATCTCGACCGCATCGTCGTGCGTTAGGCCGTTCGGCTATCGGTACCTATTCGGACGAACCACTTTCGGCCCCGTTTCGTCCGACGAGCCCCACACAACCGTGAACTCTCGACGCTTGCTCGAGAATTCACCGTTAATTCACTTGCTGAAAATGCGCCAGGCGCTTTACCGTGCCTCATCACACTTCAACGAGGAGGCCCGACGCCATGTGGCTCAATGCGCAGGATGGACGTTCCCGCCGGCAATGGACGGCTGCCGAGAAGATCCGCATCGTGACCGAATCGTGGCAGCCCGGCTCCAGCGCCAACCTCGTGGCGCGCCGATATCGCATCTCGCCGAACCTGATCTTCCGCTGGCGCCGTCTCGTCCGTCAGGGCCTGATCCAGACCGAGCCTGTGGCCGTGCCTGTGGGCGTCTGATCGCCAAGTCCTTGCACTCGCCCCCCGGCCCGCGGGGCCGTCCTTGGCTCGATCGATTCATCTAAACGTTTCGCCCGCCTCGTCTTCACCGCGAATTTCAGGGAATTAACTTGTCCGCCCTCGCGGCCGACTCTACCTTGGAGTCATCGTCAGCCGCCCATAGAACCACCGTGCCAAATCGCGAGCGCGCCGCCGCGTGTCTTGCGGGACCGAGGGGGACTCTCATGAAGAGGACGTTGTCGCTGGCCCTGGCCACCGCCGCCATCCTGGCGGTGCGTGCCGCCCACGCACAGACCTATGTCGAAGTGACGCCGGGCGCCGCGGGCGTGTCCGCGAGCACGAGCGACACCAACGTCGCCGGCAACGCGGTGGACGGCAGCCTCACCACGCGCTGGTCCGGCAACGGAGACGGGGCCACGCTCCAGCTCGATCTCGGCTCGACGCGCACCGTCGGGTACGTCAAGGTGGCCGTTCACACGGGCAATACACGACGGAACGTCTTCGAGGTGCAGGCCCTCATCGGCACCACGTGGACCACCCTCTGGTCGGGGTCGAGCACCGGCACGACCACGGCGCTCGAGACGTACGACTTCGCCGACGTCGACGCCCGCCTGATCCGCTACCTGGGCCACGGCGCGACTGTCAACGCGGGTGGGACCAGCACCTGGAACAGCGTGAGCGAGGTCGAGGTCTTCGCCGCGAGCTCCGGCACGACATACGACAACGTGACCCCCGGCGGGTCCGCCCTCACCGCCAGCACCCACGACGGGAACGTGCCGGCCAACGCCGTGGACGGGAGCCTGGCCACGCGCTGGTCGGCGAACGGTGACGGCCAGTGGCTGCGCCTGGATCTCGGTTCGACCCGCAGCGTGGCCCACGTCAACGTGGCGTTCTACAGCGGCAACACGCGCTCGAGCCGGTTCGACGTGCAGGTCTCCGACGACGGCGCGAGCTGGACCAACGTCCGCACCGGCGCCGCCAGCGGCGGCACGAGCACCGCGCTCGAGACCTTCGACGTCACCGACACGCCCGGCCGCTACGTGCGTTATCTCGGCCACGGCAACAGCGCGAACACGTGGAACAGCGTGAACGAAATCCAGGTCTTCGCGGTGGCGGGCGGCGGCGGTGTGCCGACGCCCACGCCCACCCCGACGCCGGCGACACCCACCCCGGTGACTCCGACGTCGACCCCGACGCCCACTCCGGTCACGCCGACGGCGACCCCGACTCCCACGCCGACCACGCCGGCGTCGAGCGCGTGCTTCGATCAGTTCAACACGGGCGCCCCGGCCAGCTCGTGGGTCTTCTACGACGCGTCGCAGCGGCTCGCGTACCGCACCATCGACTCGCGCGGCGACAAGATCATGGACTTCTCTCACGCCGGCTACATGGGCGGCGGGGTGGCCCTGCCGAACGCGCCGGTGCGGGTGACGTTGTCGCCGACGTCGTCGGGCGACGACACGCCGCGCATCCAGTCCGCCATCAACCAGGTCGCGGCGATGGCCCCGGGTGTTTCCGGGATCCGCGGCGCGGTGATGCTGAACGCGGGCACGTATCGCCTGAACGGCACCCTCAACTTCACCGTGAGCGGCGTGGTGCTCCGCGGCGCCGGCTCCGGAACCAGCGGCACCGTGATGAACCTCGGCAGCACCGCCCACGAGGCGTTCAACGTCGCCGGCAGTGGCTCCTGGACCCAGACGGGCGCCGTCAACATCACGAGCTCGTACGTGCCCTCCGGCGGGCGCTCCTTCAACGTGAGCAGCACCGCGGGCTTCGCCGCCGGCCAGCGCGTCATCGTCGAGCGCAACGTCACCAGCGGCTGGGTGCAGTTCATGAGCATGCACGACCTCGTCCGCAACGGCGCTCCGCAGACGTGGATCGCCGCCGGCACGCGCATCAAGTCCGATCGCACGATCACCGCCGTTTCCGGCAGCCAGGTGACGCTCGACGTGCCCCTGTCCGACTCGTTCGACTCCGCCCACGTCTCCGGCTCCACGCTCTCGCGCTACACCTTCAGCGGCCGCATCTCGCAAGTCGGCGTCGAGAGCATCCGCGTGGTGGCGCCGGCGGGCAATCCCGACAGCCCACCCAGCTACAAGCTGATCTCGTTCGACTCCGTGGAAGACGCCTGGGCCAAGGACCTCTTCGGCCAGGATCTCCGGTCGGGCGCGAGCACGGGCGACACCGCCAAGCGCATCACCATGGACCGCGTGACGCTGAGCCATACGTACCCGAGCAACACCGCGGCGGCGCCGGGCGACTTCGGCATCAGCGGCACCCAGACGCTGCTCCTGCGCTGCAAGTCCCTGAACGCGGGCGGGGCCTTCTACGCGCTGACACAGGCCACCGACGTCGGTCCGATCGTGCTCGTCGACTTCCAGGCCACCGGCGGCACCGCCGTGCAGCCGCACCAGCGCTGGGCGACGGGCATGCTCGTCGACCGCGCGAACGTCGGAAACGGCGCCATCGAGTACATGAACCGCGGCAACCTGGGCTCCGGCCACGGCTGGACCATGGGCTGGGGCGTCGTGTGGAACAGCACGGCGCCGCACTACACGGTGCAGAAGCCCCAGGGCGCGCAGAACTGGACGATCGGCAGCACCGGCGACATCGTCGATCGGCCCGAGTACGGCAACACCGGCGGCGGCAACCTGCCGCGCGGCGTGCACGAGTCCCAGGGCACGGCGGTGAAGCCCAGCAGCCTGTATCTCGCGCAGCTCTGCGACCGTCTCGGGCCGCAGGCGCTCACGAACATCGGGTACTGATCCGCGGAGGCCGGGTCCAGGGCGGATACAATCCCCCCGCCCATGGACCCGGCAATCTCCGTCTGCGTCCCGACGTGGAACGGCGAGACGTATCTCGCGGAGACGCTGCGGAGCGCGCTGGCCCAGACGTTCGCGGACTTCGAGTTGGTCGTGGTCGACGACGGCTCCGGCGACAGCACGTGGGAGATCGCCGAGTCTCTACGCGATCCACGCCTGCGCCTCCAGCGGAACCCTGCGCGCGAGGGCCTGCCGGGAAACTGGAACCGATGCCTCCAACTCGCACGCGGGCGATACGTGCTCCTGCTCTGCCAGGACGATGTCCTCGTGGCCGACGCCCTGGCCGCGCTTCACGAAGCGCTCGAAGGAGTGCCCGGCGCGGCCCTGGCTTTCGGTCGCCGCGAGATCCTCTACGACGGCGTCGAGCGATTTCCCCTGCAGGGTCGCGAATATGAGGACGCGCTGGCATCGTTCCATCGCTCGCTGCGCGGGCGCGTGACGGGGATCGATCTCGTCACGGCTGCGCTGCGCGACGGACGTGACCTGACCGTCAACGTCATCGGGGAACCGTCGTTCGTGCTGCTGAGGCGCGAGGCCGTTCTCGACGCCGGCGGCTTCGATCCCGCATTCCGTCAGCTCCCGGATTGGGACCTGTGGCTGCGGCTCGCGCGACGGGGCCCCCTCGTCTTCGTCGATCGGGTCCTTGGCGCGTTCCGGGTCCACGCGCGGGGGGCGTCGGCCGGCGGCCTCGTCCACGTGCCGTCGGAGAACGTCAGGCTGATGAGAGGCCTGCGCCGATTCTATGGGCCGGGGCTCGACCGCACCGGGCGCCGGCGCCTGCGGTGGGCCGAGTGGCGGCATCGCTGGCGCCTGCTCGTCCACCACCTCGGTGGGATCATTCGGTCCTAGCGCCGGTTTCCGCCGCCTCGTTCAGCACCTCGGCGTAGGCATCGATCATGGACTCGAACGTTCCGAGGGCGGCGAGCGTCGCCGGTGACGCCTGGGCGAAGCGCCCGCGCTCGACGGGGTCGGCGATCAGCCGCTCGATCGCGCGGGCGAGGGCGGAGACGTCCGCAGCGCGGTAGAAGATCGCGTTCACGCCCTCCGCTACCTGCTCCGTGATTCCGAAGGCGGGGGTGGTTACGACGGGCAGGCCGTGCCCCATCGCTTCCAGGATCACGCGGGGATAACTCTCCACCCGCGACGTGCAGACGAAGACGTCGGCCGCATGGTAGAACGGCGTCGGGTCCGCCACCTCGTCGTGAACGCGAACGCGTTCGCGCACGAACGCGGGGAGCGCGGCCACGCGACGCCGCAGCTCTCGGCCGTAGGGCAGCCCGCGGTCGCCCACGATGGCGAAACGGGCCCGCGCCGCCAGCGCCGGCGGCAGCCGGCGGAGCGCCCCCGCGAGGTCGAGCTGCCCCTTGCGCTCGCACACCGTTCCCAGCAATAGGAAGACGACGTCGTCGCGGACGGCGCCTTGGGCGGCCCGGGCCGCCGCTCGGTCCAACGGGCTGGCCGCGCGCAGCCGTGCGGGGTGGAGCACGTTGCGGATGACGGTGGCGCGATGGGCGACGTCGAGCCACGCGTACGAGTCGCGCGCGGCCTGCGAGACGAAAACGATCCGATACGGGTGGCGGAAGCAGGCCTCGGCGCGCGTCCCGAGACCCGGCGGCCAGCCGCCGTACGCGCCGCCGCCGCCCCTGGCTTCGTGAACGTTCCACACGCTGGCGATTCCCACGCGGGCAGCGGCGTCGATGGCGTAGAAAGCCTCCAGCGTGTTGGCGACGACGACGTCCGCGCGCGCCGCCGCCATCTCCCCCGCCAGGATATCGACGGCGGCGTCATAGCCGCGGCCTCTGGCGGAGACGAGGGGATGGGCGCGCACCTCGACGGCGAGGCCTTTCCGCGCGAACTCCTCACCCAGGGGGCCGTCGTTCACCACGGTCACACGCACGTCCGCCGCGCAGCGGTCGCGAAGCCCCGCCGCCAGCTCGAGCTGATGCAGCGGCCCGCCGGTACGCCCGAGGTCGGTCCCCCAGAGGAGTACGCGCAACGGCGTCCGCGGGCGGCGTGGCAGCCGACGCGGCACGATCTCGAGCCCCCCGCCTTCCAGCGTGAGATAGGGGCTCACGTAGTCGTCGTGCGGCCGCGGCCGGCTGCGCCGCATCTCCAGACGCTCCCGAGGATCCTCCCGCGGGCTGCGGGAGGCCCCCACGTGATGCCGGAGGAGGGCGGCCGGACAGTACACCACACGGTGTCCAGCGGCGCGGATGCGATCGCAGTAGTCGACGTCGTTGTAGGCGACGGCGAACCGCGCCTCGTCGAGCCCGCCGACCGAACGGAAGAGCGCGCGCGGCGTGAGAAGGCAGGCGGCGGTGACGGCGGAGCAGTTGCGCGCGACCGCGGCCAGCGACATGTAGCCGGAATCCGCGGCGTCGCGGCCGCGGAAGGCGTGCCCGGGCAGGCCGGCGTCGGCGCCGTGTACGACGCCCGCGTGGTCGATGCGGCCGTCGGGGCGCACGAGCTTCGCGCCGACGGCGCCCACACCGGGAAGGCGTGCGTATCCGACCATGGCGCTCAGCCACTCGGGCGCCACGACCTCGGTGTCGTCGTTCAACAGGAGCAGCCACTCGGCGTCCACCTGTGCGGCGGCCCGGTTCATCACCGAGGCGAAGCTCCATCGCGGGGCGAGGTCGGGCAGGCGGAGGACGTGGGGCAGGCCGTCGAGCATCTGCAGGGTCTCGGGATCGTCGCTGCCGTTGTCGATCACCACCACGCGATAGCGGCGGTAGGTGGTCCGCGCGAGCGAGCGCAGGCACGGCCGCAACAGGTCGGCGCGGTTGCGCGTCGGGATGAGGACGGCCACTTCCGGCCCGTCGTCCGAGAACCGCGCCTCATACAGCGCGAGCGCCGCCTGCTCCGCCCAAGGTGGTCGTGTGACCTCCGCTTCCACGGAGCGACGGGCGAAGGCCTCCGACACCGCGCGCCGGCCCGCCTCGAAAGCGGCCGGCTTCACGCGGCCGGAAGAGGCGACGGAGCCCGACCACGCCCGCCAGTGATAGAGCACGAGCGGAAGGTGCACGACGTCAGGCGCCGCTTCGGCCACACGCAAGGCGAGGTCGTGATCCTGGGCGCCGTCGAAGCCAGCGCGGCACCCGCCGAGGCTCTCGAAGACGCGGCGCCGGACGACCCGCAGGTGCCCCAGATACATGTAGGACAAGAGGAGCTCCGGCGACCAGGCGGGCTTGAGCTGCGGCTCGTAGCGCCGGCCCGCCTCGTCGATCTTGTCGTGGTCGGTGTAGAGCAGATCGGCCTCACGGCGCTCGGCAAGAGCCAGCGCGACCTCGCCCAGCGCCGCCGGGTGCAGCACGTCGTCGTGATCCAGGAAGACGAGGAACTCGCCGGTGGCCAGCGCGGCGGCCGCGTTGGTGGCGCCACCGATGCCGACGTTCTCGGCGAGCCGGACGACCTTGATCCGTCGGTCGGCCGTCGCACGCTGGGCCAGACAGGCGCGGACCGCGCCGTCGAGGCTGGCGTCGTCGGCCACGCACAGCTCGAAGTCGCCATGGACCTGAGTCAGGGCGCTGTCGATCGCCTGCTCCAGAAACGGCAGGGGCGGGTCGTGTACGGGCATGACGACGGACAGACGCGGTAGTGTGCCCGCCGCCGCCAGCCGCCGCTCGAGGTCGCGTCGATCGCGCGCGGTCCATCGATTGACCTCGAGCCAGGAGCCATACCGGTCGAGGACGGGGCCGGCGGCCCCCCGCGACGCCCTGTCCCACCACGTCCAGAACGCGCCCGCCAGGCGCTCATAGGGACGAGCGAACGGCGTGTGACCGACGACGAAACGCCGGACGGCGATCCCGATGCCGTCGAGCATACGCACCACCGCCGGCGGCGGCCGCCTCATGGCGCCGCCCAGCACCGGGCCCACTCGAGGTCGTTCTCCAGGCGGACGCCGCGGATTGCGAAGGGGACGGGGCGATCCACAGGGTCGATGCGGATCTCCTCGATGCGCCCGCGGGCCGCCCAGCGCGGGTCGGCGAAGAGCGGGAAGCGCACCTCGTGCCAGGCACCGTCGCCGTCATACGCGCGCACCATCGATCGTGACTCGTGGAGCGTCTCGGCGGGGGCGCGGAAATAGGCCTGCGTGGCGCCCGTTCCGCCGGCGGCCTGCAGCTCGTAGCGCAGCACGCCGTAGTCCGCGCTGTTTGCGTCGATCTGGAACGACAGGCTGGGGTCGGCGTCGACAGCGTGCGCGTGGAACGCGCCGTCGGTCACGTGCGCGTCCGCCACGCCGCGCGAGCGGCCGCGATCGATCGGCACCTGCCGTACGGGAGTCGTCTCCGTTCGTCCCTCGTGCGCGCGTAGATATTCGGCCTGCGTGGCGCCGGGGTTCTGGCGCGCCCAGAGGATCCCGGCCTCGGTGCGCATGAGGATGTAACCGCCGAACCCTTCGGGCGGCGCGTGGTCGCCGTAGGGTGGCACCGCGATGTGAATCGCGCGGCCGGCCCAATGCGAGAAGATCGCTGCGCGCGAGAACGAGTACAGCCAGACCCATGGCAGGTGCGGAGCCCGCAGCTCGTCCGGGAACCCGTAGGTGATCACGGACGTCTCCGGGGGCAACGTGCGCAGGAACGGTTCCAGCGCGCGCCGGTCGGAGCGCAGGATGTCCCCGCCGGCTACGGCCAGGCGAACGGCGTGGTGATGCGCCAGTGCCACCCACGCCAGCCAGAGGCCGATCGTGCCCGCGAGCGCCCGGCGTGCGCGTACGGGCCAGGCCGCGCTCAGGCGTGTCAGCGCGGGTCCGGCCAGCAGGTACAGGAAGAGTGCGGGGAGATACTGATGGAAGCTCCGGTCGATGCCGACCTTCCCGATGGGCGGCTTGGCGACGAGCCAGTTGGCGTTGATCTGGAGCAGCCCATGGAGACACAAGGCGACCGCGGGCAGCGGGTGGTCTCGGACGAGCGCGCGCGCCGGGGGCCAGGCCGCGCACGCGGCGAGCCCGCCCAGGCCAGCGACCGACAGCAGTACGGCGAGGGATCCGCCGTCGCTGAGGTCGATGAACGGAGCTCGCAACGGGCTCATCAAGGAGGTCGCTTCATAGCCGAGGTTGCGGACAACCATCAGCAGCCAGGCCGCGACTGTCGGTGGCGGGGCGACGTACGACTGCAGCACGGACGTCCCCATCGCGACAGCTCGAAGGATCCCGTAGCTGAGGATCGCGACGACGGCGGGAAGGAGGAGTCGCGCGTCCAATCGATGGGCGTGTCCCGGCCGCGCACGGAGGGCGATGCCTATGGCGATGGCGGCGGCGGCGGCGACCCCGGACTCGCCGAGGAGCATCATCAACAGTAGGACGGTGGCGGCGGCGACCGAGCGCGCGACAACGCCAGTGCCGCTCGTGCGCGTGACGTCGACGTCGTAGAGGGCGGCCGCCCCTAGAAAGAGCAGGCCGAGCAGCACCGTCCACCATGCCGAGCTGCACACTACGGAGGCGGTGAGCGCCGGATGCAGGCCGAAGCCCAGGGCCAGCGCGGCCGCGACGGCGAGGGAGCCTGTGGCCCGCAGGCGCGCGAACAGCATCCACACGCAACCGAGATGGACGGCGAGCACGATCGCCCGGTCACGCCGCGGGTGATCCGGGGTGTCGCCCCACTCGCGGGCGAGGGCGTAAGCCCATCGTGTTGCCGGGCGATAGTACGGTCCGCGCGGGTGTACGGCCTCGTTCCACCGAAAGCCGTCCGCGGCGGCCTCGTGCTCGACGTACCACTCGGCCATGGGCGGCAGCGCCAAGGTGGGCGCATAGGCCGCCGCCGTCAGGCCGATGCAGAGGGCACCGAGCACTGCCTCCTGGACCACGCGGGTCATGGGCCAGCGGGCGGATGGTGGTGCGTCCAACGCATGCCATCCGATGTGCGCTCCAGCAGGTACCCGTGGAAGCCTTCCGGAGCGGGCCGGTCCCCCAGCGGCCAGGGTACACCGATGGGGTGGCCCGCCCACTCCGAGAAGATCGCCTCGCGTGAAAAGAAGTAGACCCAGGCCCATGGCAGGTACGGCGCACGGATCGCCTCGGGGAAACCGGACGGTACCACCGTCGTCCCTGCGGGCAGGCTCCTCAGGAACGGCGTGAGGGCCGCCTGATCGGCGCGGAGTATTCGGCCGCCTTCGACGGCGAGGGCCAGCGCGGCTTGCTGCGCCATCGCCGCCGCGCTGAGCCACGCCACGACCGCGGTCGCCAACCCCGCGCGCCATCGAGGTCCGAGCGCAGCGCCCAGGCGCGCGAGCGCTGGGCCGGCCAGAAGGGCCAACAGAACGAGGGGAAGGTACTGGAGATAACTGCGGTCGATCCCGGCGCGCCCGATCGGCTCCTTCACCACGAGCCAGTTGGAGTTCATCTGCAACAGCACGTACAGGACGAGCCCGAGCACCGGCAACACATGGTCGCGGAACAGCCGCCGCAGCGGAGCCCAGGTGGCGGCCAGCACGATCATGGACAGGAACACGACACCGTAGAGGACCAAGATGAGCCGGCTCTCCGCCGATCGATCCGCGAGCGGAAGCCGCAACGGGCACACCCACACGCCCAGCTCGTACACTGAGTTGCGCCCCCACACCCACAGCAGCGCACGTATGCTCGGCGGCGGACCGACGTAGGCCTTGAAGAACGCCGTGCCCATCGCCACGCTGCGAAGGGCGGCGTAAGACATGACGGCGCCCATGGCCGGCGCGGCCACACGCAGGGCCCAGCGGCGGTCGCGCCGGCGCCAGGCTTCGAGGCCGAGCCAGAGGGCCAGTGCGGCGGCGGCACACGCCCCCGGCTCGCACACGAGCGCGATCAGGAGCGTCAGGGTGGCACCGGCCAGCGACCGTGGCCACGAGGGCAGCGGCGCCGACAGGGTCGCTGCCGGTCGATAGGCGTGCAGGGCCAGGAGGAGCAGCAGGCCGACGAGAACCATCCACGGCACGGGGTACACCACCACCGGCGTGAGCGATGGATGAAGGCCGAAGCCGAGAGAGGCGGCCGCCGCCGGGAGCACGCCGCACGGCTGGCGCAGCAAGGCGAAAAGGAGCCCCACGCACGCGAGGTGCGCGGTGAGCCACAGCGCGTGATCGCGGAACGGCCGCGGCTCGCGGCCGCCCCACGCGCACACGAGCTGGTTCACCCAGTAGCCGGCCGGGCGGTAATACGGGCCGCGGCGAAGCACGAGCTCCTCCGGCCGGAATCCCTGCCCGCACGCCACTTGATGCTCGATGTACCACTCGGCGAAGTGGGGCATGGAGAGCACGGATCGGTACGAGGCGGCGACGAGGCCGACGCACAAGAGGGCGGCCGCCGCGCCCGCCGCGCGTTGGTTCAAAGGACGGCGCGCGGCCGCGTCAGGCACGGCGTTCCCGGTAGTGACGTAGCAGCGGCTCCGGACAGCGGCGGGCTACGGGATCGAGGTACTTGATCCGCCGGAAGCGGTTCCAGTCCCCGGGCTCGAGCAGGCGATGGGCGTCCGGGTCCCAGAGGACGCGCGTGAACCACGATCGGTAGAACACGGAGGACGTCGTCACCATCGTCCAGGCGAACTCCGGGGCCTGGTTGACGGTCCAGCGTCCGTGCTCGTCTTCGCACCAGAATGGATGCCAGACGACGTCGCAGGCGTGCTCCCGGGCGAACGCGACCAGCTTCTCCACGCGATCGGGAACGTACTCGTCGTCGTCGTCGAGATGGGTGACCCAGTCGCCGCGCGCAAGGGTAAGGGCGTGGTTCATGGGCGCCGTCCCCGCCACCATCCACCGCCGCTCGGGATCTTCGGGATAGCGGCCGCGCTCGGGCAGGTTCAGGAAACGCAGCCTTGGATCGGAGAGACCGGCCATCGCCTCCGCGGTCCCGTCGGTGCAGCCGTCGCCGACGACGACGAGCTCCCATTCCGGATATGTCTGGGCCAGCACGGAGGGGATGCAGCGGGACAGGAGCGTATCCTTGCGGTTGTATGTCGCGACGCACACGGACACGAGCGGACGCTCCGGGGCCGGGTGCGAGGCCTTCCAGAGGGCGAGCTCCTCGTGGAGCGCGGGGTCGACCTGCAAGCTGGACTTGTGACGATCCAGCTTCTCGGCAAGATCGGCGAGCCTGCGCCACAGCGCCGCGTTCTCGGTCCGCAATGCGGACAACGCGGCGTGGACGGCGGTCTCCGTCGAGTCCAGCCGCGCCTGAAGGGTGTCATTGCGCAGCCACCGGAGGAGCCTACCGAGCATCGGGGAACCCATAGCGGCTGCTACCGGCCGCGCGTCGCTCGCGCACATGAGGGCGGACGGTGTCGGCAAACGCGACCGCCGTGCGCACGACGGCGCACACCACGTCCACTTCGCCCGTCGTGACAGCGGCGCCGGCTGGAAGCTGCATCACGCGATCGAGGAGCGCGTCCGTGACGGGCAGCGTCGTCTCTCTCTCCGATCGATAGGGCTCCACCCGGTGGCAGCCCGGATGGAAGTACCGTCGAGCGCGGATGTTTTCCGCCCAGAGGACATCCAGCAGGTCGTCACGGCTCAGGCCGGCCTGCTCGGCGTCGACCTCGACGACGCAATAGTGGTGATTCCCCGAATCGTCGGATCCCCTCGTCGCACGGAGCAGGCCCGGAACGCCCGCGAGGGCCTTTTCGTAGCACGCGGTGATGCGGGCGCCCGCGGCCACCAGTGCGTCGAGCTCGTCCAAGCCGCCGAGCGCCATTGCCGCCGACGCCTCGTTCATCTTGGCGTTTATCCCCAGCCCGCCCACGCGGTCGTAGCCCTCGAAGCCGAAATTGCGAAGGGCAGCCAGACGCCGCGCGAGGCCGGGATCATCCGTGGTGACCAGCGCGCCTTCGAAAGCATTCACGATCTTCGTGGCGTGAAGGCTGAACACCTCGACGTCGCCGAAGCCGCCCACCGGCCGGCCGCCACGCCGACAACCGAAGGCATGGGCGGCGTCGAAGCCAAGGGCCAGGCCTCGGGTACGGGCCACTGCCTCCAGGCGCTCGACGTCGCACGTCCGTCCCCATAAGTGAACGCCGAAGACGGCCGACGTCGCCGGCGTGATTGCCGCCTCCACCGACGCCGGATCGACGGTGTACGTTTGCGGATCGACGTCGGCGAAGACGGGGCGGAGCCCCACCCAGCGGAGCGCGTGCGCGGTGCCGACGAAGGTCAGGGCCGGTACGATCACCTCGCCACGCAGGCCGAGGGCGGCCGCGGCCAGCGCGAGGCCGAGGGTGCCGTTGGCGACGGCGACCACGTGCTCCACCTGCAGCCGCTCCGCCACCCGACGCTCCAACTCCCGCACACAGGGGCCGTCGTTGGTCAGCCAACGTCGGTCGAGGGCGTCGCCCAGACGGGCCATGAGGCGCGCGCGGTCCGGCACGTTCGGGCGGCCGACGTGCAGGGGCTCGTCGAAAGACGGGGGTGCCCCGAAGACGGCGAGCTGCTCGGGCCGGGACTTGTCAGCCATCATCCCGCTCGCGGACGACGCGCGCGGGAACGCCATAGGCAATCACGCGTGGAGGCATGTCCTCCAGCACGACCGCGCCCGCTCCCACCCGCGTGCCCTCACCGATGCGGACGTCGCTCACCACGGTCGCGCTCATGCCGAGGACAGCGGCGCGGCCGACGACGACCCGCCCGCCCGTCCTCGCTCCCGGCGAAAGATGCACGCCATCTTCGATCACGCTGTCGTGGTCGACGCTCGCCGAAGTGTTGACGATGACGTTCTCGCCGAGGCGCACGCCTGTGCACACGACGGCCCCCGCGCAGACCACCGTGCCGCCGCCGA
>Ga0209382_10006361_pt1 | contig 15223 bp, 15 predicted proteins | sample SoiMetdeltSBSDD5_FD_187599 | JGI IMG/M metagenome (GOLD analysis project Ga0209382, IMG submission 187599) | Bulk soil microbial communities from a Populus tree surrounding site in Tennessee, USA - Soil MetaG P. deltoides SBSDD5 (SPAdes) (version 2) | ecosystem: Environmental > Terrestrial >... | reverse complement strand
TCGCCGCCGAGCGACGGAGCGTGGGACGTGCTGGGCGTCGAGGACGGCGCGCTGGGGGAGTACGGCCTGAACGCGCTCACCCGCCGCCTGAAGATCATCGGAGTCTCGCTGTGATCGGATCACAGAGCTCCCTTCGTTTGCGGCTAAGCAAATGAAGGTCATATGAATGAAGGTCATATTCGTCTGCTTGCACAATGCAGGCCGCTCTCAGATGTCGCGGGCGCTGTTCGAGCGCGAGGCCGGGACCGCGCACGAAGCGCGCTCGGCGGGAACCACGCCCGGCGACCGCGTGCACCCGGAGGTCGTCGAGGCGATGCGCGAGCTCGGCGTCGACGTGTCCTCCCAGGTCCCGCAGAAGCTCACCGACGACCTTGCGCAGTGGGCCGACGTCGTCGTGACCATGGGGTGCGGCGACGAGTGCCCCTACATCCCGGGCAAGCGCTACATCGACTGGGACCTGCCGGACCCGAAGGGCCGGCCGGTCGAAGAGGTGCGCGCGATCCGCGACGACATCTCCGGGCGGGTGCGCGACCTCGTGCGCGAGCTCAGCGCTTGACCGTGGGACCGCCCAGCAGCATGCGCAGCAGCCCGCCGCCCCAGTAGCGGCGCCCGCACTTGGGGCACTTTCGCCCGAACCGCTGCCCGGGCGTCTCGCAGCGCGAGCAGACCGGCTGCTCGGCGACGATGCCCTGCCTCATCTGTCCCTCAAGTGAGGCTGGTCCAGACGGTCTTCGTCTCGAGGTACTCCTCGAGACCCGCGCGGCCGTGCTCCCGCCCCACGCCCGATGACTTGAAGCCGCCGAACGGCGCGGCCGGGTCCGTCAGGCCCCAGACGTTCACGTACACCGTGCCGGCGCGCAGCAGCGCGGCGAGCCGGTGCGCGTTGCCGATGTCCCGCGTCCACACGCCGGCGGCGAGGCCGTAGTCCGTCTGGTTCGCGCGCTCCGCCACCTCCTCGATCGAGTCGTACGGCTGGGCGACGAGCACCGGCCCGAAGATCTCCTCCCGCGTGATCGCAATGTCGTCGGACGTGGTCGTGAAGAGCGTCGGCTCGACGAAGTAACCGGGGCTGCGGGCGCCGCCGCCCGCGACCAGCTCCGCGCCCTCCGCCTTGCCCTTCTCGATGTAACCGGTGACGCGCTCGTGCTGGGCGGCGGACACGACCGGGCCCAGCTGCGTTTCGGGCGCGAGGCCGGGCCCCATCTTCATCTTCGGCGCGCGCTCGGCCAGCGCCGAGACGACCTCGTCGAACTGGTCCTTGTGCACGAACAGCCGCGAGCCTGCGTTGCACGCCTGGCCGGTGTTGAAGTAGATGCCCTGGAAGGAGCCCCCGATCGCGGCCTTCAGGTTGGCGTCGGGCAGGATGATGTTGGGCGACTTGCCGCCCAGCTCGAGCGTCACGCGCTTCAGCGCGCGGCCCGCCTTCGCGCCGATCTCCCGCCCCACCGGCGTGGAGCCCGTGAACGAGATCTTGTCGACACCCGGGTGGTCGACGATCGCCGCGCCGGTCTCCCCATCGCCCGTGACGACGTTCAGGACGCCCTCGGGAAATCCGGCTTCGAGTGCGAGCTCTCCGAGCCGCAGGGCGGTCAGCGGTGTCTGCTCGGCCGGCTTCAGCACCACGGTGCAGCCCGCCGCCAGCGCCGGCGCCAGCTTCCACGCGGCCATCATCAGCGGGAAGTTCCAGGGAATGATCTGCCCCGCCACGCCGACGGGCTCCTTGCGCGTGTAGACCAGCATCCCGTCGCCGCCGGCCACCGGGATCACTTCGCCCTCGATCTTGGTCGGCCACCCCGCGAAGTAGCGGAAATGCGACGTCGTCAGGCCGATGTCGATCTGGCGCGCGTACGTGAGCGGCTTACCGTTGTCGAGCGACTCCAGCTCAGCCAGCTCCTGCGCGTTGGCGTCGACCAGGTCGGCGAGCGAGTTCAGCAGCTGGCCGCGCGCGGCCGCCGAAAGCTTGCGCCAGGGACTGCCGTCCGCGAACGCGGCGCGGGCGGCCTGCACCGCCGCGTCGACGTCCTGCGCGCCCGCCTGGGCGACCTGCGCGACCGGCTCGCCGGTCGCCGGGTCGATCGATTCGAACGTCCGCCCGTCGGCGGCCGCCCTCCACTCCCCGCCGATCAGGAGCTGCTTCGGCCCCTGGAGGAACCGGCGAGCGGCGTCGGAAAGTTCGCTGGGCGGTGCGGTGACGGTCATCGGCTCGTCCTCCTAGGGCGACATCACTATTTTGAGCGCTTCCCGGTTCGCGTACGCCTCGTACGCGTCGGGCGCCTCCTCGAGCTTCATGTGACGGCTCACGAGCGGCGTGGGATCGAGCTGTCCGGCGGCCATCATCGCCAGCACCGAGTCGACGTGGGAGATCACGTTGGCGTGACCGGTCACCATCTTCAGCGCCTTGATCCACACGACGCCCATGTGCAGCTCGCAGCGCTCGGCGTAGACCCCGACCACCGACACCGTCCCCGCCTTGCGCGCCATGCGGCACGCCATGTCGAGCGCGTCGGGATGGCCGACCGCGTCGACGACCACGTCCGCGCCCCGGCCCCCGGTGGCCGCCTTCACCGCGGCGCGTGGATCCTCCTCGGTCAGGTGCACGGCCTCCGCGCCGAACGAGCGCGCCACCTCGAGCCGCTCGGCCACGGTGTCGATCCCGATCACCCGCGCGGCGCCACATGCGCGCGCGGCCTGCACGCCGCACAGCCCGACCGGCCCGAGCCCGAGCACGACCACGGTGTCGCCCGGCTTCATCCCGGCGGCGACCACGGAGTGATAGCCGGTCCCCATCACGTCGCCCGCGAACAGCGCCGCGTCGTCGGACATGCCTTCGGGGACCCGCCGCAGCGTCAGGTTCGCGCGCGGCACCAGCACCTGCTCGGCCTGCGCGCCCGGCAGCGAGCCCAGCGTGGCACCGTGGCCGAACACCCGCGCCTCGTCGCACTTGTGGTACTCGCCGCGCATGCAGAAGAAGCACGACCCGCAGGCGGTGTGGAAGCAGCCCAGCACCCGGTCGCCGACATCGACCTTCGTCACCGCGTCGCCCGCTGCGATCACCTCGCCGACGTACTCGTGCCCGATGATGAAGCCGGGCTCGATCTTGACGCGCCCGTGGTAGATGTGGAGGTCCGACCCGCAGACGCCGGTCGCCTCCACCTGCACGATCGCGTCGTCGGGCGCCAGCAGGTCCGGCTCGGGGCACTCCTCGACCCGGACCTCGCCCGGCGCCTGGAAGGTGACCGCCTGCATGCCGCCTACCGCCGCTGGCCCGCGGGGCGCACGAGCACTTCGTTGACCGCCACCCGCTCCGGCCCGCCGACCGCGTAGAGGATCGCCTCCGCGATGTCCTCGGACGTCAGCGGGGTGCCGACCTCCTCGCGCATCCGCTGCGCCGCCTCCAGCACCATCGGGTGGGTGTTGTGGCTGAGCAGCTCCGTCTCGACCATGCCGGGCTCGATCACGGTGACCTTCACGTTCGCGCCCACCACCTCCTGGCGCAGCGCCTCCGAGAACGCGTTCACGCCGAACTTGGTGAGGTTGTAGACGGCCGACCCGAGGTTCGCGAACCGGCCCGCCACCGAGGACACGTTCACGATGTGGCCGCTGCCCTGCTCGCCCATGATGGGCAGCGCGGCGTGTGTGCAGTAGAGCAGCCCGAGCAGGTTCACCTCGATCATGCGGCGCCATTCGCTCGTGTCCGCGCCGATCACAGGCCCGAGCAGCATCACGCCGGCGTTGTTGACGAGCACGTCGAGACGCCCCAGCTCGTCCTTGGTGCGCCGGACGAACTCGTTCGCCTGCTCCTCGTCGGTGACGTCGGTCTCGATTGCGAGCGCGCGGCCTCCTTCCGACTCGATGCGCTCGGCGAGCTGGTCGATCCGGTCGCTGCGGCGGGCTGCGAGCGAAACGGCGGCGCCGGCGCGCGCGAGCGTCACGGCCGTCGCCTCGCCGATGCCGGACGAGGCGCCGGTGATCGCCGCCACCCGTCCGGAGAGATCTGGCTGGTGCATGCGCTCCTCCTAGCCTGTCTGACTCTGCGCGAGCGTCTGGCGCAGGCCGGTGTCCATGTCCCGCGGCGCATAGCCCAGCTCGCGGCGCGCCTTGTCGTCCTTTGCCCAGAACGTGACCCCGTCCGAGGTGCGGATCAGCTCACGCAGATTGGGCGGGAAGCCCATCGCCTTTCCGACCAGCGGCCCGATCGGGATCGCCATCTTCATCAGCGCCGCCGGCAGCTCCCGCGTGGGAGCCTTGCGCCCGGCGATCTCCGACACTTTCTCGACCAGCTCGCCCATCTTCGATATCTGGCCGCCGAGCACGTAGGACTGGCCGGTCTCGCCCCTGTCGTACGCGAGCAGGATGCCGTCGGCCACGTCATCGACGTGGACCAGGTTGAAGCCGGTCTCGGGAAACATCTTCAGCTTGAGCTTTCCGGTCGCAGCCTGATCGATCATGTTGCCGAGCTCCGAGTGGTCCCCGGGCCCGTAGACGCCGCCCGGCTGGACGATCACGATCGGGGCTCCCTGGCGGATCCGGTCGAGCGCCACCTGGTGCGACTGCCACTTCGTCTCGTCGTAGCAGGACAGGAAGTCCTCGCCGTTGCGGACGTAGGTCTCGTCCACGACCTCGCCGTGCGTGTTGCCGAAGACGGCCACGGTCGAGACATAGACGACGCGACCCACGCCGGCGTCGATCGCCGCGTCGAGCACGCGCTCGGTGCCGCCCACGTTCGCGTCGCGCATCGCATCGCGCTCGGAGGCCGGGATGCCGACCTTGTAGACGGCGGCGATGTGGAACACGGCGTCGCAGCCACGCACTCCCGCGCGGATCGCCTGCTCCGAAGACAGGTCTCCCTCCACCAGCTCGCAGCCGAGCTCGCCCAGGTCCGACGCCTTGCCGGGAGAGCGCACCAGCGCCACGACCTCGTCGCCGCGGTCGCGCAGCCTCCGCACGACCCGGCTGCCGATGAAGCCGGTTCCCCCCGTCACGAACGCTTTCATGTGGCACCTCCCATCGTTGGCCGTGGCGGATACTACGGACCATGAGTTGGCTGCGCCGCCGCGCACGTGGCACCCGGCCCGCGCCCGGGCAGCGCGAGCTGCACGTCGGAGACCCCCGGTTCGACGACTGGGACGTGGTGCACGACTTCGGCGACGTGGAGACGGCGAAGGCCTGGCGCCAGCACCTCGAGGAGGCAGGCATGGAGGCCGTGATCACCGCGGACTGGCAGCCCGACCGCTTCGGTCGGGGGGACATCTCGCTGCGCGTCCCGCCGGGGCGGTGGAGCGAGGCGGAGGAGTTCCTCTCCGGCCTCGACCTCGAGGACTAGCCGGTGCCGTCCCCGCCGGTGCGAGCGGTGCTGCTGGGCTACGGACTGGCCGGGCGCGTCTTCCATGCGCCGCTGATCGCGGCCTCGCCGGACATGACCCTCGAAGCTGTGGTGACGGCGGACCCCGGCCGCCGCCGGGCCGCCGGGGAGCGCCATCCGGGAACGGCGCTCCTGCCCTCGCCGGCGGAGGCCTGGGCGCGCGCGGCGGAGTTCGACGTCGCCGTGGTCGCCACTCCGAACCGCACCCACGTCCCGCTCGCCGAAGCAGCGCTCGCTGCGGGCCTGCACGTTGTCGTCGACAAGCCCCTCGCGACGACCGCCGCCGCCGCCCGCGCGCTCGCCACCACGGCCGCCGAGCGGGAGCTGCTCCTGACCGTGTTCCACAACCGGCGCTGGGACGGGGACTTCCTCACCCTCCGCGACCTGATCGAGAGCGGCGCACTCGGCGACGTGGCGCGCTTCGAGTCGCGCTTCGAGCGCTGGCGGCCGGCCATCAAGCCCGGGTGGCGTGAACTGCCCGCGGCCGAAGAGGGCGGCGGGGTGCTGCTCGACCTCGGCAGCCATCTGATCGACCAGGCCCTACAGCTCTTCGGCTCCGCCCGCGCGGTGTACGCGGAGATCGACCGGCGGCGAGGCGAGGCGCAGGTCGACGACGACGCCTTCGTCGCCATCACGCACGCGAACGGGGTGCGCTCGCACCTGTGGGTGAGCGCAGTCGCCGCGCAACTCGGCCCGCGCATGCGCGTGCTGGGGTCGCAAGCCGCATATGTGAAGCACGGCCTGGACGTCCAGGAGGGCCAGCTCGAGGCAGGCATGACACCGGAGTCGCCCCGCTGGGGAGAGGAGCCCGAGCACGCATGGGGCCGCCTCGGCGCACTGGACGACCTGCGCGCAGTCCCCACCAAGCGAGGCGCGTACGAGCGTTTCTACGAGGGGCTGGTCGCGGCATTGCGCGGCGGGGCGTCGCCGCCTGTGGTGGTGGACGAGGCGATTGCGGTGCTCGCAGTGATCGATGCGGCGCGGCGCTCAGTCCGCGAGGGCGAGGCGATTGAGACTACGATGCCAGCAAGGGATCGGATGGGGTGAGGGAGCGCCACGTTCGGCCGGTGGGAAACCGGCCGAGAGAGGAGGAGACCGTGGACCGTGCAACACACTTGACCCGAGCCGTGCTGGTGCTCGCCGCGACGCTGGCGCTCAGCGTGCTGATAGCCGCCTGCGGCAGCGACGACGGCGGCGGCGGCGGAGGGAAGATCGCGCTGCTGCTGCCTGAGAGCAAGACGGCGCGCTACGAGACCCAGGACAGGCCGCTCTTCGAGAAGAAGGTCAAGGACCTCTGCTCGGACTGCGAGATCGTCTACTCGAACGCGAACCAGGACGCCGCGCGCCAGCAGCAGCAGGCCGAGGCGGCGATCACCGAGAACGTCGACGTGATGGTGCTCGACCCGGTCGACTCCGCGGCGGCCTCGGTGGTGGTCCGGCGCGCGAAGCAATCGGACATCCCGGTGATCAGCTATGACCGGCTGATCACGGACGCCGACATCGATTACTACATCTCGTTCGACAACGAGCAGGTCGGCCGGCTCCAGGGGCAGAGCCTCGTGGACAAGCTGAAGGAAGACGGCAAGAGCGGATCGATCTTCATGATCAACGGCGCTCCCACCGACAACAACGCCAAGCTGTTCAAGAAGGGCGCCCACAGCGTGCTCGACAAGAGCGGCTTCAAGATCGGCCGCGAGTTCGACACGCCGGACTGGAGCCCCGACAAGGCCCAGCAGGAGGCGGAGCAGGCCATCACGGCGCTGGGCAAGAACGGGTTCGTGGGCGTCTATGCGGCCAACGACGGCACGGCCGGCGGTGCGATCGCGGCAATGAAGGGCTCGGGGATCAACCCGAGTACGCGTCCGACCACCGGCCAGGACGCGGAGCTGGCGGCGATCCAGCGCATCCTCGCGGGTGAGCAGTTCATGACCGTCTACAAGGCGATCAAGCCCGAGGCCGAGGGCGCAGCCGAGCTCGCAGTGGCGCTCGCGCAGGGCGACGACCCGCCCGGCGACCTCGTCAACGAGCAGGTCGACAACGGCCAGAAGCAGGTGCCGTCGGTCATCCTGACGCCGGTCGCGGTGACGACCGAGAACATCGCCGACACGGTGGTCAAGGACGGCTACTGGAAGGTCAGCCAGATCTGCACCCAGGCATACGCCGACGACTGCCAAAAGGCGGGTCTGAGCGAGCAGTAGGCACGCCTGCCGAGAGCACGAGGAGAGGAGCTGCCACATGGATGACCAAGCAAGCGGCGGCACGACCTCCAACACCCCTCTCCTCGTGCTCAAGGGCGTGAGCAAGAGCTTCGGCGCGGTCCACGCGCTGACCGACGTCGACTTCGAGGTCAGCGCCGGGGAGGTGGTCGCGCTCGTCGGTGACAACGGCGCCGGCAAGTCGACGCTGATCAAGGCGATCTCCGGCGTCCAGCCGGCGGAGGAGGGCGAGATGTGGTTCGAGGGCCGGCGGGCCCACGTGCACAGCCCTCAGGCCGGCACCGCACTCGGCATCGCGACCGTCTACCAGGACCTGGCCCTGTGCGACAACCTGGACGTGGTGGCGAACCTGTTCCTCGGCCAGGAGGTGACCGACGGAGGGCCGGGACCGGTGCAGCTGATCGACGAGACCGCGATGGAGCAGCGCTCGGTGGAGCTGCTCGACTCGCTGTCGGTGACGACGCTGCAGAGCGTGCGGCAGGAGGTGGCGTCGCTGTCCGGCGGGCAGCGCCAGTCGGTGGCGATCGCACGGGCGATGCTCGGCGAGCCGCGGCTCGTGATCCTCGACGAGCCGACAGCCGCGCTCGGCGTGGCACAGACGCGGCAGGTGCTCGACCTGGTCAAGCAGTTGCGCGATCGCGGCCTTGCCGTGATCGTGATCAGCCACAACCTCGCGAACGTGTTCGAGGTGGCGGACAGGATCATCGTGCTGCGCCTCGGCCGGCGGGCGGCCACCTTCAAGACGAGCGAGGTGACGCACGACGAGGTCGTGTCCGCGATCACCGGGGCGTCGCTGGCCGCTTCCAACGGAGCCTCCGGCGAGGGGGCGCGATGACGACCGAGGCGAAACCCGCCCAGGCAGCGGAGCCGGCCGAGCCGCGGATCGGGCTGCTTCGGCAGATCGCTCACGGTGAGCTCGGCGCCGTCCGGGTCGTCGTGCTGCTGGGAGTGATCTGGCTGATCTTCCAGTCACAGAACGACCGGTTCCTGAGCGCGGTCAACCTGACCAACCTGATGCTTCAGATCGCCGCCGTCGGCACGGTGTCGGTCGGGGTGGTGCTGGTGTTGTTGCTGGGCGAGATCGACCTGTCGGTGGGCGCAGTCAGCGGCCTCGCGGCCGCGGTCACGGCGGTGCTGAGCGTCAAGCACGGTTGGCTGCCGGAGCTGGCGATCGTCGCGGGCCTGACAGTCGGGCTGGTGATCGGGCTCTTCTACGGCCTGATGGTGACCTTCTTCGGGATCCCGTCGTTCGTCGTCACGCTGGCCGGATTGCTTGGGTGGCAGGGGGCCCTGCTCTACGTGCTCGGCGACACGGGCACGGTCAACCTCCCGGAAAGCACGATCACGGATCTCACCAACACGTTCTTCGCGGACAGCGTCGGCTGGGCGATCGCAGCGGGATGCATCGCCGCCTTCATCACCGTGGAGCTGCTGGAGCGCCGCCGGCGCCAGGCGGCCGGTCTGCCGGTGGGGCCGATGGCATCGTTCCTGGCCCGCGCGGTGGTCGTGGCGGGCGGCCTGATCGCCGCCACCGCCATCTTGAACTCGGACCGCGGGCTGCCGCTGGCCGCGGTGATCCTGATCGGGTTCTGCGGCCTGTTCGCGTTCATCACCAAGCGGACGCGGTTCGGCCGGCACATCTTCGCCGTGGGTGGCAACGCCGAGGCGGCGCGCCGCGCGGGGATCCGGATCAACCGCATCAAGATCACCGTGTTCGCGCTGGGCTCGATGATGGCCGCCGCCGGCGGGATCCTCGCCGCCTCGCGGCTGCTTGCCGTGAACCAGTCATCGGGAGGCAGCGACTTCCTCCTGCTCGCGATCGCCGGTCCGGTGATCGCCGGCACAAGCCTGTTCGGCGGCCGGGGATCCGTCTGGCACGCGCTCCTCGGCGCGCTCGTGATCGGCTCGATCTCCAACGGGATGGACCTGCTCGGCCTCGACTCCGACGTGAAGTACATGATCACCGGCGCCGTGCTGCTCGCGGCGGTGACGCTCGACGCGGTCACGCGCCAGCAGCGCCAGCAGGCAGGCCGGGCGGCATAGTCGTCCGCCCACGCGGGTCCGGTGCGCCCGCGGCTGCATAATGCGAAGCATGCGCCGCACCAAGATCGTGGCCACCCTCGGGCCTGCGACCCACAACCCCGAGATCCTCAGCGGCCTGATCTCCGTCGGCGCCGACGTGCTGCGGCTCAACTTCTCCCACGGCACCCGCGACGACCATGCGCGCCTCGTCCAGATGGCGCGCAAGGCAGCCGCGCAGGCCGGCCGCGAGGTGGGCATCCTGGGCGACATCCCCGGGCCGAAGCTGCGGCTCGGCGACATCGAGGGCGGCGTGATGCACCTGCGCAACGGCCAGTCGCTGACGCTGACCGCGAACTCGGGCTCGTCCGGGCGGGACACGATCCCGGTCGGATGGGAGGGACTTCCCGAGGCGGTGAAGCGCGACGACGTGATCTACCTGGCGGACGGCTCCATCCGGCTGCGTGTCCAGGACACGGGCGAATCGCACGTGCTGACTCGGGTCGAGACGCCGGGGACGGTCGCGTCGCACCAGGGCATGAACCTGCCGGGGGTCGAAGCCCTGCCGGCGGCCGTCGGGGAATCGGACCTCGACTGGGTCGACTTCGCGTGCGAGCAGGAAATCGACCTGCTGGCCGTCTCGTTCGTGCGGCACGCGAGCGACCTCGACCCGGTGCACGCCCGCCTGGCCGAACGGGGCGCCGACATTCCGGTGATCGCGAAGATCGAGAAGGCCGAGGCGGCCGAGAACGCCGAGGAGATCGTGCAGGCATGCACCGGCGGCATCATGGTGGCGCGCGGCGACCTCGGGATCGAGGTTCCGATCGAGGAGATCCCCTTCATCCAGAAGCGGCTGCTCGCGCTGGCCGGCCAGTACTCCAAGCCGTGCATCACCGCGACCCAGATGCTGGCGTCCATGGTCCGGTCCACCCGCCCCACGCGGGCCGAGGCGACGGACGTCGCGAACGCCGTGTGGGACGGGACCGACGCCCTGATGCTGTCCGAGGAGACGGCCATCGGCCAGTACCCCGTCGACGCCGTGCGCATGATGTCCCGCATCGCCGAGGTGACCGAGCAGCACCTCCCCTACGACGAGTGGCTCACGAAGCGCACGCGCCACGTCGGGCACGACGTTGCGGACACCGTCTCCTACAGCGCGGTCGTCGCCGCCTATCAGCTCGACCTGGCCGCGCTCGTCGTCCCGACCCGCAGCGGCCGCACCGCGCGGCTGGTGGCGGCACACCGGCCTCGCATCCCCGTGCTGGCGCTCTCGGAGCGGCCGGCCACCGTGCGTCGCCTGTCGCTGCTGTTCGGCGTGACCTCCGCCCACCACCAGGAGGCGCCCACGCTCGACGACCTGCTCACCGGCTGCGCGGTGCGCGCGCGGGACCTCGGGCTGGTGCGGTCCGGCCAGCTGATCGGCATCACCGCCGGCCTCGCGGGACAGGGCCTGGGCACGAACCTGCTCGAGGTCCATCGGGTCCCCTGACATCCGGGGTTTCTACCGACCTCGCGCGCGGCGAACGTCCCATGCGCAGACCGGACGGGACGCTTAGATTGGGCCGGACGTGGACGTCCGACCCGCCCCGGCCAGCACCGTCCTTCCGCGAGGCGTGGACGAGCGCTCGGTAATCGAGCTGCACGGCGTCTCGCGCCGGTACCGGCTCGGGGACGTGACCGTCACCGCCCTCGACGACGTGAGCCTCGATGTCGCCGAGCGTGAGTTCATCGTCGTGCTCGGGCCCTCGGGCAGCGGCAAGACGACGCTGCTGAACATGATCGGCGCGCTCGACTCCCCCACCACGGGCACGGTCATGGTTGCGGGAAAGGACATCACCAAGGCGTCGCGCAAGGAGCTGTTCCGCTTCCGCCGTCACGGGGTGAGCTTCATCTTCCAGACCTTCAACCTGTTCCCCGCGCTCACGGCGCTGGAGAACGTGGAGTTCGGCGTCGACGTCACGGGTCGCCATCGAGATGCCCGCGAGGTGGCGACCGCGACGCTCGAGCGGGTCGGGCTGGGCGAGCGCCTGCAGCACTTTCCGCATGAGCTTTCGGGCGGCGAGCAGCAGCGTGTCGCGATCGCACGCGCGGTGGCCACCGGCAACCCGGTCCTGCTCGCCGACGAGCCGACCGGCGAGCTCGACTTCCGGACGGGCGTCCAGATCCTCGAGCTCCTGCACGAGCAAACGCACGAGTCGGCCACATCCGTCCTGATCGTGACCCACAACCGCGAGATCGCCCGGATTGCGCACCGCGTGATCGAGCTGTCGAGCGGCAGGGTCGTCTCCGACGGGTCGCCCGAGGGCGGGCGCGCGGAGATCTCCGAGCTGCACTGGTGATGTCGCGGCGCTTCTGGCTGCGATGGTCGCGGCGGGATCTGCGCCGCCGCTGGGTCCAGGTGGTCGCGACGTCGCTCGTGATTGCAATCGGCACGGGCCTGTACGGCGGGCTCGGCGGCATGCAGGAGTGGCGCGAGCAATCGAACGACCGCAGCTTCTCCCAGCTCGCCTATCACGACCTGCGCGTGGACCTGAGCCAGGGCGGCCATCTGCGAGCCGGACGGCTCGCGGCCACGCTGAGCGGCACCGCCGGCGTCCGCGCGGTGCAGGAGCGCTTGATCGTGCCGACCCAGGTGGATGCCTCCACTCGCGGGCAGACGGTGCTGGTGCCCGGCCAGATCGTCGGGATTCCCACCGGCAAGGGCCCCCGCGTCGACGCGCTCGCGGCCCATACGGGCCGGACCCTCGGCCCTGGCGACGCGCGCACCAGCACGGTGGTGCTCGACCGCGCGTTTGCAAGCCACTATGGGCTCCCACCTGCCGGGCACGTCCGCCTGGCCGGGCTGGGCAGGGTCCCGTACGCGGGGCAGGTGCACGCGCCGCAGTTCTTCATCGTCTCGGGGACCGGATTCGGCGGCGAGGCCACGTTTGCCGTCGTGCACGCGCCGCTGCGCACGGCCCAAAGAGCGGCCGGGCGGCCCGGCCAGGTGAACCAGGCCGTGCTGCGGCTCGACCCCGGGGTCGACGTGCAGACCGCGGAGCGCTCGGTGCGATCCGCGCTCGACCGGGCCCTCCCCCAAGTGGGCACGACGGTCACCCGCGGCACGGACGAGCCCGCCTACCGCGTCCTGTACAGCGATGCCCGCAACGACCAGCGCATCCTCGACGTGTTCGCGTTTCTCGTGCTGGGCGGAGCCGCGCTGGCGGCGTTCAACCTGATCAGCCGTGTCGTGGAGTCCGAGCGGCGCGAGATCGGCGTGGGCATGGCGCTGGGCGTGCCACCGCGCCTGCTCGCACTGCGACCGGTCCTGATGGGTGTGCAGATCGCGCTGCTCGGGGTCGTGCTCGGCCTGGCGATCGGCATCGCATTCGCCGCCTGGCTCAGCGACGTGCTCCGCGAGCAGCTTCCGCTGCCCAGCTACGCCGCGTCGTTTCGCGGCGAGGTCTTCGCGGTGGCGGCGACCCTCGGGCTCATCCTGCCCCTCGCCGCCACGGCGTACCCAGTGTGGCGCGGTGTGCGGGTCTCGCCGGTCGAGGCGATCCGGGTCGGCTTCCGGTCGGCCAAGGGCGGTGGCTTCGCCCCGCTGTTGAAGCGCATCCGGCTGCCTGGTTCGAGCCTCGCGCAGATGCCCTTGCGAAACGTCGTGCGCGCCCCGCGCCGCACGATCATGACGATGCTCGGGCTGGCCGCGGTGATCACGACGGTCGTCGCGCTGTCGGGGATGTTCGACTCCTTCGGAGCCACCGTCGACGGCATCGAAAAGGAGACCCTGCGCCAGACCCCGAACCGCCTCGACGTCCAGCTCGACGGGTTCCACCCGCGCGATTCGCGCGCGGTGCGCGACCTCGAGCGCACACCGGAGATCGACACAGCCGAGCCGACGCTGCGGCTGGCGGGTGAGCTGCGCGCACGCGGGGAGAGCATCGACGTCGCGGTGACTTTGGTCGACCCGCGCAGCGCCCTGTGGGCTCCGACGGTCGAGGACGGCGCGCTGCGCGCCGGAAGCCGCGGGATCGTGATCGCGCGCAAGGCAGCGGACGACCTCGAGCTGGACGTGGGCGACGAGCTGACCCTGCGCCATCCCGTCCGCCGCGGCACCGCGATCGACCAGGTGGACACGCGCGTGCCCGTCGCCGGCATACACCCCAATCCGCTGCGCATCTTCGCCTACATGGACCGCGGCCAGGCGCCGCTGTTCGGGCTCGCGGGCCAGGCCAATCGCGTCACGGTGGTGCCCGCGCGGGGCGTCTCCGAGCAGGAGGCACAGCGTTCGCTGTTCGGCCGGCCCGGGGTCGCGTCCGTGCAGCCGGTCGCCGCCGAGGCCAGGGAGGTGAAGCAGGCCGTCGACGAGTTCAGGGAGGTGATCACGGTCACCGAGACGGTGACCCTCTTCCTCGCGCTGCTGATGGCATTCAACTCGGCCAGCATCTCGATGGACGAGCGGCGCCGCGAGTACGCGACCCTGTTCGCGTTCGGCGTGCCGGTGCGCTCCGGGCTGCGCCTGGCCGTCGCCGAGAGCGTCTTCGTGGGCGCGCTCGGCACTCTGATCGGCATCCTCGGCGGCGTGGCCGTCGTGAGCTGGACGATGAACGAGCTGCTGGGCGAGACCCTCCCCGACCTGGGCCCGGTCGTCACGCTGGGCAGCGGTTCGATCCTGATCGCGCTCGCGGTCGGGATCGGCGCCGTGGCGCTCGCGCCGCTGCTGATGGCCCGCCGCCTGCGCCGGATGGACATCCCCTCGACGCTGCGCGTGGTGGAGTAGGTGCAGGCGGGGACCGGCGCCTAGCCGCTGCCGCGCTCTTCGTGCCGCGCGGCCACCAGCACCGGGCAGGGAGCCTCTTGCAGCAGGTCGAGCAAGGTGCTGCCGATCGCGGCGCGCACGCGTCCCATCCGGCGGGAGCCGATCACGATCAGGTCCGCGTCGCGCTCGCGTGCGACGTCGCGCAGCACTTCCGCGGCGCTGCCCTCGCGGGCCTCGAGGCGGACGTCGAGGTCCGCTCCCTCGAACGCCGGCGACGCCGCCTGCAGCGTCTCCTCCGCCACCTGCCGGAAGCCGCCCCTGATGTCCTCGAAGAACTCGTAGGTCTTCACCTCCAGCGGAATCCAGTAGGCATGGAGGACGCTGACGGTCGCGCCGTCCGCAGCCATGCGGCGAGCGAGCTGCAGCGCCTCCCGCGCTCCCTCGGAACCGTCGTAGCCGACGACGAGCTCATCGATCGGCTCGCTCACGGGCAGCGCCGGGTCATGATCTGATCCCCGTGTCCGTGCACAGCGCCGAAGCATACGCGTGACCACGCCGCAGCCATACGAGCGCGTCGTCGCTGCGATGCGCCGGCCGTCCTTCTACTCACCGCCGCCCGACGGCGTCGACATTCGCGAGACGCACACGTCGATGGTCTTCCTCGCGGGCGACCGCGCCTACAAGCTGAAGAAGCCGGTGCAGATGCCGTTCCTCGACTACTCGACGGCCGAACGGCGGCGGCACTTCTGCCGCGAGGAGGTGCGGCTGAACTCGCGGTTCGCGCCGGATGTGTACCTGGGCGTGCAGGCTGTCGCGCCCCGCGACGGCGAACTGGGTCTGGCGGCCGAGGACGCACCGGGCGCGGTCGACTACGTGGTCGTGATG
>Ga0209382_10006360_pt1 | contig 15226 bp, 14 predicted proteins | sample SoiMetdeltSBSDD5_FD_187599 | JGI IMG/M metagenome (GOLD analysis project Ga0209382, IMG submission 187599) | Bulk soil microbial communities from a Populus tree surrounding site in Tennessee, USA - Soil MetaG P. deltoides SBSDD5 (SPAdes) (version 2) | ecosystem: Environmental > Terrestrial >... | reverse complement strand
CGTTCGTTCCGGCGTTCGACCTGGGTGTGATGCGCATCGCCCTCGGCGATATCGACCTCGCGTTCAACTGGCTTCAGCAAAGCTGCGATACGAAGGAGCCGCGGCTCACGTCGATAGGCTTCCACTTTGGAGTCGACCGGATCCGCCAGGACCCGCGCTTCGCCGAGCTGCAGGCCTGCGTTGGGTTGCCGGCCCAAAACCTTAGGGTGGAGACGCGATAATCAGGTCGCAGGCTCGTACGCACAGAGCGGATCCGACGCGAAGGGCGACCCGGTCGCCGCGTACGCGCGTGCTCGCGAGCCGCCGCAGATGCGCCGGAATTCACAGCGCCCGCACTTACCGTCGAATCCGTCGGGATCGCGCAAGCGCAGGAACAGCTCGTGCTCGCGGTAGGTGTGCACCAGCGAATCGGTGCGCACGGAGCCGCACGTCACCGGCAGAAACCCACTGGGGTGAATCTGCCCGACGTGATCGATGAACACGAAGCCGTTGCCGTCGGTCACCGCGCGGTGTGCGCGCATCTGGATGCTGCGCACCGGAGTCGTGGCTCGCGGGTTCGTGCCGATGGTCTGCCGCTCCGCAGCAACACGGAAATAGTGCGGCGCCTCGGTGGTCTTAATGCCGAACGGAACCGTCGGCGCAAGGTCATGAAGAAACGTGAGCACGCGCTCACATTCCTCCGCCGTGATCTGATCGAGAGTGGTGCCCCGCCCGGTGGCAATCAAAAAGAAGACGGCCCATAGCGTGATCGGCAGCTCGCGTACACGCTGAACCATGGCCTCGAGATGTGGGTACGTCAGCCGGCCAACGGTCGAATTGATCTGCAGCGGCATACCCAGCTCGGTAGCCGCCTCGATGATCCGCATCGTCCAATCGTAGGACCCGCGGACCCTCCGGAAAGCGTCATGCGTCGCGGCATCGGGACCGTCCAGGCTGACGGCAACGCGTTTCAGACCGGCGTCACGTAGCTCCGCGAGCCGCGCCGATGTCACCGCGGCGGTGCCACTCGGCGTCAGGGCGACGTTCAACCCGACAGCCGTGGCATGCCGCACGAGCGCGACGAGATCCGGCCGGCGCATCGGATCGCCGCCGGTCAACACGAAGAGCGGCGGCGGCTCGCCGAACGAACGGATTTCGTCGATCAGCTGAAATCCCTCCTCGGTCGTCAGCTCGCGGGGATCGCGGCGCGGAATCGCGTCAGCCCGGCAATGGAGACACGCGAGCGCACACGCGCGCGTCACCTCCCAGATTGCGATGAACGGGGCACGCGCGAAGTCCGATGGCGTCTGCACCGGCACAGGATCGCGTGATCGTCCGGCTCCCGGGTATGACGCGCGTCATACGCGGCGCGGCGTCGAAGGGGGTACGCTGCCGCGATAACGTGCACGATCGCAGCGTTGCCATCATCGGGGGCGGCATTTCGGGACTGACGGCGGCGCGTGCGCTCTGCCGGGGGGGCTTCGACGTCCGCCTGTTCGAGCGCGAGCAGCGCTGCGGCGGCGTCGTCAGGACCGATCGTGCCGGCGACTTCGTCATCGACGTCGGCCCCGACACCCTGCTGACGCACAAGCCGGCGGCGATTGCACTTGCCCGCGAGCTGGGCCTCGCCGACAGGCTCGTGGATCCGCTGCCGCGCCGATCGACCTACGTCGTGCGGCGGCAAGCGCTGCGAACTCTTCCTGACACCTCGGCCATGGGCCTGCCGACAGACTGGCGGACGCTCGTCAGCGCAAGCGCGTTTTCGTGGCACGGCAAGCTTCGCATGGCGGCCGAGGCGCTGCTGCCTGCGCGGCGCACCGTGGGCGACGAGAGCATCGGGTCCTTCGTGCGCCGGCGGTTCGGACGCGAGGCGGTCGAGTACGTCGCGGAACCGTTGCTGGCCGGCATTCATCGTGGCGATGCGTCGCGGCTCTCCCTACGCGCACTGTTTCCCTTTCTGGCCGAAGCCGAAATGCGACACGGCAGCGTGGCCCGCGCGTGGCACAAGATCCCGGCGCGACCAGGCCGAACCAGCTCGCAGTCCTTGCGCGCCGGTCTCGGTGAATTCGTGGCGGAGCTCAGTGCGCAGCTCCCCCCCGGCGTCGCGTCGATCGGCTCCGAGGTGTTCGCGATCGAGCGGCACGGAGATGAATTCTGGCTGCGTCTGACCGGCGGGGGCATCGCCACCGCCAGAACCGTGCTCCTTGCGACGCCGGCATACGTTACGTCGAGGCTCGTCTCACAGGTTGACGCCAAGCTCGCGAGTCTCTGCGGGGGGATTCGCTACGTCTCCGTGGCGAACGTCGCGCTCGGCTACGCGCGAGGGGACGTTGCCCATCCCCTTGAGGGTGCAGGATTCGTCGTACCGGTGAATGACAGACGCCACGTCCGATCGGTGAGCTGGATGTCATCGAAGTGGCCGGGGCGAGCGCCGGACGGCAGCGTGCTCCTTCGCGCATCGCTGGACAACCGCGCCGAGACATTCGACGCACCAGACCGCACACTGATCGACTGGGCGCATGAGGATCTCCGCGATCTGCTCGGGCTCAAAGCACCGCCGGTGCTCGCGCGCGTTTACCGGTTGGCGCTGGCGATGCCCCAGCTCGAAGTCGGGCATCTCGATCTGATGGCCGCGATCGATCGCCAGCTGTCGGCGGTGCCGGGACTCTTCATCACCGCGAGCGGATTTCGCGGTGTGGGCCTGCCTGACTGCATCAAGGATGCGCAGACGGTCGCCAATCGCGTCGCCGCGTACGCGGGTGGACGCGATCCTTCGGCGAATCTTTCGTAAGCGTACTGTCGCGCGCGCGTAAGAGTTTTGTCGCCCTGCTCTCACGCCGTCCGCCCGCCCTATCATCATCGAGAACCAATCGTGCGCGACAAGGAGGGGACGAGTGCGCCATCCGAAGGGTACCGGGGCCCGTGTGTTGTTGTCGTCAGTCTTCAAGCCGTTCGCGCAGGACGACGAGTACGGATCGCGAACGATCAATCCCGTCGAGCTCTATCACAATCAGGTGACCCGCGAGCAGGGGCCGTTCTCGCTGCGAATGTTCCACCGCAGCTGGGGACTGATGTTCATCCACCAGAACATCTCCGCACCAAGCACCCTGTTGGACTTTCCGACACGTGAAGAGTTCGTCCGCGAGCTGCAGTCACACGATTACGACATCGTCGGCATCTCTTCGATAGTCGTGAACGTCGGCAAGGTTCGCGAGATGTGCCGCCTGGTGCGACAGCATTCACCCAAGTCGACGATCGTCGTCGGCGGGCACGTCACGTCGACGCCCCGGCTCGAGACCATGATCGACGCCGACCACATCGTTCGCGGCGAGGGTGTCGCGTGGATGCGGCGCCTCCTCGGCGAAGATCCGAGTGCACCGGTCGTGCACCCGCTGATCCCTTCCTCGTTTGGATTCCGGGTCATGGGCCTGCCGAGCCCCCGCGGCGGCGGCAGCCCAGCGGCGACGATCGTGCCGTCGGTCGGCTGCCCGCTCGGCTGCAACTTCTGCACGACCTCCGCCTTCTTCGGCGGCAAGGGACGATTCGTCAACTTCTATCAGCGCGGTGAGGATCTCTTCCGCGTCATGTGCGAAGCCGAGCAGGCGCTTGGCGTCTCGTCGTTCTTCATGATGGACGAGAACTTCCTCCTGTACAAGCGTCGGGCGCTGGAGCTGCTCGACTGCATGAAGCGTCACGAGAAAGCCTGGGCGCTCTACGTGTTCTCGTCGGCCAACGCCATTCGCAAGTACGACATCCGCGAGCTCGTGGAGCTCGGCGTCGAATGGATCTGGCTCGGGCTGGAGTCCTCCGAAGCCGACTACGCGAAGCTGAAAGGCGCCGATACCCTGTCGCTCGTTCGCGAGCTCCAGTCGCACGGGATCTGCGTGCACGGCTCGAGCATCATCGGCCTCGAGCATCACACGCCAGAGAACATCGGGCCCGAGATCGAGCGGGCCATCGCGCACGACACGGTCTTCCATCAGTTCATGCTCTACACGCCAATGCCCGGTACCGCACTGCACGCGCAGATCGAGGCGGAGGGACGGCTCCTGCCCAACGTGGATTGGGCCGATATCCACGGGCAGTACAAGTTCAACTTCCGTCATGACGCCATCACGCGGGATCAGTCGAAGGCATTTCTCGACCGCGCCTTCCGCCTCGATTTCGAGCGCAACGGGCCAAGCCTGTTCAGGCTGATGCACACGATGATGGCGAGGTGGCAGCGGTATCGCGCCGACGCCGACCCGCGCGTGAGAGCACGCGTCGACGTTGCCGCCGCCCAGCTGCGCGCAGGGTACGGCGCCGCGCTGTGGGCGATGGAACGCTATCTGCGTTCGAGGAATCCGTCGATCGGCGAGCGCATTAAAGCGCTGCGAAAAGAGACCGAGCGCGAGTTCGGCCTCACGACAGCCGCGCTCAATCGTGTGGTCGGATCCGTCCTGTTGTGGAGCTCGAGATACGAACAGCGGCGGCATCCGCGCGGCCGCCCCCGCGAGCCCCGCACGTTCGTCGAGCGCCGAGATGCATCGCCCCTGACACTAACGCGGTAGAATCGTCGGCGTGCCGAGGCGGCACGATTCGTCAATCGCACCAACGGAGCGCCCATGAAAACCTGCCCGTTCTGCGCGAAAGAGATTCAAGACGCGACGACCACCTGCGAGCACTGCGGACGCGACCTCGCCACGCCGGAACCTGCTCTCGAGCCCGCGCCCGCGCCCGCGAAGGTGGTCGCTCAGGCCAATTGGGTGTCGACGACGGCCAAATGGGGCTTCGGGATCGTCGCACTCGCGATCGTGGCTGGCTGGTTCGCACAGCGTGGTGGCCCGCCGCCAGCCAACGAGTCCACCGTGGTCGCGTCGCCAGCGCCGACGCAGCCGAGTGGGCCACGTCTGGCGCTTCTTGGGTCCAAAGCATTTAGGGGAGACAACTATCACCGCGTCGAGGGTCAGGTGAAAAACATCTCCAGCGCCAAGCTCGTGAACGTCGCAGCGTTCGTCTCCTGGTTCGACAATGACGGCAACTTCATCGCATCGGATCTGGCTGCCGTCGACGTGAACCCGCTGCTTCCGGATCAGACGTCGTCATTCACGGTGCTGATGCGGAGCAATCGGCAGATGCGCAAGTTTTCAGTGGAATTCAAGGAACTCGGCGGCAGCATCATCGCCACTCGCGATGACAGTGGGGTGGCTAAGTAGCGCCGAACGATGAGCGACAACTCCCGCGCTCCGGTCGACGTCACGCACGTCACGCTGTCGGTCCTCTTCCTGGTGCTCCTGGCCGGATCGACGCTCTGGGTCCTGAGCCCGTTCCTCACATCGATCCTGTGGGCGGTCATCGTCTGCGTCGCGACGTGGCCGATCCTGCTGAAGCTGGAGCGGCTGCTCGGCGGACGCCGACGTCTCGCTGTCGCGATCATCACGGGCACGATCCTGCTCCTCGTCTTCGTGCCGGTGATGCTTGCCCTCGTGACGATCGTCAACAACGCGTCGGAGATCTCGGCGGAGCTCAAGTTGTATCAATCGGTGGCGCTGCCACCTCCGCCTGCCTGGCTGGCGCGGATTCCTTTCGGCGGTGAGCGGATCGCCGCGGAATGGACGCGAGTCGCCGCGCTCGATTCGTCGCAGCGATTGGCGGAGATCACCCCGTATGTGCAGTCGGCGCTTCAGTGGTTTGCCGGACAGGCGGGAAGCATCGGCCGGATCCTGCTCCAGTTCGTCCTGACGACGATCATCTCGTCGCTTGCGCTAGCGAAGGGCGAAGCGATCAGGGATGCCATCCTTCGCTTTGCTGAAAGGCTGGCGGGCCGCCAGGGGCACGACGTCGCGATTCTGGCGGCAGGAACCATCCGCAGCGTGGTGATCGGCATCGTCGGGACCGCGCTGTTGCAGGCGGCGATTGGCGGTCTGGGGCTATACATCAGCGGCGTTCCCGCAGCGGCGCTGCTCACAGCGGTGATGCTGTTCCTCTGCCTGGCGCAACTCGGGCCGCTGCTTGTGCTCGTCCCGTCGATCATCTGGCTGTATTGGTCGGGCCAGACCGGCGCGGGTACGACACTTCTGATTTTTTCTCTGCCCGCCGGAACGCTGGACAACATCGTTCGCCCCCTGCTGATACGACGCGGAGCAAACCTTCCGCTCGTACTGATCTTTGCCGGCGTCATCGGCGGACTCGTGGCAGTCGGCCTGATCGGGCTGTTCGTCGGTCCAGTCGTGCTGACCGTCGCGTACACCCTGCTCGGTCAATGGGTGTGGGCGCACCCGACGCGCGCACGTGAAGTGCGGACCTGACCCGCCTTCGCGCGGGGCGCTCCGGCGGCGTGCATCAACGGCCGCTCGAGTCGTCGACGACAACTAGCGTGCGGCGCTCTGGGGAGTACGTGACCAGGAGGACATGCCGAGGTTCGACAGAGACGCGCTGCGACAACGACAGATGCGGCGGAACGGACTCCACGGCAACAACCTGATTGCCTCGAGGACTCGGGCGAGTTGTCGCGTCGTCAATCCGATCGAGCCGCACCTCGATTGATGTTTGAGCAAGGGCGAGCGGCAGTTCCTCGAACACATACAGGCGGCGATCCTGACGCACGCCGCCGCCATGCAGCATCCGATCGACAACCAGATCTCCCTCGCGCCGCACCGTGAGCCGGTACCGGGCGCTCGTGCCTTCACACACGAGCGGTTGGCGCATGTGCTGGGGAAGCTTCGCGAGTTCTTCCGGGCTCTGCTCGCGGCAGACCTCGACCCGTTCCGGCCGCACACTCCACGCTAGCCGCAGCATTCCCTGCTTCGAACCGTGCACGGTCATCGGCGCGTTCGACGCCCACACGATGGCGGCGGTCGCCGCGACCGCGGCTGCCAGGCCAATCGTTCGATCCAGCGCACTCATACTTCGACCTCACCGGCGACCGCGCACTCAGCCTCCTCCACGAGCCCGTCGTCGACGGAGGGCCGATCGAGCCCGGCTACATCGCGCGCAAACGCGCGCAGGAGCTCGATCGCCCGGGCACGATCGCCGCTGTTGACGTGCTCGATTCGCACCCGCGCGGGACTGACGCGGGCTTGGAGCTCCGCCTCGCGGCCGTGATAGACACGCTCGACGAGCCACTTCGGGCCTTCACGATGCCAGCAGTCGCGCGCCGGGCAGGCCAGCACCAGGACGCCGCCCGCACCGCTCCGGATCAGCAGCTCGATCACCGACGTGTGCAGATTTCCGGCGCAGTCGACCGCATAGGGGGCGGCGCCGGCGGCGGCCAGCGCGGGTGCAAACAGTGTCGAACTGTGATCGCAGCAGATCACGACGATCTCGCCTGCACGCCTGCCAGGTTCGACCGCGAATCGGCGCACGCGCGACATTTGATCGCGGCCCGTGCGCTCCGGCGGGCCGACACCCATCGGCGGACACGAGCCAGCACAGATCCCGCAACTCACGCACAGCGAGGGATCCACGCGCGCAACCAGTGGCGAACCGCGGCCTTCGCGGTCGACCATCGCGATCGCGCCATATGGACAATCCAAGGCGCACTGGTTGCAGCCGACGCAGAGCTGCTCGTCCACCGACGATGCGTTACTTCGCGCGTCGGGCCGCGCGGTGAACCGCGGCAAAACGAGCAGTGCCACTCCGAGGATCGTTGCGATGCCAAGCGCGTTGCGGCTGCCAACGACGTCGACGATAGGTATCCAGAACGCAAGAAAGAGATCCGCAGGCACGTCCTGCGGGAGCAGCAGTGGATTCGCCTTGGGCGCCATCACGAGTGGACGCACGATGGCCGCTGCAGCAAGAACGCCGGTGACCGTCCACGCGACACGCCGCGGCGGGAGCAGACGCGGCCGCGCGAGCCGATGCAGGTGGAGCCAGAACATCGCGCCGATCGCCAGCGGAATGCCGATGTGTGCGAACAGGTTCAGGAAGAAGAACGCCATCGGCAGCGGCTGCTCGCCCGTGAACGCACGGCTGGTCGGCTCCGACAGCACTGGGAGCGTATCGAGCATCCGTGCGCCCGCTTGTGCGAGAAGCAGGCCGAAGGTGTCCCAGACCATCACGAACCCGGTCCAGCCGCAGATGAACGTCAAGAGCAGGAGCAGGCAGCCGGTCACCCACGCCAGCACACGCGGCCCCCAGCTCCGGCCCTGCGCGAACATCCGGAAGGCATGGATCGCGGTCGCGATCACGGCGGCGTCGCTGGCGTACCGATGCAGGCCGCGCACCCAGTTGCCGGTCCACGGATCGGCAGTCACGCGGGCCACCGATTCCCACGGCGAGCCGACGCGATAGAACAGCAGTAACCACAGACCGGTCACGAGCAGCACGAGATACAGCGCGACGACGATCGTGCCGCTTTGATAGAGCGGATTGAACTCCTGCGTGTAGAGGCGATCGCAGATCGAGTCGGCCCGGCGAAGAAAACGGAGAGCCAGGCGCTCCATCGGGCGTGAGGTGGTGATTGGCGTTGTCGACATTCCTGGCGGGGCAGCGCCCCGGACCTGGATTGTGAGCGACGACAATTGATCGCCGATATGACGGGGATCATATGCAGCGTCGAACGACGCGGCGTAGGCTCACCAATCGGGAGCGCCTATGCAGAACCCGAGTAAGCCAAGCACGTCCGACAGCGCAATACCGCTCGGTCAGCGATTGTTCGACAACGTCTTTCTCCTGCTCGCCGCCGGCCTGGTCATCATGCTGCTTCTCTACACCGGCTGGGGCTTGTGGGAGATCGTCAGCCTCCCGCAAGGCCGGCTGCCGTGAGGTCTCTCATGCACATCGACACACACACAGGCCTCGATTCGCCAAAGGGCGTCTGGTGGAAGCCCGCGCACGCGTCTGAAAAAGTCTGGGTGGGCATCGCCTTCGCGTGGTGCATGGTGCTCTTTGCCATGATGCCGCTCTGGCACTGGAAGGGCGGGCAGAATCCGTCCGGCATCCGGTCCCGAACCACACCGCAGGCATTCAGCGCGCGGGTCGGCGAGTTCATTACTCGCTATCAGACCGGCAACGATCGAGGCATGCCAATCGTGACGCCGCCGCCTGGCTCCGACATCTACCTGGCAGCGGTGGCCTTTCAGTGGTTCCCAATCCTGAAGCTGCAGAAGAACGTCGAGTACACGCTTCATCTTTCGTCGCTCGACGTCAACCACGGATTCTCGCTGTATCCGATCAACGTGAATTTTCAGGTTGTCCCCGGCTACGACTACGGACTCCGCGTCACGCCAAACGCTTCGGGTGACTTCCGCATCATGTGCAACGAGTTTTGCGGAATCGGCCACCACCTCATGGTCGGCCGCGTGATCGTCGATGAGGGGTCGGCCGTCGCCTCAACATCAGGAGCCGTCCAATGACGAGCCAAGTGATCGCCGCCGAACTGGCGCCCGAGCCGGCCGGAGTCGTGTTTCGCACGTGCCCCGTGACCGCGCGACGCATCCACATAGGCGCCGAGCGCCTGATCAAAGTCCACGCTGTCTGCTCGGTCGTGTCGCTGCTCATCGGCGCCGTCGCGGCCGTGCTCCTGGTCTTGACGCGTTGGCAAGCCGTCCACCTGCTCCCCGCCGTCTGGTTCTATCGCATCCTCGGCGTGCACGGGATGAGCATGCTGATCTTCTTCATCATCTTCTTCGAGATGGCAGTGCTGTTCTTCGCGAGCACCGTCTTGCTCAACGCGCGAAACTCGGCGCCGAAGATCTCGTGGATCGCCTTCGCGTTGATGCTGGCCGGCGCGCTCACCGTCGAACTCATGATGTGGTCAGGACGCGCCGACGTCCTGTTCACGTCGTACGTGCCGCTTCGGGCAGAGCCCACGTTCTATCTGGGCGTCATCCTGTTCGCCGTCGGCGCGCTCGTCACCGTCGGGGTGTTCTTTGCCAACCTCGTCGTGGCGAAGCGCGAAGGGCGCTACCAAGGCTCGCTCCCACTCGTCGTCTACGGGGCGATGACCGCCGCCATCATCGCGGTCATCACGCTCGTGCATGGGGCGGCCATCTATATCCCGACCTACCTGTGGTCGCTCGGCTTGATGGAGATCGATCCGCAGGTCTATCGGATGATCTGGTGGGGCCTTGGCCACTCGTCGCAGCAGATCAACGTCGCGGCCATGGTCGCTATCTGGTACATGCTCGGCGCGCTGACGATTGGGGCGGTCGTGCTGAACGAGAAGATCAGCCGATCCGCGTTCGTGCTGTACATTCTCTTCATCTCGATGGCGTCGGCGCATCACCTGCTGGTCGATCCGGGGATGGGGCCGGCGTGGAAGGTCGTCAACACGAGCTACTTCATGTACATGGCGGTGCTCGCCTCGATGATCCACGGCTTCACGGTCCCGGCCGGTATGGAGCTCGGCATGCGACTGCGCGGATTCACCAACGGGACGTTCGACTGGCTGCGGCGCGCGCCGTGGGGCGACCCCGGCTTCAGCTCGCTCGTCTTCTCGGTCGTCGTGTTCGGCTTCGTCGGTGGCATCACCGGCGTAACGATCGGCACCGAGCAGATCAACATCATCGTCCACAACACGCTGCGGGTGCCGGGACATTTCCACGCCACCGTCGTCAGCGGAACCGCGATGGCGTTCATGGGTGCGACCTACTACCTGATCCCGCTGATTTTCCAGCGAAAGGTCGCGTTCTGGAAGCTCGCGAAAATCCAGCCGTATCTCTTTGCGGGCGGGATGCTGATCTTCACGCTGTCCATGACGTTTGCCGGGACGTTCGGCGTGCCGCGCCGGCACTGGGACATCACGTTCAGCCAGGCGCCGTTCGACGTGCAGTTCAGCCCGATCGTCGACCTCGTGCTGGCGGTGGTTGCACTCGGTGGACTGCTCGCGGCCACCGGTGCGTTCGTCTTCATTGCCATCGCCGTCAAGTCGGTGTTCTTCGGCGAGCCGCTCGGGACGATCACGAAAGGCGTCGCGATGGCGGGCGTGCCGACCGGTCTGACGCACCCACCGGTGCACGCGTTGGATGTAGACGCTCGCAACGCCGCACTGCACGATCCGTCGCGCGGCATTATGGGGCCCGCGCCTGGCACGATTGTGCTGGTGTTCGTGTTTCTCGCCGCCTTCATTGTCTACTTCTTCGTCAACTGGAAGATGTTGTCGTTCCTCTGGAGGATCGGATGAACGATGCCCGCCGCGCGCGGGCAGCGGTCGCGGCGCTGACTGCCATCGTCGCGATCACCGCATCGTGGTGGGCGCTCGCGCTGTGGCCCATGGAGGCCGACGCGCCTGAGTGGATCGTGCGCACCCGCGACGTGTGCTTCGGAGCGGGTGCGAGCACGCTCCCAGATCTTGCCGGCTGGCTGGTCCTCGTCGGCCAGCCAATTGGGATGATCGGGCTGTTGATCGCCGTCTGGGGCACGGAGCTTCGTGCCGGTCTCGGCTTGCTGATGGCGCGAACCGCCGGGCAGATGGCAACGGGTGTCGTGCTCGCCCTGATTGTTGGGGGGCTCGCCGCCACCGTTGCTCGCGTTCGCACGTCAGGTCTCGAGGTCTTCCCTGCTGGAACGGTCGACCTTGCTACCCAGTTGACGCGTGTCAACGACGCGGCCCCGGCAGTCTCTTTAATCGACCAGTCGGGTCGACCGCTTCACCTGGAATCGTTTCGCGGGCGCCCGCTGATTGTGACCTTCGCCTTCGCCCATTGCTCAACGGTCTGTCCTGCGGCGGTGGCCGACGTCCTCGCCGCGCGGCGTGTGCTCGATGACGCACACCCCGTCGTCCTCATCATCACGCTCGACCCGTGGCGCGACACGCCGGATCGCTTACAGTCCATCGCCGAATCATGGAACCTGACCACGGATGCCTACGTCGTGTCGGGACCGCCCGATGATGTGGAGCGAGCACTGAACGCGTGGCGCGTGCCGCGCACCCGCAACCAGAAGACCGGCGACATCGTTCATCCGCGGATGGTCTACGTTGTTGGCGCGAATGGCCGAATTACGTATGTCGTGAGCGGAGGTGCCGAGACAATCGCTGCGGCAGTCCGGGCGTTGTAATCACGTGGCGGCGATGGCTTCCAGCGCTGGCTTGTCCAGAATTATCCGAGGGGCTTCGCCCCTCGGACTCCCCTACTGGCTCGCTCGCGGGGGACCCAACGCCCCGCTCCGCTCGCCAGGCTCACTCGCTGTCGCTCGTTCGCGCCTTGAGGCTTCGTTCACGTGGTGGCGATGGCTTCCAGTGCTGACTTGTCCAGTATTACGAAGCCATCCTTCTCCGTCAGGACGATCCGCTGCTTGCTCCACCGGCTCATGATGCGGATGGCGGTCTCAATCGTCGTGCCCGTGAGGTCGGCCAGCTCCTGGCGAGAGAGCGGCGCCGGGATGAAAGTGCCTCCGTGTCCTGGCTTGCCGACATCACCGGCGAGCTTCAGGAACAGCCGGGCGAGGCGCGGCTCAACGCGACCTCCCGAGAGCTCCGTCAGGCGATTTGTCAGCTCGACAAGCCGATGCGTCAGGCCCAACAGGAGCCCGCGCACGAGCGTCGGATATGTCTCGAGCAGATCGAAGAATGCGGAACGCGTGATGGTGATGCACGTGGTGTCGTCGAGGGCGACCGCAGAGGCGGGAAACGGCCAACCCTCGTACACCGCCACAGCGCCTAGCGGATCGCCCACGCCGAAAATCTCGAGGATCACGTCCTTTCCCGACGGCGCCGTCTTGAAGACCTTCACGCGGCCGCTGGCGATCACATAGAAGCGATCCGACGGACTCCCTTCGGAAAAGATCTGTTCGCCGCGCCGATAATCCTGGATGCGTGCGTGAGCGCCAAGACGCACGCGGTCCTCCGGCGGAATCTTGCGAAAGATTGGCGTCGATCCCAGGAGTTGCGCGAGGCGGCTATCCACGGCCACGATTCTATCCTTCGTTTCCCGCGCCACATGACCGCCGTCATAGCCTCACATCTGACTACCGGCTATCTTCACGAGATGGCGGCCAAAGACGATATCCAGTGGGTGGCGGCGGCGTTGGAACGCCCGACCATTGGGTATGTGAAGCGGCTCGCACAGACGCAGAGGACGATGGCTGCCCGTTCGGGCGAGGCCTCGCGTCAGCTCGGCGTGTTCATCGACCGCATTGCGGATCTCACGATCGAGGAACTCCGCGAGTTGCACGATGAGACGTTCCGCGCCGACGAGGCGACGATCAGGCCGCTCGTCGAGCGGCTCGTGCGTAGGCAGACGAGCTGCCTCGAGGCGAGCGCCGCGCTCACGACCTTCGCCGGGTTGCTCGCGCGATTTGAATCCGAGCGGAATCCGCATGCCTATGTCGTGCGCGCGCTCTGCGTCGTGCTGCTGGGTCGAGCCAGGTCCGCAGAAGTTCACGAAGGGCTCGGTTCATGACCTTCAAAAAGGCCCTGCCGAATCGCAATTTTGTGCTTGTGTGCACGGCGCGATGTGCCCGCACACGCGCAGCCGGGTGATTACGGATCGGGTCTCGGCGATGCAGAATGGTGGCCTGGCACGCGACCTGCCGTGAAAATCCGGCAGCCGCGTCGGGCTCCCTGCCGTGGCATGTCCGCTGCACAGATGCGGCGCGATGTCATTTCGTCCGCGTATCGTCGTGGGAACCCCGCACAGCGCCGAGTCCAAAACTGTTACCGAATGGCTGTTCGCGGAAGGCTTCGAGCCCGTCCGGCTGACAGATGCGGCCCGTCTCACCGAAGAATTGTCGCAGGCCCGTCTCGATTTGCTGGCGGTCGATGCGTCGTTCGCACCAGCCGCGATCGAGGCGGTACGTCCACATCATCCACAGTTGCCGATCGTCGTCTTTGGTGATGCGGATCGTGCCGCCGAAGCGCGGGCCAGGGCCTGCGGCGCGGTGTATCTGACACGGCCGTTGGCGCGCGATCTTCTGGTGTGCACGGTCTCGCTGGCGATTTCTGAGCCGCGTCCGCTTCGTCGATCCGAGCGCAAGCCGACGCGGTTGTTGGTCGTCGCGCACGGAGTGCCGTCGCAAATCATCGACGTCAGCAAGGAAGGCCTGCGGCTGGAGCTGCCCAAGCGCGGCGGGGTACCGCCGCCGATCTTCGACGTGCAGGTGCCGATGCTGGGCATGGCGCTCAACGTCCGGCGTCTCTGGTCGGCGGCCGCTCCGGCGTTGGTGCGCGACGGGGTGTGGTACGGCGGCGAGCTCTCCAACAATTCCCGCCGTGTCGAACTGGCGTGGTTCACACTTGTCGACGAGCTGTCGACGAAGCGCACGTCGCTCGACGGTCGCTAGGCCGCAGTCAGAATCTCACTCCAAAACGGAGATCGTCGTCGGACCCGCCTTTTGCAGCGGCCAGGTCGCGCGATTAACCCGAGTTCGATCGATAACTCTCCGACCAGTAATCGTTGATAGACCTCTCGCGCTCGCGGACCTGCGCGAGCGCCTCGTGGGCGGCGGCTGACAGCGCGCCCGCCGGATCGGGTCCACGCGCGAACGCCGCCACTGCCCGTTCGAGGTAGGCCTTCGCTTCCTGCAGGCCGCGCGGGTCCAGCATGTCCCCGCCATTCTGCGCCGCCAGGACTCTTCCGAGATTGTGCAGGTTGCGGGCGGTCTCGGGATGTGACTCCCCCAAGAGTTCCTGGCGGATTGCCAATGCCTTCTTGAAGTACTCCAGCGCTGCGGGGTAGTTGGCCTTGCGAATGGCAAACTCGCCCAGGCTGTCGAGCGCCTCGGCGACGCGGGGGTGCCGTTCAGGAAACATCCTCCGCACGATCGCCAGCGCGCGCAGCAGATACTGCTCCGGATCGTTGTTGAGCATTCCTCCCGTATAGCGTCCACGGGGGCGCACATCCGGGGGTCGTGGGCGATCCACCAGCAAAAAGGCGAGATTGTTCAGGCTCGCGACGGTCTCGGCGTGCTCCTCGCCGTGAACCTTTACGTTGATGCTCAACGCTTCCTCGAAGTACGCCTGCGCAGCAACCGTGTCGCCTCGATCTTTCCGCACGAACGCCAAGCTGTTGAGACTAACGACGGTGCTGAGAGGTCCCTTGTCCTTGTCTTCGAGGGCACGGCTGATGGCGAGCGCGCGCTCGAAGCACTGCTGCGCCTTTACCAACTCGCTTTGATCCTTGTACGCCAATCCGAGGTTGTTCAGCGCCGCGGCCGTCTCGAGAGCGTCGCCGCCGTGCAGCGCTTTGGTCATATCCAGGGCCCGTTCGAACAGCTTCTGCGCTTCCGGCAGGCCGCCGCGATCCTTGCGCACGAAGCCAAGGTTCGTCAGGATTTCAATCGTTGTCGTTCGCCGCTCGCCTTCCCAGGGGTCGCTGATCTGTAGCGC
>Ga0209382_10006358_pt1 | contig 15230 bp, 14 predicted proteins | sample SoiMetdeltSBSDD5_FD_187599 | JGI IMG/M metagenome (GOLD analysis project Ga0209382, IMG submission 187599) | Bulk soil microbial communities from a Populus tree surrounding site in Tennessee, USA - Soil MetaG P. deltoides SBSDD5 (SPAdes) (version 2) | ecosystem: Environmental > Terrestrial >... | reverse complement strand
CCCCGCCGGCGCGCGCTCGAGCTGGAGATCTCGCAGCGCTACCAGGAGGTCAAGGCAAGCGCGCGCCTTGGCGACGCCCCGGCGCAGGTCTGGGAGGCGAGGCTGCAGGCCGATCGCCTGAGCTTCTTCATCGTCGAGCAGGTGAGCGCGCGGGAAGAGACGGGTCTGTACTTCGAGGGCCGCGTCGCCGGCCGCGTCATCGAGGGGAAGGTGGCGCGCGGCGTGGGGGCGGCGCGCGAGCTGCTGGCCTGGCGCGCCGAGAAGTGAAGCGAGCCTACTTGGTCGGGGGGACGTAGCCCGAGGCGACGTCGGCGCCTTCGCCGAAGAAGTGCTTCTCCATCTGCTCGGCAAGGTACTTGCGCGCCTTGATGTCGGCGAGGTTGAGCCGGTTCTCGTTGACCAGCATGGTCTGGTGCTTGAGCCATGCCGCCCAGGCCTCCTTCGACACGTTCTCGTAGATGCGCTTGCCGAGCGGGCCGGGGTAGGGCGGGAAATCGAGCCCCTCGGCCTCGCGGCCCAGCTTGACGCATTTCACCGTTCTCGCCATGGGTCTAGATCCGCTTGAGGAACACTTTGGAGCCGCGTTTCCAATTATAGAGCGCGCGGCGCTCCCCGGGCAGCGCGGCGGGATCCGCGGCCCTGAAGCCCTGCGCCAGGAACCAGTGCTCGGCGCGCGTGGTGAGCGCGAAGAACTTGCGGATCTTCAAGCCGCGCGCGCGCTCCTCGCAGGCGCGCAGCAGCCGCTCGCCGTGGCCCGCATCGCGCGCCTCGGGCGCCACCGCCAGGCAGGCCAGTTCGGCGGCCCGGTCGCCGTCGAAGGGATACAGCGCCGCGCAGCCGACGATCACGCCGTCGTGCTCGATCACCAGGAAGTTGCCGATCTCGCGCTCCAGCCGTTCGCGGCCGCGCTTCACCAGGGTGCCGTCGGCCTCCAGCGGCTCGATCAGGGCGAGGATGCCGCCGACGTCCTCGAGCTTCGCGTCGCGCAGGCGCTGCACCGGGTCGGCGGTGATCATGGTGCCGACGCCGGTGTGGGTGAAGAGCTCCAGCGGCGTCGCGCCCCAGGTGCGGCGCGAGATGAGGTGCGCGCGGCCGACGCCGGAGGCGAGGGCGCGCAGCGCGTGGCGGACGGCGCGCGTGGCGTGCGTGCCGAGGTCGGCGTCCTTCAACAGCGTCTCGGCCTGGCGCGCGGTCAGCTCGCCCAGCACGCCGCCCCTGCGGTCGGCGGGCAGGCGGTCGACGAACAGCAGCAGCTTGTCGGCGCGCAGGGCGATCGCCACGTTCTCCGCGACATCCTCCCAGGACAGGTTGAACACCTCGCCGGTCGGCGAGTAGCCGACGTGCGGCACCAGCACCACTTCGCCCGCTTCCAGGCGTCGGGCGATCGCCTGCGCGTCCACCTTGCGCACCATGCCGGTGTACTGGAAATCCACCCCGTCCACCACGCCGATCGGCCGCGCGGCGATGTAGTTGCCCGAGGCGACCCGGATCGAGGCGCCGGCCATGGGCGAATTGGGCAGGCCCTGCGACAGCAGCGCCTCGATCTCGACGCGCAGCACCCCGGCGGCGTGCTTCACCGCGACCAGCGCCTGCGCGTCGGTGACGCGCAGGCCCTTGGCGTAGCGCGAGCGGATGCGCTTCGCCTTCAGTTCGGCTTCGATCTGCGGCCGCGCGCCGTGCACCAGCACCAGGCGGATGCCGAGCGCCGCCAGCAGGTTCACGTCCTGGATGAAATGCGCGAAGCGCGCGCGCTCGGCGACCATTTCCCCGCCGAAGGCGATGACGAAGGTGCGGCCGCGGAAGGCGTGCAGGTAGGGCGCGGTCTGGCGGAACCAGCGGATGAAGGCTTCGGGTTGCGGCGTGGCGGCCATGGCAGCGCGCGATTCTACGGCAAGCTCAGAAATCGCCCGCCAGGGCGTTCAGCGCGGCGAGCGCGGCGAGCGCCGCGGTCTCGGTGCGCAGCACGCGCGGACCGAGGCGCACCGGCACGAAGCCGGCGCCGGCGAGCAGCGCTTCCTCGGGCCCGGTGAAGCCGGCCTCGGGCCCGGCGGCGAGCGCCACGGCGCCCCGCAGCCGCGCCGCGGCGTCGCGCAGGCCGAGCTGCGCCGCCGGGGACAGCAGCAGAGCGGCGCCCGCAGGCACGTTGCCGCAGAATTCGGCCAGCGGCATTGGCGGCAGAACCTGCGGCACGCGGTTGCGCCCGCACTGCTCGCAGGCGGCGATCGCCACGCGCTGCCAGTGCGCGCGCTTCTGCGCCGCGCGCTCGCCGGCGATGCGCCCGGTGGAGCGCGCCGCGATCACCGGCTGCAGCGCCGCCACCCCGAGCTCGGTGGCCTTCTGCACCGTGAAATCCATCTTCTCGCTGGAGGACACGCCCTGCACCAGCGTCACCGCCAGCGGCGACTCGCGCTCCAGCGCGCGGTGCTCCAGCAGGTCCACCGTGACACGCAGCCGCTCGATGGCGGCGATGCGCCCGGCGTACTCGCCGCCCCGGCCGTTGAACAGGGTGACTGCCTCGCCCGCTTGCAGCCGCAGCACGTGCACCGCATGGTGCGCGGCGTCCTCGGGCAGCAGCAGCGTGCCGCCGGCGCGCAGCGCGCCGTCGGCGAAGAAGCGGGCCACCCGCGCGGGCTTGTCGCTCATGGCTAAAGCACCGGCATGCAAACACGCACGCCCGCCGCAGTCTCGACCCGCACCTCCACGCCGTAGACCTCGCGCAGATTGTCGGCGGTGATCACTTCCCCGGGCACGCCCTGGCGCCGCGCGCCGCCCTGCGCCAGGAGCAGCACGCGGCTCGCGGCGAGGAAGGCCTGCCCGGGGTCGTGGGTCGAGAACACGATGGCGTAGCCTTCGGCGGCGAGGCGCCGCATCTCGCGCAGCACACGCACCTGGTTGCCGAAGTCGAGGCTCGCGGTGGGCTCGTCCAGCACCAACGCGCGCGCCCCCTGGGCCAGCGCGCGCGCGATCATGGCGAGCTGGCGCTCGCCGCCCGAGAGCTCCGTGACCGAGCGCCCGGCGAGTTCGCCGATGCCCAGCGCCCGGATCGCGCGCTCGGCGGCTGCGCGGTCGGCGGCGCCCGGCGCGGCGAACAGGCCGACGTGGGCGGTGCGGCCCATCAGCACTGCTTCGGACACGGTGAAGGCGAATTGCGCGGCATGGCCCTGCGGCACGTAGCCCAGGCGGCGCGCGACTTCGCCGCGCGGCATGGCGGCGAGCGCCTGCCCGTCGAGGAGGACCGTGCCCGCCTGCGCCGGCAGGAGGCCGAGCAGGGTGCGGAACAGGGTGGTCTTGCCGCCGCCGTTGGGCCCCAGCACGCACAGGACATCGCCGGCCGCGAGCGCGAGGTCCAGTTCGCGGCCCACGGGGCGTTGCGGATAGCCGTAGCCCAGGCCGCGCGCCTCGAGCATCACTGTCATGAGCGCCTCGCGGTGGCAAACAGCCACAGGAAGAACGGCGTGCCGATCAGCGCCGTGAGCACGCCCGGCGGCACTTCGATGGGCGCGATGCTGCGGCCCAGGGTGTCCACGGCGAGCAGGAACGCCGCGCCAAGCAGCATCGACAGCGGCAACAGGCGCGAGAACTCCGGGCCGATGAGAAGGCGCGCGGCGTGCGGGATCAGCAGCCCGACCCAGCCGATGATGCCGGAGATCGCCACCGCGGCAGCGGTCATGAGGGTTGCCGCGCACACGACGGCAATGCGTAAGCGCGTCACCGGGACGCCGAGCGCGTTCGCCTCGTCGTCGGAGAGCGAGAGCAGGTTCATGCGCCAGCGCAGGAGGTAAAGCGTTATGAGCCCGGCCAACGCGAACGGCGCGGCGAGCGCGAGGTCGCGCGGCGCGACCGCGGCGAGGCTGCCGAGGAGCCAGAAGGTGATCGCCGGCAGCTGGTTGTAGGGGTCGGCGAGGACCTTGAGCAGCCCGATCATCGAGCCGAACAGCGTGCCGATGACGATGCCGGCGAGAATCAGCGCGAGGATCGGGTCGTGGCGGCGCACGCTCGCGCCCACGGCGGTCACCACCGCGACGGCCAAGAGCCCGCCCGCGAAGGCGCCGAACTGGATCACCAGCACGCTTTGAGAGAAGAAGATGCCGAGCACCGCGCCCAGCGCCGCGCCGGCGGAAACGCCGAGCAGATCGGGCGACACGAGGGGATTGCGGAACATCCCCTGGTAGGCGGTGCCGGCGGCGGCGAGCGCCGCGCCGACCAGCAGCGCGGCGAGGATGCGCGGGCCGCGCACCTGCATCACCACCGTCTCGGCGGTCGGCGGCACCGCGTACCCTGCGTCGAACAGCTTGTTGGCAGCCAGCGCGGCGAGCTCGCCGGGGGACAGCGGATAGCGTCCGACGGCGAAGGCAAGCGCCGTGAGCAGGAGCAGCGCCGACAGGGCGAGCGCGTAGGCTGTTACGCGCGGGCGCGTCACATCGTCGCGCCCAGCACCCAGGGCGCGAACTCGTCCTCGCCGTAGCCGAAGGCCTCGGACTTGGACTTCGCGCCCGAGGCGGTCTCCAGGATCATGCGGAAGAAGCGCTCGCCGGCCTGCTGCACGGTCTCGGTGCCGTCGATCACGGTGCCGCAGTTGATGTCCATGTCCTCTTCCTGGTGCACGAAGAGGGCGGTGTTGGTGGCGAGCTTGAGAGAAGGCGACGGCTTGCAGCCATAGGCCGAGCCGCGCCCGGTGGTGAAGCAGATCATGTTGGCGCCGCCCGCTACCTGGCCGGTCGCGGACACCGGGTCGTAGCCCGGTGTGTCCATGTAGACGAAGCCCTTCGCGGTGACCGGCTGCGCGTACTCGTAGACGTCCACCAGGTTGGTGGTGCCGCCCTTGGCCACCGCGCCGAGGGACTTCTCCAGGATGGTGGTGAGGCCGCCCGCCTTGTTGCCCGGCGAGGGGTTGTTGTTCATCTCGTTGCCGTTGCGCCGCGTGTAGTCCTCCCACCAGCGGATGCGGCGGATCAGCTTCTCGCCGACTTCGCGCGACACCGCGCGGCGCGTGAGCAGGTGCTCGGCGCCGTAGATCTCAGGGGTCTCCGACAGGATCGCAGTGCCGCCGTGGCGCACCAGGAGATCCACCGCCGCGCCGAGCGCCGGGTTGGCGCTGATGCCGGAGTAGCCGTCCGAGCCGCCGCATTGCAGGCCGAGGACGAGGTGGCTCGCCGGCACCGGCTGGCGCCGCACCTTGTTCGCCTCGGGGAGCATTTCCTTCACCCGCGCGATGCCGGCTTCCACGGCCTTGCGCGTGCCGCCCTTGTCCTGGATGGTGAAGGCGCCGAAGCGCGCGCCGCTCTGCAATTGCTCGGCGGCCATCAGCAGCTTGACCTGGTTCGCCTCGCAGCCCAGGCCGACGAGCTGCGAGGAAAAGAAATTGGGATGGCGCGCGTAGCCGGCGATGGTGCGGCGCAGGAGGTCGGTCGCCTCGCCCTCGCTCGCCATGCCGCAGCCGGTCTTGTGCGTGAGCGCCACCACGCCGTCCACGTTCGGGTAGTCGTCCAGCCGGTTCTCGAAGTGCCGGGCGATCATCTTCGCCACCGTCGCCGAGCAGTTCACGCTGGTGAGGATGCCGATGTAGTTGCGCGTCGCCACGCGCCCGTCGGCGCGCACGATGCCCAGGAAACTCGCCGGCTGCGGCACGAACTCGGTCGGCTTCGCCAGGGTGGCGTAGGCGTAGTCGCGCTCGAAGTCGCCCATCGCGAGGTTGTGCACGTGCACGTGGTCGCCCGCCTGGATGTCGCGCGTGGCGAAGCCGATGATCTGGTTGTAGCGGTGTGCGGGCCGGCCCCTGGCGATCGGGCGCACGGCGATCTTGTGCCCCGCGGGGATGAGGGCGATGGCGCGCACGTTCTCCTTCGCCAGCAGCGTGCCGGAAGGGATCTCGACGCGGGCGATGACGACGTCGTCCTCGGGATGCAGGCGGATGCTCAAGTCGGCGGATTGCAGCATGCGCGCCTCCTAGTGGTTGTCGCGCGGCACGAAGGCGCCGCTGTTGCCGGCGAGGAAGTCGAGGTCGGCGCCTTCGTGCGCCTGCAGCACGTGGTCGAAGTACAGCTTCCAGTAGCCGCGCGAGAGCGGCGCCTTGGGTTTCTTCCACTTCGCGCGGCGCCGTGCCAGCTCCTTCGGGGACACCAGGAGCTGCAGGCGGCGCCTGGCCACGTCGAGCTCGATCATGTCGCCATTCTCCACCAGGGCGAGGGCGCCGCCCGCCGCGGCTTCAGGGGAGATGTGCAGGATCACGGTGCCATAGGCGGTGCCGCTCATGCGCGCGTCGGAAATCCGCACCATGTCGGTGACGCCCTTCTTCAGCAGCTTGGGCGGCAGCGGCATGTTGCCGACCTCGGCCATGCCCGGATACCCCTTCGGCCCGCAGTTCTTCAGCACCAGGATCGATTTCGCGTCCACCTCGAGGTCCGGGTCGTCGATGCGCTTGTGGAAGTCCTCGATGTTCTCGAACACCACGGCACGCGCCTTGTGCTTGAGGAGCCTGGGCGTCGCCGCCGAGGGCTTGACGATGGCGCCGTCCGGGCACAGGTTGCCGCGCAGCACCGCGATGCCGGTGTCCTTCTTGAACGGCTTTTTGAACGTGTGGATCACGTCGCGGTTCCAGCAGGGCGCGTCCTTGTTGTTGTCCCAGATCGACCGGCCGTTCGCCGTCAGCGCGCCCTTGTGCAGCTTGCCGTTCTCGCCCAGCTCGCGGATCACCGCCGGCAGGCCGCCCGCGTAGTAGAAATCCTCCATCAGGTACTTGCCCGAGGGCATCAGGTTGGCGAGCGTGTGCACGCCGCGCCCGAGGCGGTCCCAGTCGGCGAGCTTGAGGTCCACGCCGACGCGCCGGGCGATGGCAATGAGGTGGATCACGGCGTTGGTGGAGCCGCCGATCGCGGCGTTGACGCGGATCGCGTTCTCGAAGGCCTGCCGGGTGAGGATCTTCGACAGGCTGAGCTTTTCCTTCACCATCTCGACGGCGCGCCGCCCGGCCATGCGCGCAAGCACGTTCCGGCGCGCGTCCACCGCGGGGATCGCAGCATTGCCCGGCAGCCCCGCGCCGAGCGCCTCGACCATCGAAGCCATGGTGGAGGCGGTGCCCATGGTCATGCAATGCCCGTGCGAGCGGTGCATGCAGGACTCGGCCTCGTGGAATTCGTCCACCGTGATCTTGCCGGCGCGCAGGTCCTCCGACATGGACCACACGTTGGTACCCGAGCCGATGTCGGTGCCGCGGTACTTTCCGGAGAGCATCGGGCCGCCGGACACCGCCACGCTGGGCAGGTCGACGCTGGCGGCGCCCATCAGCAGGGCGGGCGTGGTCTTGTCGCAGCCCACCAGCAGCACCACGCCGTCGATCGGGTTGGCGCGGATCGATTCCTCCACGTCCATGCTGGCGAGGTTGCGGTACAGCATGGCGGTGGGCCGCAGCAGCGTCTCGCCGAGCGACATCACGGGGAACTCCAGCGGGAAGCCGCCCGCTTCGAGCACCCCGGCCTTCACATGCTCGGCGATGGTGCGGAAGTGCGAGTTGCAGGGCACCAATTCCGAATAGGTGTTGCAGATGCCGATCACCGGCCGGCCGTCGAACTGGTCCTGCGGGATGCCGCGGTTCTTGGTCCAGCTGCGGTAGATGAAGCCGTAGATGTCCTGGCGGCCGAACCACTGCACGCTGCGAAGGGGAATCGTTTTCTTGGCCATGTCAGTAGGTCGCCCTTCCTCCGGAAATGTCGAATACGCCCCCGGTGGTGAACGAGCAGTCCTCCGAAGCGAGCCAGCAGGCCATCGCCGCGATCTCCTCCACCTTGACGAAGCGCCCCATCGGGATCTTGGACAGCATGAACTGCGCGAACTCCGGCGTCACCTGGTCGAGGATCGCGGTCTGCGCGGCCGCCGGCGTGATGCAGTTGACGAGCACCCCGGTCTTGGCGAGCTCCTTGCCGAGCGCCTTGGTGAAGGCGATGAGGCCTCCCTTCGCCGCCGCGTAGGCGGCGGCGTTCGGGTTGCCTTCCTTGCCGGCGATCGAGGCGATGTTGACGATGCGGCCGTAGCCCGCCTTCACCATATACGGCACCACCGCGCGGCAGCACAGGAACGGGCCGTTGAGGTCGATGTCGATCACGCGCTTCCAGTCTGCCACCGGGTAGTCCACCACCGGTACGGTCGGACCGGCGATGCCCGCGTTGTTGACCAGGATGTCGATGCGTCCGAAGTCCGCGAGCGCCTTGGCGGCAGCGCGTTCGATTGCCGTCTGGTGGGTGACGTCCACCGGGTCTGCTTTCGCGCCGACGTCCCAGATGCGCACCTTGGCGCCGGAAGCCTCCAGGCGCTTGACGATCGCCGCGCCGATGCCGATCAGGCCCCCGGTGACCACGGCGGTACGACCCTTCAGGTCCAGCTGATTCATTTGGCTATTCCTTGACTGCGCCGGTCATCGCCGACACGTAATGTTCCACGAAGAACGCGTACAGGACCACCAGCGGCAGCGAACCGACCAGCGCGCCCGCCATCAGGGAGCCCCAGCGATACTGGTCGCCGTCGGTGAAGGCGGTGACGATCGCCACCGGCACCGTCTTCTGGCTGGTGGTGTTGATGAAGGTGAGGGCGTAGATGAACTCGTTCCAGCACAGCGTCATGCAGAAGATGGCGGCGGAGATCAGCCCCGGCACCGCCAGCGGCAGGATGATGCGCGTGAGGATCTGCCAGCGGGTGGCGCCGTCGATCAGCGCGCACTCCTCGAGCTCGTAGGGGATGGTCTTGAAATAGCCCATCAGCAGCCAGGTGGAGAACGGGATCAGGATCGTCGGGTAGGTGAGGATCAGCGCGAACGGCGTGTCGAACAGGCCGTACTGGAACACCACCGTCGAGAGCGGGATGAACAGGATCGACGGCGGCACCAGGTAGGCGAGGAAGATCGAGCCGCCGACCCACTGCGCGCCGCGGTAGCGGATGCGCGTGATGGCGTAGGCGGCCAGCACGCTCGCCACGATCGACAGGATGGTGGCCGACACCGCAATGAACATGGTGTTCCACAGCCAGAGCGGGTAGTCGGTCTTGAACAGCAGCGCCTCGATGTGCTCGAGGGTCGGGCTCAGGGTCCAGAACGGATTGTGCGTGTCCAGGTCGAGCAGGTGCTCCTTCGGCTTCACCGCCGTCATGGTCATCCAGTAGAACGGGAACAGCAGCACCAGCATGATCAGCGACAGCGGCAGGTACAGCGTCACCAGGCGCTGCGGCAGCGTCGACAGGTAGCTCATGCCGACGCTTTCGTCGGCGCGCGGCTCAGTCATTGTCTTCGCCCTGCTGCCATTTGCGGCGCTGCAGCCCGAACCAGGACACCATGATCGCGGCGAGCAGAAACGGCACCATCGCCGTCGACACCGCGGCGCCTTCGCCGATGCGCGAACCGAGGATCGCCGTGTTGTAGGACATGGTGGCCATCAGCTCGGTGGATCCGGCCGGCCCGCCGTTGGTCAGCACCTTGATGAGCTGGAAGTCGGTGAAGGTGAACAGCACGGAGAAGGTCATCACCACCGCGATGATCGGCGTCAGCAGCGGATAGGTGACGTGGCGGAACAGCTGCCAGCGCGTCGCGCCGTCGAGCGTCGCGGCTTCGTAGAGCGACGGCGGCAGGGTCTGCAGCCCGGCGAGCAGCGAGATGGCGATGAACGGCACGCCGCGCCAGACGTTGGCGAAGATCACGCTCCAGCGCGCGTTCCAGGCATCGCCGAGGAAGTTGATGTTGCCCTCGATCCAGCCCAGCTGCCGCAGCGACCAGGAGACCACCGAGAACTGCGGGTCGAAGATCCACCAGAAGGCGATGGCCGACAGCACGGTCGGCACGATGAAGGGGATCAGGATCACCGCCCGGATCATGGCCTTGAACGGCATGTTCTGGTTCAGCAGCAGCGCCAGGTACAGGCCGATGGCGAACTTGAACACGCTCGCCACCAGCGTGTAGAGCAGGGTGAAAAACACCGCGGTCTGGAACTTGGCGTCGCCGATGATCCACTCGTAGTTCTCCAGGCCGACGAACTTGCCCGGCGTGCCGATGCGCGCGTCGGTGAACGACAGCCAGATGCCCAGGCCGAGCGGGTAGAGCAGGAACAGCAGCAGGAACGCCGCCGTGGGCAGCATGAACCAGAACCCGAGCCAGTCGCGGTCGGCGCGCAGCCGCTCCCAGGTCGTGGGCTGGTTCATGCTTTTCCCCTCGGCGAGCGGCTAGCGGTAGATGCGGCGCGCCTGCCGTTCGGCCACCGCGATCGCGTCCTTGATGCTCGCCCGGTCGGTGCACACCGAGGCGAACATGTCGAGGATCACGAAGTCGGCCAGCGCCGAAGCGGCTTTCTCGCCGACCGAACCCAGCCCGCCCGCGGTGAGCGTGCGCTTGGCGCAGTCCCGCGCCACCGACAGTTTCGGGTCGGAGGTCCACACCGGGTTGGCGTCGTAGGCGTTCAGCGGATGCGTGAGGTAGGCCACCGCCGCCTGCAGCCAGGGGTTGTAGTTCTCCGCTTCCAGCGTGAAGGCGAGGAACGCCTTGGCGGCCTGCGGGAACTTGGTGTAGCGCATGCCGAGCATCGGGTAGGCGACGTGGAATTCGGTCGGCTTGCCCGCCGGCCCCACCGGCCACAGCGAGTGGTTCATGTCGTCCATCACTTCCTTCGCCTTGGGATCCTTGCCGGCATTCGCCTTGGCGGCGGCGTAGATCGACACGCCGTTGTTGGTGACGGAGACCTGGCTCTCGAGGAAGGCCTTGTTGTTGAAGGAGTCGTTCCAGGCCGCGCAGCCGGGCACGAAGTGCGTCGACAGCTCCTTGGCGTACTCCAGCGCCTTGACGGTCTCGGGCGAACTGAGGATCACCTTGTCCTTGGCGTCGACCAGGTTGGCGCCGTGCGCCCACAGGCACCAGTGCACCCAGGCGTTGCCGTCGCCCGAGGCGCGGCCGAGCGCGAATCCGCCCGCCACGCTCTTCGCCTTGAGCGCCTTCATCAGCTCCATGAAGCCGGCGGTGTCCTGCGGGATCGCCTTGAAGCCCGCCTTCTCGATCATGCTCTGGCGGTAGTTGATGAGGTTGCCGTTGTAGCCCACCGGGATCGCGATCCAGCCCTTGCCCGATTTGCCGTAGGTGACAGCGCTCGGCACCCAGCCGCCGTATTTCTTGCCGAGGTAGTCGGCGACGTCGGTGACGTCCAGGCACTTGGACGGGAACAGGTGCGGCAGGGAATACAGGCCCCAGAACAGGTCCGGACCCTGGCCGGTGTTCGCCGCCACCGAGGCCTTGGGCTGCACGTCGTCCAGCGATTCGTTGAGCACAGTCACCGGCACCCCGGTGGCCTTGGTGAAGGCGGCGACCAGCGCCATGAAGCCGTCTTCCTCGGACTGCACGAAGCGCTTCCAGCGCAGCAATTGCAGCTTCGCGCCTTTTTCCGGCTTCCAGCGCGAGGCCTGGGCCCAGGCCTGGGCGAAGGCGGCGAGGTTGGCGGCCTCGAGCGCGCCCGCGCCCGCGATCGCGGCGCCGGCCTTGAGTGCGTCCCGGCGGGTGAATCTGCGTTCGTCGATCATGTGGTCATGTCTCCTAGTGTTGGATCCTGCAAGGTAGCGCCGGGGGCCTCAGATCCTTTGGCCGCTCGACGAATCGAAAAGGTGCAGGCAGTCGGCCCGCGGTCGCAGCCGGATGCGCTGGCCGGGGACGAATTCATGCCGCTCCCTGAACACTGCCGCGATCTCCTGCCCGCCGAGGCGGGCGAAGACCTGCGTTTCCGAGCCGGTGGGCTCGACCACCACCACCTCGGCCTCGAAGCCGTCGGCGGCGATCTCGAGGTGCTCCGGGCGGATGCCGAGGATCACCTCGCGGTTCTCCTGCAGCCGGGCGCCGGTGGCGAGCGTGTGGCTCGCGCCGGCGATGGCGATGCCGCCGCCGGCGGCGCGACCGGGCAGGAAGTTCATCGCCGGCGAGCCGATGAAGCCGGCGACGAAGCGGTTCGCCGGCCGGTCGTAGAGCTCGAGCGGCGCGCCGACCTGCTCCACCAGGCCGTCGTGCATCACCACGATCTTGTCGGCCATGGTCATGGCCTCGATCTGGTCGTGCGTGACATAGACGGTGGTGGTCTTGAGGCGCTGGTGCAGCTCCTTGATCTCGGTGCGCATCGCCACGCGCAGCTTGGCGTCCAGGTTGGACAGCGGCTCGTCGAACAGGAACACCTGCGGGTCGCGCACGATCGCGCGGCCCATCGCCACGCGCTGGCGCTGGCCGCCGGAGAGCTGGCGCGGGTAGCGCTCCAGGTACGGCGTGAGGCCGAGTATGCCGGCGGCCTTGCGCACGCGCTCGTCGATCACCGCCTGCGCCTCGCCGCGCAGTTCGAGCGAAAAGCCCATGTTCGCCGCCACCGTCATGTGCGGGTAGAGCGCGTAGTTCTGGAACACCATCGCGATGTCGCGCTCCTTCGGGTGCACATGGTTCACCACGCGGCCACCGATGCGGATCTCGCCGGCGCTGATGTTCTCCAGCCCCGCGATCATGCGCAGCAGCGTCGACTTGCCGCAGCCCGAAGGCCCGACCAGCACGCAGAATTCGCCGTCCGCGATGTCGATATCGACGCCGTGCACCACGGCGGTGGCGCCAAACGACTTGCGCACTCCCTTCAGCGAGACCGCGGCCACGCTATTTGCCCGCTTTTCTCGCGGGTTCGGCCTGCTCTTCTTCTTCCTCCTCCTCTTCCTCCGCTTCCTTCTCCCGCTCCGCCGCCCGCTCCGCATCGCGCTTCGCCTCGGCTTCGAGGGCGCGCTTCTCGTCCTCGGCCGCGTCGCGCATGCGTTCCGCCTTGACGCGCTCCTGCAGCCAGTTCGGGAACCACATGGCGATCTGCGGGAACGCCAGCACCAGCGCCACGCAGATCACCTGGATCACCATGAAGTCGGCCATGCCGCGGTAGATCAGGGACAGGTTCCACTCCTTCACCACCTGTTTCAGGTAATACGCCGACATCGCCACCGGCGGCGAGAGGAACGCGGTCTGCAGCACCACCGCCACGATGCAGCCGAACCACACCATGTCGTAGCCCAGCCCCTTGGCCACCGGGGCGAGCAGCGGCAGGAAGATCAGCACGATCGCCGGCCATTCGAACGGCCAGCCGAGCAGGAAGATCAGCCCGAGCAGCAGCGTCATGGTGCCCCAGCCGGGCAGCGGCGAGGCAATCAGCATGTTGGTGATCCAGTTCGCCGTGCCGAGCCACGAGAACACCGAACCGAACACGTTCGAGCCGACCGCGAGAAACAGCACCATGGCGGTGGTCGCCATGGTGCTGTTGCAGGCGTCGAAAAACCCTTTGAAGGTGAACTTGCCGTAGATGATGGCGAGCACCATGGCGCCCAGCGCTCCGAGCGCGGCCGCCTCGGCCGCCGTGGTGAGTCCGGCCAGGATCGCTCCCAGCGTGAGGATCGTCAGGACCGTCACCGGCACCAGGCCGACCAGGCATTCCCACAGGACGACTTTCACCGAAGTCGGGCGGTCCTCCATCGGCACCGGCGGCCCCAGCTTCGGATTCAGGAAGCTGCGGCCCAGGGTGTAGACGATGTACATGCCCGACAGCAGGAAGCCCGGACCGAATGCCGCGGCATACAGGTCGATGATCGAGATGTCGAGCACCGGCGCCATCACCACCAGCATCACCGAGGGCGGGATCAGGATGCCGAGCGTGCCGCCGGCCGCGATCGCGCCGGCGGACATGCGCTGGTCGTAGCCGGCCTTGATCATCATCGGCCCGGCCATGATGCCGAGCAGCGCCACCGTCGCGCCGACGGTGCCCGCGGCGATGCCGAACAGCGTCGCGGTCAGGATCACCACCACGTACAGCGCGCCGCGCACCGGCGCGAACAGGTCGCGGAAGGCCTTGAACAGGCGTTCCATCATGCCCGCCTGGTCGCAGATATAGCCCATCAGGATGAACAGCGGCACCGCGACGAACTCGTCCTGCTTCATCAGCCCGAAGGTCTGCAGGTAGGCGAGGTTGAACACCTTCGCCCCGAGCCCCATGTAGCCGAAGATCAGGCCGAGGAACAGCAGCGTGAAGCTGATCGGCAAGCCGATGAAAATGGCGGCCAGCATCACCACCAGCATCACCATGCCGAGAAACTCCAGTCCGGTCATCGCGCGCCCTTCATACCTCGAGTTTTTCGCGGTGCTGGAATTCGCGACCGTAGCGGATCTGGTAGCAGCACTTGAGCGACTCCGAGACGCCCTGCACCATGAACAGCAGCGCCGCCAGCGGGATGGCGCTGCGGAACGGCCACATGATGGCGCGCCAGATGCTCTCCTGGGAGCGCTCGCCGGTGATGTAGGAGTGCCAGGCGCCGTCGATGCCGACCACCATCATGAAGAGCATCGTCGGGAAGAACAGCACCAGGTAGGCGACCAGGTCGATGACGCCTTTCCTGCGCTCCGAATACTTTTCCCAGAAGATGTCGGTGCGCACATGCGCGCCCTTGGACAGGGCGTAGCCGCAGGCGAGCATGAAGCTGGCGCCGTTCGCCATGGCGCTCGACTCGAACACCCAGACGGTCGGCGCATTGAAGAAATACCGCACCACCACCTCGTAGGTGATGGTCGCCACGAGAAACACCTGGACCAGCGAAAACAGCCTGCCCGTCAGGTCCGAAAACCGGTCGATGTGCCGAATCGCCGCGTAGAACAGCGACGGGAAATCGCCGCTGGGGCCATGGGCGCCCGGCGTCTCGGTGCTGACCGACATGGATTCCTCCCTGGGCGCCGATTCTAGCGGAGGCGCAGGCTGTTAACCAGCGGGTTACTTGACAGGCCCGGGGCGCGAAGCCTACTGTGCTAAACGCCCGCAGACCGGGCTACAACCTCTGGGAGGAGGACCCGATGTACAGGTTTTCTGCAGCAGTCATCGCATTGATCGCGGGTCTCGCGATCGTCGTTCCGGGACCGGTGCTCGCGCAGGCGACGTTTACCCTGAAGGGACAGTCCACGCACCCGGCATCGGCCAATCTGCACGAGATTTTCAAGCTGTGGGCGGAAACGGTGGACAAGATGTCCAACGGGCGGCTGAAGGTTTCCACGGCGCCCGGCGGCGCGATCGTGCCGCCGTTCGAGGTGTTCGATGCCGCGTCGAAGGGCGTGCTCGACGTGGGCATGACCCCGTTCGGCTACATCGCGGGCAGGCACCCGGCGACGATCCCGATGTCGCACGGCCCGCTGTTCGGCATGGACGGCATGGACTACTACGCCTGGTACT
>Ga0209382_10006357_pt1 | contig 15231 bp, 12 predicted proteins | sample SoiMetdeltSBSDD5_FD_187599 | JGI IMG/M metagenome (GOLD analysis project Ga0209382, IMG submission 187599) | Bulk soil microbial communities from a Populus tree surrounding site in Tennessee, USA - Soil MetaG P. deltoides SBSDD5 (SPAdes) (version 2) | ecosystem: Environmental > Terrestrial >... | reverse complement strand
GTCCTGGCCAGCTCGATCATCAATGCACGCAGACCGGCGTGGGAGGGTGGCGCCAGAAACCAGAGCCCCTACCATCAGGCCGCCCCCACCCGGGGGACGGAGCGGTTCACGCCGCCGGACTGGTCCATCGACGAGCCGATCTACGAAGCCGACGTCCGCCATTACACAGCCAGCGGCACACTCAGGGAGTTCAGCGACCATCTTCCCCAACTGCGGTCGCTCGGCGTCGGCATCATCTGGCTGATGCCGATCTTCCCGCTCGGAGAGGAACGCGCGGAGGGCAGCCCGTACGCCGTGCGGCACCACCTCGCCGTGGATCCCGCACTAGGGTCGGAACAGGACTTCTATGACATGGTCGACAAGGCCCATCATCTCGGCATGCATGTCATCTTGGACTTCGTGGTCAATCACACCTCCTGGGACCATCCCTGGATCAAGGCTCATCCCGATTGGTATCAGCGGAATGCGGCCGGCGAGATCCGGTCCCCCACCGCCGACTGGACCGACGTCGCCCAACTTGACTACACCAACAGGGCGATGCGGTCCGAGATGATCAGGGGGCTGCGGTGGTGGGTGGAGCAGGAGAACGTTGACGGCTTCCGCTTCGACGCCGCATGGAACGTCCCCCCTGACTTCTTCGCCCAGGCACGAATGGAGCTGGAGAGGACAAAGCCCGTCTTCTTCCTGGGCGAAGCCGACGACCCGGCCTACCACCCCATGAACGACATGACCTACGCCTGGGACCTGCCGGACCTGTACAGCGACATCGCCGCGGGCAGAAAGCCAGCCAGCGACATCGACACCTACCTGGCGTGGGAGCGGAGAACCTTCCCCCAGCAGGCGATCCGCATGCGCTACACGACCAACCACGACATCAGCCACGAGGAATCAATGCAGGCGAGATACCGGGGTGGCGTGGACGCGTTCGCGGTGGTCAGCAACAACCTTCCTGGCAAGCCGCTCATCTACAACGGACAAGAGACCAGCCTGGACCGTCGCCTCGACGAGCACACCCAGATCACCACCCAGCCCGACTTCGCCAGCAACGCGCACCGCCGGTTCTACGCCACGTTGCTGCACCTGTACCGGGATAGCCAAGCGCTGTCCCGCGGCCACTACACGAAGCTGCGTACGAGTAATACGGCCGCGGTCTTCGCCTTCGCCCGTCGCCACGGGAGGGCCACGGTACTCACAATCGTCAACCTCTCTGCGACTCCCCAGACCGTCTCGCTCGACCTCGACCGGTTTGAGGGCGGCTATACCGACGTGTTCACCGGCGCACGGATCAGGATCAAGTCCACGCTGAAGCGACACCTCCGGCCGTGGGGCTACCAGGTCCTCCAAGAGAACCGCTGAAGAGGCTCTTCGCCATGAAGCGTGGTGAGTGGCCTTGCAGTCTTGCGGTTCGGATGAGTCTGCCATGCGCTGAAACAGCGCAATCGCCGGTAGCCGCTTGATCGCTGTGTCCGCGGGTGGTGGGCCAGGAGCCCTCACCATCCCACAGCCTGGTCGTCGAGCATGCCGAGCAGCTGTCTGGCCGTAGCAGTCCAGAGATGGGCGGGGATGCCTCCACGAAAGGGGAACGCGGCCGCGAGCGGCGGCCGCGTTCCCCTTCGCTGCTTGCTTGTCTTGGGTTTAGGTCAGCGCCGGGACCAGTACATGGCAGAACAGCTCAAAGCCGCTCTCCAGGTCCGGGTGTGGGCCGTGCTCGCCGGAGAAGGTCTGGGAGACGAACTCGAACTCGTCGTCACCGAGTGGGCGAAGGGTGGTGGTGACGGTGACCACGCCCGCGTCCCGCGACAGGGTCGGGCCTGTCGGTGCCAGTTATTCCGGTCACGTCATGCGACCTGCGAATACTCATGGATCAACCCGCCGAGTCGACCCCGTCGCACGACTCGCCCAGCCGGCACGAAGACAGCGGGTTCGTCGGGTCCCAGCGGCGGCGCCTGCCCCAAGGCGCGGTGCGGGCGGTGGACGTTGTAGTGATCGGTGTACTCGGCCAGCACGGACCGCAGATGTCGGCGTCCCAAGATCAGTATCCGGTCGAGCAGCTCACGCCGAACGGTGCCCACCCACCGCTCGGCGTAGGCATTGGCCCGCGGCGCCCGCACCGGCGTGGTGAGCACCTTGATGCCCTCGGCGGCAAAGACCGCGTCGAACACGGCGGTGAACTTCGTATCCCGATCGCGGATCAGGAACTGGCAGCGGGTGACGCGCTCGCCGAGGTCCACGAGCAGGTTCCGGGCCTGCTGGGCGACCCACTCCCCGACCGGACGCGGGGTCACACCCAGGACGTGCACACGGCGGGTGGCCACCTCGATCACAAACAGCACATACAGCCGTTTCAGCAACACCGTGTCCACGGTGAAGAAATCCACGGCCAGCACACCGTTGGCCTGAGCACGAAGGAACTGCCGCCATGAAAGGGCCGACCGTGTTGGTGCCGGAGCAACGCCGGCACGTTGCAGGATGGTCCACACGGTGCTGGCGCCAAGCTTGTACCCGAGCCGGCACAACTCTCCCTGGATGCGGCGATAGCCCCACGTGGGGTTCTCCCTGGCCAGCCGCAGCACCAGGTCGCGGAGTTCGGCCGGCATGCCTGGACGGCCTCGCCGGCTTGGGTAGGTCCACCGGCGCCGGACCAGGTCCCGATGCCAGTGCAGCAGCGTCGCCGGTTGCACGAACAGCCCACGCCAGAGCGGCCGGGGGAGCAGCCGAGCGAGCCCAGCCAGCACCGCCCGGTCTGCCCAGGTGACCGGCGGCCGGGCCACCCGCCGGCGCAGCACCGCGACCTCGTGGCGCAACATCAGCAGCTCAGCGTCCTTGGCTGCCGAGCTTCGGGCCAGCAGCGCAAGCCACCCCAGCACCTGGCAGAACAACAGATAGATCAATCGCAGAGCCATGCGCCGATCATCGCGGCCGAATGACTCCTTCGGCGAACTCGCAGCTCAAGAGCCTACGACCGACTTTCTGGCACCCACACGGGACCACGGCCGCCAAGCGGTCCGCGAGCGAGCGCAAGCCTAAGAGCAGCTGACGGGGCGTCCGCCCTATCCCGGAGCCGGCCCTCGCGCCGGCTCCGGGCGCGAACGGCCTACCGAGCCTCGTGCCGTTCGCGGTCGTAGACGCGCTCCCGCTGCAGGACGCGCTCGTAGACACGCTCGTAGCCGGCGATCATGGCCTCGTCCGAGAACCGCTCCATGACCCAGGCCCGCATCACCTGCGGGTCGAGGTCCCCGACCCGGTCGAAGGCGGCGGCCATCTCCTCGACCGAGGAGACGATGAACCCGGTCTCGCCGTCGGCCACCACCTCGGGCACCGACCCGTTGCGCCAGGCCACCACCGGGGTCCCGCAGGCCATGGCCTCCGTCATCACCAGGCCGAAGGGCTCGGGCCACTGGATCGGGAAGGCCAGGGCGGCCGCCCGGCTGAGCAGGTCGGCCTTCTGCTCGTAGGGGCACTCGCCGTGGACCTCGACGTCGTCGCCCAGGATCGGCTCGACCTTCTCGGCCCAGTACTGGCGCTCGCGCTCGTTCTTGGTGGTGGCGCACATCACCAGCCGCCGCCCGGCCCGCCGGGCCGCCTCGATGGCCAGGTGCGGCGCCTTCTCCTCGTCGGCCCGCCCGAGGAAGAACACGTAGTCGTCCTTGTCCTCGCGGAAGGGATAGCGGCTCATGGGGATGCCGTTGTAGACCACCCCGCCCCAGCGCAGGTTCTCGGGGGCCATGGACCGCTGGCTCTCCGAGATGGCCACGAACCAGTGGTCGCGGGCGACCCGGCTGTAGAGCATGTGCGCCTGCTGGGTGAACGGCCCGTGGAGGGTGTGGATGGTCGGGCAGTCGCTGAGCGCACCCACGCTGACCCCGACCGGACCGGTGTGGTCGTGCAGGACGTCGAACTCCTCGCAGTGCTCGTACACCGAGACGACGTGGCTGGCCTCGTACCAGGGGTCGCCGATGGCCTCGGGCGGCGGCGCCTCGGCAAGGGGTGAGACCAGCCGGGCCTTGGTGTCGGACCCGGGCGCGGCGAACAGGGTGACCTCGTGGCCGCGGTCGCTCAGCCCGTCGGCGAGCAGGGCGACCACCCACTCGATGCCTCCGTAGCCGCTGGGGGGGATGGTGTACCAGGGAGGGGCGATGAGGGCGATGCGCACGGCGCCTCCTCGTTCCGCGGCTGTGACGATGCCCACGGCACCCGACCAGGGTACTTCCCCGACAGTTCGGGCAGCAAACGAAGGCGTGCAGCCTCGACGCCCGCCGGCGCGGGCGGGCCCAGCGGCGGGCCGCTAGGCCGAGCGGGTGCCGGGGCTCTGGCCCGCTTCGCCCGCCGGCCGCTCGGAGGACCGCCAAGTCGACGCCGAGCAGTTCCGTGCACCGCTCGGAGGATGGGGGTCAGTTCGTTACCTGGCCGAAGCTGCCCGTGCAGCCCGCAACCTCGCCCACCCGGCCCGATATTGTGAGCGGCCACACCCTGATGGCGGGCACCGAAAGTAGGCGGCCGATGGGGCCAAGGCAGGGGCCGGGCCCGTGGGCGGGGGTGCTGTTGTCGGATGAGGAAGCCATGCAGATCATCGCGGTACTGGCCGACGTGCTGGATGGCCACGACGTGGGTGATGCGGTCAGTGCCGCCTGGTCGCTGCTCGGCAACCGCCTGGGCGCTCAGGCGGGCATTGCCGACCCAGCCCTGAGTACCTGGCCAGCCTCCACCGGCGGCTGGCCGATCGGCCCCGCCCGTGGGACCAACGCCGACGGCTGCCCAAGCTGCCACCTACCACTTGACCAACGGGGCCATGGTCAGCCTATGGGCAGGAATTCAGGCCGGGAACCTGCGAGCAGTTCGCTGGCGTGCAGGTCCCCGGCGGCCTTGGGGTAGGCTGGGGCTGCCTCGGCCGGTTCGAGGCTCAGCGGGAGCCTGTAGGCGTCCCGGGGCGGCGGCCGGGCCGGCCGAGCGCCCCATCCCCAGCCCCCAGTCCTGACCGGCCTGCGGCGCCGGCCAGCGTGGTACCGGTTCCGCCGGCGGCGCCATGAGCGAATCTCGCTCCGCGCCGCCGGCGGGAGGATTCGGGTGGTTACGCGGCCGCTAAGGGTGTGGCGGGGTATGCCAACCGCGCGTATCTCACCGCGTCGACCCGGTTGTTGACGTGGAGTTTGCAGTCGATGTTGCTCATGTGGGCGCTGACCGTGCGACGGGAGATCCGGCGCGCGGCGGCGATCTGAGCCACGGTCATGCCGTCCATCACGTCCACCAGAATGGTCAGCTCACGGGGGGTGAGCAGGTCGTATTCCGCGGGCCCGGACCTGGTGTTTGTGTCCCAGCGGACGAACTGGTCTAGCAGCTTGAATGCCTGCACCGCGTGTGCCAGGTCGAAGACCGCACCGCCGTCGGCGACGATCTTGATTGCGGAGTGGATCTCTTCGAGCGTGGCAGATTTCGGCAGGTAGCCCATCGCGCCGGCCTTGATCGCCTCGAAGATAGTCTCGGCGTCTTCGTGGTCGGTCAGGATGATGACTTCGACGGTTGGGTGGTCCCGGTGGATCCGCTTAACCAAGCGGCAGCGGTCGCCCAGGGCGGTCCTCACTCTCCGGTCGAGTTGGGAGCCGTTGCCGTCAGGTGGAGTAGTATCGTCCTACTTGCCGGCCGTGCCTTGTGTGCTACTAATAGTCGCCTGGCCCCGACGAAGCTCCGTTGCAGGTACGAGATCGCGTCGCTCGGCCGTAGACATCTGACGCCCCAGGCAGCGACTGATTTGGTTCGGACTACGAAAGTCCCGGTAACGATGATCGCGGGTATGAGCAAAAGACCTGCGAATTCGAATGCCCACATCGTGGTTCGTGCGTCCCTTAGAGTAACCGCCCGGAGCTCCGGAGACCATCCACGTATTCGTCTCACCACATCTAGTGGTGTCGAGAGCTGATCATCCAGAAGGGTTTGCTTTGCCGTCTCTACGCTAAACTGTTCCTTATTATTCAGCCACTCAATCGCCCCAGCCCATTGAGCAATGAAGCCTCCATATGCGCTCGTGGTACGTGGAGGAGCAACTTCTGCCGACACCCAACTTGAGTCATTGAGGCGAAGCATCTGCTGGACGTTGATAAGCGTGAAGTAGGCATCAATGAACCGATGATAGAAGACCTTTACTGTCGAGTAACCGACTTCTGCCAACCACAGCACGAGCGCAGGCGCAATCAGTAGGCAGAACACTCGGGGATCGCCCGAGTCAGCCTGAAGCAGTCCGGCTAGCGTTGCCGCCAAGATGGCGGATAGCAGACCCACATAGAAGGCGAGATTCCGATGAGCAAAGTCCAGAGACGTTCGCATCTCGCCGACAAAGCTATCATGAAGCACGAGAAGTGCTGCCCGGTCTAACTTTCCGTCCTTCCCTTCCTTCTCCTCGCCCATCTCAGTTCCCTTCTTGTGGCCCCGATTTCGTCAAGCTCATCGCGGAGGAAGAACCAGGTCAAGAAGGCTCGGGGGCGCCGACGCTGGCGACCCGCAAGCAGCGAACAGGCACCGTCGGAACCGGGCCCCTTCGGTCCGCCTTGGGTCCGTACCGCACGGTCGAGCATGGGCGTCGGCGGCCACCAGGCGGTCACCGACGGTACAGAGGAACCACAGGTGGTCGACTCTCCCGGTCCTGCAGCTGGGTTGATGCGAGCGAGCGATTCGGATTGTGGTTCGAGGGTCAGGGTTGCGGCGTCGGGCAGCAGACGGGCAACAATCGACCGCCGTAGGGATCAACACGACCCTTGGAGAACCGTGGTGGATCGTCGGCTAGCTCGGGCAATGACAGCTTCGTTCACCTGCGGCTTTCTGATGATCCTTCCCGGTCCTTAACCGTCCGACGTACAGGCTGGCAAAGCCGCGTTGGATCTGACACGGAAGGGGCCGGAGGTTCAAACCCTGTCGCGCCCACCATACCCCATCTTGACCAGCGCTTATGCCAGGCAGGCACGAGACCTCCCGATGACCGCATGGGGTGAGAGCCCACTGATCATCACGGCTCGTGCCTGCCTTGTTCCACGACGCCTATCCGCGCAGGCCTTACTTGACGCTACTTACACTGTCGAGGATGCGAAATTGTTGTCCCTTCGCCTCTCCTTGCTGTTTCTCCTCTTCGAACCTGCCGTGGACTCCGCTGGGGGAGATCCACTCCCCGCCCTTGGCCTCATGGATCGGCGCGTTGCCCGTGGGCTTGCGGATGGTGTGCCACAACTTCTTGTTGTTGGTGGCGGCCAGGACGTGTAGATCCGTGCGCATGGTGTAGGCGGCGACCGCACTGAACTTTCCGTCTTCGCCGGCCACTGCCGCTCCCACGTCGCTGAACGCCGTTCCACCGGTGGGGACCGGCGTCCACTGTCCATTCTCGGCGCGGACGGTGTGCCATAGTTTGCTGTCGGCGACGACAAGCACATGGAGGTTTCCCTGGTCGTCTGCGGCGCAGGCCGCATCCACGACCGTTTCCCTCCAGGGGACGCCACCCGTCGCGTCCTTGTCCATGTCCGAGTAGTCCTGCAAGTGGACGATGGTGTGGTCCTGCGCTGCGACGACGGTGTGCCACAGCCCTCCGTCGGCTGTAACTCCGAAAACATGGGCCTTCATGATTACCTTCCTAATGGTTCCGTCAAGGCAAGTGCGACAGCATTGCCGTCGGCTATCTCTCGATCAAACCCTTGAGGTTGCTGTCTGATCCGGCTCGGCGCCACGAGGGCGCCAGTTCACCCCAGAGCTGGGATTGAGGACACTCTCGGCACCTTCGGTCGCTTGTCAAGCCGCATAGTCAGCAGATCGATCAAATCGACCTCGAGGGTGGTGCCCGGGCCTGGAGCAGTCGCCGCTGCGCTAACTCGGGGCGCCTCATCACCGGCGCCGCCTGGCGGTGGCCTGGCGGAGGCGGAGCCAGGCGGCCAGCGCGATCAGCAGCAGGCCGGCCGGCAGCAGCAGCCAGACCAAGCCGCCGCTGGTGCGGGCGGCGGTGCCGTCCAACCCAACGTCGCTGCTTGGGCCTTGGACGGTGGAGTTGTTGGTCCCGGCAGCCGGGTTGTCGCCAGAACCGGAGTCGTTCACCGGGATCGACCGCGGCAAGGGATTCGGGATCGTGCTCGACCTCGTCGTGGCGGTGGGGCCGGTCCTGGTCGTCGTGGCGGTGGGGCCGGTCCTGGTCATCGTGGTCGGCCCGGATTGGCTGTTGGTCGTCGCGGTGGCCTGGTCGGCCCAAGCGGCGGTCGTCAGCGTCATGGTCGCCAGCGTCAGCACCAGGACCGCTGCTCGGATAGCAACACGAAGTGAGTTACGGCGACGCTCGTCTCGGTTCGTCGCCAAAGCGACGCCTGTTGCCTCGGACATAGCCCGATCACCTCCGCACTACTAACGCAGTCGCGCCCTTCGGCCCCCGACAGCCTCGCCGGAGGCTGTCGCGCCGGACGTCATCGGCTTGTGCATGGCGCCTCCCCGGGCTTAGTACTGGTTGTCGCCCGAGGCTAGGCGGCAGGAGGGCCCGCCGGAACCTGGCCAGCCCTGATCTCGACCGAGGGTTGCCCCTGATCTTCGGGAAGGGTGGTCAGGGTGCGCCCTGTGCGCCACCGATGTGCGGTCGCCGCTCCTACGAGGGTTAGCCCCGATGCGGCGGGCGTGGGGGCCGTGCGACGATGGGCGCGTGGAGCGGACAGTCCTGATCGTGGATGATCATCCGGGGTTCCGGTCGGCCGCCCGTGCCCTGCTGGAGGCCGACGGGTTCGACGTGGTCGGGGAGGCGGCTGACGGCGAGTCCGGGCTGGCCGCGGCGGTGCGGCTGCGGCCTGGGCTGGTGCTGCTTGATATCCAGCTTCCGGATCTGGACGGGTTCGCGGTCGCCGAGCGCCTCGCGAACTCGCAGCCAGCCCCGGCGGTCGTGCTGGTCTCCAGCCGTACCGCGAGCTCCTATCGGCGGCGCCTGGCTGACAGCCCAGCGCTCGGGTTTGTCGCCAAGAGCGACCTGTCGGGCGCCGCGTTGTCGGCGCTGCTGGCAAGCGGCTGAGGACACCCATGGGGCGGCTTCGCCTGGCGTTGTGGCCGGCCGGCCTGCTGCTCGGGATCGCTGGCGAGTGGGGCGCGTGGACCGACGACCCGGGTGGGGCGGCGCCGGATCTCGCGGTTGGCTTGTTGCTGATCGCTCTCGGGCTGGTCGCCTGGCAGCGGCGGGGATCGAGCACGGTGGGGCCGCTCATGGCGGCCAGCGGGTTCGCCTGGTTCCTCGGCAACCTCGCCACCTGGGCGCTGTACCTGCACCGGGGGCCGCTGGTTCACCTGGTCGTCTCCTACCCCAGCGGGCGGCCTCGCTCGCGGCTGCAGTGGGTGGTCGTGGCGGCCGGCTATGTGTGTGCGGTTGTCTCCCCACTAGCCCGCAACGACCAGGTGACGATTCTGCTGGCGGTGGCCGTCTGTACCACGGCGCTGGGCCGCTTCCTGGTGGCCAGCGGGCCCGAGCGCCGGGCGCGGGCGTCGGCGCTGGGCGCCGCGGCGATGGTTGCGGTTGCGCTCACCCTGGGTGCGGCCGCCCGCCTGGCAGGGGTGGACGCCGACCACCAGGTGCTATGGGCCTACGAGGTCGTCATCGGGCTGGCCGCGGTCTGGCTGTTCGCTGACCTGCTGTGGGGCCGATGGACCCAGGCCACGATCACCGGCCTGGTGGTGGACCTGGGCGAGCTCGGCGACGCCGGTCCCTTGCGCGACCGGCTCGCCCGCGCCCTTGGTGATCCCACGCTCGTCGTCGGCTACTGGCTCCCCGCCGACGGCCGCTACGTGGATGAGGCCGGCCGGCCGGTGGAGCTCCCGATCGCCGGTGCCGGGCGTGCCGTGACGCCGATCGAGCAGGACGGGGAGCCGGTGGCCGCGCTGGTGCACGACGCTTCGGTCCTCGGCGATCCCCGCCTGGTCCCCGACGTCGCCGCGGCGGCGCGGCTGGCGGTGGCCAATGTCCGCCTGCAGGCCCAGGTGCGGTCACGGGTCGCCGAGGTGGCGGCCTCCCGACGCCGGATCGTCCAGGCCGCCGACACCCAGCGGCGCGGGCTGGAGCGACGGCTTCGCCGGGGCGCCGAGCAGCGCCTTGGGCGGGTGGCCGAGCTGATCGCCGGCTCGGGCCCGCCGCTGGCGGAGGTCGCGGTTGGGCTTGAGGCCGCCCGCGCCGAGCTGCGCGAGTTCGCCCGCGGGGTCCATCCGGCGGCGCTGGTCGAGGGCGGGCTGGCCGCGGCCGTGGCCGAGCTCGCCAAGCGCTCCCCCGTCCCAGTAGTGGAGGTCAGGGCACCATCCGAGCGGCTACCCGCGGCGGTGGAGGCGGCCGCCTACTTCGTCTGCTCGGAGGCGCTCACTAACATCGCCAAGTACGCCCAGGCCTCCCGCGCGTCGGTCCGGCTGGAGATCCGCGATGGGGTCCTGGTGGTCGAGGTCGCCGACGACGGCGTCGGCGGGGCCGACCCGGCGGGCGGCTCGGGGCTGCACGGCCTCGCCGACCGGGTGGAGGCGCTCGGTGGCCGGCTCGGGATCGACAGCCCACCGGGCCACGGGACCCGCATTACCGCCCAGTTGCCGCTTGCCGAGGCGACCGGGACCGGCCCGCTGACCACCGAGGCGCCATGAACCGCGTCCGGAGACCGCAACAGGGCCGCTTGGTCTGGGCCTCAGCGCGGCAGGGCGCTGGCTGGTGGCGGGCAGCGCTTACTGAAGGAGCGTGTCGACGGCGTGGTACTGATCCGCTGCCAGGGCTTGGCGCGGAAATTCTCGGGCGAAATCGCGCCCTGCACCGCCGTCAGGGTGAGTGTCTCCCGGTACAGGCTCCAGCCGAACACGAAGAACTCGCCCGGCTTGTTAAACGCGTTGTTTGGGCCGGCGCCACCACCGTCGGTGAACCTCCACTCGACCTGGTTCCCCTTGACAGCGAAATTTCCGTAGCCCCACGTGCAAGCGTCCCTGTTCTCCTGGGTGAACGCGAAGCGGCCGCGATGGAACACGAATATCCACTTACCCCAGTTCTCTGCGAGGAAGTCCGGAGCGGCCGCGCTCCTGCTCGTCGTCATCTCGTAGAGGCCATCCAGCTGGCTGGAGCCCCCGGCCGCCTGCCCGACCATCTGTCCGGTCGGGCGGCAGTGCGGCGCTGACTCTGCTGGGACGCCCTTGCCGATGGCGGCGATCGCGGCCAGGAATTTCCTGGTCTGCGGGTCACGGGCAAGCATGTCGTAGACGGGTTGGACCGCCGTTCGCAGCGCCACCACGTCGCGCGGGCTGGCCGTCTCGAACTCCAGCCTTCTGCTGCGGCACAGGTTCCCGGCCGCCTCCTGCTCGGAGCCGCGGAGCGCTACGGTCTGGGCCGGAATGTTGTTGGCGGCCGCCTGTCGGAGGGCGTTGCGCTGCTCCGGGTTGAGCGTGTCGAACACCTTTCTGCCGGCGAAGATCACCGCTGGCCTGGGCCAGAGGTCGACGTTGGCAGTGAAGTGCTTCCCGACGGTGTCGTAGCGGTTGCCCTCGATAGCGATGGTGTGCTGCTCGATCCCGTCGAACCCGTCAATCTTGCCCATCCCTGGGAACCATACGGGCCGTGCGCCCAGCACCCGCATCGTCTCGTCCGCCACCAGCGACTGCTGCACACCGATCGTCAGGCCGGCGTAGTCGGCAGAGGTAATCAGCGGCTTGGAGATGCCCAGCGGCTTTCGCATCGGGCCGGGCAGCACCCCCAGCCCGACCAGCCCGATCGGCTCCAGCCCAGCCAGCATCTCCCCGACCAGCGGGCTCTGGAGGACGCGCTCCTGGAAGGCGTAGCTGTCGATCAGCAGCGGCGCGTGCAGCGCACGCAGGCTCAGGACGCCGACCGAGTCCCAGGCGCGGCTACCGGCCCAGCCGAGATCGGCCTTGCCGGCCCGAACGTCATTGATCAGCCCTGTCTCGTACCTCGTTTGGCCCACGCGCCAGCTGTTCCGCACCTGGATGCGGATCGTCCCGCCCGACAGGCGCGCGACCTCGTTGACGAACCCGTCGAGCTCGCCCGACCCGCCGGCAGGGTTGGCTATCGTGAGGATGCGCGGCTGCTGCGCGCTCGCTCCGCCGGCCTTGTCGGCCGTGGAGCCACCACAGCCGGCAAGCACGACGAGAACCAGAGTCAGGCCGACAAATCGAGTGTGTCCGCGGGGCGTCGCCATGTCGTCGCCTCCCCTTTTGCGTAAGGTGGGTCGAGGCTACGCAGCGGCGACGCACGGCACATCGGGGCGAGCCCCAGTCCTCACATCCGAAGCTTAGGGCTAACCCTCTCCAGGTGCGACGACGCCAACTCGCCGTCGCCGATTGAGCTTGCCCGCGGGGCTTGCGACGATGCGCGCATGAACTCCGCACGTGGCCTCAGGCGTGCCGTCTGGCTCGCGCTCTGGCCGATCGGGCTGGCCGTCGGGCTGGGGTCGCTGGCGATCGCCCGCAACTCGCCCGGCTTCGGGTTCGCCGGGTCGTCGCTGTGGACCGCGGCGGCTGCCCTCGCCGCCGGCTGGGCGCTGATCGCCGTGGGGCTGATCGCCTGGGCACGGCGGCCCGCCAGCCGGTTCGGGCTGCTGCTGGCCGCGGGCGGCATCGGCTGGTTCCTCCAGGAGTGGAACAATGCCGGGATCGGCTCGGAACTCGCCTTCGCCATCGGGCTGGTGCTGTACGCGGTCGGCGCACCGCTTGTCGCCCACGCCGCCCTTGCGTATCCAAGCGGGCGGCTCTCGGGCTGGCCCGACCGCGCCGGGCTGACCGCCGCCTACCTAGGCGCCGGGCTGGTGCTTGGGCTCCTGCCGGCACTGTTCTTTGATCCGGCCTCCCAGGGATGCGGCCAGTGTCCCCGCAACCTGCTGCTGGTGCGCGACGACCCGGACCTGTTCAGCGGGCTGAACCGCGTCGGCGTCCAGCTCGGGCTCGGCTGGTCACTGGCCCTGATCGTGTTGCTGGCCCGGCAGCTGGCGCGGTCGACGCCCGCCCTGGTGCGGCTCAGGGTGCCCGTGGCCGCCGCCGCCGCGGCCCTCCTTGGCCTGGTCGCCTGGGACTTTCGGCACAGCCTGGACCGCGGCACCCTCGCCAGCGACCCCACCGACCGGCGCCTGTGGCTCGGTCAGGCCGCCGCGCTGCTCGCCCTGGCGGCGGGCGTGGGCTGGAGTTGGCTGCGCGGCCGCCGGACTCGCGACACGGTGGCCCGGCTGGTGGTCGAGCTGGCGGGCTCCCCCGCCCCGGGCGGACTCCGCGACGTGCTCGCCGGCACCCTCGGCGACCCGTCCCTGCAGCTGGCCTACCCGCTGGCCGACGAGCGGCGCGTGGATGCCCACGGACGGCCGCTCACCCTTGATGGCACCGTCACGCCGTTGGTCCGCGGCGGCCGGCAGGTGGCGTTCCTGGCCCACCGCGCCGGGCTGCTTGACGATCCCGGGCTCGCCGAGGAGGTCGCCGCCGCGTCGCGGCTGGCATTGGAGCACGAGCGGCTCCAAGCCCAGCTGGTGGCGCAGCTGCAGGACCTGCGTGCCTCTCGCACACGGATCATCGCCACCGGTGACGCCGAACGCCGGCGGCTGGAGCGCGACCTGCACGACGGCGCCCAGCAGCGGCTGGTCAGCCTCGCGCTCTCGCTGCGGCTTGCCCGCTCCCAACTCGAACCCGCCGCCGACCCCAGCCACCGCTTCCGCCTCGACCAAGCAGAAGCCGAGCTGCGCGTCGCCCTAGGGGAGCTTCGCGAGCTCGCCCACGGGATCTTCCCGGCCGTGCTTGCCGACGAAGGCCTCGCAGCCGCCGTGGAGGCACTCGCCGAAGAGGCCACGGTGCCGATCCGGATCACGGCCCTGCCCGACGGGCGGCTGGAGCCAGCGGTTGAGACGGCGGCCTACTTCGTCGTCAGAGAGATCGTCAGCCACAGCGCGAGCATGCTCACGGTCGGCGCCACCCGGCGCGACGGCCAGCTCGTAATCCAGATCGAACGCGACGGCGACGCCCCCGACGACCTCATCGATCTCCAGGACCGCGTCGGGGCGCTGGACGGACGGCTCCAGATCCTCCACCAACCCGGCGGACGCGTCAGAATCCGAGCGGAGATCCCATGCGAGTCGTGATCGCCGACGACGAGGTGCTCCTCCGAGAGGGGCTGGACCGGCTGCTCACCGAGGCGGGCTTCGAGGTCGTCGGCAAGGCCGCAACCCCAGACGAGCTCCGCCGTCGCGTCGAGCTGGACCGCCCCGACGTGGCCATCATCGACATCAAGATGCCACCCACCCACACCGACGAGGGGCTGGTGGCCGCCCAAGAGCTCCACGGCTCCCACCCCACGGTCGGGGTGCTGGTGCTCTCCCACTACCTGGAGTCCCGCTACGCCATGCGCCTGCTCCAGCAGCATCCGGGTGGGGTGGGCTACCTGCTCAAGGAGCGCGTCTCCGACGTCGCCGTCCTGACCGACGCGCTCTGGCGCATCCACCAGGGTGAGTGCGTGCTCGATCCGACCATCGTCGCCCGCCTCGTCCGGCGGCCCCGACCCGACGGCCCGCTCGTCGAGCTCACCGAGCGCGAGCGCCAGGTCCTCGCGCTCATGGCCGAGGGCCGCTCCAACCAGGGGATCTGCGACCGCCTGTTCCTCAGCCTGAAGACCGTCGAGGCGCATGTGAAGCACATCTTCGCGAAGCTCGGCCTGGAGGAGTCACCTGACGACCACCGACGCGTCCTCGCCGTGCTCGCCTACCTCCGGTCCTCGACAGGCTGACACCGGGGCGGTGACGCCTTCACCTGCAGGTCATACTCGTTCCAGTTGATCTCGCTCAGATCGAGTTCGGCTCGGTCGAGCCTCCGGAGCGGTCCGCCTGGACGATACCGAGGGGTGGCGCCGAGAGGTGAAGATCGCCTCGGCGACCTCGCCTTCCCGAACGCCGATGCGGGTGCCCGGTAGTCCTTGACCGCCACCAGCGGACGCGACAGACCCGGCGGCTGCGCAGGTCGGTGGGCAGCATCGCCAGCCCAACCAGGCCAAGCTTGCTGACCCCCACAAGCATCTCGCCCGCCAGGTCGCTTCCGGCCCGCGCCGCTCAAGCATCTGGTTGTCGATCAGCAACAGCCCCAGCAGCGCCTGGAAGCTGACTATGCCGACGGTGTCGTAGGCGCGGGCGGCGACCTTCGCCAACTGGCCTCGCCGGCCTGGACGTCGGCGATGGTGGCCTCGTCGAAGGCGACTCCTAATCGCGCCAGTGATTGGTGACCTCGATGCAGCGACCC
>Ga0209382_10006355_pt1 | contig 15234 bp, 13 predicted proteins | sample SoiMetdeltSBSDD5_FD_187599 | JGI IMG/M metagenome (GOLD analysis project Ga0209382, IMG submission 187599) | Bulk soil microbial communities from a Populus tree surrounding site in Tennessee, USA - Soil MetaG P. deltoides SBSDD5 (SPAdes) (version 2) | ecosystem: Environmental > Terrestrial >... | reverse complement strand
GTCCGAACCACCGGCGACGGAATCGCGATCATGCCCTTCGATTGGGGTAATGCGGGCTGGGGAGTTCCAGCTATCGACCTTGCTCAATCCGGGCCACCGTCCGCTGGCTTAACTGGAAATCCGGATCTACCTACATATTGGGAGGCGGTGCGAGATCAGTGGCCAAGCTTCGATCTTCAGACCATCCAGCATTGGGCGAACCTGGCGATCATATTCCGCGTCCTGACGGCCATCAACTGGAACGCTTTAAGCCTCGCGGGCGAATGGATCGAGAAGCCCATGATGTGGATGAGACTATATATGGAAACAATTGCTTATGCGATGCGACCGGCCGGATGGGGAGATTGATCATTCTTTTGAGGCGTTACTAAGCAGCGAGGCAGAAATATTGCGGTATTTAGCGTAGGGGCAGACCTGTGTGTCTGCCCCGGCGATGATGCGAACACCGAATCCGGGGCAGACACACAGGTCTGCCCCTACGCTGGATAATGGCGGATTATTTTTCCGTGAGTGCTTATGAAGAGATGCTGTTTATGTCTGCAAACCATCGCCACAGTCCTGCTGCTCTGGTCCGGAATTACGGCGCAGAATGGCGTTATTCTGAGTGGCATAGTTGAGGACCCGACCGGCGCGGCTTTAACCAAAACGAGATTGACATTGATCAATCAGGCTACGGGCGAAATGCTTGAGGTCTCGGCCGACAGCGCAGGCAGGTTCAGTTTTGAAAACATCCTGCCCGGCCAGTATTCCCTGCAGGCGACAGCGGAAAATTATGAGACGGTCGAGCAAGCGATCACTGTCGGCTCCCAACCTCTGGCAGCGATAAAGATCAAGATGAGGATCAGCATTGAGGATCAGGTGACCATTTCCGGAAGCAGCGTAGAGCCTGTCGTTTCGCCGGGGAGGAACGCCGATGCGCTCAAGTTTGATGATGACCTGTTTGACGAACTCCCAATATCGAGCCAGAACATCTTGCCGGTGATCGCAAATTTTCTCTCTCCGGCGGCCCATGGCGCGCAGGGTATCTCAATCGTCGTTGATGGGGCCGAATCGAGCGGCCTGAGCGTGCCGGCCAGCGCTATCAAGGAAGCGCGGATTAATCGCAATCCCTACGCGGCCGAGTTTCGGCGCCCGGGTAAGGGACGTGTCGAAATCAAAACGAAGGATGGCTCGCGCAAGCGTATTCGCGGCGGCGTCGCGCTCCTAGCGCGGGACTCACGCTTCGACGCGCGCAATCCATTCGCCCAGGAGAGACCGGATGCTGGTCGGCGCGTGTTTGAAGCCTACTTAAGCGGCCCGCTGTCGAGCAATTCCGCCTCCTTCTTCCTAAGTGGAGAGCGCCTGATCAATGATGAAAGCGCCATCGTCAACGCCCGCACGCCGGCGGGCCCAGTGATCGAAAATATCCCAACCCCCGAGCGCCGCTCCAGATGGCTCGGCCGCCTGGAGTATTATCTCAACAACAACCACAAACTCGACGCGCGCTACGATTTCAATAATGAAGTCGAGCGCAATCGCGGAGTGGGCGGTCTTAACCTGAGATCACAGGCGATCGGCGCGGCGGAGCGCAGACACAGGTTCCAGATCTCGGAGAGCGCCATCCTGTCATCGAACTTCATCAATAACCTGAGCCTTATCTTCGAGCGCCAGGCGGAGCGTCGCGGCGCGCCTGCGACCGGCCCCGCAATTGTGGTGAACGGAGCTTTCACCGACGGCCCGTCTCAGACTTTTTGGGCGAGTCGGGAAACCGCTCTCCGTTTTCAAGATGTCGCCACTTATCCTCGCGGCCGTCACACGCTGCGTTTTGGCGCCGAAGCGCGACCCAGGTGGATTGAATCGAGCGAAGGATCGAACTTCGGCGGGGCCTTTGGATTCTCCGGCCTCGATCAGTTTGCCGCTTCAAGCCCATTTGTGTTCCGCATCAACCAGGGCCAGATGGCCGTATCCTTCGCCCAACACGAAGCGGCCGGATTCTTCCAGGATGAGACGCGACTACGCCCAAACTTCAACCTCACGCTGGGCCTTCGCTACGATTGGCAATCAAACGCTGGCGACCGCAACAATTTTGCTCCCCGCCTGGCCATCGCTTATGCCCCTGGAGATCAGAAGACCGTTTTGCGTGGCGGGGCGGGAATCTTTTATGACCATTTGCCTGAAAGCGCGACCCGGCGGGCGTCGCTCTTTGATGGCGCGCGGATTCGGGAACTGGTGATCTCGAATCCCTCTTTTCCTGACCCCTTCCTGGCCGGTCAAACCCAACTGCCGCCTCCGAGCGTGGTACGTATCGCTCATGATCTCCAGTCGCCTTACCTGTTCCAGGCCGGTTTCAGTCTGGAGCGTGAGCTTTGGAGCAAAGCGGAAATGATAATCGAATATCAAACTCTTCGGGGCGCTCATCTATTGCGCTCGCGGAATATCAACGCGTCACTTCCAGCGCCAGGACAGCGTCCCGATCCGAATTTTCTCAACATCAACCAGGTGGAGTCCTCAGCAAGCATGCGCGGCGCGGCTTTGAGCGTGACCTTCAAGGGCAATGTGGGCAAGCGGCTTAAAGGCATGGCGCAATACATGCTGTCGCGCACGATTGACGACACGAGCGGCCTCTTCTCGCTCCCGGCCAACAACCACGACCTGCGGCCCGAACTAGGCCGGTCGGATTTCGACCAGCGACACCGATTCGTTTACGCAGGCTCACTGGAATTGCCGCGTAAATTTTGGGTTGGCTTGTTAGTGACGCTCGCCAGCGGAAAACCATTCGATATCAGCACAGGACTGGACGACAACCTTGATACGGTCGCCAATGACAGGCCTACCGGGCTAACACGCAATACCGGTCGTGGATCGGGACTGGCGCTGTTGGACCTGCGATTGACAAAGCTCTTCAGCGCGCCGCATCCCTTCAAAGGCCTCAACCAAAATAAGAAGGAGTCGGCAAGTCTGGGAGTCAGTATCGATGCGTTCAATGCGCTGAATCACACGAATCCGACCGATTTCGTCGGAGCGCAAAGCTCGCCATTCTTCGGGCGGGCCAACTCCGCGGCGTCAGGGAGGACGATTCAGTTGTCCTTGAAGTACAAGTTCTGAAGCATCAGGCAGGAGGTATTGATGAACGCGGTTATGGCGACAGGAACTGATGAGGGCACGATGCGTGAGCGCTTGGAGCCCCTGATCCCCGCTATGCTCGGCTGGGGGGAGGAGATTATGGACATCCGCCTATCGCGCTTCAAGCTCTCCACCTCGTACAACACGTATCTAGTAACTATCCGACTGATCACCGGCGATGAGCTCAAGATTTTCCTGAAGGACTTTGGCTTTTCCGTGCGGCCCAAGGACAGTCCGAAGCAAAGGCGTGAACGCGAATTACGCGTTTACCGGGACCTCCTTGCGGAAGCCGAGATCGGCGCGGCCAGATACTATGGGTCCATCATGGATGAATCCCAGGGAAGGTTCTGGCTGCTGCTTGAATTTGTGGACGGCAGTCCAGTCGCCTACTGTGACATTGAGTATTGGGCGCCGGCGGCGGGCGGGCTAGGACGGATGCACGGCTACTTCGCTCAGCAAGGCGCCCGGTTGCGCGCATGTGATTTTTTGATCCGCCATAATGCGGATTTCTTTTGGGCGAAAACGGGACTTGCCTTACATAACGTATCGCAAATCTCCTCTCAACTGGCTGACCGTCTTGCGAATATTATCGACCGTTACGCTCCGATAGTGGACATTATGACAAGCCAGCCGCCTACTTTAATTCATGGTGGCTGCCGGCCAACGAATATCCTGGTCAAGGTCGCCTCTGATCCTTCAAGAGTCTGCGTCATTGATTGGGAAGAGGCTGCTTTCGGTTCTCCTCTTTATGATGTCGCCTACCTCCTGGATGGCTTCGAGTCGCCAACACTGGATCGACTGTTAGACGCCTACAGGCGGGAAGCCTTGGCTTTTGACATTTCTCTGCCTTCCGAAGAGGACATGAAATACATTGTGAGTTGCTTCCGGCTGCACATGGTCATGAACTCGCTTAGCCAGGCTGCGCTCAAAGGATATAAAGAGAAAGGCATTGTTAAACTACTTGATATGGGAGACCGCTTAAGCTGCGTCGTCGCAGGACAGGCTCGGTAGTCGTGTCAGCTTTACGGCGTCGCTCTCCGCAGGAGGTATTGATCGGTGGGCTCAAGATGTGAAATCCAAAAAGCGAATCTGGGTGAGACTGACATTCGACTCGCGCTTGAGCGTCTCTTGCAGGACACGCAAGGACGCCAGGTAAAAATTTCAAGCCTGAGGCGTCAGCCCAGCCCTTTCGCTACTCTGTTCCCGGCAGAAGCGTTGTCTGTATCGCTTGAAAGCGGCGACGAGATACGCCTCTTTGTCAAGCATCTTGGGCCTGAGCAATCGGACCACCCCGATAAACAGCGCCGAGATCGTGAGACGCGAGTCTATGAAGAGCTATTGGGCGATGATGATCTACCGGTTCCCAGGTATTACGGCTCCAACTGGAACGAGACGACAAAACGGCGGGAGGTTTTCCTGGAGTATATTGATGACTGGAACCTGAAATACCACGACCTGGAATACTGGTTTATAGCCGCTCGCCGCCTGGCCCAGTTCCACGCTTACTTCGCGACCCGGGCCGAGAAGTTACTGGCCTGTGATTTCCTCCTCCACATCGATACCAGCTACCTTTATGAATGGGCGGATCGAGCTATCACTGTTTTGAGAGATCAGTCTGAGGAGTTAGCGGCGGAACTCGCGCTCGCGGTGGGATGTTATGATCGAGTTGCGGAAATCCTTGCTAGTCAGCCATTGACTCTGGTGCATAACGACCTTGCTCCCAAAAACGTTCTAGCCGACCGCTCGACTAATCCGGCGCGCATTTGCTTTGTAGACTGGGAGATGGCCGGGCTAGGGTGCGGGCTGATGGATCTGGTGGAGCTGAAGTACGGGCTCGATCCGATAAATGACCAAAAAATGCGCATGGCATATTGCGCAGAGTTAGCAGAAACAGACTTGCTCCCGTCATGCCCGGAGGACAGGAGTAGACTCTTTGCCGCCTGCGAACTGAGCCAGACCGTCTATCGTCTGGCGCACAGTAAGTCCTGGCGTCTGCCGATTGCAAGGGTGGCGCAGTGGGTTTCGGAGGCCAGGCAGCTAGTGATGCGCATTTGAGAAGGCGCTTAACTAGAGCGAATTGCAATTGCATATACAGGAAGGCTGGCCGGATCAGTACCGCGAGCGGTAGCGAGCGGGACCGGAGCGTGAAGCCCGCTCGCTACCGCTCGCGGTACTGATCAGTTCTGACATCTGAGTATGCCGTACATTGATTTGCAATCCGCTCTAGTTTTTTCATTGAGAGGCCAAACGTATGAAAATCATCATAGGCGCTGTTATATCGCTATCGCCATATTCCCCAGGTATTGCATGGGACTGGCTCCAGTATGCGGCAGGCCTGCGGAAACTCGGCCACGACGTGTACTACATAGAGGAGGTGAAGCCCGAATGGTGCATTGATTCACGTGGCGCCCGTTGCGATTTCGAGCATAGCGTCAACAGGGATCTATTCCGCGCCTCCATGGAGCGGGTCGGGTTAATGGGGAAGGCCTGCCAGATTTATAACCAGGGAGAGGCCACATTTGGCCTCTCGCTTGATTCGCTGGTCGCTCTATCAAAAGAAGCGGACTTGATCATCAACATGGCTGGGCACGTAAAAACAGACTTCGTTCTGAGTAACATCAAACGTCGGGCGTATGTGGATCAGGACCCGGTATATACCCAGTTGTGGCATGCCGAGTACGGGAAAGACCTAAACTTCAAGATGCATGACATCTTCTTTTCGGTGGGCCTCAACATTGGCACTAACCACACTACGATACCCGATTGTGGCGTAAAGTGGCGCCACATCCTCCCACCCGTCGTGCCGGAATTATGGCCATTCCGGATCGATCATTCTTGCGGCCGTTTTTCGACAATCGCGTCGTGGGCCGGATTCAGCGATCTGCGCTACCGCGATGAGTGGTATGGGTCGAAGTACGAGGAGTTCAAACGTTTCGCCGAGTTGCCGCGCATGGCCAAACAGGAGATGGAGATCGCCCTCAGACGCTATCGCGAGGACGACGAGGGCATCCGGCTGCTCAAAGACAATGGATGGGTTCTGAACAAAGCGAACCGGATCGCCGATCTCTCGAGTTATCAGGACTACATCGCGCGCTCCAAGGCCGAGATCGGGATCGCCAAAAACGCCTATGTCAAAGGGCGCTCGGGTTGGTTTAGCGATCGCGCCGCCCATTATCTCGCCAGTGGCAAACCTGCGCTCGTCCAGTCGACGGGGTTTGAACAATATTTGCCCACGGGGAAAGGGCTCATCACCTTCAGCGACATGGAGGGAGCAGTCGCAGGCATAGAGGCGATCAATCGGGACTATGAAACCCACTGCCGAGCCGCTCGTGAGTTCGCTGAGGAACATCTGGATTATAGAAAGCTTCTTACAGCAATGCTGGACCTTTGCGCGTGAGGTAATCGTGAATGGTCAATCTGATCGAGGGGCCTGGCGGCCTGTTAGAAATCGGCGGACAATCCTGTCCAACTGAACTCCGTGACCTGCTCCAGGAGTTGTTGGGTGGGCCGGAGGCTACGGGCCGACTGATTGCCTTGCAGAGGCTGGCGCCGCGCGTTCACCGGTTACGGTTCAAAGTGAACGGTCGAGTTCTCTCACTGGTGGTCAAACGTTTAGATCCTGGCGTCGCTCAGCGTAGCCAGTTAATAACAAAGCGGTGGCTTCCGGCGACCGGCTTAAGCCAAAGTGGCCCACCCTTACTGGGTGTTGCGGCGGAGCGGAGCGGTGAGCGTATATGGCATGTGTATGAAGATCTCGGTGACTGGATGCTGGATGAATGCGCTCCGGATCGGGCGCGTGTGGGAGTGGCGGTGGAACTGATCGCGCGGATACACACTCGGTTCGCCGGACACGCTCTGCTTGCTGAGTGTCGCTTGTGGGGCGGCGATTTGGGAATTCACTTCTATGCGTCGAGTGTGCGGGACGCGATCCGTAGCTTGGAAGCTTTACGGGCGCCCCATGTCGAGCTGTCTGCGGAGCGCCTGGCAGTTCGAGACCGCTTGCTGGGACAATTGCACAAACTTCTCGATGAAGAGCCGAACCGGGCGCACATGGTGAAGGAATTGGGTGGGCCTGATACGTTTCTTCACGGCGATCTCTGGCCGAAGAACACGCTGGTCTTTCCTGCTGAAAATGGGCTGCAGGCGCGGCTGATCGACTGGGATCGCGCCGGGGTCGGGCCGGCCGGCTATGATCTCTCAACATTTCTCAGTCGCTTCCCGGCCAGTGATCGACAGTGGATCCTGGGCCTGTACCAACAGTCGCTGGGCTGTTCAAGCTGGCGCCTGCCATCTGCGGCGGATTTGAACCTGCTCTTTGATACTTTCGAGCGGGCGCGATTGGCCAATTGTGTGATCTGGCGCGCTCTCGCAATGTGGGAGAGCCAGGCCGAATGGGCATTTCATGAACTGGCGTTCCTTGAGCAATGGTTTGAAATGTTGCAACCAGTCCTTCTCTTAAAAGGAGACGGCGTATCGCGAAGTGAAACATGAAGTATTTAATCGTAAACGGAGATGATTTCGGTATTAGCCGGGGAATTAATCGCGGGATCATGGAAGCATATCATCGCGGAATCCTGACCAGTACTAGTTTGATTGTAAACACGCCGGCGAGTGAGGATGCGGCCTGGCTGAGCCGCGACTTGCCGCGCCTCAGTGTTGGGTTACACGTCAATTTTGCTGACAGCGCAGGGGAGCCGGTCATTGATCTAACCGACCCTGGTAACTGCCGGGATGAGTTACACCGCCAGTTCCGCCGATTTCAAGAGTTGATGGGCTGTCTGCCAACCCATCTAGACTCACACCATAACGCGCACCGGGATCCAACGCTGCTCCCCTATTTTCTTGTTTTGGCTCGGCAATATCATTTGCCTCTGCGGGAACACTGCCCGGTCCGCTACTTCTCAAAGTTCTACGGGAAGTGGGATGGGGCGAGCCACTTGGAACAGATCAGCATGGAGAGCCTAGCGCGGATGTTAGAGACTGAGGTCCAGGAGGGGTATACCGAGCTGAGCTGCCATCCGGGCTACATCGATGCGGAATTTCAATCTAGCTACTCCATCGAGCGCGAGGCTGAATTGCAGACCTTGTGCGATCCAAGCATCCGCGAGGCCCTAGTCGAGCGGCAGATTCAACTTATTAGCTTTCGCGATCTCGGTTCTGTCCTGATGGACTTGCCGAGCCTGAGGGAGTCTCTATGGCCACCATTGTTATCTCACCCTGCAACGTCGTGAATTCCATTGATGTAGGGGGGCACTTCTGTGTCTACATGCAATACGCGCAGGCTCTGCGCCAGCTGGAATGTGATGTCTATTGGCTGGAGCGCTTCCGCAGCAGCGGCGATCAGGACCAGGATGCCGTTATGCTGGAGACGTTCTTCAAGCGGATGGAGCGATACGGCCTGGGCGGAAAGACTATCTTGTACACAATCTGCGAAGAGAAAGGCGAACGAAGGATTGACAGGCTCGACCAACCCGAATACATTGGCGTCACAGCAGGACAGGCGAAGACGATTTTTCAACGAGCGGATCTCCTGCTGAACTTCCAATATGCAATCGATCCGGCTCTGCTTTCGTTCTTCCGGCGCACCGCGTTGGTAGATATTGATCCGGGGTTGCTTCAATTCTGGATAGCCACTGGGCAGCTAATTATTCCCCGGCATGATTTGTACTTCAGTACAGGAGAAACGGTGGGGACGCTATCCGCCGGGTTTCCGGATTGCGGCTTGCCCTGGATTCACATACGCCCGCCAATTTGTCTAGAGCTATGGCCTTATAAGTACAACCCCGACTGTGAAGCGTTTACTACCGTTTCCAGTTGGTGGGGAGAAACAGACTGGATCACGATCGGCAAGAGAATAATCTACGTTAATACCAAGCGAGCATCATTCCTTGACTTTGTGGAACTTCCACACGAGACAGACCAGGTTATTGAATTGGCGCTTTTTCTGGGCAAGGGAGATGAAAACGACCAACAAATCCTTGAGAGCCACGGTTGGAAGATCCGTCATTCTCGCGAAGTAAGCGCTACTCCTGAGATGTATCAATCCTACATTCAGCAGTCGCGAGGAGAGTTTAGCTGCGCCAAGCCTTCCTGCATGAAATTCCAAAACGCCTGGATCAGCGATCGAACTCTCTGCTATTTGGCTAGCGGCAAGCCCGTAGTTGTTCAGAATACGGGGCCGAGCTCCTTTCTTCCTAATGGCGAAGGAATGTTTCGGTTCTCGACGCTTAGGGAAGCGGCCGATGCTTTTGCGACCATCAACGCCGCTTACGAGCGGCATTGCAGAGTCGCTCGGGAGATTGCTGAGGCGTACTTCGACGCAAAGCGGATTTTAGAGAGAATCCTGAGCATTGCGCTACACGGGGGCTCAGTCTGCCCTATCTAATCCTGGTATTAACCACATTCATCGAAGAACTGAACCGCCCCGGGTTTCCCGGAGACTCCAATTCTTGAGAGGATGGAGTCATGAAAACAATAACGAAATATTCGCCGGAGTTCCGTGAACGGGCTGTTCGGATGGTGTTCGATCATCAGGGGGAGCACAAGACGCAGTGGTCGGCGATCGTCTCGATTGCGACTAAGATCGGCTGCACAGGGGAGACCTTGCGTAAATGGGTAAGGCAGGCCGAGCGTGACCAGGGCAAACGCGCCGGGCTAACGAGTACGGAACGAGAGCGCCTCAAGCAACTCGAACGCGAGAACCTGGAGTTGAAACGCGCCAACGAGATCCTGCGCAAGGCGGCGGCTTTTTTCGCCCAGGCGGAGCTCGACCGCCGACCGAAGTGATGGTGTCGTTTTCGCCTCTGACGTATCTGTTGAGCACGCCGCGCACACGATCGTAAGAGACACGATATTTGATGGAGACGTCGCTGATTGTGCTGTTTACAAGCGCTCGCAAAAGAAAATCGGCGAAGGCTTTGGTGCATTTTGCATCAGCGTCGTACCACTCGCAGCGCTCGGTGGTCGTCGGATGGCCATCGCAATCCAGGCAGCGATACCGTTTAGTTTTCAGATAGAGATAAACATCTTTCTCGCAAATCGGCAGATGCTGCAAGGTTAAGGTTTCGCCGTGTTCAAAGAACTTGTTGGCTTTTTGCCCGCAACGGTGACAAATCGAATAGCCGCGGGGTGATTCGATGTCACACTTGATTTCGTGTTCAGTAATCTCGACGTTCAGGATTTGAATGTCGGGAAGATTCAACAATTGCTCGAACTGAATTTGCACTTGGACGCCCTCAATATGATTGTTGGTTTATGACCACAATATATTGGGGCATTTCACGGCAAATCCCAAAGAGCCGAATTTTCTCGTGTTGAACATTTCCTCGTTAATCTTGTCGGTCGAGTTTGGATTATGCGTGCGCGAGCTGTTCGCATCTCGCCGAGTATAAGGAGTTGAAGAGGCGGATATTCGCGCGCCGTCCGCGCTATGTGGCGCTGAAGTTGATACGCTAACCATCTGAAAACACAGCGGAAAAGTTAATAACAGGCTCTTGAAAAAAATATTTCGCCGGCCTTAGCATTTTCGATGATGAATGTCGCCTGTATAAGTGTAAGAATGTGATATCGGCCATGAATACATGGATTAATCCGCTCGGCATAAGGCGACGAGCCAGTCACGCGAAACAAACGATAGACCCCGACAATATCTTGCAGGCGCCCCGAGAATTACGGGAGAGCAGTTTAAAATCTTGAATGTAAAAAACGATTCCTTAATCTTACAGGGCGATTGCCATGATCAAGATGCCGATTCAGAATCGAAACGGTCGAAAAAAAATATTTGCGCAGGTGGAATATCAAGGGTAATCCAGCCACATTACTAATGGGGTTAAAAATGAGTTTGAGCATTAGTACGCCCGAAAGCTATAAGGCAAGAGGCCTATCCTCAAGCCATTGAATGATACTTGGGGATTCATATAACAAAGCCTAAAGCCTATGTCGGCAACTATAGAGTATAGAAAAGGGCAAAGACCGTAGTCAATGCCCAGAGCTAATATTATTGCTATAAGTCGTTATTGGCTCAACGGGCTGTAATTTCCCCGCATTAATATTGAACTGACATTGACCATGGAAAGCATCGTTGGCTCAACATGCGGAAGTATATCCAGATAAGGACATGACGGCCTGTGTGATTGTGACTAGAATTCAGATGTATTTTTGTTATTTGGGAAGACTCGGAGATCTTAAGGGACTCGCGTGGCGTACGCCATGTCTTACGCCTCATAGCCCGAAGAGGCGATATTCTTCGAGATCGAGATAAAATGGTTGAAATATATGAGTCAGATCAGTGGGTCTATAACAGCGCCGCTTGAGGACGTCGATCTTGTTGTTGTGGCCCTCGACAAAAACGCTCGGCCGGCGAATGGCGAAGTAGTTTATTATCTCATTCACCCACGGCCTCCATGGCTGTCAAGAAACTCTCAAATCAACGCAACCCGCATTTTTCGCCCAGCGGTAAATCGCCGATGCGGACTGCGCGAACTTTCGCGCGCAAGCGCCCCAGGATCGCCAATAATAACTTCTCGACCATCTCAATCAGGCGATGCGGCAACACGCCTAACAATTTCCATTGACCCCCCGCCGCTTGTGACGTGAACTTCATCTGCCTGATTTCAAAGATTTATATTTGCATAGGCCTCGCCTAATTATCAAGGTGTGGGGCGAAATATGAGCTTGCGTATCGATTCAGGACTGGTGACTCCGCGATTGCCGGCCAATAGGTATTGTGGGTAGCCCAAAAATCCTATTATAAAAATACGCCCGTATCTCAATTAGGTCGTAGTCAAAAGCTCATATATCCGGGAAAAGAATTTTATCGTTGTTGCTAAATCAGGCCGTGCGATAATGCGCTTCTGAGCACCTCTGCGTGTCCACCAGGTGTTACCTCTGCGTGCCTCCGCATACCGTTGCGTATCTCTTTGTGCTTTAGCGTATTGCCACACATCTTGCACCCATTGCCTGAGCCGTCCTGATTTAGTAGTTGCGAGAAAAAATATAACACCAAGAGGTATTCATGTTGGATGACTTTGAGCTAGTGCCAGAAGCCTCCATTACACATATAAACATTTTTGCAGAACGTTATAATAAGCTACTAGCAATAGCGCGCTCACTCACTAAAAATGATCAAGGACAGGCCATAGATATCGTGCATGACACACTGATAGAGTTCATTCGTTACAGCCCTGACCTACGCAAGATCAGTAATCTCGATGGCTATCTTCGAGCTATGTTGTGTAATCTGTTTAAGACACAGAAGCGGCGAGTGACCGTCCGCTCCGAATGTGAACTTTCAATCGAAAATTACGACTCGATTGAAAGCGTACAGCCTGGAATAGCCGATCGGTGTTGTAACCCAATTCTTCTCTTGCAGATACAGGACGTATTACGCGCTGTCTGCGAGTATGCATGTTTCCGCAAGGAAAGGTTGAAGCTCGGAAGTGTTCTTATATTGCGCTTCTTCCATGGTTATCACACAAGCGAGATTGCGCTGATCATGGGTGTGACGGCGAGCGCGGTTAGCCATCAGTTAAAGCTCGCGCAAGCTGAAGTCTGTCTCTACCTCGAAGATCCAAAACATTCCAATTTTTACCGCGAAATCATTGATGCCCGAAGCAGATACAAACTTAACTACGGTTCCCTGGCGGACGATCTGGTGGGGGAATTGCGCCGCGTAATATTTAGCTCGTCTTCGTGTTGTGAATGCGTCTTACGCTCTAATTTGTACAAACTATATGGGGGCCAGTGTCGAAAGGAAATAGACTGTAAAACACTGGCCCATATAGTTAGTTGTGCGGTCTGTTTGGAAACTGCCAGCGCTTTCCTGGGCCTCGATCTATTGTCGGAGCGATATCCGGCTGACATGCTAAGCAGACGCGCAAAAGCTGAGAATACGTCCCGGCAGGAAATAGCGAAGTGGGGGACGGTAGGTAATTATCGCAGCAGCGCAGGTCTGAGTTGATGAGCCGCTTTAACCAGGAAAGTAGCTGATTCTAAGTCTGCGGCTCCACTATTACAGCGGTTTTTATCTGAATAAAAAGACGGGCTTGCAATCTGGCCCAATGTTTTATCGGAGATTAATCACGCTCTGTTCGGGTGAATACCGCCGTAGGATGTAAAGAAGACAACCTTAACGATCGTGCAGAGCTTTATTACTGGCGCAACATGCGGCAGCCTGCCCGTCAGTTCTTTGGCGGCCGCTCGCGATGAGCCGACAACAAAGACCGCGCGAAGGCGATTTCCAGTAACGCAAACAACCGGCTCGAGCGTTCAGCGTCTTTCAGGTTCGTATCTTCTATGATCGGCCGCATACAGAAGTCACCGAAGGGCAGCCAATGCAAATACCGGAAATTAATATATTGAGTCGACACCATGTAGCAATAATGTCATTGGCTTAACATGCGGTAGCTTTTCAGGCTTTATTTTGACCTATTCACAAAGCTATAGGAGTAGGATTCAGCGATGAACAAATCAAAAATAGGAGAAATGGATCGCTGGTATGTGGTCCATACTCACCCAAAACAGGAAGATCGAGCGGGCAGTAACTTGCAGGTATTGGGAGTGCCAATCTTCAATCTAAAGACTAGGGAACGCCGCTATAACCAATACACTAATATACCAACCTGCATAACAAAACCATTGTTTCCCCGATATATCTTCGCCCGGTTTAAAATCGATGATTTGTATCACAAGGTTCGTTTCACAAGAGGTGTTTCCAGCGTGGTCAGTTTCGGCGAGGAGCCGGCCCAGATCGATGAAGAAATCATCGCGATTATACAATCCTATGTAAAAGAAGATGGCTTCGTCAAAATTAGCGAGGAGATCAGGCCTGGCGACAGGGTAGTGGTTAAGGACGGTCCGCTGAAAAATTTCGCAGGAATATTCGAACGAGAAATGAAAGATACCGATCGAGTTAGGATCCTTCTTGAAGCTGTATGTTACCAGGCTCATGTGGAGATCGGAAGAGATATGGTGAAGAGAGCGGTTTAGAGTGGAGGATAAACACGATCAGGACGCGAAGCGGAGACGACATTGAGATGATCATCGAGATGGCGACAAGCGAGGAAGACCTGTTGGCGATGCGTCGAATTCGCAGACAGGTTTTCGAATATGAAATGGGGCTGGCGCTTCCGGCGCTAAGCGCTCCGGAAGGCGCGGTTGCCGCGCACGTGATTGCGCGCGCCGAAGCGACGAGTGAGCCGGTTGCGGCGCTCACGGTCGTGGACACGACGAACGAAACCGACCTCTGCGGGCGGTATGGCCTGTGGCTCCATCCAAACGCGCGGACCGCTCGCTACGCGCAGCTTGCGGTGGTTAAGCCTTATCGCGGGATCAACCTTCCCCTGATGTTGATTCTCAAAGCGCATTACCACTTCGTGGTCCCGGGCGGTATTACGCACACGTGGCTGTTATTCGACGCGAAACGCGCCGCGAATTCCTCGTTATGCGCGCATCTCGGCTTTTCAGTGAGCGAGCGCGTCTTGCACTCTCAATTCGGCGTTACCCGCCTTCTGGTGAGAGATGAGCAGTCGGCTTTTTGTGAACAAGCTATTCGGCAAACTCAACAATATCTTGCGGCGGTCGCGCAGAAAAACGGTCGCAGTTCACGTTATGATTACGGTTTGTCAAACAAGGACTATCTCACTCCCGACGCCGCCAGTGGGGCGCTAAGTTGGAGGTAGGAACCGTAGGCGTCGTTGGGGCCTGTGTCGTGGGCGCTGGCGTCGCTCAGAGTCTGGCCCAGTCGGTATGCGCTGACTACTGAGGGATCAACAAGAGCGAGCGGAAGCGATTCCGCTCGCTTTTCAATCATCACCTTCAACCATAAAACGAGGTTACGATCATGAAAAGAATGCTCTTTGCTGCTCTTGCAGCGCTAACCATTCTGGCCGCCGCTTTCATCGCGTCCCCATTGAGCAGCGCCGATGGCCTTACGAAGTCAAAGGCGTCTGTCACTTTCAATAAAGATGTGGCGCCGATCCTCTTCAAGAGCTGCGTCGAATGTCACCGTCCGGGCGAGGCCGCGCCGATGTCGCTCTTGAGTTATAAAGACGCTCGCCCCTGGGCCCGCAGCATCCGGGAAAAAGTGGTTAGCCGCGAGATGCCGCCCTGGCACGCCGATCCGCGCGTCGGCCA
>Ga0209382_10006354_pt1 | contig 15235 bp, 15 predicted proteins | sample SoiMetdeltSBSDD5_FD_187599 | JGI IMG/M metagenome (GOLD analysis project Ga0209382, IMG submission 187599) | Bulk soil microbial communities from a Populus tree surrounding site in Tennessee, USA - Soil MetaG P. deltoides SBSDD5 (SPAdes) (version 2) | ecosystem: Environmental > Terrestrial >... | reverse complement strand
GATCGTCTCGCCGTCCTTGGTGACGTTCTTCCGGTGGCGCGCCTCGAGCGTGTAGCCGGCCTTCTCCAGCACGCGCATGGACGCGGGGTTCCACTCGAACACGCCGGCGTGCAACCGACACAGATCGAACGTCACGAACGCATACTCGGTCATGGCGCGCAGCGCCTCGCTCGCGATGCCGCGGCCCCAGTACGACTCGCCGAGCCAGTAGCCGATCTCGGCGGAGCGATAGAACACGTCGCGGCCGATCTCGATGCCGATGCCGCCGACGGCCTCGTCCTGCACGGTGATCGCGAAGTCGGTCGCCGGCGACTGCGCGCTCGCCCGCGTGATCCAGGCCACGGCGTCGTCCCTCGTGTACGGGTGCGGCAGACGCGAGAGATTGCGCCACACGCGACGGTTGTTGGCGTGCCGGACGAGCGACGGCTCGTCGCCCACACGCCATGGTCGCAGCGTGCATCGCGTCAGCTTGAGCTCCATGAGGAGCGTCATCTTCTCATGGTTCCACCCGCCCGCCGACGGTGCGGCCGGAGGTACAATCGGGGCCCTATGCGTCCGGAGCCGCCGATCGCGAAGCGCGTCCCGAAGGTCGACGTCGTCCATGGCGAGCGGCGCGAGGACGAGTACTTCTGGCTGCGCGACAAGGACAGTCCTGAGGTGACCGCGTACCTCGAGGCCGAGAACGCGTACACCGACGCCGTCATGAAGGGCACGGAGCCGTTCCAGGACGCCCTGTACAAGGAGATGCTCGCGCGAATCAAGGAGGACGACTCCAGCGTTCCATACCGGCGCGGGCACCACGTCTACTACTCGCGCACGGAAACCGGCAAACAGTATCCGATTCACTGCCGCCGGCGCGACGAGCCGGGCGCGCCCGAGGAGGTCACGCTGGACCTCAACCGGATGGCGGAGGGCCACGCGTTTCTCTCCCTGGGCGTCTACACGGTCAGCGACGACGGACGGCTGCTCGCCTACTCGGTCGACTTCACCGGGTTTCGCGACTACACGCTGCACGTGAAGGATCTGGAGAGCGGCGCCGTGCTCGCCGACCGGATCGAGAAGGTCTCCTCGGCGGCGTGGAGCGCCGACAACACGATCCTGTTCTACGTCACCGAGGACGACGCCAAGCGGCCGTTCCGCCTCTGGCGCCATCGGCTCGGCGGTGCCGCGGACGATCTGCTGCTCGAGGAGCGCGACGAGCTGTTCCGGCTCGGCGTGTTTCGCTCGCGAAGCCGTCGGATCGTCTTCGCCGCCGCGCGCTCGTTCACGTCCGGCGAGTACCGCTGGCTCCACGCGGCCGAGCCCTTCGGCGACTGGCGCATGATCCTGCCGCGCGAGAAGGACCACGAGTACGACGTCGATCACGGAATGGACGAGACCGGCGAGCGGTTCTGGATCCGCACCAACGGCGGCGGGCGGCGCAATTTCCGCCTGGTGACGGCGCCGCTCGACGACCCGCGCGCCGAGCGCTGGACGGAGGTGGTGGCCCACCGCGACGACGTGATGCTCGAGGACTTCGACGTCTTCGCACGGCACGTCGTCGTGCACGAGCGCGAGGACGGACTGATCCGGCTGCGCGTCCTCCGGCCGGCGGACGGCGGCTCCCATCACGTCGAGTTTCCCGAGCCGACCTACGAGGTCGACGAGGAGGCGAACGCCGAGTTCGACACCAACCGCTATCGGTTCCGGTATCAGTCGCTCGTCACGCCGGCCTCGGTCTTCGACTACGACATGGACGGCCGCACGCTGGCGCTGCTCAAGCGCACGGAGGTGCTGGGCGGCTACGATCCGACGCGCTATCGCAGCGAGCGCCTGCACGCTGTGGCCCCGGCCGGCACGCGCGTGGCCATCTCGCTGGTCGCGCGCGCCGATACGCCGCGCGACGGCTCGAGCCCGATGCTGCTCGCCGGCTATGGCGCCTACGGGCTGCCCTACCCCGTGACGTTCTCGTCCAGCCGGCTGAGCCTGCTCGATCGCGGCGTGACGTTCGCGATCGCCCACATCCGCGGCGGCGGTGAGGGCGGCAAGCGCTGGCACGACGCGGGGCGCATGCTGAACAAGCCCAACACGTTCACGGACTTCATCGCCTGCGCCGACCATCTCGTCGCGCAGCGGTACACGGCCCACGATCGGCTGGTGATCGAGGGCGGCAGCGCAGGCGGCCTGCTGATCGGCGCCGTGCTGAATCGCCGACCCGATCTCGCGGCGGCGGCCGTGCTGCGCGTGCCGTTCGTGGACGTGATCAACACGATGCTCGACGAGTCGCTGCCGCTCACCGTGGGCGAGTTCGAGGAGTGGGGCAATCCCAAGGACCGTCCGTATTACGACGTGATGAAGACCTACGACCCGTACGCGAATCTGGATGGGCGACGCTATGCCGCCCTGCTCGTGCGCACGTCGCTGAACGACAGCCAGGTGATGTACTGGGAGCCGGCCAAGTACGTCGCGCGCCTGCGCGTGCGCTCGCCCGCGACGCCGGTGCTCTTCAAGATCAACATGGCGGCGGGCCACGGCGGCGCCTCGGGCCGCTACGACTACCTGCGCGAGATCGCGTTCGACTACGCGTGGATCCTCGGCCGCCTCGGGAGGGCCGCGTGAAGATCGAGCGCATCGAGCACCTGCACGCGGACGCGGGCAAGGGCGCGCTCGATTTTCTCAAGCTCACCACCGATAGCGGGCTCGTCGGCTGGAGCGAGTACAACGAGACGTTCGGCGGCGTCGGCGTGAGCGCCGCCATCGACGGGCTCGCCCCGCTCGTCATCGGCCGCGATCCGCGCGCCCGCGAGGCGATCATCACCACGCTCTACGCCGTCCGCCGTCAGGCGCCGGGCGGCGTGATCCAGCAGGCGATCGCCGCCATCGAGAACGCGTTGCTGGACGTGCAGGCGCGCGCGCTCAGCATCCCCGTGTACGAGCTGCTCGGGGGTCCGCAGCGCCAGCGCCTGCGGCTCTACTGGTCGCACTGCGGCTATTTCCGCCTCTTTGCCGCGCAGCAGATGCAGATCCCGCCGATCCGCTCGCTCGCCGACGTCGTGGCGCAGGGTAAAGAAGTCGTCGCGAAGGGCTACACCGCGCTCAAGGCGAACATCTTCCTGTTCGACGAGGGCCGGCCGCGGCCGCACATGCCGGGCTTCGCGCGGCCCAGCCCCGAGGTGCCCTCGCTGAACGCCGAGCGGCGCATCATCGGGGCCCTCCGGGATGAGCTCGCGGCCTTCCGTGAGGGCGCCGGCCGCGACGTGGACATCCTCGTGGACCTGAACTTCAACTTCCGCACCGAGGGGTTCGTGAAGGTGGCGCGGGCCATGGAGCCCTTCGACCTCTTCTGGGTCGAGATCGACTCGTTCGATCCGGCCGCGCTCCACTACATCAGGTCGCGCATCGACATTCCCGTCGCCTCGCTGGAGAGCCAGTACACGCGCCGCGGCTATCGCGAGTTCTTCGAGCGCCAGGCCGTCGACGTGGCCATCGTCGACACGCCGTGGAACGGTGTGGCGGAGTCCCTGAAGATCGCGGCCATGGCCGACACCTACGAGATCAACATCGCGCCCCACAACTTCTACGGACACCTGGCCACGCTGATGAACGCGCACTTCTGCGCGGTGACGCCGAACTTCCGGATCATGGAGATCGACGTGGACGCCGTCCCCTGGCTCGACGAGCTCTACACCGTGACGCCGACGATCGAGCAGGGTCATCTCCTCCTGCCCACCGGTCCCGGCTGGGGCACCGAGGTCAACGAGGCGGCGGTGCACAAGCATCCCGCGAGGAGATCGGCATGAAGATCGAACGGGTCGAGCACCTGCACGCCGACGCCGGCGACCGCAACTTCGACTTCCTCAAGATCACGACCGACGGCGGCATCGTCGGGTGGAGCGAATACAACGAGACCTTCGGCGGGCTCGGCGTGTCGGCCGTGATCGACGGGCTCATCCCGCTGATCGTCGGCAAGGATCCGCGCGCGTGGGAGGCGATCGTCACTCGGCTCTACGCCGTGCGCCGGCAAGCCGCGGGCGGTGTCGTGCAGCAGGCGATCGCGGCCATCGAAAACGCGCTGCTCGACGTCAAGGCGCGGGCGCTGGGCGTGCCTGTGTACGCGCTCTTCGGCGGCCCGGTGCGTGAGCGCGTACGGGTCTACTGGTCGCACTGCGGCACCTATCGCCTCGCGCGCTGGCAGGCCATGCAGTTGCCGCGGCTCAGAACGCTTCAAGACGTCGTCAACCTCGGTAAGGAGGTGCGCGAGAAAGGCTGGACGGCGCTCAAGACCAATCCGATGATCCTCGACGTCGAGGAGCCCTATCAGCACTCGCCGGGCTTCGCGCGGCGCAGCCGAGACTTCCCCGAGCTCAACGCCGACCGCCACGTCCTGCGCAATGTTCGCGATCAGCTCGCCGCGTTCCGCGAAGGCGCCGGCCCGGACATGGACATCCTCGTGGACCTGAACTTCAACTTCAAGACCGAGGGCTTCATCCGGATGGCACGCGCGATGGAGCCGTTCGACCTTTTCTGGGTCGAGATCGACACGCGCGACGCGAAGGCGCTGCACTACATCCGCTCGAAGATCAACATTCCGGTGGCGTCGTGCGAGTGTCTGTTCGGCCGCCGCGACTACCGCCCGTACTTCGAGCAGCAGTCGGTGGACGTCGCGATCGTCGACACGCCCTGGAACGGCGTGGGCGAGTCCGTGAAGATCGCCAACATGGCCGACACCTACGAGGTCAACGTCGCGCCCCACAACTTCTACGGCTGGCTGTCGACCTGCATGAACGCGCACTTCTGCGCGATCGTGCCGAATCTCCGGATCATGGAGATCGATCCCGACGTCGTGCCCTGGTACGACGAGCTGGTCACGACCGTGCCGAAGATCGTGAACGGACATCTCGTCCTGCCCACCGGACCGGGCTGGGGCACCGAGGTCAACGAGGCGGCGGTGAAGGCGCACCCGCCGAAGCGCCGAGCATGAGCGCCGAGATCCGCCATCGCACCGTCGAGAGCAACGGCATCCGCATGCACCTCGCGGAGGCCGGCGAAGGTCCGCTCGTCCTGATGTGCCACGGATTCCCGGAGTCCTGGTATTCGTGGCGTCACCAGCTCGTCGCCCTGGCCGAGGCCGGCTATCACGCCGTCGCGCCCGACATGCGCGGCTACGGCCGGACCGATCAGCCGGAGCCGATCGAGGCCTACACGCTCTTGCATCTCGTCGGTGACGTCGTCGGCGTGCTCGACGCGCTCAGCGCGCCGACGGCCGTCGTCGTCGGCCACGATTGGGGCGCGCCCGTCGCGTGGCACGCGGCGCTGCTCCGGCCCGATCGCTTCCGCGCCGTGGTCGGCTTGAGCGTGCCGTTCATTCCGCGTCGCACGGCGCGCCCGACCACGGTGATGCCGCGTACCGACGACGCGATGTTCTACCAGCTCTACTTCCAGGAGCCGGGCGTCGCCGAGGCGGAGCTCGGACGCGATCCGCGCGAGACGCTCCGGCGCGTGCTCTGGGGAGGCTCCGGCGACGCTCGCCGCGAACCGCTCGCGCCGGGCTCGGGTGAGGTCGGCATGGTTCGGCGCGACGTGGGATTTCTCGGTCGCCAGGCGGCGCCGGCCACCCTGCCCTCGTGGCTCACCGAGGCCGACCTCGATTTCTACGCCGACGAGTTCGCGCGGGTTGGATTCCGCGGCGGCCTGAACTGGTACCGGAACATCGATCGCAACTGGGAGTTGCTGGCGCCGTGGACGGGCGCGAAGGTCACCGTCCCCGCGCTCTACATCACCGGCGACCGCGATCTCGTGCGGGCGTTTCGCGGCATGGACCAGCTCCTCCCCGCGCTCAAGCAGCTCGTCCCGGGGCTGCGCCAGACGATCGTGCTGCAGGGCTGCGGCCACTGGACGCAGCAGGAGCGCCCGACGGAGGTCAACACCGCGATGCGCGCATTCCTGGAAACGCTCTGATGGCCGTGACGGGCTTCGAGATCGTGCTACGCCGACCGCTCGCCGACGGTCGATCGTTCGGCGACGCGGGACCGTACGAGGAGCTCAAGGGCCGATTGCGCTTCGCGATCGATCCCGGCCATGCCGCGAACCGCGGCGTGACGGACATCGCGCTGGCGCCGCGCGGCGCGTCGGGCCGCGTCGAGTTCAGCGCCGACCTCTCGCTGCTCGTGCCGGTCGACCGGTCGCGCGCGCGCGGCCGCGCGCTGATCGACGTCGTCAACCGCGGCTACACGGTCACCGTTCCGAACTTCAACCACGCGACGCGGCCGACGTTCACGGCGGGCAGCGATCCGACCCCGCCGATCGACGTCGGCGACGGCTTCCTGATGCGGCGCGGGTACGTCATCGCGTCCTGCGGCTGGCAGTTCGACCTGCCGGATGTGCCGGGACTGATTCGCCTCTATGGTCTCGAGGCCCGTGAGCACGACCAGGCATTGCGCGGACGCGTCTACGTGCAGCTGCAGGCGCCGGAAGACGTCGCCGATTTCCTGCTCTCCGACCGCGCGCATCAGGCCTATCCCGCCGCCGATCTCGACGAGCCGGACGCGGTACTGACCGTGCGCGACATGCCCGACGACGAGCCCGAGGTCATCCCGCGGGCGCGCTGGAAGTTTGCGCGCGTCGTCGCCGGGCGCGTGACGCCCGATCCTCGCCATGTCTGGCTCGAGGGCGGCTTCCGCAAGGGACGGCTGTATCACGTCGCCTACACCGCGACCGATGCGCAGGTGATCGGCCTCGGTCTCGTCGCGCTGCGCGACTGCGCGGCGTGGCTCAAGAGCGGCGAGGCGCCGGCACAGGCGCGATGGGCCTACGCCTACGGCCGATCGCAGACGGGACGGCTGCTGCGCACGCTCATCCACTACGGCCTCAACACCGACGAGCGCGGCGGCGAGGCGCTCGACGGCGTCATCGCCAACGTCGCGGGTGGCATGCGCGGCGAGTTCAACCAACGCTTCGGACAGAACAGCAAGGACCGGCCGTGGACGATGTGCCATCTCGAGCGGTTCCAGGTCGAGCCGCGCGGACGTCTCAGGGTGATGTACACGAACACCTCGGCGGAGTACCACCGTGGCGACGCGTCGCTCGTGCACACCGATCCCGACGGTGGGCGCGACCTCGAGCACGGCCCCGACGTCCGCGTCTATCACTTCGCCGGCACCGAGCATGGCCTCGGCGTGTGGCCACCCACGGACACGCAGCCATCGCCCGTTGAGCCGCACGGCTGGGTCGATCACTCGCAGCACGTTCGCGGCGTCGTGAACTACGGACGACTCCTGCGCGCGTGCCTGATCAACCTCGATCGCTGGGTCACCGAGGGCATCGCGCCGCCGCCGAGCCGCCATCCGCGCATCGGCGACCTCACCCTGGTCCCGCCCGAGACCCTGGCCAAGACGTTCGACGGAATCCCCGGCGCGCGCTATCCGCGTCGCCACGCGCGCCCGCAGCGCCTGGACTTCGGCGCCGACGCCGAGATGCGGCGCATCACGCTGGTACCGCCGCGTGTGGGCGCGGCGTACGGAACGCGCGTACCGGCCGTCGACGCCGACGGCAACGAGGTCGGCGGGATCGTGCTGCCGGAGCTGAGCGTCCCGCTCGCCACGCACACCGGCTGGAACCTGCGCCATCCCGACATCGGCGGCGTCGAGCAGCTGCTTGTCTTCGCCGGCGCGACGCTGCCGTTCGCGAAGACGCGACACGAGCGAGAACGCGCCGGCGATCCGCGGCCGGCGATCGAGGAGCGCTACGCCTCGCGCGAAGTGTATCTGGCGCGCGTGCGGGACGCGGCGCAGGCGCTCGTGAAGGAGCGCTACCTGCTGGAGGAGGACGTCGAGACGTCGCTGGCGTTCGCCGCGCGCATGTGGGAGGCCTGGGCGCGCTGACTCAGCGGGCCGCCTTGCGGCGGTACTCGGCGATCGCTTTCTTGAGGTCCTCGTACTCCTCGCACGGAATCAGGCAGATCTTCTCCAGCGCGCCGAGATGCGCCTCCGCCTTCGCGAGGTCGTTCATCATCAGGTAGGCCTCGCCGATGTATTCGTGGGCCCCGCGGTGGCGCGGGTTGAGCTGCAGCGCGCGCTCGTAGTGCTTGAACGCGAGATCCATCTGACCGGCGTGGCGATACGCATAGCCGAGGTAGTTCTGGATGTCGGCGTTCCGGGTGTCGCGCAGCGCCGCAGAAGACAGCGTGCGGATGGCAGTCTGCCATTGCTTCGCCTCGATGGCCGCACGACCCGCGGCGAAGTCGGGATCGAGCGCGGCCGCCTTGTCCTCGACCAGCGGGTCGGCGGTCGCCGCCGCCGGCGGCCAGGCCGCGAAGCCCAGCACGGCGGCGACGATCGCGCTACGACAGCCGCGAGCGATCACTTGCTCGCGAGGCGCTTTCTGGCTTCCTGGATCTCGGGCCGCTCGCTGTCCGCATTGCGGGTGAGGCGCACGACCTTGTCGAAGTAGCCGGCGGCGGTCTTCGTGTCACCCACGGCCTCCGCCGCCTTGGCGGCACCGTAGAACCCTCGCAGCCGCATCGGCGCGTTCTTGAGCGACGCCTCGTACTCCTTCAAAGCGGCCTTCGGCTGATTCTGGCTCATCAGCATGTCGGCCAGTAGCTCGCGCATCGGGTAGAGACGGTTCTCCATGGCCACGTGCTTCTCGCTAGCGTCCTCGAGGTCGGCGGCGGCGCGCATGAACTTGAGCGCTTCCTCGCGGTTGCCCTGTCCCTGCGCGATCCACGCCTGCGCCGCCAGGATTTGGATCTCGACCTGCTCGGCCCAGTACGGCTGCTTGGCCTCCAGCAGCGTGGTCCGCGCCTGCTTCAGCTTGTCGACGTCTCCCTGCGCCGCGGACAGGTCACCGCTTCGCGCGGCCCCCATCGCGCGGGCGAAATACGTGATCGCGTCACCCGCGGGAAGTCCGCTGTCGGAGACGGGTTGCAGCTGGGCGGCGCCCTGCCAGTCCTGCCGCTCCAGCACGTACCGCGCCGGCACCGCGGCGCGCGCCATGGCCACGATTCGCGGTCCGATGATCTTCTTGATCGAGGCGCTCTCGTCGATGAGTGCCTTGACCTTGCCGTCCTGACCGAGCTGCAGGTAGGCGTACGTCATGAAGTCGTACGCATGGGGCACGCCGGCGAGTGTGCCTTCGAGGTTGCTGCGCGTGACGTACTCTTTCGCGACGGCGACCGCCTTCTCGTTGGACGCGATCGAGGCCTCCCACATCCCGACCATCGAATAGATGTGCGACGGCATGTGCTGGGCGTGCGGAGCCGAGGGCGCGATCTTGGCGTACTTGTTGGCCGCCGGTACGCCACGATGGGCGATGGCGGGGAAGTCGTAGCTGTGGATGAGGTAGTGCGTGATGCCCGGGTGATCGGGATATTTCTTGTCGAGCGGCTCGAGGATGGCGATGGCCTTGAGCAGCGGCTCCATGTTCTTGTGGTCGAACGTCTCGTTCAACGCCAGGGCGTAGAAGATCTTCGCTTCCACGTCGTCGGGGTATTTCTTGACGAGCGCCTCCATCGCTTTCTCGTAAGCCTTGGTCCGGGTGTCCTGGTCGACCCGCTCGTGGTCCTTGTAGAACTCCTTCATGGCGGCCAGCCAGTCGCGCTCTCGCTGAGTCTTGGCACCGATGGCCTCGCCCTTTTCGACCGCCTCGAGGCCACGCTTCAGCGTCGCCGCATCGAACGGTCCCACCAGCGGGTTCGGGCGCTGGCTGATCGCGATGCCCCAATAGGCGATCGCGCAGCTTGGATCCGTCTCGGGGATCGCGGTAAACGCTTTGACCGTCTCCGGGAAGAAGAAGGAGTGCTGCATCGCGAGGGCGCGCTCGAATTGTTTCTGCGCCTCGGGCGAGCAGGAGGTCTTGAAGATGACGCGGCCGAGCTTTTCGCCGCGCACCTTCGCATCATCGTCGTGGGCCGAAGCCGCGGTCGCTGAGAAGATCAGACACAGAGCCAGAACAGGCAGGAAGATTCTCCGGCGGCTCATCATAGCCTACCTCCGAGGTTGATGTTGCGGGGGGGACTGCAATACTAGCCGATGTTGGAGGCGCCCGCTATGGCCAGGTCAAAGACGTTCTCGCTGCACTGGGGCAGCGGCGTGATCGAGGAAGAGGCGCAGATCGAGACTCGCTATCACCGGCCGACGGTGCAGCTGCTGAAGTTCACGCGCGGGCCGGCGGCGGGATCGTACGAGGTCCGCCTCTGTCACTACGATTTGAAGGGCCGCTTTCAACGCTCGCCGCTGATCCTCGACGCGTCCGATGTGCCGCGGCTGGGGCGGGCGCTGCGGCGCACGCCGAAGCTGCGCCGGCTACTGGGGCGACTCGTCGGCTAGAGCAGCGGCGACGACGACCCCACGACGTCCTGCGGCTCGCACTACGGATCGATCAACGCGACGGCGCGCGTCCAGCCCGCGGAGGCACCGCGGATCTTCACCGGGAAGCACGCGATCGTGAAGCCGTGCGACGGCAGGGCTTCGAGGTTGTGCAGCTTCTCGAGGTGGCAATAGCCGATCTCGCGGCCGGCCTTGTGACCCTCCCAGATCAGCGACGCGTCGCCGGTCTGCGAGAATTTCTCCTTGGTGTGCACGAACGGCGCGTCCCATGACCACGCGTCAGTACCCGTCACGCGCACGCCGCGCTCGAGTAGATAGAGGGTCGCCTCGCGTCCCATGCCCGCGCCGGCGGCGACGTAGTCCGGCTTGCCGTACGCCGATCCGGCGCGCGTGTTGACGACGACGATCTCGAGCGCGCGCAGCGTGTGGCCGATCCGCTTCAGCTCGGCCTCGACGTCGCGCGCGGTGGCGACGTAGCCGTCCGGGAGGGCCCGGAAGTCGAGCCTCACGCCGGGCTGAAAGCACCACTCGAGCGGCACCTCGTCGATGGTGATCGCGCGCTCACCGCGGTTCATCGTGGACGCGAAGTGGTAGGGCGCGTCCAGGTGCGTGCCGTTGTGGGTCATCAGGTGAACCCACTCGATCGCCCAGCCCTCGGCATCCGGCAGCTGATCTTCTTTCAGCCCAGGAAAGAACCGCGTGACGTCCTTCGCCGTCTCTTTGTGACGGAGATACTCGATTTGGGGACCGTAGCCGGGTGGATCGGACTGCACATCGTTCTCGAGCGGCATCGACAGATCGATGATCGTCCTCGCCATGCGCGGAGTTTATGCCATTCTTGGGCGGTGGTCAGGCTCTATCTGGTTCGTCACGGCAAAGCCGCGGCGGCGTTCTCCGAGGCGCCTGACCCGGGCCTCGACGTGAGCGGCGTGGCGCAGGCGGAGGCGATGGCCGAACGGCTGGCGCCGCTCGGCCCACTGCCGATCGTCACCAGCCCGCTGCGACGCACGCGGGAGACAGCCATGCCGCTCGAGAAGCGCTGGCGATTCACGGCGCGCATCGAGCCCGCCGTCGGCGAGATTCCGTCACCGATGGAGGATCCGGCGGCGCGCGGCGCATGGCTGCACGTCGTGATGGCCGGCGTGTGGTCGGCGCAGGCCGAAGAGCAGAGGGCGTGGCGCCAGCAGGTCGTCGAGGCCCTCGTGGCGCTGCCGCGTCCCACCGTCGTCGTCACCCACTTCGTCGCCATCAACGTCGCCGTCGGCTTCGCCGAGCACGACGATCGTGTGGTCGGCTTCGCACCCGACAACTGCTCCGTCACCGTGCTCGACGTGGAGGACGGGCGATTGCGCCTCGTCCGCCGCGGAGTCGAGCGCGCAACCCAGGTGCTCTGACCGCGACAGGAGGTCACGATGACCCTGCTCGAGTCGCTGATCATGGATCTGAGACGTCTGCATGACGCAATGGACAAGAGTGTCGACGGTCTCACGAGCGAGCAGCTGCACATGGTGCCGGCCGGCCACCCCAAGGCCAACACGATCGCATGGAATTTGTGGCACTACGTGCGCACGGAGGACAACGTCGTGCGGTTCGTTCTGCAGAATCGGCGGCCGACGGTGTGGGTCGAGGGCGGCTATCCCGACCGGCTCGGCCTGCACCCCGCCGCGCAGGGCACCGGCATGTCGACGGCGGAAGCGCAGGCGTTACGCATCAAGGACGTGGCGCTCTTCGCCGACTACATGAAGAAGGCGTGGGCCAGCACCGAGGCGTACGTGCAGGCGCTGTCGGAGGCGGAGCTCGACCGAAAGGTCGCCCTCAAGTTCGTGGGCGAGATGCCGGTGGCGCGCGTGCTCGCCTTCGTCGGCATCACGCACGGGTTCACCCACTTCGGCGAGATCGAGCTGGCGCGCACGCTGGTGGGCGCAGGCCCGATCGGCGGCGGCTAGCGCCGTTCCTTCCGTTCTTCGCGAATCGCTTCCAGCTCGGCGATTGCCTCGAAGTCTTTGGGGCGGCCGGCGGCACGCTTGACCTCGATCAGCTTGTCGAGCGTCAGGCAACGGCATTCGATGCCGAAGACTCTGATGCTCGCCGTCGCCGATATGAGGCTGTCGTAGCCGCCCCCACCGGTGATCTCACCGAGCAGATCCCACGTCGCCGATGTCGGTCGTCAGCGCGAAATTCAGACCATGCGTGATGGTGGCGGCATCCCAGCGGAATGGCAGTCCCGGCGGCGCGCCGCGTAGATACGGATGGTATGACGTGAGCGTGAGCACGAGTCTCTCGATGTTGTCCTGCGTTCTCCGATAGACGACGTCGACGTCAACGGTCAGTCGGCTCGAGCCGTGAACCGTCGCCGCGACACTGCCGACGAGGATGAATTCGACGCCGCCGTCCGCCAGCGCCCGGAGAAGCGCCTTGAAGTCGGTCATCCCACTCCGGCGGCGCGCCCCGCACGACGAAGCTCGTCCGCGAACTCCTGGAGCTGCATGAGCGTCTCGAGGCGCTCCTCGATCGTCCGCTCGAGACTCCGGCGAATGAGCGACCGATCGAGGCCGGCCTTGTACGTCGCGATGATCGCGTCGAGCGACGACGGCACGTCGTGGATCACGTCTTCACCACATCCCGTAGCTCCGGCACGACCCAGAGCGGCGGCCGGCCGGCGTGCACGCGCAGGATGTTGTCGAACGCGTTGCGGAACGCCTTCGGCCAGTTCTCCCACGTGGGGCCCGCCGTGTGCGGCGTGATCGTGCAGCTGTCCACGTTGAGCAGCGGGTTGTCCTTGGACGGCGGCTCGTCGACCATCACGTCGAGGCCCGCGCCCGCGATGCGCTTGGTGATGAGCGCCTTGTGCAGCGCCCGCTCGTCGACGACAGGGCCACGGCACGTGTTGACGAGGATCGCCGTCGGCTTCATCAGCTCGAGCTGGCGGTCCGAGATCATGTTCTGCGTCACCGAGGTGAGCGGCGTGTGCAGCGTGACCACGTCGGCCGTCGCGAGCAGCTCGTCCAGCAGCACGTAGCGGACGCCGAGCGCATCTTCCTCGTGCTCGGGCAGCCGAATGATGTCGTAGTAGACGATCTTGCAGTCGAACCCGCGTAGCCGGCGCGCGACCTTCTTGCCGATGTTGCCCAGGCCGACGATCCCGACGGTCTTGCCTTCCAGCTCGTAGAGACGCGTCTCGGCGAAATCACCGATGCGCCACTTTCCCGCGGTCACGTTGTTGTGCTGCCAGTGCAGCTTCTTCAGCGTCGCCAGAATCAGCATGACCGCGTGCTCGGCCACTGCCACGGAGTTGGCGCCGCCGTTGTTGGCTACAGGCACACGCGCCCGTCGCGCCGCCTCGAGGTCGATCGTGTTGTAGCCGGCGCTGATGAGCTGCACGAGCTTCATTTTCGGCGCCGCCGCGTAGAAGTCGGGCCCGAGCGGGTTGCGACCGAAGCCCATGAAGTACTCCGCGTCCTTGGCGGCAGTCAGGAACTCCGGCCCCGTCGCGTCGACGACCGCGATGTCGAAGCCCGAGGGCTTCATGGACTCGAGCACTTCGAGTAGCGGCTTGGGAAACCTCGGGGAAAAAACGATCCGGGGCATGCTAGCTCCTCTCCGAGCCGACCACGCTCACGAACGAGACACATTCGCCGGGCGCGCCGCCGAGGTTGTGGGTGAGCGCGAGCTTGCGCCCGCGCGCGACGCTGGCGATCTGCCGCTTGCCCGCCTCGCCGCGCAACTGCAGCCAGCACTCGAACAGCATGCGCAGTCCCGAGGCGCCGATCGGGTGGCCAAACGACTTGAGGCCGCCGTCCGGGTTCACGGCGAGCTCGCCGTCGAGATCAAAGGTGCCGGCCAGCACTTCCTTCCAGCCGGTGCCGCGCGCGGCGAAACCGAGATCTTCCATGAGAACGAGCTCCGTCGGCGTGAAGCAGTCGTGAACCTCGGCCATGGCCAGCTCCTGGCGCGGATCCTTGATCCCCGCCTGAGCGTAGGCGTCCGCGGCGGAGGCAACGACCTCGTTGAACGTCGTGTAGTCGTAGTCCGGGTCGATCGGGCCGGCGGCGGGCCCCGCGACGAAGGACAGCGCCTTGACGTACAGCGGCTTGTCCGTGTAGCGATGCGCGTCCTCCGCGCGGACGATGATGGCGGCCGCCGAGCCATCGCTCACACCGGAGCAGTCGAAAATGCCCAGTGCGCCCGCGACGAGCGGCGAGCACGCAATCGTGTCCTTGGGCACTTCCTTGCGGAACTGTGCGCGCGGATTGAGCGCGCCGTTCTTGTGGTTCTTCCACGCGATCCGCGTCATGACTTCCTTCAGCTGCTCGTCGCTCACGCCGTACTTCTTCGCATAGGCGGGCGCGAGCAGGCTGAACATCGCCGGTGCCGTCATGCCGGCCGCGGTACCGTCGCCGACCGACCGCGTGCTCGGCAGTCCCGAGAACCCCGAGTCCTTCAGCTTCTCGACGCCGATCGCCATGGCGACGTCGTACGCGCCCGAGGCGACGGCATAGCAGGCGTTGCGGAAGGCCTCGGAGCCCGTGGCGCAGAAGTTCTCGAGCCGGCTGACCGGCTTGTAGTCGATCTTCAGCGGTCGCGAGAGCGTCAGACCGCTCTGCCCGGAGAACAGCGTGCCGAGCCAGAACGCATCCACGTCCTTGACGTCGATGCCGGCGGACTGTGTCGCCTCCGTCGTCGCGTCGACGAGCAGGTCGCTCGTGCTCTTGTCCCAGCGCTCGCCGAACGACGTGCAGCCCATCCCGACGATCGCCACGCGGTCGCGAATTCCGTTGCTGGCCATCAGCTTTTGCCTCCTTGCATCCGTTCAGCTCGCGGTCCGGATCGGCCGCGCCTTCCAGAAGTAATTGTGGATGCCATTTGCAGTATAGAGCCGGCGGAACGTCATCTCGACGCGGTCGCCGATCTTGACGGTCTTCGGATCCACA
>Ga0209382_10006353_pt1 | contig 15238 bp, 10 predicted proteins | sample SoiMetdeltSBSDD5_FD_187599 | JGI IMG/M metagenome (GOLD analysis project Ga0209382, IMG submission 187599) | Bulk soil microbial communities from a Populus tree surrounding site in Tennessee, USA - Soil MetaG P. deltoides SBSDD5 (SPAdes) (version 2) | ecosystem: Environmental > Terrestrial >... | reverse complement strand
AGTACAGGAGCACGAAGATGACGAGGATCACGATGGGGACAACGACCAGCAGCCGCTGGCGGGCGCGCTCCTGGTTCTCCCAGCGGCCACTCCAGTCGACGTAATAGCCCGGAGGCAGGCTCACCTCACGCGCGACGGCCTGTCTCGCCTCGTCTACGAACCCACCAACATCGCGGCCCTGCACGTTCAGCAACACCGTCGCGAGGAGCAGGCCGTTCTCCGATGACACCATCGCCGGCCCTCGAGCGTGCTCGATTCGCGCGACTTGCTTCAGCGGAATTTGCGATCCATCGCGCGAGGCCACGAGCACATCGCCCAACGCCTGCGGGTCGGAGCGGAACTCTGGCGCGTACCGGACCCGGACTGGGAACCTGGCGCGACCCTCGATCGTGGTCGTGAGAACGGTTTCACCGACGGCCGTCTCGATCACCTGTTGCACGTCGCCGACGCCAATGCCGTAACGTGCAGCAGCGGCGCGATCGACCTGGATGTTCAGGTATTGGCCGCTCGTGACCTGTTCCGGGTACACGTTGCTGGCGCCAGTCACGCGGCGCACAACGTCGGCAACGCGGCGAGCCGTGTCTTCGAGAACCGCGAGATCGGTCCCGAACACCTTGACGCCGACTTCCGACCGAATGCCGGTGGTCAGCATGTCGATGCGATTGATGATCGGCATCGTCCAGATGTTGGAGACGCCCGGGAGCTGGACGGCGCGTCCCATCTCAGCGCGGAGCCGGTCGAGCGTCATACCGGACCGCCATTGCTCGCGCGGTTTCAGATGAACGACTGTCTCCGTCATGTTCAGCGGGGCCGGATCGGTCGAGGTGTCGGCGCGGGCGACTTTGGCGACCGCGTACTCGACTTCGGGGAACGACATCAGCACTTCGTTCTGCCGCGCCGCAATCTTCGTGTTTTCCTCCAGCGAGATGCTGGGATCGGCGATCGGCATGAACATCAGATCGCCCTCGTTCAACGGCGGCATGAACTCGCTGCCGATGCCTCGTGCCAGGACAAGGGCACCAACGAACAGGACCGCCGCAACGATCACCGTGGCCGCGCGGTGTGCAAGGGCCGAGTGGAGCACTGGTCTGTAAAGGCGACGGAGGACCCGCATCACGGGATTGGCGTCCTCGCTATGAAACTTGCCGCCGAGTAGCAGCGTGCAGAGCACGGGCACGAGCGTGACAGCGATGAGGGTCGCGGCGAGCACCGCGAAAGTCTTCGTGAAGGCCAGCGGATGAAACAGTTTGCCTTCCTGGCCCGAAAGCGCGAAGACCGGGATGAAGGCGAGCAGGATGATCGCCATCGAGAAGAAGACTGGACGGCCGACCAGGCGCGTGGACTCCAGGACCGTTTCCCACACGCGTTGCCGGTCGCGCGGGTCGACCTTGCGCTGCTCGACGAAACGGAAGGCGTTCTCCGTAACAACGATGCCGGCGTCCACGAGCACGCCGATCGCGATGGCGATCCCGGCGAGGCTCATGATGTTCGACGAGATGCCGGCGTAGTGCATTCCGAGAAAGGCCATCAGCACTGCGAGCGGCAATGGAATCGTCACGATGAGAATCGAGCGGAAATGCATCAGGAAGATCACGTGCGCGAGGGTCACGAGCGCGATCTCCTCGATCAGGGCAGACCGCAGCGTCGCGATGGACTGATCGATGAGCGTCGAGCGGTCGTAGAACGGCACGACCGTCACGCCCGGTGGCAGACCGGGCTGAATCTGCGCCAGGCGCCCCTTGACGGCATCGATGACGGCCTTCGTGTTGACGCCGCTCCGAGCCACGACGACGCCACCCACCGCTTCATGGGTACCTTTCACAAGAGACGCGACGCGGAACGCGTCGCCCATCTTCACGTCCGCAATCTGCTCGACGTACACCGGGACGCCCTTCGACGCGCCCACGACAATCCGCTTGACGTCGTCAACGGAGGCGATCAGTCCCACGCCTCGGACGATCAGCCAGGCGCCGCTCGATTCGAGGACGTTGCCGCCGACGTTGAGATTGCTGTCGCGGACGGCCGCGACCACCGCGCCGAGCGGGAGGTTGTAGAGCCGCAGCCGATTCGGGTCGACGTCTATTTGGTACTGCTGAACGAAGCCGCCAACCGAGGCGACTTCGGCGACGCCGGGAACTGCGTTCAGTTGATAGCGGATGAACCAGTCCTGGATGGTGCGCAATTCGCGGAGGGAGTGCGTCGGGCTCTCGACCGTGTACCAGAACACGTGACCGACACCGGTTGCATCAGGTCCTAGCGTTGGCGCCACGCCGGCGGGCAGCGACCTGGTCACGAGGCTCATGCGCTCGAGGACCCGGCTCCGCGCGAAGTACAGGTCGATGTCGTCTTCGAAGATCACGTAGATCATCGAGAAGCCAAACGCCGATTGCGACCGCACGACCCGAACGCCGGCGAGCCCCTGCAGATTGACCGTCAGCGGATACGTGACCTGGTCCTCGACTTCCTGCGGGCTGTGACCCGGCCAGTCCGTGAAGACGATGACCTGGTTGTCGGAGAGATCAGGGATCGCGTCAATCGGAGTCGAACGCAGCGCCCACCAGCCCCAGCCAGCCAGGGCGACGTAGACGAGGACGACGAACACGCGATTCCGAAGCGAGAGCTCGAGAAGTTTGTTGATCATAGGCCACGACACTCGTCATGCCGGGCGCGCCACACGCGCGCACCGGCGACCAGCTCGGGACACAAGCCCCAAGCGGACACACGACGACTGTCGATGGCTAAACGAGGAAGACGGAAAGGAGTACGTGTCTAGGGACGGGCGCGATCGGTATCGGTGCGGCCGTGCGCCAACCGTCGCTGAGGACCAGTGCCGGTGCGGGCATGGGCACGACGACACCGACGCCAAGAACGGCGCTCGAAATCATCGTGACGAAGGTGGGCGTCGACGGGTTCGACTGTTCCCGCTCAGAGATCGCGCAGCACGCGTCGGCCTGTGCCTGCGAGATGACCTGTTCGGACCCCGAGGAGTCGCCGCCCGTGTGCATCCGGCAGTTCTCCTCGTTGGCGCAGCACGCCATCCGGGCCTCGGGCGTGGCCGCCCATCCAGGACAGATCGGGGCGTTGCCGGCGACCAGCACCAGACTCAGAGCGACGGATGTTAGGCGGTGGAACACTCGCACTGTTGTCGAATCACAGAATGATCGAAGGTGCGGCGGCGTGTCAAATGCCCCTTGGCGTGACCCAGGTCGGCGAGCGCCTCTGGCTCGTCACCTTCATGCACTACGATTGGGGGTCCTTTGACGATGACACGTGCCGGCTCGAACCGATCGAGAATCCGTTCGGACCGAAAGTGTTACCCATGTCTCCGGAATGAAGTGTTACCTATGTCTCCGGAATAGACCCCTCGCAACAGGGCCAAGTCTAAATGGCCAACGACCGGCCTCGACCGGCAGGATCAGGGCTTCACGGTCTGATTGTCAGGCACAAGCCCTGCGAGCAGTCTGCGGAGGGCCGCTTCGTCCACCGGCTTGACGAGGTGGGCATCGAAGCCGGCTTCCTTGGACCGATCGCGGTCCTCGTCCTGCCCCCACCCGGTCAGGGCCACCAGCAGTGGACGGCCGTTGTGGCCTTTCCGCTCTCGAATGCGACGTGCCGCTTCATAACCATTGAGCCGAGGCAAGCCGATGTCCAACACGATCACGTCAGGATCAAGTCTCTCTGCCTCTTCCACAGCGGCCATGCCGTCATGGGCTGTGTGTGTCTCATGTCCGCTGAACTTGAGCAGGATGGCGAGCATGTCGGCCGAGTCGCGGTTGTCATCCACGACGAGAATTCGAAGAGGTGTTGCGACCGATTGGGGCAATGGCGGCGTCGCTGACGGTGCGGGCGCATCCACAATGATCGGCAGCCGTACAACGAACTCGCTGCCGTGACCGATGCCGGGGCTGGTGGCCTCGATCGTGCCGCCGTGCATCTCCACCAAGGTTTTCACGAGCGTCAGGCCGATACCGAGTCCAACGGCGGACCGTTCCAGCGATCTGTCGACCTGCGTGAACATGTCGAAGATGCTGTCGAGGCGATCTGCCGCAATGCCCACACCGGTATCGCGCACTCGGATGACGACCTGCGGTACGGATTGGTGCGACGCGCCCTCGACTTCACCCGGTGTCGAGTCCATGGATTCTTCGACCGTAAGCCAGATATGACCGGCGTGCTCGGTGAACTTGGAGGCGTTGTTCAAGAGATTGCCGACGATCTGGGCCAGCCGAGTGGGGTCAGCGTCGACATTCACGGATGTCGGCGGCAGGACTACCGTCAATTCCTGGTCCCGCCGTTCCGTGAGGGGGCGGGCGGCGTCTACGGCGTGGTGCACGACCGATGACAGCTCGACATGCTCACGGCGCAGATCGATCTTTCCGCTCGAGATGCGACCGGCGTCGAGCAAGTCGTCGATGAGCCTGACCATCTGGCCTGTCTGGCGCTGCAGCACGTCCACCGCGTGATCGACGCGAAGGGCGCCTCCCTGTACGTCAGGCTTCGGGGAATCATCACCGAGTCTCTCAAGTCCTTCGAAGCTCTGCGCTCGACGGATGATTTCGATCGACACCAAGATCGGCGCGAGTGGATTTCGGAGCTCGTGGGCCAGCATTGCGAGGAACTCGTTCTTGTGGCGATCGGCCTGCTGCAACGCCTCCTCGGTGCGTTTGCGTTCCGTGATGTCGCGGGCGATCTTGGCCGCACCAACAACGTGGCCCAGACTGTCGCGGACGGGAGACACGGTTACAGACGCGTCGAACAATGTCCCATCCTTGCGGCGGCGCACCGTGTCGAAGGGCGCGACCACTTCGGACTGGCGAACTCGTTCCAGAATGAACGTTTCTTCGTCGAGTCGATCGGGAGGAATGAGCATCGTGACGGGCTGTCCGACGGCCTCCTGGGCGGTATATCCAAAGAGGCGCTCCGCGCCGGCATTCCAACTGGTGATAATGCCGTCGAGCCCCTTGCTGACAATCGCATCGTCCGAAGACTCGACGATTGCGGAGAGCCTGGCGCGTCCTTCTTCGGCGTCCTTGCGCGCAGTGATGTCGTAGAAGCAGTTGATCGCGCCAGCGACTTCGCCGCGCCCGTCTCTGAGCGGGAGGACATTGACGATTACCGTTACCCGCGAGCCATCGGGCCTCTCGATAATCACTTCGCCATCACGGACTTCCGAGAGGATGCCGGCTACGACTGCCGCCATCGGACACTGCTCGTGCGGCATGAAGCTGCCGTCCGGACGGAACATCTTGAACGAGCCACAGAACCGCGGATCGGTATCTCCCGGTGCTGGTTTACGGCCCCACAACTCAGCGGCGCGGCGGTTGAAGTTCTGAATCACACCCGCGCGATCGCAGGTATACACGGCCACGGGACCCAACTCGAACAGGGTGCGATAGCGTTCTTCACTGTCGCGCAGCTCTTCCTCGGCCTGCTTGAGGTCGGTGATATCAATGGCGATGCCACCCACCAAAGCGGCCTTGCCGGTGGCACTCGGGATTGCAAACTTGTTGACGATCGAGTGATGCACGACGGCATCGGCGTGCTCCAACGTCTCGATGGTGTGAACACTCGACTCGGACTCCAGCGCGCGGCGATCGTTCGACCTGAACTGCGCGGCCGTCTCCGGCGGGAAGAGCTCCTCGTCGGACTTGCCATACAGCTCGCCTCGTTGAGTCCGAAAGGCTTCCTGCGCCGCGTCATTCGCGTACACGTATCGCCCGTCCGAATCCTTGATCCACGCGAGACCAGGCAGGTGGCGCATGAACTTGGTGAACCGCTCCTCACTTTCGCGCCGGCTCTCCTCCGCCTGTTTGCGCTCGGTGATGTCGCTGTTCATGCCGACCCACTCGCGTACCCTGCCGTCGGGATTCAACACGGGCACGGCTCGCACCTTCATCCATCGCCAGTCGCTGTTGATGTGAAGGACGCGGTACTCGGTGTCCACGGGCGTCTGCTCGGCCACTGCACGCTGCCACAACTCACGCACGCGAGCACGGTCTTCGGCATGGATCGCGTCCAACCAGCCGAATCCTTGCCACTGCTCGAGCGTTTGGCCGGTGAACGCACGCCACGAAGGCGAGTCCTCGACAACCGCGCCGCTGGCATCGGTCGTCCACACAATCTGCGCCGAGGTCTCGACGAGCGCCTGATAACGCGCCTGGCTCTCGCGCAACCTCGACTGGCCGTCCAATAGCTCCGTGGCATCCTGGATGCCCAAGAGAATCTTGCCGGGCTCGTCGGCGCTCCCGTTCAACCGGCGAGCGTTGAGTAGCATCGTGCGCCGGCCGATCGTGCTGAAGGCGTGTGTGACCTCGAAGCGATCGAAGGCACGATTGCGGGGCAGAATGTCTTCCAGCAATTCGCGGAGCCGCGGAATGTCCCACTGGTGATTGCCCAATTCGTACACCAAGCGGCCCTCAGCGTCCGTCGGCGAGACTTTGAACGTGTCGTAAAACGCCTGGTTGGCGGTGTCGACGCGAAGGTCGGCGTGAAGAATCAGCAACGGATCGGGCGCCGTGCGGATGATCGCCTGAGCGTAGTCGCGCGCGGCGGCAATCGATAGTTCTTTGCGCTTGAGGTCGCTGTTCAGGCGATTCAGCGCTGTGTTTCGAGTGACCATCTCCTCGTTGACGGTGGTCAGCTCTTCGTTGGCGGACTGCAATTCTTCTTTCGAAGTCTCCAGTTCTTCATTGATGCTCTGGAGTTCCTCGTTGGCCGACTGGACTTCCTCATTGGACGCTTGCAGTTCTTCGTTCGCCGCTTCGTGCTGCTCCTGAAGTCCCTGCTGATAGTCGCGCATTTCGGCGAGTTCGGCTTCGAGCTCACCGATGCGACGTGATTGGTCGGCGCGGCCCGTGCGGCCCGCCTTGGCGTCGATCGACTTGCCGCCTCGACGGCGGTGCGCCGCCTTGGTCGTCAGTGCCCCCTCATCGAAGACAACCAGAAAGGAACGCTCGCGCAGATTCGTCAGCGGAATGACTTGCAGGCTCACCGTACGGATCGCCCCGTCGTGTTCGACCTTCACGCTGTCTTTACGGACGGTCTTGTTGTCTTTCTTCGCCTGGGTGATAGCGGCCCGCAGTGGCAGCATCAAGCCGCTGCGCACCATTTTCAGCACGTCCAGTGTCGCCTTGCCTGTTGGGGGTTCCAGATAGGCGCCGGTCGGGCCCCGGAACTGCAGAATCTGAAGGTCGGCGTTGATGAGCACGGCCGGCGGTGCGAACTGATTCGCAATCACGCGATCGGCCTCGCGCTGTGCCGTCAGCTCGTGGCGAGCGGGATCTACGAGATCGCCCTGTGAGGCAGGCACGCGAGCGCCGCGCTCGGCTCGCGCGGCGTTCGCACGCACGTCGCCTCCCGCCTTCTTGAGCGGGAGCTGGAAGGCGACGGGTGCGCCGGATTTCCTCGCATAGATCTTGTGCTTCTTGTCGATCGGCTCGAAGAGCTCGGTAAAGCTTCCAATCGATTCGGAGGCGCCCAGACAGAGAAACCCGCCCGGCTTGAGCGCATAGTGAAACGCGGGGAAGACGGTCCTCTGCAACTCCGGTTCGAAGTAGATCAAGAGATTCCGGCAACTGATGAGGTCGAGGCGCGAGAACGGCGGATCGCTGATTACGTTTTGGCGGGCGAACACGACCATCTCGCGCAACGCCTTGTTGACGCGATAGCCGCCCTCCTCCTCTATAAAGAAGCGGCGCAAGCGGTCCGGGGAGAGATCCTGCGCGACGCTCTTCGCGTAGAGCCCGTGGCGCGCCTTGTCGAGCAGAGCTTCGTTGAGATCCGTCGCGAACACCTGCAGTCGCCCCATGCGAGGCGCTTTCTCAGATGCTTCGACGAACGACATGGCCAAGAATATGCCTCCTGGCCAGTGGAACAACCCAGCACCCACACGCGCAGGGGGTCGTCGCCGCGCTGCTGCAAGAGCGCCGGCAGCACCTTGCGCTGCAAGACCTCGAAGGAGTCCGGGTTGCGGAAGAAGCTGGTGACGCTGATGAGGACGTCAGAATAGAGCGCGTCGAGCTCGTGGTTATTCCCGCGGAGAAATTGGGCGTAACGTTCAGCCGTGTCGTGCTTGGTGAGGATCAGACGACGCGTGATGCGGCGTTGGATGGTGTTCGACTTGTACAGCGAGAAATCGACGCCGGCGTGGTTGCGAAGCAGGAGCAGGATCTTCTTGAATCCTTCTTCCTCGCTCCGATTGCCGGTCTGCTTGACACGGCCGCCGCTAGCCTCGGCGCGGGCCTGCGCGGCGCCGGAGTCCGGAGCGCCGTGTGCCCCGGACGGGAGCGCCGAGTCATCGTCTTCGTGCGCGGTCGCAGATGCGCGATCGCCTTCTGCGCGGGTAAGTGGATCGGCCTGCGTACTGCCGGCGACATGTGGATGCCTGGCGATGCGCGCGATCTCGTCGGCGATTTGTTCAGGCGGGAGCACGGCGTCCACGCAGCCGGCGGCAACGGCGCTGCGCGGCATCGAGTCGTAGCGCGCGGACTCGTCTTGCGCGAACGTAATGCCACCCTCAGCCTTGATCGCCTCCAGGCCCAGCGTGCCATCCGTCGCCGTACCGGAGAGAATGACGCCGATCGCCAAAGCGCGCTGATCCGCTGCCAACGCCTCGAGAAAAAAGTCGATCGACCGATGCGGCGCGCGCGTGTTGGGGCGCGGACCCAACGTCAAAACGCCGCCATCAATGCCAAGGTTCGTGTTGGGAGGAATCACGTAGACGTGATTCGGCTCCACGGGGAGCCTGTCCGTCACATCTTGGACAGGCATCGTCGTGGCGCGGCTCAGCAGTTGGGTAAGCGCACTCTCATGCTGCGGATCGAGGTGTTGAACCAGCACGAAGCCCATGCCGGTGTCGATTGGCAGGCGCGCAAGCAGCGCCGAGAACGCCTCAAGCCCGCCGGCGGACGCGCCGATGCCCACAATCGGAAACGAGGCGCCAGATCGCGATTGCGCCTCGACCGGAGGCTCCGGCGCGACGCTCTCGGCGCGTGACTTCTTGACCCTGGCCTTCGCCGCAGGGGACGCCGCGCGACGAGAGCGGGTCTTCTTCAATGGGCGTCCTCCGTCCGCGATCCGGGTATTCCCGCCAATGGCGGCCGAGATGGCGGCCGTCGGAGCAAAGGCGGAGTATAGACCGCCTCGGCAAAGGTTTGTGGCCCTTAACAAACGCGGAAAAACAAGGGCCGTTACGGCTCAGATGGTGCTAGCCGCAGCCATGATCCTGGCGCCGGCCAAGTGGCGCACTCCCAGCGCATCTCTGGTCAGGCGCAAACGCTAAACTCGCAGCGTCTGTATTCCTCAGCCGAGAGTGCTGAACTTCCATTCTGCCCAAAACTCGCGGAGCCATCACGCTCTTCCTCCGCTTCTTTGGAGTCGGCGACGCGCGAGCTGAAACGGTTCAATGGTGCTCCGTCTGCCATCATCGTGGCCAATTCGCGGTGTCAGACGTGTCGTCAGAGGCGAGGACACTCCCGCCGAGCTGCGCCGCAGCATGTAGATTTGGGTGTGCTGCGTCGCCGGCGCGCTGGAGGAGGCGATGTATCGCAGCAAGTTCGTGGACGCCAGGTAGGCAGTCCGACGGCGCAAGCCCGTAGGAATCATTGGCCGTCCCGGTCGGATCGGCGGTTAGGTGGCCTCCACCACCAACGGAAACTCGATTCTAGTCGCCACGAGGACTCGCGCTCGAGTGCGTTCGCCGACGGTAGTACATCTCGGCTCAACGGAGGCGGCGTGAGTCTGGACCCCGACGAGCGCCGTCACGTTTCCGGCGGCTTCGGTCAGAATGGCGCCGACCAACGTCCGACGATCCACCCGGCCACCGCCCCGAATATCACCCCGGTCATGAGAATCGGCGCATAGGCCTTCGTTACGATCGCGTCGGGAATGCTTGTCAGCAGTCCCACGAGAACGCCAGCTGCGATCGGAGACATCCGCAGGTTGATTGTGGCGGCGAAGAACCCGAGCGAAAAGCGCGACGAAAAAGCTGCGAGAAGGGCCGTGCGCTTGTCCGGGAACGAGAGAGGCAGCATCAAAAGCACGTCGGCAATGCCGATCGAAAGACCAAGGATCACACCCAACGTCACGCGCGGCATTGCGGGCCTCCTCAACGTGCATTGCGCATCATGATCGAGGCCCCGCGAGCTCGTAGGCGGCCTTGAGCCACGCGGTGAGTTGTCGATCGACGTGCGCAGGGTTCTCGAGGCGTACCTCGACGTGCCAACGGTTGGCGGACGTCTGCTCGCGCTTCTCGATTCGCGGGCTATTGATGTCGGTGGCGGATTTTAGCGTGAGGATGAGTGAGGAACGTCGCGTCGCAACGCCGGCAAATGCGGCGTGGCGCACCAGATGAATCGAAGTTTTCTTGGCCTCTTCCGTCACCGGTCCGAGCGTGCGCGCGACATTGATTAGCCGCTGGTAAGTCGCTCGGACCGTCGGGGCCTTCCCTGCAAAATGCGATTCGACGCTCATACGCGCGGATTCTAGCTGAACGATCTCTGCCGCGGAAAACCTCGCCGTCTCTCGGACCCCTAGGATCGGACGATTTCTGCCCTTCGCTTTGTGCTGGCGTTTGCTGGCGGTTGCCGGTCTTTGGTGCGCCTAAAGGGCAAGGCCGGGCGTCAGCGGAAAATGCGCTGCGCGAAGTGATAGAGGTTGCTTGCCCAGGTCTTGGGCGTGTGGCCTTCGTCGTCGACGTTCCAGATGTGCGGCACGTCGCGCTCCTTGAGGTACGCGTGGACGCCTTGAGAGATGTTGATGAGCCCGTCCTTGTTGCCGCAGGACAGGTAGAGGAGCTTCAGCTTGGCCTTCGCCGCGGCCGGATCCGGCACGAGCTCGGCGGGCGGCCTGGTGTTCGGCGCGGAGGAGAACGCGCCGATCCACGCGAAGGTGTCGAGGTGCCCGAGCCCGAAGTTCAGGGTCTGCCCGCCGCCCATCGAGAGGCCGGCCAGGGCCCGGTGCTCGCGGTCGGCGAGGGCCGCGTACTTCTTCTCGATCGCGGGAATCAGGTTGTCCAGCAGGTCTTGCTCGAACCTGGCGAAGCCGGCCACCTTCTCCGGCGCGAACTGGTTGCCCGTCGCGCTGTCGTCGGCGAGCGCGCGGCCGTTGGGGATGACCACAATCATCGGCACCGCGACTTTGTCGGCGATCAGGTTGTCGAACAGGGCGTCCGGCGTCGCGAAGCGGATCCATTCCTTCTCGTCGCCCCCGATGCCGTGCAGCAGGTACAGGACCGGGTACTTGTTGTCACTCGAGTACCCGGGCGGCAGATAGACGTTCGCTTTGCGACGCGTGCCGGTGACGCGCGAGTCGTACTCGAACGGTTCGATACGACCGGCCGGGACACCGGCGCGCCGGGTGTTGAAGCCCGGGGGAGCGTCGGGGAACGCCCGGACATCGTCGGGGCCGAGCACGATGGGCCTGCCCATGTTGCCGCGACCCTGCGAGGGCGGAGGTCCCTGGGGCTTCTCCTGGGCCGGCACTGCGGCAGCGGCGACGAGGAACAGGATCGTGGTGCTGACGACGTGGGCTCTGTTTTTCATAAGTCGTCGGGCGGCGAAGGCGATCATAACTCCTGATGACCTCGGCGGTTACCTGATGGAGGTCCTGTCCGCGGTGGGAAAGTCTTTCGGGACCGGGATGGTCACCGAGCCCGTCGCAGCCCATTCCGTGCCGCGCTGAAGCAGCACGTTGTAGTCGACGGAATTCATGCTGATGATTGGCTCTTTCTGCGTCGCCCCGACGTGGCCGAGCGTGTCGTGAAACACGCGTCCCTTGCCGTAGGTGATCGTCATGATGATGGGCTCGTGCTCTCCCGTGCCATTCGGCATCGACGTCGGAGCCATCGCCGTCGCGAGGACAGTGACGTTTTTCGCCGGGCCGCGGAGATTGCTATAGACCTCGTCGTTGGCGTGCAGCCACGCGGACGGCAAACCCTTCATGATCGGGTGCTCGGGGGCGCGATTCGTGATGAGGAAATCGTGCGGGCTCGGATGCTGCGCGGTCCCGGGAGTGGCGTTGTCGAGCACCATGCGGCCATCGCGCCACCGGATCTTCGGACCCGCACGCTCGGTCCGGTTGCTATAACCGGGTGTGAACCCTCCCCAGCCACCGACGCCGATCATCTCGTTGTACTCAGGCCAGCCGGGAAACGCGTTATCCGCCGCATGGAGGACGACGAGCCCGCCGCCGTTCTTAATGTAATCCACCAACGTCTGCTTGACCGGCGCCGAGAACTCGAAGCCTTCGTAGTCCAGCACCACGACCTGATAGTCGGAGAACCTCGGTGCAAAGCTCGACATATCCTGATTCGGCGTCGCGCCTTTCGGCGGCGTCGTCTTCAGGCTCACGGCAAAGCTCCCGCTCTCCTCCAACTGCCGTTTGACGATCGGGCTGCTGACCTCCCAGTTGTGATACCGGTTGCTCTGGCCGGTGACGAGAAGCACCTGGATCGGCGTCTGTGCAGATGTCAGCCTGTTCGAAGCGAGGGGCAAAGCCGCGAGGGCAACGAACACCGCCGCGGCGCATTTCAACGCGTGTACGACACTCGTCATAGACCTCCCGAATCGAAGTTCGTTGCGGGATCCTGGCTCGCGCTCGGCAAGGATACTGGATTAAGGATTTCTTTGCGCAACGCACAGGTTCAAGCACGCATAGACGCTCACGCCCGGTGCGTCCACGCCGGACCCGTGCACGCGCTAGCTTCGATCGACTGATGGTCTTCGAGGTTCCTGGCCCGACGCATCACCGTCGGCGTTCGCATACTGAGGTGTGCCTCAAGTGATGACGACTCAGTAAGGCGCGAATGGCGAGTCCGACGCAAGGAATGCCGCAACCTGCCGAGTGAAAGAGACGTGAAACTGGAACAGCGACCCGTGTCCGGAATCCGGGTACGCGAGCAGTACGGCGTTCGGAAGATTCTCGGCCAGCCGATACGAGTTCGAGACGGGAATCATTTCGTCGTGGATGCCATTGACGACGAGGGTGGGCTGATGGATGTCCTTGAGATCGCCGAAGCGTGTTCCGGGGGATTGCTCCCACTCACGGAACGCCGTCATCTGTGCGGCGACGACGTCCGGTCCAGACGCGGTGTCTAGATCCTCGGTTCGTTGTGCAAGCCTCTCAATAAACGCGCCGCCAGCGGCTTGGCTGGACGAAGTGGGCGCGAAGAAGTGCAGGATGTAGAGCAGGCCGAGGACTGCCACTACTCGGCTCGGAAAGGACCCGCGAAGGATGGCTCACCAGTCTGGACAACTTTCCGGTCGCGCGGTTCGGGATGACCTGAGCTGCATCGTCATGCATATACGAGTGCGCCATGCCCAGCGGCTTGAAGATGTTCGCGTCGACGGACACGGAGAATTTCTGGCCGCTTACGCGCTCGACGATTGCCGCGAGCAGCCTATAGGCGCCGTTGTTGTACTCGAACTGCGAACCTGGAGCAAAGTTGAGGCCCCGCGCGTGCGCCAGAATGCTCACAATCTGTCCGTTGATGTTGTCCGGGTGGTCCGGCCGGAGGCCCTGAAGAATGAACGCGTCCCGCAGCCCGCTGGTGTGCGACAGCAGATGGCGAATCGTAATCCGGTGTGCACGCACCCCAGTTTGGAATGTACTCGCCCACGTCGTCGTCCAACGACAGTTGCCCACGATGAGCAAGTAGCAGAATGCTCATCGCGGTGAACTGCTTCGAGATTGACGCCGCGTTGAGGACGGATGCTGGCGAGATCGGGACGCCAAGATCCAGATTGGCTATTCCATATCCACGCTCATACAGCGTCGTGCCGTTTCGACTGATTCCAACGCTGCATCCTGGTGTGCCGGGCTTATTACATTCAGCAAAGAGTCGGTCGACGCTATCGTTCGACGACGTCGACCACGGCTGCTGTGAACACGCAATGATAGTGACGAGAGCCAGTGCACCGATTGACGCAAGACGGCGGGTTTGGTTCGGCGTCTTCACATCACAAGTCTAGAACCGCCAACTGTTTGGCTCGCTGAGAATTGCGTCGAATTTTTCGAAGGATGGCTCCTCAGCCTGGACTCGAACCAGGAACCCTCCGGTTAACAGCCGGATGCTCTACCATTGAGCTACTGAGGAACAGCGAGCGCTGAACCGCTCTGACGGCGTTGGGACCGTCTCGGGAGAACCCCAAGTGTAGCGGATTCGCGAAAGCCTGCGCAAGCCGGTCAGAATGCGACGACGAATCCGGCGGTGAACTCGGCCTGCCAGATGATGTCGGTGTCGAACGCCACGAGACAGAATCCCGGCGTGCACGCCAGCGCGCGCCCGTCGACATCGGCAAACGTGGCAAATACGCGTCCATCGAGCCGTAGCGCCAGGCGGCGCAACGGATAAAGCTTCACACCACCGCCAGCACTGATCACGAACCGAATCTCGTCGTCGCCTTCGGCGCTGTAGTGGGTCAGGCCGAGCAGTCCAGTCAGAAATGGTCGCGCGCGGCCGTAGTCGAACTCCTGAAGCCCGCCGGCCATCCAGTGATTGACGGTGATCGTCCAGTGTGTGGGTGGTGCGATCGCACTCGCTGGCACGCTGAGGCTGGCTCGTTGATGGGTGAAGAGCCCTTCGAACCATAAGCCGTCGCTCATCGCGACGTTGAGAACACCACCTGCGGCCGCCGCCCCATCGAGATCGACGGGCTGACCGGTGACGCGCTCGAAGAAGTCACCGCCAAAGCGGTAGCCGCCAAATGGCCCCAGCTCGATGGTCTGCGCCGCGCCGATGGCGGGGAAGAGGAGGACGGAAACCGCGGTTGCCAACCCAATAGCTCGGACCATGTCCGAGCCAGTATGCACTAATGGCTGGGGTTGGCGGGTGGGGTCGGTGGTTGGGGTCTGACCCCACTCAACCAAAATCCGCCGAGTGGGGTCTGACCCCACCCAACCAAAATCCGGCGGGTGGGGTCAGACCCCAGGCGCGTGGGGTCAGACCCCGGCCGAGCCCCTAGCGCCGCGGGGGCCGCGTTGAGACTGGCGCGCCTCGCGCTCCGTCTTGAGCTTGGCCGCTTGCGCCTGCTGCTCCGGCGTCAGCAACGCAAAGATCTCGGCGTGCAGCTTCGCCCGCGCAATCGCCGCGTTCGTTTCCGCTTCGACGAGCGCTTGCGTCGTCGAGCGAATCGCCTGTTCATCGAACGGGACGGCTTCCGTCGCCTTGCGCTGCGCGTCGCGGGCCTCGCGCAGCCGCGACACAACATCCCGATTCTGTTCGTGAGACTGCTCCACCAAC
>Ga0209382_10006352_pt1 | contig 15238 bp, 15 predicted proteins | sample SoiMetdeltSBSDD5_FD_187599 | JGI IMG/M metagenome (GOLD analysis project Ga0209382, IMG submission 187599) | Bulk soil microbial communities from a Populus tree surrounding site in Tennessee, USA - Soil MetaG P. deltoides SBSDD5 (SPAdes) (version 2) | ecosystem: Environmental > Terrestrial >... | reverse complement strand
CACCGATCGAGTCGTGAATCCGCCCGCGGACCAGTTCGGCCCCGGGCGGTACCGCGTCCGCGTGGCCGGTCGACAGGTCGTCCAGGATCACGACGTCGTGGCCGGCATCGAGCAACATCGCCGAGACGACGCTACCGATGTACCCCGCCCCACCAGTGACGAGCAGCTTCATCCTGTGGACCCTACTAGAGGTCGCACTCGACCCTGTTGATCATGAAGTTGGTGACGCGACACACCGTCGAACCACCAACCAAGTTCATGATCAACGGGGAGGGGTGGGGGGCGGAGCTAGCATGGCCGGTATGGCTGAGACCGGACCGTTGGCCCGCGCGCTCGCGCGGATCCTGGTCCGAGGAGCCGATGCGTCGACCCGCTGGGTCACCCGCCTGCTCGGGGCGAGCCCGACCGCGGGCCGGGAGCAGATCAGCGAGGCGGAACTGCGGGACCTGGTCGCCGCGAACACCTTGCTCGACCGTGAGGAACGTCGCATCATCGACGAGGTCCTCGCCGCCGGCGTGAGCCTCGTGCGCGAAGTCATGGTGCCGCGTACCGAGGTGACGTTTCTCGATGCGGGACTGCCGGTCGACGAGGCCGCTCGGCTGGTCCGCGGCGAGGCCCACTCCCGGTTTCCGGTGATCGACGGTACGCACGACGACGTCGTCGGCTTCGTCCATCTGCGGGACCTGCTGATCCGGCCCGACGGCGACGACCGCACGAGCGTCGCGCAGCTCGCCCGCGATGTGAAGCGGCTGCCGGCTACCAAGCGGGTGCTCGCCGCGCTGTCGGAGATGCGCCGGGAAGGGCATCACCTCGCGGTCGTCATCGACGAGTACGGCGGTACCGCCGGCATCGTCACGCTCGAGGATCTCATCGAGGAGCTGATCGGCGAGATCCACGACGAGTACGACGCCGCACCCGAGCCGCTCCCGATCGGTGGCGCCGTTCCGTCCGATGTGGACGGACGGCTCAACTTGGCGGACTTCGCCGAGCGAACCGGTCTCGTCCTGCCGCCGGGTCCGTACGAGACGGTCGGCGGCTACCTGATGGCGCGGCTGGGCCGGTTGCCGGCGGTCGACGACGAGGTCCGGCTCGCCGGTTGGCTGCTGCGCGTCGTCGCCCTCGACGGCCGGCGGGTGGCCCGGGTCGCGTTGGCTCAGTCCACCGCGGATCAGTTCAGGTGGAGCTTGCGCCAGGTCGCGCCGTCGGAGGAGTACGCGGCCCAGCCCGCGGTGAAAAGGTCCAACGCGACGTAGCCGGCTCGTGTCCGGACCAGCCGACCCACCAGCGGCATCTCCTGCCGCGGACCGATCCGGGACTTCTGGAACGTCGCGCCGTCGTCGTCGCTGATGTACCACCGGCCGTCGGTCCCGGCGACCAGCAGTCTCCCGTCGAGCATCGGTACCACTTCGCCCGACAGCGTGCTGGGCGGGGTCATCGGGGCACCGCCGTCCCGGGTACGGGTGAACCGCCCGCCCTGGTCGACCGAGCGGTAGATCGAGCCGAGGTGCCCGTCCGGCCCGACGACGACCGCGTAGGCGTACGCGCCGAGCGTGCTCACCTGCGCCCACGAGCCGGCCGGCGCCCCGGCGGCCGAGCCGGCCAGCGCCGGTACCTGCCAGGTCTTGCCGCGGTCCCTGGTCACCGCCAGCGCCGGTGCGCCGGTACGCCGGTCGGTACCCCCGACCCAGAACGCGCCGTCGGCGGCTGGCGTGCCGTTGGTCCAGCACGGGTCGATGGGTGGCTGGACGGCGAGGTCGCCGCGGTGGCCGTACTCGAAGACCCAGACCTCGACCACCCCACCGGCGCACCCGCCCGACGCGGCTGGGCGGACGCGGAGCTGGGCGCCCTGCGGAATGAGGGCGACCGGCTGCGGCGGCGACGGCCGGGCGGGCAGCCAGCGGTTGCCGCCGTCGGCGGAGTAGTACGGCTCGGGATAGGTGAGGACCAGCTCGTCCGGCCCGAAGGCCAGCAGCTCCGGCACTGCCTTACGGCCCGCCGGCAGTGGCGTGGGGGGCAGGTAGAGAGCCCAGGTGAGCCCGCCGTCGGCGGTGGACGCCACGGTGAGCTGCTGGCACTGGGTCACCTGGCAGTCCGCCACGAGCGCGAAGCCGCGATCGGCGTCGAGGAACTCGACGTCCGTGATCTCCCCAGGGGGGTAGACGGGGGACTGCGTCATGCCGTTGATCGTGAGGCCGAGGGCGGAGTCCATCCAGACCGGTCCGCTGGTCGGCGATGGCGTGGCGGCCACCTCCGGCCCGGGGTGGTCGGCGCGGTTCCACGGCCGCAGCGACACCACGCCGGCGGCCACGAGCACGGCCATCGCGAGCCCACCGACCCGGGTCGCGGTACGGCGGCGGCGCAGCACACCGGCCCGAAGCCGCACGGTGCTCATGTCCGGCTGGTCGATGTCGGCGAGCAGCCGGTTTCTGGCGTCCCGCAGCTGGCCGTCCAATCGCGTGTCAGGCATGGCTCACCTCCTCGGCCTGGGACTCGGCCGCCCCGTATCCCCCCAGGATCCCCGCGAGCGCCTGTCGCCCGCGGTGCAGCCGTGACTTGACCGTGCCGGCGGGTACGCCGAGCAGCTCGGCCACCTCGTCGACCGGCAGGTCGGCCAGGTAGTGCAGCACGATCACCTCGCGGTACTGCTGGGGGATCCGGGTCAGCGCGTCCCGCAGGTCGGCCCGCTCGGGCTCGGGCGGCGGCGCGGTCAACTGGACGGTCGGCCGGTCCCGCAGCAGGATCGCGTCCAGCAGTTTGCGCCGGCGCCACCGGCGGCGCACCACGTTGATCGCCACCGTCCGCAGCCAGGCCTCGGGGTTGTCCACATCGCTGAGCCCCTTGGGCCGGGCGAGCGCCCGTGCGAACGCCTCCTGCACCACGTCCTGTGCCTCGCTTACGTCGGTCGTGAACGCGTACAGCTGAGCGACCAGCCGGCGATAGCAGGCGTGGTACAGGTCACCCAAGGCGTCCAAACGTCCCTCCCTGTGCTCACCGTACGAGCCGCCGCCCGCCTTCGGGGTTCCCGGAGGGGATGAGTCAGAATTGCCGGCATGCCACGAGTGCTGTCCGGCATCCAGCCCACCGCCGACTCCTTCCACCTCGGGAACTACCTTGGTGCGCTGCGGAACTGGGTCGCGATGCAGGAAACCCACGACGCCTTCTACTGCGTCGTCGACCTGCACGCGATCACGATGGGCCACGAGCCGGCCCTGCTCCGGCAGCGGACCCGGATATCGGCGGCCCAACTTCTCGCCATCGGACTCGATCCCGACCGGTGCACGCTGTTCGTCCAGTCCCACGTGCCCGAGCACGCACAGCTCGGCTGGGTGATGGGGTGCCTCACCGGGTTCGGCGAGGCGTCCCGGATGACGCAGTTCAAGGACAAGTCGGCCAAGCAGGGCGCAGACCGGTCCAGCGTCGGGCTGTTCACGTACCCGATCCTGCAGGCCGCGGACATCCTGCTCTACCACGCGGACGCCGTACCGGTCGGCGAGGACCAGCGCCAGCACCTCGAGCTCACCCGGGATCTCGCCCAGCGGTTCAACACGATGTTCGGGCCGACGTTGACCGTGCCGGAGCCGTTCATCGTCAGGGGTACCGCCAAGATCACAGACCTGCAGGATCCGACCGCGAAGATGTCGAAGTCCGCGTCGTCCCTGAACGGGCTCGTGGAGCTGCTGGAGGAACCTACGCGGATCGCCAAGAAGATCAAGTCGGCGGTGACCGATACCGGACGGGAGATCGTGTTCGACCCTGCTGGAAAGCCCGGGGTGTCGAACCTGCTGACGATCTACTCGGCGCTCACCGACCGGTCGATCGACGACCTCGTCGCGGCATACGCCGGCAAGGGCTACGGCGATCTGAAAAAGGATCTGGCCACCGTCGTGGTGGACGCGCTCACCCCGATCCGGCAGCGCACACAGGCATACCTCGACGATCCGGCCCAGCTCGACAAGCTGCTCGCGGTCGGGGCGGAGAAGGCCCGTTCCGTGGCCGGACCGACGCTGGCCAGCGTGTACGACCGCATCGGCTTCCTGGCGCCAGCCAGGAATGGTCAGCTCGGCCTGGCCCCTGCCGGGCGCGAGGGTTAGGGGGTGTCCCGTGGATCTTGCCGGAGCGAGGCAGAGTCCAGGCGGCGATCCGGGCGTGGCCGCAGGACGCCTGGATACCGGGGTTGTATCCAGGCGTCCGAGGCTGCGCCCGGTCGTCGTCTGGGCCTGCCGCAGCCCGGCGAATGATCCACGGGACACCCCCTAGTGGGGACAGACACTGTCGGGGTAGCGATCGACATCCCGGAACCTTGGGGAAGCGAGCTGACCCGGCGCCGGGCTGAAGCGGGAGACGCCGCCGCGGCCAATGTGCCGGCCCACCTCACCCTTCTGGGGCCGACAGAGATAGACCCTTCACGGTACCGAGAAATCGAGGCGCATCTATCAGATGTCGCCTTGGTGCACCGGCCCTATCAGCTGCAGCTGCGGGGCACGGGCACGTTCCGGCCGGTGACCGACGTGGTGTTCGTGGCCGTCGCCGCCGGGATCAGCGAGTGCGAGCTGCTCGCCGAGTCGGTGGGTTCGTCCAGCGCGCTCCGGCGGGAGCTGCGGTTCCCGTACCACCCGCACGTCACGGTCGCCCAGGACGTCCCCGAGGCCGCCATGGACGCGGTGTTCGAGGACCTGGCCGACTTCACCGCCAAGTTCACCGTGGACAGGTTCACGCTGTTCGTCCACGGTCCGGACGGGCGGTGGCACCCGCGGCGCGAGTTCCTGCTCGGTGCCGAGTGAACCCGGTCCGGGCGTACGAGCGCGCGCTGGCCTGGGCGCGGTCGCACTCGCTGGCGTTCGACCACTTCTGGCGGGCCAAGGAGCGGTACGACGCGGTACACGGTGGGCGGCTGGCCGCCGCGACGGCGTACTACGGGTTCTTCGCGGCGTTCGCGCTCGGTCTGGTCTCGTACTCCGTCCTCGGCTACCTCGTGGCCTCGGACAGCGAGCTGCAGCGGTCGGTCGACACGTTCCTCGAACAGAACCTGCCGTTCCTGAACGTGGAGTCGCTGGCCAACAGCCGGCGCACGGTCGGGATCATCGGTCTGGTCAGCCTCGTGCTCACCGGGGCCGGCTGGGTGGAGTCGATGCGTACCTCCCAACGGGCGATCTGGGACCTCGACCAGCAGCCCGGCAACGTCGTGATCCGCCGGCTGGTCGACCTGGGCATGTTGGTCGGACTCGGCCTGCTGCTGACGCTGTCGCTGACGGTCGCCGACTGGGTGGAAAGCCTGCTGTGGTCCATAGCGCCGGAGTACGTCTCGCCGCTGTGGCAGGACGCGCTGCGGCTGGCCGGGCCGGTCGTCGGCTTCTTCGTGAACCTCGTACTCGCGGCCGGCGCGTTGGCCGCCCTGCCGCGGCTGCGGATTCCGTTCCGGCGGCTGCTCCCGCCGCTGCTGATACTCGGCTTCGGCACGACCCTGTTGACGACGATCGGGCGGTACTACATCGCGCGTACCGAGGACAATCCGGCGTACACGCTGGTCGCCGGTACCGTCGGCGCACTCCTGTTCCTGTTCCTCTTCGGCCAGCTCGTCCTGTTCTCGGCGGCGATCGCGGCGACCGACACCCGCGGCCACGTCGTCGACTTGGCTGCCGGCCCGCCGCCCCCGCCGGAGGAGTCACCTTGATCATCTCAGTTTCGGCGAAACTGGGCCTTGGACGCCGGGTTTGACGCCAGTTTCGCTGATGTTGCGGCGAATTCTGGGGCAGTATGTCCCGTGTGGGCGCATTAGTGACGCTGGAGTTGCCGGCCGACTCGCCGGTACAGAACATGCCGTGGATCATCACGTTCGGACCGCTCAGTGACGACGAGGAGTGGGAGCCCGTCGTGTGCGGGCCGTACGAGCGCCCGCACGCGCTGTCTATTGCCGAGACGGTGGTCGCCGACGAGGAGCTGATGGCCGTCGTCGAGCCGCTGCTGCCGCACGTCTCCGCCGACGAGATCCGTGGTGAGATCGCGGCGGCGAAGCTGATGGTCGACGAGCCGGAGGTGGTGGGCGAGGTGGACGCGCTCGACGAATCCCGCGAGGACGGCCGGCACGAGCACCGCGAGCCCGGCGAACCCCCGACACCCGCCGAGGTGCGCGCCGGTATGGCCCGCATCGCCGCGAAGTTGACGAGCTAGCGCGGGGCCGACCGGCTAGGCGGCGGCCCACCAGGCGGCCGTGGCCGGCGGCAGCGAGGCGCCGTCGATGGGAGAGCTCGAGCAGAGCAGCTCGCCGAATGACGGCAGGGGTACCGGTTCGGCGCCGAGGTTGATCGCGCACGTGAAACCCGGGTCCCGCGAGAACACCAGGACGTCAGCGGGCGACGGGAGCCAGCGCAGCGAGTCACTACCGCTGGCGAGGCGTGCGCGCCGGATACGCAGCGCGCGCCGGTACAGCTCCAATGTGGACGATGACTGGCCGGACTGGGCCGTCACGCTGACCGCGGTCCAGTCCGCCGGCTGAGGCAGCCACGGCGTCCCGGCCGTAAAGCCGTACCCAGAAAGGGCGCCGGACCACGGCAACGGTACCCGGCTGCCGTCGCGACCGCGCCGGGTGTGCCCGGACCGCTCCCACATCGGGTCCCGCAGCGCCTCGTCCGGCAGGTCCACCTCGGCCAGCCCTAGCTCCTCGCCCTGGTAGATGTACGCCGACCCGGGCAGCGCCAGCATGAGCAGGGCTGCGGCGCGGGCGCGGGCGAGACCGCCGTAGCGGGTCACCGGTCGGACCGTGTCGTGGTTGCCGAGGACCCACGTGGCCGGCGCGCCCACCTGGCCGTACGCGGCCAGCGACTCGTCGATGACCTCGCGCAGCGACTCGGCCGACAGCGAGGACAGAAGGAACTGGAAGTTGAACGCCTGGTGCAGCTCGTCCGCCCGGACGTAGCGGGCGACCCGCTCGGCGGGCGTCACCCACGCCTCGGCCACGGCCAACCGGTCACCGGAGTACTCGTCGAGCACCTTCCGGAACGCGCGGTGGATCTCGTGGACGCCGTCCTGGTCGAAGAATGGGGTGGCTGGTCCCTGGGAGGCGTCCCAGCCTTCCATGTTCGGCAGACCGTCGGCCTTGACGATGCCGTGGGCCACGTCGATGCGGAAGCCGTCGACACCCCGGTCGAGCCAGAACCGCAGGATCGACTCGAACTCGGCGGCTACCTCGGGGTGGGCCCAGTTCAGGTCGGGTTGCTGGACGTCGAACAGGTGCAGGTACCACTGTCCATCGTGGACTTTGGTCCAGGCCGGCCCGCCGAACCGCGACTGCCAGTCGTTCGGTGCGTCACGGAACATGTACCGGTCCCGCGCCGGGCTACCGGGTGCGGACGCGAGTGCCTCGACGAACCACGGGTGCGCGCTGGAGGTGTGGTTCGGCACGAGGTCCATGATCAGCCGCAGGCCGGCCGCGTGCGCGTCCCGCAGCAGCGCGTCGAAGTCCGCCAGCGTGCCGAACATCGGGTCGATGTCCCGGTGGTCCTCCACGTCGTAGCCGCCGTCGACCATCGGCGACCGGTAGCACGGCGTGAGCCACACCGCGTCCACGCCGAGGTCGACCAGGTACGGCAGGCGTTCGCGGATGCCGGTCAGGTCACCGATGCCATCTCCGTTCGAGTCCTGGAAGCTGCGCACGTACACCTGGTAGATGACGGCATGCCGCCACCAGTGGGGGGTCATGGGATCAACCCTAGGGTTCCCACCAGAGAGTCGTCAGCTCGCGCGGTTGCGGCACGTCGGCGCGGTACTCCCGCATCAGCGCCACCAGCTCGTCCCGCCGCGCGGCCGGCAAGCACAGCCGCCGCCGCGTCGCGTCGACCAGCTCGTCGAACGTCTCGTACTCCGTGATGGCCGGCCGCAGCCACCGCTGCGTCTTGGGCGCGAGGCCCGCCTGGCGCAGGACCGCGACGGCGTCCGCGGCGGTCGGCCCCTTCGGCCGGCTCAGGCCGTGCAGCCTTTCGAAGTACGCGTTGAGTACCGCGAGCGGATGGTGGCCGGTCAGCTCGACGACGACCCGCCGGCGGGCGTGGTCGGTCAACGCGAGTGCGAACTCGGCCAGGTCAGGCACGTTATAGAACACGTGGTGGCAGACCACCAGGTCGGCGGGCGGTACCTCCGGTGCGACGTCGGGCCAGCGCCCGGTGACCAGGCGCGCGCCTGGGGCGAGCGTGGCCAGGGCGGCGAGCATGCCGGCGGACTCGTCGACCGCGGTCAGCTCGGTCGTCCGCGTGGCCAGCGGCAGGCTCGCGGCACCCGCGCCGGCGCCCACGTCGAGCACGCTGCCGGGTCGGTGGAGCACCTGGGTCGCGCGGGCGTACGACGGCCCGGTCGGGTGCGCGAGCTGCCGCCGGGTACGCCGCGCGAACACGTCCGGCGGCAGCGTCCACGGCATGGAGTCCGCGCCGTCGAGGATCTCCTGCGGGATCGCCCAATCCGCCAGCGCCTCGCGCCAGTGAGCGGCGGCGTTCATCGACCCTTCACCCCAGCAGCGTACGGACTCCGGCCAGGTACGTCGGCAGATCGGGTCCACCGAGCAGCACCCGCTGCAGGCCGTACCCCGGAACCAGCGCGACGAGCGCGCTGCCGACCCCGACCGGATCCTCGGCGTGGTTGCGTCGCGCCAGCTCGACGAAGTGCCCGTGCATCGTCGAGAAGATCCGTTCGACGAACTCGGCCAGCTGCGGGTTGCGCAGCGACTCGGCCCAGACCTGGATCGCCAGCGGGAACATGCCGCCCCGGCGCATCTCGGGCTCGATCATCGTGAGCGTCCGGCGCAGTACCTCTTCCGGCGTCGGCGGCGGATCGGCGCTCACGATCGCGCCGACGGTGTCGGCGATCGGCCGGATCACCTGCTCGGCGATGGCCGTGACCAGGTCCTCCTTGCTGCGGAAGTACCGGTACACCGCCCCGGTCGACAGGCCCGCCTCGGCGATCACGTCGTGCATGGACGTGGCGTGGAAGCCGTTGCGGGCGAAACAGGTCCGGGCGGCGGCCAGGATCTGCTGGCGGCGGGCGGTCAGGTGCTCTTCCGAAACGCGGGGCATGGTGTCTAGCATAAAACGAACGTTCGTTCGCTATAGGAGGAGTCAATGGAGCACCGCACCCCGCCACCCATCGCGTTGGCGCTCGTGCTCGCCGCCGTCGTGGTGGCGGTACAGGCGCTGCTCGTACCCATGTTTGCCTGGCCCGCCGCCAACCTCGCGCCGCGCGACCTGCCGGTGATCGTCGCCGGCCCGGCGCCCGCCGCGGACGCGGTGGCCGGCCAGCTCGGGTCCGCCGAACCGGGGGCGTTCGAGGTGTCCCGCGCGCCCGATGCGGCGGCGGCCGACGCGGCGCTGCGCGACCGGCAGGCCTACGCCGCGTTCGTCGTGGGCCCCGACGGCGTCTCGCTGCACACTGCCTCGGCCGCGAGTCCGGCGGTGGCGGCCCTGCTGACGGCCGCGGCCCAGCAGCTCGGCGCGGGCCGGGCGGTACCGGTCGTCGACGTCGTCGCGAGCGACCCCGACGACCCGCGCGGCGCCGGCTTCGCATCGGGCTTCCTACCGCTGGGCCTGACCAGCATGGTCGCCGGCATCCTGCTGGTGTTCCTGGTTCGGAGTCGAGTCGTCGCGGGGGCTGGCGCGCCAGCGCCGGCCCCCGCGACGGAGCGTCGAGCCAGCACAGCTCGGCTCGTAGGCCTCGGCGCGTACGCCCTGCTCGCCGGCCTCGCCGGGGCGGCCGTGCTGCAGTTGTGGCTGGGCCTGATCCCGGGCGACTACCTGGCCAACGCGGCCGTGGCCGGCCTGTTCGCGCTCGCGGTCTCCGCCGCCGTGGCCGGGCTCGGCGCGGCGCTCGGCCGACCCGGTATCGGCCTCGGCGTGCTGCTGGTGTTCGTCTTCGGCATTCCGCTGTCGGCGGTATCGGCCGCACCCGAGCTGCTCCCGCAGCCGTGGGGCCAGTTCGGCCAGTGGTTGCCGGTCGGCGCGGGAGCCACGTTGCTGCGGTCCGTGGCGTACTTCGACGGTGCCGGGTCCGCTGGTCCACTGTGGATCCTCGCCGCCTGGGCCGCCGGCGGCCTCGCCCTGGTCTCCGTGGGCCGCGTTCGCGTTTAGCCCGCTGCCCTCGAGCGGCGCGAGCGTGGCAGGATGCACGCCGTGGAGATCCTTCGGCAGATCCTGCTCTACGCCCACCTGATCGGGTTCGCGTTGCTGCTCGGGGGAGCGGCCGCTCAGTACCTCTCCGGGCACATCCGGATCAACACGGCGATGCTCTGGGGCGTCGGCATCCAACTCGTCACCGGACTCGGGCTGGCGGCGCCGCTGCGGGGCGGCGGGGACAAGGAGCCGGACCCGGCCAAGCTGATCGTGAAGCTCGTGATCGCGCTGATGATCGCGGCCATGGTGTTCTTCTCGCGCAAGCGGGAGGCCGTCAACCGTGGGCACTTCCTGGCCATCGTCGGGTTGACCCTGGTCAACGCCGCGGTAGCCGTGTTCTGGCGGTGATTCACAGACCGGCCCGTTACGCTTCGTGGTGATCACCATGAGGGTCCTCGCGTGCGCCGTCGCGGTCCTGGTCATTGCCGGGTCTGCCGGCTGTGGCGTGCGCGGCGGGGGTGATGACGGGCTGCGGGTGGGGCTCGCCTACGACATCGGCGGCCGGGGCGACAAGTCATTCAACGACGCGGCGGCCGCGGGCATGGAACGGGTACGCGCGGAGCTGCGCGGAGCCGTGTCCGAGGTACGCGAGCTGGCGGCCCGGGAGGACGAGACCGAGAAGGACAAGTACGAGCGGCTGAAACTGCTCTGCGACGCCGGGTTCGACGTGGTGATCGCGGTCGGTTACGTCTACGCGGGCGCGCACCCGGACGACGGTCCGGTGGCGCGGGCGGCGAAGGAGTGTCCGGAAACCCGGTTCGCGATCGTCGACGACGCGGGCGTACCGGGGCCGAACGTCGCCGGGCTCGTGTTCGCCGAGGAGCAGGGCTCGTTCCTGGTCGGCGTGGTGGCGGCCCGGAGGAGCCGGACCGGCCGGGTCGGGTTCATCGGTGGCTGCGAGAACTCCCTAATCGGGAAGTTCGCTGCCGGGTACCAGGCCGGGGTGCGGGCCGCCGCGCCGGAGACCGTGGTGGACGTGAAGTACCTGGCCGGCGACGAGTCACCCTGCCCCGGCTTCACCGCCCGCGAGGAGGCGCGGGATCTGGCCGGGGCGACCTACGACGCGGGAGCCGACGTGGTGTACCACGCCGCGGGCGCGTCCGGAATCGGTGTGTTCGAGGCGGCTCGTGACCGTGGCGCGATGGCGATCGGTGTGGACAGCGACCAGTACCTGACGGTTGGCCCAGATTTGCGTGGTGTGATCATAACGTCGATGGTGAAGCGCGTCGACACAGCGGTCTACGGGTTCGTCGCCGACGTGGCGCAGGGCCGGGCGCCGGCCGGAATACGCCGGTACGACCTGGCGAGCGGCGGCGTCGGCTACGCCACGTCGGGTGGCCGGATCGACGATCTCGTAGCCGAGCTCGAGGCGTACCGGACCAAGATCATAGAGGGGTCGGTGACGGTTCCGACCGGCAACTGAGTTACGGGGCAATAACGCCGGAGCCGCGGGGTGGGCGAGATTCCACTGCACGACTGATGCAAGGCGTACGCTCCCGTCCGTTAAGTTCACCGCTACTTGTGCGGTGCAGTGGGGAAGGAGATCATCTTGCGCGCAGTGCGTGGGATGAGGATCGTGGCGGTCCTCGCGGTCGGTGGGCTCGCGCTCACCGCCGCTGCCTGTGGCGAAGCGCCCAGTAACACTCCCAGCGGTGGGGGTACCTCAGCCGCGGAGTACAAGGCCTGCATGGTGACGGACATCGGCGGCATCGACGACCGGTCGTTCAACACCTCGGCCTGGAAGGGCCTGGAAAACGCCAAGGCGCAGAACAGCGCCATCAAGACACAGAACACGTCGTCTTCCCAGGAAGCCGACTACAAACCCAACCTGACGGCCTTCGTCCAGCAGAACTGCAATTTCATCCTTGCGGTCGGCGGCCTGATGTTCGACGCCACCAAGGAGGTGGCGACGGCGAACGCGAGCAACCAGTTCGCGATCGTCGACGCCAAGATTGACGCTCCGAACGTGTACTCGATGCAGTTCGACACCGCGCAGGCGGCGTTCCTGGCCGGGTACCTCGCGGCTGGCACGAGCAAGTCCGGCAAGGTGGCGACGTGGGGTGGCCTGCCCATCCCGCCGGTGACCATCTTCATGGACGGCTTCGCCGACGGTGTGGCGCACTACAACAAGACCAAGAACAAGAATGTCCAGGTCCTCGGCTGGGACAAGGCGACGCAGAAGGGCACCTTCTCGCAGAGCTTCACCGACACAGCCAAGGGCAAGTCGCTGGCCGACACGTTCATCGCCCAGGGCGCGGACGTCATCATGCCGGTGGCGGGCGGCGCGGGTCTGGGTACCGCCCAGGCCGCGCAGGCCAGCAACGGCAAGGTAGCGGTCATCTGGGTGGACGTCGACGGTTGCGAGAGCGCCTCGCAGTACTGCGCCCAGTTCCTCACCACGGTCGTGAAGAACATTCCGGACGCGGTCAAGGACGCGGCACTCAAGGGCGCGGCGGCCCCGGGCACCAAGCTGTCCGGCGGCACGATCGGGACGCTGCAGAACAACGGTGTCTCCATCGCGCCGTACCACGACTGGGACAGCAAGGTCCCGGCCGAGCTCAAGGCCGAAGTGGACAAGCTCAAGCAGGACATCATCGCCGGTACGGTCAAGGTCGAGTCTCCGGCGCAGCCGAAGTGACACCTCGCTGCCCCGCACGGTGAGAAGATCATCGTGCGGGGCAGCACATCCTTGGTCGCACGGGAAGGAGATCCCGCTGAGACTCGAACTGCGTGGCATCACCAAGCGCTTCGGTGCCCTGGTCGCCAACGACCACATCGATCTGGTCGTCGAGGAGGGTGAAATCCATGCCCTGCTCGGCGAGAACGGCGCCGGCAAGTCGACGCTGATGAACGTCCTCTATGGACTGATCCAGCCGGACGAGGGCGAGATTCTCATCGACGGCGTGGCTCGACCCATCAAGAGCCCGCGCGACGCCATCTCCGCCGGCATCGGCATGGTGCACCAACACTTCATGCTCGTACCGGTCTTCACCGTCGCGGAGAACGTCATGCTCGGCGACGAGCGGGTGCGCGGCGGGCCGCTCGGGATCCTGGACCGTGCGCGAGCCCGCCGGGACGTGCGCCGGGTGTCCGAACAGTACGGTCTGTACGTCGACCCGGCCGCCACGATCGAAGAGCTGCCGGTCGGCGTCCAGCAGCGCGTCGAAATCGTCAAGGCGCTGATCCGCCAGGCCGATCTGCTCATCCTCGACGAGCCGACCGCGGTGCTCACTCCACAGGAGACAGACGAGCTGCTCGGGGTCATGCGGACCCTGAAGGCGGACGGCAAGTCCATCGTGTTCATCTCGCACAAGCTCAAAGAGGTCAAGGCGATCGCCGACCGGATCACCGTGGTACGGCGGGGCAAGGTGGTCGGCACGGCGACCCCGCAGACGAGCGAGGACGAGCTGGCCTCGCTGATGGTCGGCCGGGCCGTCCAGCTCACTGTCGACAAGGGACCGGCCGCGGCGGCCGACGTGGTGCTGGACGTACGCGGGCTGACTGTCCTCGACGAGCGTGGGCACCGGGCCGTCGACGGGGTGGACCTGAACGTGCGGGCGGGCGAGGTGCTGGGCCTGGCCGGGGTACAGGGCAACGGGCAGACCGAGCTCGTCGAGGCGGTGATGGGGCTGCGGCCGATCGCCACCGGCGAGGTACACCTGCTCGGCGAGAACCTCGTCGGCCGGTCGACCAAGCAGATCCTCGCCAAGGGCGTCGGCTACGTGCCCGAGGACCGCAGCGCGGACGGGCTCGTCAAGGACTTCACGGTCGCCGAGAACCTGGTGCTCGACATGTACGACCGCGCGCCGTACGGCTCGGCGTGGGTACTGCAGCCCGACGCGATCGGCCGCAACGCGCGGGAACGCATCGACGAGTTCGACGTCCGGACCCCATCGGCGGACGCTCCGGCCGGTACGCTGTCCGGCGGCAACCAGCAGAAGGTCATCGTCGCCCGCGAGATGTCCCGGCCGCTGAAGCTCTTCGTGGCGTCCCAGCCGACGCGTGGCGTCGACGTCGGCTCGACCGAGTTCATCCACCGCCGCATCGTGCACGAACGGGACATCGGCTCGGCCGTCCTGCTCGTGTCCAGCGAGCTGGACGAGGTCGTGGCACTGGCCGACCGGATCGCCGTGATGTACCGCGGCCGCGTGCTCGCCACGGTGCCGGCCGACACCCCCCGCGAACGCATCGGCCTGTTGATGGCCGGCGTCACCGACGAAGGGTCTACAGAGGACGTGTCTACAGAGGACACCGAATGACCGAGCCAGCGAACCCACCCGAGAAGAGGGAAAGCCTCGGCCGCGCGTTCCTGGCCAACGTCTGGACCACCAACCCGGTCACCGTCACGGTGCTCGCCTTCGTGCTCGCGATGATCACCGGCGGCATCCTCATCGTCGTCTCCGATCCGGCGGTCCGGGCTACCTTCAGTTACTTCTTCGCCCGTCCGGGCGACGCGTTGACCGCGAGCTGGGACGTGGTGAGCGCGGCGTACGCGAACCTCCTCAAGGGCGCGATCGTCGACCCGCAGACCGTCGAGCGCGCGATCGATGGTCAGGTCAGCTGGAAGCAGGTGTTCTACCCGATCTCGGAGACCCTGCTGTACGCGACTCCGCTGATCTTCACGGGTCTCGCCGTCGCCATCGCGTTCCGCGGCGGCCTGTTCAACATCGGTGCCGAGGGTCAGGTCATCATGGGCGGCATCGCGGCCGCGCTGGCCGGGTTCCTGCTGCCGCTGCCGTACGGCCTGCACCTCCTCGTCGCGCTGCTGGCCGGTGCCTTGGGTGGGGCGTTCTGGGGGTCGATCGCCGGCGGGCTCAAGGCGCGTACCGGCGCGCACGAGGTCATCACGACCATCATGCTCAACTACATAGCGCTGTACTTCCTCGGCTGGCTGATCCTGCAGGACGGCATCCAGGATCCCGGCCGTACCGACGCGATCAGCTCGAAGGTCGACCAGACCGCTCGGCTGCCGCTGCTCGTCGGCGACCCGTTGCGGGTGCACCTCGGCATCGTGCTGGCGATCCTGGTGACCTTCGGGGTGGCCTGGGTGCTGCGCCGCTCGACCTTCGGCTTCGAGTTGCGGGCGGTCG
>Ga0209382_10006351_pt1 | contig 15238 bp, 11 predicted proteins | sample SoiMetdeltSBSDD5_FD_187599 | JGI IMG/M metagenome (GOLD analysis project Ga0209382, IMG submission 187599) | Bulk soil microbial communities from a Populus tree surrounding site in Tennessee, USA - Soil MetaG P. deltoides SBSDD5 (SPAdes) (version 2) | ecosystem: Environmental > Terrestrial >... | reverse complement strand
GATCGGGGATTGGGGATCGGGGATCGGGAATGCCATTCTGACCAGACGGCCTAATGGGGACGCCACCGACACCCGGTGGCGTCCTCTTACAGCGCGGTCGCTTTCGCGCTGTTTGTGAGCTGATGAACCGCGTGGCGCTATTTCGTCCTCAGCAACGAGAATCTCGGGTCGGCACCGAGCGATTGCGCTACCGGTAGTCCGAGCTCGCGACGGACGATGTTGGCTCCCTGCACGAGCGCCACCATCTTGTAGAACGCATGGCGGCGACCCATGCCTTCGCGTCCCATGCCGCAGTCCGACGAGACAATGAGGCGCTCGGCAGGAATGTGCCGTAGCGCCGTCCTGACCACCTCGGCCACTTCCTCTGGCGATTCCACCTGCAGCGTATGGTGATCGATCGCGCCAATCGCGATCTTCTTGGTGGTGACAGAGCGCCCGACGTCTTCGATGTCGGCAAGGTTGGAGCTCTTCATCTCGAAGGTGATGACGTCTGCATCCACCTGGTTGAGCAGATCGAGCGCTGGCTTGTAGGACTGAACGGTCTTGAACATCCGCTGCTGCGAGGGATTGCCCCAGCAGGTGTGACACCACACCTCGGTCTTCGCGCGCAGGCCTTTCACGGTGTTGTTGAACACCTTCACCATGAACGCCGGATTGATGACATCGTCCACGAAACCGCGGGCCGCAAGCAGATGAATCTGCGGTTCTTCCATCTGGATGACGGGGCAGCCGGCATCGGCGACGTCGTGCAGTTCCTGATTGAACGCGTCGCTGATGGCCATGATGCGTGAGGGCAAGTCTTTGTAGTGCTCATCCTGCACCGCAAACGCCACGAGCTCAGGCGTGACGGTGCCGAATTTCACCGGCTTCGGCGTGAGGCGCTGCGCGGTTTTCCAGATTTCCGCGTATTGCAGTTCCCCGCGGCCGACGGGCCCGACGATCTTCGGCATGACCCGCGCTTCGAGATAGTCGTGGAGGATGTGACCGCGCGGAAACGCAATGCCGCCCGCGCCAACCGCCGCCAGCTTCGGCTGGAGCCTGTCGAATCCGTCCATGTGGTGCGGCGGATAGCCTGTCCAGCTCTGACCGCCAACGTCCTGGTCGAAGCGGCAGTCACCGTCGGTGACAATGTCGAGGCCGGCCAGTTCCTGGTCTCGCAGATAAACCGAGAGCGCGTCTACGTACTGCTCGCGGTAGCGAGACGTGACCATCGCGTCGAGAAACGACCGTGTACCGAGGTTCTCGGTGTACCAACTGGGTCGCGGCAATGATCCGGTGATCGTGGTGGGGAGAGTCTTGTCGGCGGTGGCCTTCAGCATGAGCCCAATCTCGTGGAAGCCCGGGCATTATAACCATCTAGCTCAAGTCACGAGGCACACGGCACACGGCACAAAAGGTCAAGCACAAATGCCTTGTAACTTGGGATTTGTGCCTTGTGCCTTGTGACTTGGATCGGGGTCAGGACGTTGGTCGTGCTCGCACAGCTTCCCTGACAGCCTGCACAATCGCATCGATGTCGCCGCCATCGTCCAGGATCTCGTAAATCTTTTCGTCCTTCCCCACAAGGTTAGTCAGCGCGGTGGCGTTCGGACTGGTCAGCACGAAACGCCGACCCTTGAACGCGGTTTCTCTCAGGTGTTCGAGGAATCGCCAGCTGCGATTGAGCGGTGCGACCACGTCGTAAACAATGACTTCGGGATCGTGCTGAGTCAATATCGCGCCGACGTCAAGGCCGGCTCGAAGGTCCGCGATGTGCATCACGAACACGACCAGTCCCGCTGCCTCAATGCGATCCTTCAACAACTCGACGAGGTCGGGATTCGTGTTGATCACAGCGACCACCGGTGTTTTGCCCATCGTCTGTCATCCTCCGTTGTTATCTCTGGCCGTGGCAGATCAGCGCAAGCGGTGTGCCATACGGATGAGCAGTGCGATTCGATCGTCCTGCTGTGCTTGACGTTTGTGCGGCAGTTGGCAGACACTTCCAGGCGCCGTGGAGACGCATGGATTAGTCGAGCGTTGGGCGGCCTTCGCGGTTGGCTTTCTGCTGACCGCTGCGATCCTCCTCGTCGTTTTCTGAGATCCTCTTTCCGTCATTTCTATTGTTCGGGCTCGCGCCCTTGGAATGCTTGGAGCGCGTACAGGACGACTGACACTTTCGTAACGAGTGCTCTCGAAAGCGAACGACAACGGCGCGCGTCACGCACACGATTGCACGCGCGAGACGGGCATTCACACCAGCGCAGAGATCAGTGAAATCAACGCGTTACGGGTGAGAGTACGCCCGAGGAACCCTCTAGCGGCATGGCCATTGCGCTTGCGGCCCCGGCGCGTTCGCCACAGGAGGGTATCGCGATGATGTGGATCACAATTGGCGCAGCCGTACTTTTCTACGCCTACTTCAAGGTGCGTCGTCGTCGGCTGGCACGGAATAACTAGCGAGGTTCGGCCTCGGGCATAAAGCGTGTGGGGTGTGGGTCCGCCTCGCTAGCCAGTGTTGGTATTGCCCCGCCTACGGCGGGGCGGACGCCTTGTCAGGCTCGTAAAAACTTCACTCGCGACATACCTTCCGGCCTGTCACGGCGTCTGGCGCGAACAACCAGCGCTATGGCGCACTAAAACGACAATTCCCGTTCGTATAGAGTCTGACCGTCTTCGTGGCCGGGCTGCTTTGTGTCCCGTCGCGATCCGTGACCTCGAGTGAGATCGTCATGGGGACCCATCTGCGACCTTCGTCGTCGGTGTTGGAGTCCGCGCCGGAAACCAGACGGCATTCAACGTCGATCTCGGCAAAAATCCCGTCTGCCCTCTGCGTGATGAGCCGTTCCACGACCGAGAGCACCCACGACCATCGAACAATGGCGCCACTCGATCCGCGGCCATCGAGGCGGCAATCGAGCTCGGTTCCACCCTCGATGAGCACGCATACATCCGCACCGCGGGTGGGCGATGTCACCGTAAATGATGCGCGCAGCGCCGGGAGCGTGACGGTCAGCGTGGCGGTGCGCTCCACGCCGGCATAGCTGGCAGTAATTGTCACGGTTACGCGGCTCGAAATGGTCGGCGTGGTGATAGTGAATGGGGCGGTCGTTGCCCCAGCCGGCACCGTTACCGACGAAGGAACCCTGGCCGCGTCAACGTTGCTGCTCTCAAGTCGGACCACCGCGCCGCCGGTCGGCGCGGCGCTGGTGAGCGTCACAGTTCCCGTGGAGGACGCCTGCCCTGGCACTGAAGTCTCGGACAGCGACAACGATGACAGTCGCGGAGGTTCCGGCGGCGCCGGTGGAGGTGGCGGCGGTTCCGGCGCCGGCGGCGGAGGAGCCGGAGGCGGCGTCGGTGCAGGAGCGGGCGCGACCGATGGTGCGGTGGGAGTGGGGATGGAGTTTTTTGAATCGCAGCCGGCCACTGCCAACGCCAGTACAAGTCCTATCCCTGCACACCAGAGCCCACTGCGCACGTCGCCTCCTATACCCGATTCATCCGTCTTGAGTACGAGATCGAGCCGTTCACACTGGGTTCTATCCTTCTCGGTTCGTGTTCACGTTTCGGTTCTCGGGTTCGGGTTCAGTACGTCCCGTTCGGCGTTCGGTCCAGCCGCCGGAGCATAGCTCCTCGAACCTGAAACACGAACGGAGAAGCGAGAACCCAGAAGCGTGAACGACAGATCTCATGCTCAATTCAAGGAACGCAGGGATTAAAGGGGGTGACGAGAGTATTGTGGTGGGCGACGCCTCGGGTCAACCCAAATTACGGATCATTGAGCGGACGAACGGAGCCACATGGTTATGGCGGGCGACTGGCGCGCTACGAGCGCCGCGCACGCCTCTATGCGCTCGAGAGCCTGCTGCAGCGAGCGTTGCGAGGATGGAACCGGGTTCTTGGCGAAAAACTCTCTAACGTCGGCAGCGTCGCTGGTCGAGCAGAAGCTCCCGAGCGCGCCGATGATCCCCGGAATTCCCTGAAATGTGCCCAGTTTCTCGGTCAGCGTCGGCCATTGGGCCTTGACGAAGCTCCACGCGTTCCTGCGTGACGCCGGTCGCGTAAGGAGTCCCGAAATGAGCTGTCCCGTATCCTGCGTCCGCACTTCCTCGGACATTGCAAACGTCAGCGTGCGTTGCACGAGCGCCGGGTCCTGAAACCACGGGAGTGCACCAAAAAACCTGTAGTACTCCTCCGGTTGGGCGCTGAGCGCTCGAATGCGCTCGAGGTACCGGTCGTACAGCGCCGCGTCCCCACCGAGGGCTGCAACTCTGAGCACGGCGGGCACGACGGTCCCGGACAGTGACGACGAATTTGAGATGTACTGCACTGCCAATTCACGCGCACGCCGCTGGACATCTACGTCGCCACCTGTTGCCCCTACGAGCGTCAGCAACTCCGCGCGCCGACTGTGTTGCTCGTCATCGTCGGCGGCATTGCCTGGCAATCCGAGCGCGTTGAGCACCGGACCGAAGCGCCGGCGGATCCATTGCTGATAGTCATCGCGCAAAGAGGCAGGCACGATATCCTCACCGGTCTGCGTGAGTCGTGACACGAAGATGTCGACGACGGCTGCGGTGTCGTCGTTGGCATGCGCCGCGGCCAGGTCGAGATATACGCCGATGTCGTGTCGTCCCGCCCGCACCATCCACCATTCATCGCCGAGCAGGGAGATACGTTCCGCTGGCTTGAGACTCGACGTAGCGCGTGCCACGCGGCGCACGGCGTCCGGTGTGTACTCGGTGAAGTAATAGCCGCGCGCATCGGCGTTGGCGACGAGGGCGCCGCAACCGGGCGATCTGAAGGTCTCCCGCCGCTGGTCCAGTACTTCGCAGCGAGGCGCCGGGTTGTCTACGGCCCGCAGACAGACGGGAATCGTCCACTCTTGATCGGAGGCGACCTTGACGCCGGGGATCCCAACGAATCGCTGCTGCTGGAGCGTTGTGTCGGTCTGTGTCCCGACGCAACGGTCCTGCATGGCGACAACCGGTGCACCGGCTTGTTCGACGTAGCCTGCCATGATTCGGTCGATCGGCTGGCCCGTTACGCGCGTCATCTCACGCCAGAAATCCTCACCCGCAGCGTTCGAGTACGCATACGTCTTCAAATACGACGAAATCCCTTTCCGAAACGCGTCGGCGCCGACAAATGCCTCGAGCATGCGCAGCACGCCGGCAGTCTTTTCATACGCAATTCCATCGAACACCTCGTTGATCTCATCGGGTGTTTCGACGTTGATGCGAATCGGCCGTGTGGTCCGGAGAGCATCGATGCCGAGCGCGCTTTGCGTGTCAGCCGCGTCGTCCAGCTCCACTTTCCATTCGGGGCGCCAACGTGCCAGCGGCTTATTGGCAAGCCACGTGGCAAATCCTTCGTTGAGCCAGATGTCGTCCCACCATTTCATCGTGACGAGATTGCCGAACCACTGATGCGCTATCTCGTGGGAGATGATGGCCGCAACCTGTTTCCGCGTTCCCAACGACGCTCGTTCGGGATCGACGAGCAAGAGCCGCTCGCGGAACGTGATGGCGCCGCTGTTCTCCATTGCTCCGGCCGCGAAATCCGGCACCGCGATCAGATCGAGCTTGCCGAACGCATACCGAATGCCGAAGTACTCATTGAAGAACGCAAGTTGCTGTTCGGCGGCTTCGAGCGCGAAGGCGGTGAGCCCGAGCTTGTCAGCGGTCGAGCAGACGCGAATGGGTGTGCCGTCCGATCCGCCTGTCCGGCACACGAAGTCGCCCACGATCATCGCCACCAGATACGTGGACATCTTTGGCGTGGTGGCGAATTTCAGCGTGTGTTTTCCCGGCTCGGGTCCTGGTTCGTCCGAAAGTACAGCGCCGTTTGAGATGGCCGTATCCGCGGCGTCAACCATGAGCGATACGTCGAAGGTGGCCTTGAACCGCGGCTCGTCGAACGACGGAAATGCGCGGCGCGCGTCGGTGGCTTCCATCTGGGTGACCGCGTACTTCCGGCCGTTGGCTCGGCTCAGATAAAACCCACGCAGCTTGTCATTGAGCATGCCTGAATAGGTGATTTGCAGCGTGGCATTGCCCGCGGGAATCTCCTGTGCGACCGTGAGCGTCGCCGTTTCGGTTTTCGCATCGAGCATTACCGTCGCCGCCTGCATGCCGTTGCCCGCACTAATCGTCACGTCGCCGAAATCGATCTCGGCGGCGTGCAGCACGATCGTTCGTGTCGGAGCCTTGACCTGGACGCGGATCGTCTCTCTCCCGCGGAACGTGGCCTTGTCCAGATCGGGAGCAAACCACAGCGTGTAGTGGTCGGGAATGACCGTGTCGGGCAGCCGCTGGGCGGCTGCGGGCACTGCGTGAAGCGAATGAAACAGCACGAAAAATAGGCAAAAGACGTAAAAACGCCGCTGCATGCCCCCAACGGTACCACGCCGGCAAGGTTCTGGCAGTGGGTGGTGGTCGCGGCCGGTGCTAGTGCGGTTTACGCACAATTTGGTGCACGCGCACCGGTTTTTGTGTCTCAACGCCATACGCATGAGCTCGATCTGACCTGCTCGAAGGAGGCGACGTGACAAAGTGGGCGAGCATGCTGGCTCTGGCCAGCATCGTTGTCGTGGGATGCGGTGGACCGAACGGCGCCGAAACGGCAGCAACTGAAGAGAGCGCCACCACCGAAACACCGGCGGCCGTGAAGCCGTCTGCGCCAAAGTTCCGTGAGATTACCTTGCCGGAGGGGACCTCTCTGCCGCTGCGGCTTCGGTCGGCGGTTGCCTCAGACACGAGTCGCGTGGAGGATGCCGTCCGGGCCGAGTTACGCGAGGCCGTGGTCGTCAACGGGACAACCGTGCTGCCGGCCGGAACTGCAGTGGCTGGCGTCGTGACGGCGGCCGAACGCTCAGGGCGCGTCAAGGGACGCGCGCGCGTGGCCTACCGCTTCGACACGCTGAACCACGGCGGCGAGCGGTACGACATCGCAACAGCGCTGCTGTCGCACCAGGCCGAGGCGACGAAAGGCGAGGATGCCACGAAGATCGCGGTTGGCGCCGGCGCAGGCGCCGCGATCGGTGCGATTCTCGGAGGCGGTGACGGTGCAGCCAAGGGCGCGGCAATTGGCGGCGCGGCGGGCACAGGCGCGGTCCTCGCCACCCGCGGCGAAGAGGTACGGCTGGGCCCTGGTGCGAGCGTCACTACTCGTCTGACGGCTCCGCTGACGATTCGCGTGAAAATCTAGGTGGTAGTTCGTAGCTCGTAGCTGGTAGCTGGTAGTTGGTAGCTGGTAGTTCTTAGCTCGTAGCTCGCAGGGGTTAGCTACCAGCTACGCAACTACTAGCTACCAGCCAGTCTGTTGCGGTTCTGCCACATCGTGCGCCGTTCGGGCGGCAGCTCGCGGATGAGCGCGCCGAGCGCCGCATTCTCAGGCGCCACATAGAACTGATACGTATACCGCTCCGTTTCACGAGGAGCGTCGGCCGGGATCGTCGCGCCGTGTGCGCCGCGCGAGTTCAAGAACACCAGCATCGTATTCGGGCGGAAGGGAACTACGTCGGCGAGTTCGCACGGACGGCCGTGGTCTCTTGGGTAGTAGGTCTGCTTGAACGGCGCGTCGTCGTCATCGGCGACGTGAAAGAGCTGCGTGCCGTGTGTATCGCTATCACCGGGACGTGCGAGATACAGAAGACAGGTCAGGAGCGACCGTTTCGGATCGCGATGCGGTTCGAGGTGATAACCGGGGCGACGGAGCATCAGGCGGCCACCCGACGGCAGATGCGGCATCTGATTGGCGCGCTCGACGAACTCGGCGCCGAATATGGTTTCGTAGTGCTGCTGAAGCGGTTCGTGGAACTTGTCGAGCACTGCCGGTTGAATTATCTGCCGGGCAAGCGCGTCGTCTACGAAATTCCAGACGGCCGTGGCGAGCGAAGGGCCAAACGTCAGCGGGAGGGGCAGGTCCTGCTTGACGGGGTCGTGCTCCGAAAAGAATACGCTCGGCGGAAGCGCCTGAAGCAGCAGATCGTACACGCGTGCAGGTAGGAGCTGTTCAACCACGATGTGATGAAAAGGATCCGCGCGCATCGTCGCGGTGGCAATCGCGCTTCGGACGTTAGCGGTCAGTTGCTGGGTGTCGAGTACAGCCGGAAGGGCAGCCAATACCCGCTGCTGCTGATCGTTCAGTTCGGCGATCATCCGCAGCTGCGCTGCGTTGCGGTCGCCGCGCGCCGCACGAACTGATGTGTCCTGCAGCAGAGTGCGCAGCTCTTCGACTTCGCGTGTCAACCGGCGCACCTCCTTGCGGACGGGTTTCAGCGCTTCCTCGGCATCATGGCGCCAGGCGCCGCGAAGGCGAGTGAGCAGGTTCGCGCGCTTCAGGAACTGTTCAAGCATCCGGTTATCTACCTTGCGAAGGCAACTTGACCGACCGTGGTGGTGATGGCGGCCGTCACTTCAGCGGCTCGGGACGAGTCAGTCAGGAATGTGACGCGGTCTGTTCCGTTCACGCTGACCGCGACAACGCGCAAGCCGGGTGACAGCTGAGCCGTGTCCGCAAGGTTCACGGTGTCGTTCCATCGCGCCATTTCATTCGCCGCGCGGGTCAGGTGATCTGGACGATTCAGAAACGACGTCATAGGCCCCGCCGACGACTCGGGAAGGCCGACGACGGTGTGGGAGAGCAGGCGGGTGATTCGCAGGACACCGGCGCGCGCCAGCCAGGGAGATGCGCTGACCAGACGCATCGTTGCCGCCGACGGGCTCCCAGTCGCCGCCGGGTCGATGAGAATCAGCGACCGAACATCAGCTGGGAATCGACCCGCGAAGAGCTTCGCGAAGACGGCGCCCAATCCGTGGCCGACGAGCACATAAGGCCCGCGCTCTCCCGCTCGACTGAGAAGTGTGTGCAGCTGGTCCGGCACAGCGGAAGGATCGTAGGGCCGATCGCCGGCCTCGCTCCATCCAAGTCCGGCCCTGTCGTAGCTGCAGACGCGCGTCGTCTGCGCAACGGCGGGTTGCACCCAGCCCCACGCGGACGACATGCCGGCCGCGGGTGCCTCGAGCACGACGGTCGGCGAACCCTCGCCGGTGCAATAGATATGGAGCTGCCGATCACCGATGTCGATCATTCGTCCAGGGTGTGGAAACTGACGCCGCTCGATAGCGGTTGCGGCACCCTGGTAGGTAGCGCCGGCGAGCGTCACGAACAGCACGATCACGGCAATCCTCAACACCGCGCGGCGAAGAGGAACCGGAATCACGACTTGCGCGAGATCAATCCGGGCCCGTTGGTGGTTTCCGCGAGCCCGTACTTTTCAATGCGCGAGTACAGCTGCGCGCGCGTCAGCCCCAGCAGCTTGGCCGCGCGTGTCTTGTTGTATCGGGCCTGCAGCAGCGCTTTGGCCACGAGCGAACGCTCCAGATCCTCGAGATTGACGCCACCTGGGGGGAGCGCGGCATTGCTGGCGTCTTCGCCTGAGGCGGCGGCTGACTCGCGCGGTACGGTGAGCGGCAGATGTTCGGTCCTGATGTATCCGCCGTCCGCCAGGATCACCGCTCGCTCGATGGCGTTGCGCAGCTCGCGAACATTGCCGGGCCACGGGTAGGTCAGGAGCTGGTCCTTTGCCTCGCGTGCGATTCCGGCTGGCGGCTTGCCAACCGCTCCGCCGATTTCCGCCAGAAACGCGTCGGCGAGCTCGAGAATGTCGTCGAGCCGGTCGCGCAGCGGCGGCAGGGCGATCTCGAACACGCTGAGACGGTAATAGAGGTCCTCGCGAAAGGCGCCGCGCCGCATCGCCGCCTGGAGATCGCGGTTCGTGGCCGCCACCACGCGGATGTCCGCGCGGCTGCTGCGCGTGCTGCCGAGCCGCATGAATTCGCGTTCTTCGAGGACGCGAAGCAGCTTCGCCTGTACAGTCGGCGCCATCTCGCCGACTTCATCGAGAAACAGCACGCCACCATTGGCCTGTTCGATGCGCCCTGGTTTCGCGGCGACGGCACCGGTGAAGGCGCCGCGCTCGTGGCCGAAGAGCTCCGATTCGAGCAGCTGATCGGGCAGCGCCGCGCAGTTGATCGCCACGAACGGCCCGTTCTTCCGCCGCGACCCTTGATGGATGAATCGCGCGACGACTTCCTTGCCCGTGCCCGATTCGCCCGTGAGGAGCACCGTCGTTTCTGTTTGAGCCACGCGCGCGGCCTGCGCCAGCACGTCCCTCCACTGCTGGGAATGGCCCACGACGCGGCGCTGCCCGGTGCGTGCCTCGAGCTCACGTGTCAGCGTAGCGACTTGCGCTTCGAGCTGAGCGGCGGTCTCGCGCGCGGCGGCGTCACGCCGCGCAGCCTCCGCCAGCCGCTGATGCGACAGCGCGAGCGCGAGCAAATCGGCGACACGACGCGCGAAATCGATGTCGGCTTCGTTGAACCGTTCCGTATCGCGCGCCAGGAAGAACAGCGATCCGAATACTCCCGTGTCGAGCGCCATCGGCACGCGCAGGGCAGACCGTGCGCCGAGTCGGCGGAAAATCCGGCCACGGGCGGTCTCCATTTCGATCTGGGATTCGGCGTCATGGATGACGTAGGGATCGCGGTGCAGAAGCGCCCGCGCGTCGCCGATCACGGTCATGGGCGCCCAGAATTCTGGGTCGTCTACCTTGGCGCCCGTCATCGCGTAGACACGCAGCGACCGGCCGTCCTCCGCCCACGAGGTCAGCACGAGGATGTCATGCGGCAAGCCGCCGCGGATCACCTCGGAAACCTCGGCAAAGATGTGTCGGATGTCCAGCGCGCCTGCCATCGTATGCAGCAGACGGTCGAGCGTATCGATCCGCTCGCGGCGTACGGCTTCGGTACTAAGCAGCGCGTCGTGCTGGAGGGCCAGCGTCAACAGGTCGGCGACGCTGTCCATCACCGCTTCGTCGGCGGCGCTGAAGGCATCGGCGGCACTCGACGTGAACCAGAGCGCTCCGTGCACGCTCGAACCACGACCGACCGTACAGATGATCCGCGAGCGCGCGTCGGCAGCGAGCTCGGGAGCTGCCACCGATCCGGCATCCGCGATGCGGTGTCCCGTCACTTCGAGCTCGCCGGTCGGTCGCGCCACGTACAGAATGACCGACTCGGCTCGATCGAGACGCAGCACGTGAAGCCGCTCGAACGGCGCCACGTCGCGCAACAACACCGCGAGCCGCGGAACGAGATCGGCCAGCCCGGTTCCTTCCGACACCAGGCGCGCGACCGCCGCGAGCAGAGCCGAGGTATCCATGACGATCACGGGATCGGTCCCCAGTATAATCCGTGGACATTTCTCGTCAGCGGACAGGTGCATGGTGATTGAAACTGAGATGAACGTGCTGGCGGGCGGCGTGTCGTGGGTCGATTTGAATTTTCTCGATCGGCCACATGCGATTGCGACCGCAGTCATTCGAGGGGCGGGCTCGGTTGCGCTCATCGATCCCGGCCCGAGCACGTGTCTCGATACGCTCGAGCTCGGGCTCGAGTCACGCGGTTTGCGCTTCGACGACGTCACACATCTGCTGCTGACGCACATTCACCTCGATCACGCCGGCGCCACCGGCACAATCGTTCGCCGTCATCCGCATGTCAAGGTGTTCGTGCACGAGAAGGGTGCGCCGCATGTCCTTGATCCAAGCAAGCTCGTTGCGAGCGCATCGCGATTGTACGGCGATCAGATGGATCGCCTCTGGGGAGTGATTGAGGCGGTGCCCCACGATCACCTGATCGTGCTTTCGGGCGGTGAGCAGGTCGACGCAGGTGGACGGACGTTCGAGGTCGCATACACTCCGGGCCATGCGAGTCATCACGTGTCTTACTTCGATCGTTCGAGCGGAGTGGCGTTTGTGGGCGATACGGCGGGTGTGTGCGTCGACGGAGGCTACGTGCTGCCCCCAACGCCCCCGCCCGATATCGACGTCGAGCTCTGGCACGGCAGCGTCGCGCGTCTCGAGAGGTGGGCGCCGCAGACGTTGTTCCTGACGCATTTTGGCCCCGTCGATAATCCCCACCCGCACCTGCAGGCGCTCATCGACAACCTGGAGACGATGTCGGGCATCGTGCGGAGGCGGCTCGCCGAGCCGGGACCGGACGAGGAGAAGGCCACGCGATTTGCCGAGGACGTGACCCGCGAATTGCGACGGCAGATGAATGAGCCGCAGGTGGCCTCATATCTGGCCGCGGCGCCCCCCGAGCTCCTGTGGCTCGGGCTTGCGCGCTACTGGAAAAAGAAAACCGGCTAGGCCTAACGCCTAAAATTACTGCTGATCGAACGCGGTAAGGAGCGTGACGTCGCCGACGTTTCGCGCCATCAAATCGACGAGATCGACGAGATCTCGTTCGCCAAAGACCTTCAGCGCGCGCGCGTAGGTCGCAGCGCTGACGGTGTGGCGACCAAACAGCTCGCGACCGAACTGGACAATCGCAGCATCCTTTTCCGCCAGACTCTCAAGGGCTCCTTGCTCACGCACTGTGTCAATCACCGAAGGCTCCACCCCCGCGCTTCGGGCCGCCGTCTCCTTCGTTCTCACATCGTAGTGCTGATGATGCAGGTAGGCGGTCACGAGCGCCGCCAGCGCCATCAGGCGTTTGCCAACGCTCGCCTCGAGCAGCTTCATCCCTGAACCGTGTCGGTTGATCTGTCCCGGTCCCGTACCTTCCGGCGCCAGGCCGCGGCTGTACAGCGGCCCTGGCGTGGCACCGGCCGGCGCCTTCACATACGGGAGTCGGCTTCTGGAGTCGGCGTGAATATCCGTGGGCGGTGTGAAGGGAAGTGGGAGCGTCTGCTTCCACCCAGGGGGCATCTGCTGGTTGAACGCCGTTAGTCGCGTGGCGGTCGCGGCGTAGTTGCCCATCAGGCTGACGACGTCCACGAGATCTGCGCGGCCGAGAACCTGAAGCGCACGAGCGAACGTCGGAGCGCTGAGTGCGTGCTTGCCAAAGATCTCCCGGCCGAGTTCGATGATGACGGCCTGCTTGTCGGCCACTCCGGCGATCGGCTTCCGGTTGCGCACGATGTCGATGACGGCTGGATCGAGACCAACCGCAAGCGCTTCCATCTCGTGCAGCGACCACTCGTACGGCTGGTCGTGCTCACGTGCGGAAATGAGGATCGCTAACTCCGTGAGCTGACGTCCAAGAGGGGAGAGCCACCGCACGTCCACTCCCGAGGCGTGCAGTCGGATGGCGTCGACGCCCTGAATGCCCGGCTTGAGCGGGGGAAGCCGGTTTCGAGATTCAGAATTCACATCCCGGGGCAGCGTGGTGCTCGAGTCGGTCTGCGACGCGAGAAGGGGCGCGTAGCCGGCAAGGAGAACGATTAGAGCCGCCGCGCCGCGTCGCATGGTCTCTCCTCCGATCTGGGCCCCGGGAGCGGGGCACGCCTACACTGCCGTTTCAGGAGGAGAGTGTATGCCTGCCGGGCAACCTGCGCACGGAAAACCGCGAGCGCGGGCGCGCACCGCGCGCGTTGCGTCGTGAACCGAGCGGGTTGTGGCCGGCCCCAGAATCCGGCTGCTTAGTTCGCAGACGCCAGACTGGGACGGGTCCGCACGGGCATTGCGTGCGCCGGTTCGATCAGCAACCGGAGCGCGTACCCCTGGGGCGTCCCGGTGGCTGTGCGATATGGGCCTACGCGATACACGGCGGAGAGCACCTTGCCCTGCCGGAGCACTGCGGGCAACTCGACGGAGTCGCGGCCGCTTCGCTCGATCTGGAAGTGCACAAGCCGATAGAGTGGGATCGACGCAGGAACCTGGCACTCGACGAACGCATCGACGTCGCTGACGTCACGCGTCACAACAGAAACGAAGCGGAGCGCGCCGCTGGCGTCGCGCCACGTCAGTCGTCCGGGCACTCGGAGCTTGCGGCGGTTGCCGATCCGGCTCCGTATGAAGGTCGGATGCTGTTGCCGGCCCTGTGAACTAACGAGAGTTTGAATCACCTGAGCCCCCCTGAGAGGAAACGCTGACCAGTTCCATCATCAATGCTGGGGCCGATGTCGCTTTTGTCACTTTGAAAAGTGCGCAATCTGTAAACTGTTGTAAAGACGTGGGTAATGTCGAACGCCGGATTTGTTGTCGCAACGCCGTGTGGATACGACGTATCCAGGCAGGTGTATACCTGATTACTTTGTATCCGCCGTCGCACCTTCGAGCTGCAGGCGGCGCATCTTGAGATAGAGGCCGCGGCGCGTCAGTCCCAGAAGGCGCGCCGTCTCCGAAATATTTCCTCTGGTCCGTCCTAGGGTCATCACAATCAATTCCTTTTCGACCTGCTCAACGGCAGCCGTCAGGTTCCGAGCGCCGGCCGGCGGCGTCACCACCTGCCCGGCGGCAAGGCCTTCACGCGACGGCGCCGGTGCGACCAGGTCGGGCGATAGATGGTCCGGTAGCACCGAGCCGCCTGGTTCGCTCATGGCGACGGCACGCTGAATCTCGTTGCGAAGCTGTCGCACGTTGCCAGGCCACCAATATCGAGCGAACAGATCCAGCGTCGCTGGTGCGAGCTGGACGTCGGGTCTACCCAGCCGGTCGCAGGCTTCACGCAGAAAGAACGTGCTCAGATGCGGTATCTCGTCGCGCCGATCGCGCAGCGGCGGAACCTGGATGCGAATCACGCTCAGCCGGTAGTAGAGATCCTCACGAAACTTGCCCTCGACGACACGCTGCTCGAGGTCCGCGTTGGTCGCGGCAAGGATTCGTACATCGACGGCCTGCGGCCGCGTTTCCCCGACCGGCATGACTTCGCCCTGTTCCAGGAATCGAAGCAGCTTCGGTTGGACGTCCAACGGCAGGTCGCCAATCTCGTCGAAGAACAGCGTTCCGCCGGCTGCAGAGCGAATCAACCCCGGCTGGTCGGTAACCGCACCCGTGAAGCTGCCACGGCGGTGCCCGAACAGCTGGCTGTCCGCAAGCTCTCGCGTAGTCGTGGTGCAGTTGTACGGCAGATACATCGCCGCACGGCGGGGTGAACCGACGTGAATGGCGCGTGCGACCAGATCCTTCCCCGTTCCGCTCTCGCCGGTGATGAGCACTGTCAGGTCGTGGCCCTGCAGACGCTGAATTTGCTCGACCACCCGGGTCATCGCGGCGCTTGCGCAGATGAAGCCTGGGAGGAGCGGCTCGAGCGGACGCTCGTTGATCTGCTCGACGGCAAGGCGGGGGCGCTCGCGGGCGCCGCAGAGCTCGAAGCCCTGGCGCGCAACCGCCGTGAACATGCGCAGGCGGCGTCCCGCGCTTTCCGTGAACCCGCCGGCTGCCACGACCGTGCACGAGCGTGGGCCG
>Ga0209382_10006350_pt1 | contig 15241 bp, 20 predicted proteins | sample SoiMetdeltSBSDD5_FD_187599 | JGI IMG/M metagenome (GOLD analysis project Ga0209382, IMG submission 187599) | Bulk soil microbial communities from a Populus tree surrounding site in Tennessee, USA - Soil MetaG P. deltoides SBSDD5 (SPAdes) (version 2) | ecosystem: Environmental > Terrestrial >... | reverse complement strand
CAACGTACAGCATGGCATCCTCCTTCACCCGCAACTGTGGGTGTCGATAGGCGCGACCGGCCTGATAAGCCAGCGCTCGCGGCGCGTCGTCCTCTCAGGTCGCGACCATCGAGCCCCGCCCGGGGCGACCGTCTCAACTGAGCTCTCACGGAGCGAGGGATCTGAGCCGTCTCCCGGGCGGTCCCGGGCGGAGCAGCACCGCCGCTCCTTCCACCAGCGTACAGCTATCAGGAATCTCGGCCGGTCCGGCAGCCCCGCGGCGACCTACCATCGTGTCCACATCCCGACGCAGCGGCATGAGGCGCAGCTTGCGCCGTCAGCAGTCCGGTTCGCCAGTGCCGATCGCCTCGTGCGCCACATGCCTGCATTTGGTCACGTGAGGAGCGGCACACGGCGGCCCGCCCATCGCCTGCCATGCGATACTTCCAGGAGGTACAGGAGCAGAACATGGCCGAGCCAGCAGCCCACCTACGCAACGAGCTGACCACCCGCGCGAGCCAACCGTTGATCGGCGTCCCAACGACTGAAGGACACGAAGAAGTGGTCCGATACTTCACGTCCGAGGAGGATGCCGATCGCGCGCTCACCAGGGACCAGAGTAGCGTCGACCGAGCGCTCAGCCTGATCGGAGCGTGGGAGCACCTGGACGCCGAGGATGGCCCCGACATGCTCGACGAGCTCGACCGTATCCGCCACGAAAGTAAGCCGACGCCGCTGCTGGAGCTATGAGACGGTATCTCCTCGACGCGCCGATCCTGTCGGCGTTGCTTCTGCGTCGGCCCGTGGCCGTCCAGCTCGTTACGCCCTGGATCCAGAGCCGAGAGGCCGCAACCAGCATTCTCGTCTACGGCGAGGTCAACGAGTACATCCAGGGCCGGCCCGACTACGAGCAGCTTCACGCGCAGCTTCGGCAATTCCTGGTCGAGATCACGCCGTTCTTTCTGACGTATCCCATCATGCGTCGATACGGCGAGCTCCGCCGCGTGCTCCGGGCACGCAACGACTTGATCGGCGACGTCGACACCCTCATCGCCGCGACCGCATTGGAGCGCCGCCTGACGATCGTCACCGCCGACGAGGACTTCCGGCGCGTGCCAGGTCTGTCGCTCACGGTGATCCCGAGAGGCCAGCTCGCACGTCGCCCCGGCCGGTGAGTCTCCGTCCAGCCGGCTCACGGGGCACGGATAGTATAACCTCGCTGGGCTTGATATCGGCGTCCGTGCTGCCGAGCGCCACAGGAAAGGCAGGACTTCGAAGTCACGTTCCAGGTACGACACTTGGATCCGTCAGCTAACTGCCTGATGACGACGGAGGCTGTACGAGGACGAATTCTGAGAGGCTGACTCCATCCCGGACGCAGGCGTCTGGCTTCCATCCTTCATCATGAAGGGCCAGATCAACGCCGACTGAGCCTCAATCCCGAGCTACCCCCGGATGCACTGGAAGAGGCATTCCGCAAGCTTAGCCGCCCCGAGGCGCCAACCCTGCTAGAAAGAAACCGCGTCGTCCACCGCCTCCTCGTGGACGGTGTCACCGTCGAGTACCGCCGCCCGGACGGTTCGATCGCCGGGGCTCAGGCCCGTGTCCTCGACTTCCAGAACCCCGAAAGCAACGACTGGCTCGCCGTCAACCAGTTCACCGTCGTTCAGGAGCAGCGCAGCCGCCGGCCGGACATCGTCATCTTCGTCAACGGCCTGCCGCTCGCCGTTCTAGTGGGTCACTTGCCACCGTCATGGCCATTGTGGTTCCCGCTGACCAGGAGAGAGCGAATGTCGATGGTCACGGCATATGACCCACTAGAGCTCAAGAACGCCGCTTCCGAGGACGCGACGGTCTGGACCGACTTCCAGCAGCTCCAGACCTATCAGGACCAGATTCCCAGCCTCTTCGCCTACAACGCCGTGATCGTTGCCTCGGACGGCGTCCAGGCTCGTATCGGCGCCCTCGGAGCGGGCCGCGAGTGGTTCAAGCCCTGAAGCACCATCACCGGCCGCGAGCCCGCCCCGCCCAACCTCCCAGAGCTGCAAGTCGTTATTCAGGGTGTCTTCGACCATCGCCGTTTCCTGGATCTGGTCCGCCACTTCATCGTCTTCGAGGACGAGGGCGCCGGCAAGCTTACCAAGAAGGTGGCCGGCTACCATCAGTTCGGGGCCGTCAATGTGGCGGTGGAGGAGACGCTCCGCGCCACCAGTTCCCCGCCCGAGCGCCGCATCGCCGAGTCGGCCGGCATCTACGAGGCCGGCCCGCGCTCGGGTGGTGAGCCCGGCGATAGGCGCGTCGGGGTCGTCTGGCATACCCAGGGCTCAGGCAAGAGCCTGACCATGGCCTTCTACGCCGGCCGCGTCATCGTCCACCCGGAGATGGCCAACCCCACAATTGTCGTCCTGACTGACCGCAACGACCTGGACGATCAGCTCTTCGGCACCTTCGCCCGCTGCCAGGATCTCCTCCGTCAGCCGCCCGTACAGGTGGAGAGCCGCGCCGACCTCTGCCAGAAGCTCGCTATCGGCAGCGGCGGCGTCGTCTTCACCACTATCCAGAAGTTCTTCCCTGACTCCGACCCCACCTCCGGCGCCTCATCGCCATCCGAGAATCCCGCTGACGCAAGTGGACTCCCCCTCTCCCGCGCACGGGGGAGGGGGGCGGGGGGTGGGGGCTCCCCGGCGCTTGACCTCTTCCCGCTCCTCTCCGACCGCCGCAACATCGTCGTCATCGCCGACGAGGCCCACCGTAGTCAGTACGGGTTTGGCGAGCACGTCGACACCCAGACCGGAGAGCGGACCTACGGCTTCGCCAAGTACCTCCGCGACGCCCTGCCCAACGCCGCCTTCATCGCCTTCACCGGCACACCCGTGGAGCTGACGGACCGCAACACCCGCGCGGTATTTGGAGACTACATCAGCGTCTACGACATCCAGCGCGCCGTGACGGACGGGGCCACTGTCCCGATCTACTACGAGAGTCGCCTGGCCAAACTCGCCCTGAACGAGGCCGAGCGCCCCAGAATTGACCCCGAGTTCGAGGAAGCCACCGAAGGCGAGGAGATCGAGCGCAAGGAGAGGCTCAAGACAAAGTGGGCTCAACTCGAAGCCATCGTCGGCTCTGAGCGCCGTCTCGAGCTGGTTGCCCGCGACATCGTCGCCCATTTCGAGACCCGCCTCGCCACCATGGACGGCAAGGGCATGATCGTCTGCATGAGCCGCCGCATCTGCGTCGATCTCTACAAGCAGATCGCCGCCCTTCGCCCTGAGTGGCACGATGACGCTGACGACGCTGGCGTCATCAAGGTCGTCATGACCGGCTCAGCCTCCGAGCGGCAAGACTGGCAACCACACATCCGCAACAAAGGGCGTCGCGAGGCTCTGGCAAAGCGGTTCCGTGACCCATCCACACCGTTCCGCCTCGTCATTGTCCGAGACATGTGGCTGACCGGCTTCGACGCCCCGAGCCTCCACACCATGTACATGGACAAGCCGATGCGCGGCCACGGGCTCATGCAGACGATCGCCCGGGTCAACCGCGTGTTCAAGGATAAACCCAGCTGAGGCAGACCGTGTGGGCGGCGAGATCACGGCCGTCTCCCTGGCGCACCGCCACCCCCGCTCACGGGTACATCTCCATGAGCCCGGCGCAGGAGACGCCCGTGACCATCACCCAGCGCCAGCCCTGCCGCCCCCCACAAAATCGAACTCCGCACGTTCGAACCCAATTTGCTCCGAGACAGGCTGGTACCAGTACGACGTTGTACGGCCGCTGTACGCCATTGCACACGCCCGGTACCCCAAAGAACACACCCGGTACCGCCATGCGCCAGCCGCCTGAGGCCATCGCCATGCCGATCGCCAGGATGTCAGACGAGGTACGCGATCTCGCCCAACCCCCGCTCCGAAGCTCCGGCGAAAAATCGCTTGAGACGATCGAAATAGATCGCCAGCGCGTCGAGATTCATCTCCCGCTCGTCCGCACGGTTCCAGATCCCCGGGTACAGATCGCGCATCGCCTCTCCGTCGTACCGGGCGAGCAGGTCAGCCGTGCCGATCGCCGCGAGCGCCCTGTCGATGCCTCGCACCTCGTCGCCGGTCAACGCACGAGCAGGACCGTAGCCCGCATCCACGTCGCCGATCTCCGTGCCCCCGGTCCTCGCACCTGGCCCGCGCCTGGCCATCACGGATCGTACTGCCGCGTCGCGAGTAGCGTCACGACTCTTTCGACCCGATTGACGCTATCTCACTGGTGCGGCCTCGGCCCCGCGAACGGGTACTCCTCTATGAGCCCGGACCAGGAGACATCCGTGACCGCCACCCCGCGCCAACCCCGTCGAACACAACACCATCGAATTCTGACGAGACGAACCCAATCGAGGCCCGCTCCCCTCCGAGTCAGCCCGATCTCCCCCGTGGCACCGGTGCCAATCTGTACCACCCGTGATCACCTCCGGTACCACGCCGGTACCACGAAAGACCCGCCCCGTACCCCAGATTACCCGCCATCTCCCTGATCGACGTCTGACTGCGCCCTCACACTCGGACGGCGCCGGGCAGCGTCGCGTAGCGACAGCACGAAGGTAGACGTGGGTTTCAACCCACGGACTCCGGGGCTGACGACCCCGCCAACCCACGGATCCTGGGCTGACGACCTCGCCAACCCGCGACCCCACTCCACGACCTGCCGTCAACCCACGGCCCGGCTCATCCCGTCCACCCCCTGTGAGGCCATCGCCATGCCCCTCGATCCGAACAACCCCTCCCTGATCTTCGTCCACGCCCTCGTCGGCCAGGCCCCCACCGAAGACCAGCTCAAGCATCTTGACTCCGGCTGGGCACAGCTCGTCCAGACCGCCGTCGAAGCCACCCCCGCCAACCGCCGAGCCGCCCTCATCCTCGCAAAATCCGGCGTCAGTGACGTCGATCGCCTCCGCGCAGCGCTGGTCGGCGCCCCTAAACCCGCGGACCGCCCCTGGCCAGAGCAGCCCACCCCGATCGGCGCCCCCAGCCTGCCGCGCTTCCCAGAAGACGCCCTCCCAGCCTGGCTCGCCACCTACGTCCGCGCCGAGTCCCGATCCACCCAGACCCCCACAGACCTCGTAGGGATGCTCGCCCTCGCCGTCCTCTCCTCATGTCTGGCCGGCCCGATCGTCCTCAACCCCTGGGGCGACTGGATCGAGCCCCTCAACCTCTACACCATGGTCGCCCTGCCCCCAGGCCACCGCAAAAGCGCCATCTTCACCAACGTCGTCGCCCCACTCCACCAGTTCGAGGCCGAGGCCGCCCAGCACACCGCCCCACAGCTCGCCCTCGCCAGTCGGCGCCAGCACGCCGCCGAGCAAGCCCTCATCCGCGCCCAGGACGCCGCCGCCCTCTGCCCAGACGAGGATCCCCACAGACCGCACCTCCTCGAAACCGTCGAGCGCCGCCTCCAGGAGCTCGCCGCCCTCGAGGTCCCCGTCATCCCTCGCCTCATCACGGACGACTGCTCCCCAGAGCGCCTCGCCATGCTCCTCGCCGAACAAGGCGGCCGACTCGCCATCCTCAGCCCCGAAGGCGGCATCTTCGACCTGATCGCCGGCCGCTACACCTCAGCAGGCGGCGCCCCCAACCTCGACCACTTCCTCAAAGGCCACGCCGGTGACCCCATCGTGCTGGACCGCATCACCAGACCAGGCGAGATCATCCCCCACCCCGCCCTCACCATCGGTCTCGCCGTCCAGCCCGAAGTCCTCCGCGGCCTCGTCGCCCGCCCCGGCTTTCACGGCCGAGGCCTCCTCGCCCGCTTCCTCTACTCGCTTCCCAACGCCACCCTCGGCCGCCGCGCCATCGCCACCGAGCCCATGGACCCCTCCATCCGCCGCCTGTACCACCGCCACGTCCGCGCCCTCCTCGCCCTCACCCACCCCTCCCGAGCAGACGCATCCCCCCTGGGAGCGCGGCCATCCTGGCCGCCTTCGTCGTCCCTCCCGTCTACCTCACCCACAACACCCGAATCGCGCCACCCCTCCTCCCCCTATCCCCTGTCCCCTATCCCCTATCACCTCCCCTTCGATTCCCGCGCCGCCGACCGCCTCCGCCAGTTCGCCGAGTCCGTCGAGCCCCGCCTCGCCCCCGGCGAAGACCTCGACCCGATCGTCGACTGGGCCAGCAAGCTCGTCGGCGCCACTGCCAGGATCGCCGGCCTCCTCCACCTCGCCTCCCTCGACCACCCCTGTCACCTATCCCCCCGTCGAGAGCGCCATCCGCATCGCCGAGTACCTCACCGAGCACGCCAAAGCCGCCTACGCCGCCATGGGCCTCGACCCAGCCATCGCCAACGTCCCCCACCTCCTCGCCTGGATCCGCCGCGCCCGCCCCACCACCTTCACCCGCCGAGACGCCCAGCGAGCCACCCGCCCCCGCCTCAACACCGCCGCCGATCTCGACGATGCCCTGGACCTGCTCGAACAGCACGGCTACATCCGACTCCGTCCCACCACCACGCGCTCCGGCCCCGGCCGACATCCCAGCCCCACCTACGACGTCCACCCCTCGCTCGTCGCCCGCTGACATCGGGCAATTGTGTCAATCTGTCCATTCTGTCCAGGGGGGTCCCCCGCACAGCACGCCCCGCCCCGTATACTTCCCAGAGACGCATCACCAGAGAAGCATCAAGGCGGCCGATGAGCGGCATGCGACGACGCTAAACACAGCACGAGCCGAGCAGCGACGACCACGAGCGAACGCACGCACCCCTCCTGCGCGCCGATTCGCTCCATCTCCCTCGACGACGTGCGTGTACCGACCGCGTCGACGAGGCCCGCCCGCTCCAACCCCTATCCCCTATCCCCTCGTCAGGCCGCCCGGCTACCCGCCGTCCTCGCCCTGCCTCCACCCTCCGGAGGACAGGGGCCCCCGGAAAGGCGGGTACCCCATGACCGCGCTCCTCCACGCCGAACACCTCGCCAAAGCGTACGGCCCCCTCCCCATCCTCGAAGCCGTATCGTTCCACGTCGCCTCAGGCGAGCACGTCGGCCTCGTCGGCGTCAACGGCTCCGGCAAGAGCACCCTCCTCCGCATCATCACCGGCGAGATCCCCCCGGACGAAGGCCGCGTCACCCTGGGAAGCGGCGTCGAAATCGGCTACCTCCCCCAGGAGCAGCCAGCAGCAGCAGCCCACCTCACCGTCGACCAGCTCATCCTCGACTCCGTCGGCGGCCTCAGGCAAATCGAGCAGCGCCTCAGAGCACTCGAATCAACCCTCACCCGCGCCCAGGGCCCAGACCTCGATGCCGCTTTGGCGGAGTACGGCGACCTCGCCGAGCACTTCGAGCGCCGCGGCGGCTACGTCCTCGACCACCAGATCGACGCCGTCCTCGCCGGCCTCGGCTTAGCTACGCTCCCAAGAGACCGAAAGGTCGGCACCCTCTCCGGCGGCGAGCGATCCCGGGTCATGCTCGCCGCCCTCCTGCTCCAGTCCCCAGACCTCCTCCTGCTCGACGAGCCGACCAACCACCTCGACTTCGCCAGCGCCGCCTGGCTCGAAACGTTCCTCACCACCTGCCGCGGCGCGTTCGTCGCCGTCTCGCACGATCGCCACTTCCTCAACAAGACCGTCACCCGCATCCTCGAAGTGGATGAGCACACCCACGCCATCCGCGAGTACCCCGGCAACTACGATGCCTACCGCGCCACCCGAGAGCGCGAGTACTCCCACCAGGAAGAAGCGTTCGCCCGCCAGCAGGACGAGATGAAGGAGCTGCGCCGCGCCGTCAAACTCAAGGCCCGCCAGGTCTCCCACGCCCGCCCCCCCACCGACAACGACAAGTTCGCCAGCCACTTCTTCAAAGAGCAGGTCGACCGCGCGATCTCCAGGGGCGTCCGCAACGCCGAACAACGCCTCGAACGCCTGGAGGCGAACCCCGTCCCGAAGCCGCCCCGCCTCCTGCGCATCAACCCGGACCTCGACCCCGCCGAGCTCCGCTCCGACCAGGCGATCGTCGTGGATCGCCTCACCAAAAGCTTCGACGATCGGACCATCCTGGAGGAGATCTCGTTCACCCTCGGCAGCCGCGCCCGCGTCGTCGTCGTCGGCGAGAACGGCGCCGGCAAGTCCACCCTCCTGGACCTGATCGCCGGCCGCCTCCGCCCGGACGAGGGTACCGTCCGGCTGGCGGCCAACGTCAGGCTCGGCTACCTCGACCAGGACGCCCGATCGCTCGGTCGCTCCCGCACCCTCGTCGAGTCGTACCTCGACGGCCTGGACGGCCCCCGCGACGAGCTGATCAACGGCCTCTTCCACTACGGCCTCTTCACCGCCGACGACCTCCACAAGACGGTCGGCCAGCTCAGCCTCGGGCAGCGCCGCAAGCTCCAGCTCGCCAAGCTGATGGCCGAGCGCGCCAACGTCCTCCTCCTGGACGAGCCGACCAACCACCTCAGCCTCGATCTCCTCGAAGCGTTCGAGCGCGCCCTGGCCGACTTCCCCGGCCCGCTCCTCGCCGTCTCCCACGACCGCTGGCTGATCGAGCGCTTCGAAGGCCAGGTCTGGGAGCTCCGGGACGGCCGGCTGATCCAGCACCACGCCCCGCCCGCCCTCGTCATCGCCTGCCTCCTCGCCCGCCGCGAATCGCAGCCCTTGAGCCCCGCCACGCCGTAACCCTCTGGGAGCGCGGCGATCCTCGCCGCTTCGTCCGTCGGCCTCCGCGCTTCAGGCAATGGCGCCCCCGCCCCTCGCCCCTCACCCCTCGCCCCACATCCCGTGGCCCGCGCCGCCCGGTCCTGCTATGCTCCCGGCGATACGGCCGATTGCAACGAGGGGAGTCGCCAGATGGCCACCGAGCTCAGCACCGCGCAGCGCGCCCCAGCCGCCGCCCAGCGCATGGCGTTGGCCGCCAACCGCTTCGTCGACTCGCTCACGCCCTGGCAGCTCAAGATGGCCACCTTCCCGTTCGAGGGCGACGAGCGCTACTTCTGGCACTACACGCCCGTCGAGCGGAACGGCCTCCTCCTGATCGACATGACGCCAGCGCAGCAGGAGCTGGCCCTCGCGCTGATGGCGACCGGCCTCTCCGAGCGCGGCAACCGCCAGGCGAAGCAGGTCATCGCCCTCGAGCCGATGCTCCGCCTCGAGGAGCACATCGAGCGGCCAGGCTTCGAGCGCTGGGACCGCAACCCGCTCCGCTACTACTTCTCCGTCTTCGGCCAGCCCGGCGGGAAAGCCCCATGGGCCTGGCGGGTCGGGGGCCATCACATCGGCTTCCACTTCTCGATCGTGGACGGCGACCTGATCTCGCCGCTGCCGCTGTTCCTCGGCGCCAACCCCTCACAGGTCAAGCACGGCCCCGAGACCGGCCTGCGCACCCTCCCCGAAGAGGAGGACCTGGCCCGTGAGCTGGTCCAGAGCCTCGACGCCGATCAGCGCGCCGCCGCGATCGTCGATCCGGTCGCTCCCGATGACCTGCTGACCAAGAACTACCGCGCGGTCACGCCGGAGATGACGCCCGTCGGCCTCGGCCTGGGCAAGCTGAGCGGCGGCCAGCGCGACCTGCTGGTCAGGCTGATCCGCCACTACGTCGAGCGCGCCGCCGACGACCTCTCGGCGCCCGAGTGGCAGAAGATCGAGCAGGCCGGGCTGGACCGGGTGACCTTCGCGTGGGCCGGGCCAACCGAAAAGGGGTTCGGCAAAGGCCACTACTACAACGTCAAGGGCCCGACGTTCATGCTCGAATACGACAACACCCAGAACGACGCCAACCACATCCACTCGGTCTGGCGTGACTTCACGAACGACTGGGCGGAAGACCTGCTTGCGGGCCACCTGAGCGCCCACCACCGCTAACCCCGGCCCGGACGTCTACCACGTTATGGTGATGCGGCATAGCATGTCGTCGCGTGGTGACGGTCAGAACGGCTCGTGGTCCGTGACGCTCCTGCAATGACGCCTGCCGTTGCCAGAGCGTCAAGCTTGCCGTACACTCTTCATACTGTGAATTGACGGCTCTGGAGGGGCAGGATGGCGGACCACGGCTCCCTCGACGTGCTGCTGCGGGCGGCCAGGGCCCAACTCGGCATCTCCCAGGCTGAGCTTGCGCACCGGGCCGGTGTCACCCGCCAGGCGGTCAGCGCCATCGAGTCCGGCAAGGCCGTCCCAACGATGGCCGTCGCGCTGCGGCTGGCGCGGGTGCTCGGCCGCCGAGTCGACGATCTCTTCCGCCTCGTCGACGAGCTCCCCATGGTCACCGCCGAGCTGCTGGGCGTGCACGAGCTATCGCCTGAGGAGGCCGTGCGGGTCCAGGTAGCCAACGTCGGCGGGCGGCTGATCGCCCGGCCGTTGACGGGAGCGGCCGGCATCGTGCTGACGCTGCCGCGCGCCAATGGGATCGTGCGGCCCCACGCGGGCGTGTCGGGAGTCATGCTGGCTGGACGGGCACGGTCGACGGAAGCATCCTCGCCCGGCCGCGGGCGAAATCGGGCGCCAGGGCAGCGGCCGGTTCAGGTCGAGCTGTTCGCCGACCCCACTCGGTTGGAGAGCACGCTCGTCGCGGTCGGCTGCGATCCGGCCACCAGCCTGCTGGCGGACCACCTGCGGCGCCGGCACCCCACCGTCGAGCTCGTCTGGCAGGGCGGGAACAGCCTTCAGGCACTGGAGTCGGTTGGACGCGGCGAGGCGCATCTGGCCGGCACCCACCTGTTTGACCCGGCCAGCGGCGTCTACAACGTCCCGTTCGCGCGGCGCCTGCTCGGGCCAGACGTCCGGCTGGTGACGTTCGCCGTCTGGGAGCAGGGGCTGATGCTGGCGCCCGGCAACCCGCACAGTATCGAGCACGTCGGCGATCTGACGCGGCCAGAGATCCGGATCGCGAACCGCGAGGTCGGCAGCGGCGCACGTGCCCTGCTGGACGCCGAGCTTGGACGCCACAGCCTGCGACCCGAGCAGGTAGCAGGGTATGCGACGGTGGTCAGGAGCCACCTGGCTGCCGCCGAGGCGGTCGCGGCCGGGCTCGCCGACGCGGCGGTCGGGGTGCGGGCGGCGGCGCTGGCGCTCGGGCTGGCGTTCGTGCCGTTGGCCGAGGAGCGGTACGACCTGGCCATCCCTGACCGGTTCTTCGAGCTCCCCTCGGTCCAGGCGCTGCTCGAAACGCTGACCAGCCCGTTGTTCCGGCTGGAGGTCGAGGCGCTGGGCGGGTACGACGTGTCGCCGATGGGCACGCTGGTCGCAGCCTGATGACGAGGAGACAGGAGTCAGGAGACAGGAGTCAGGAGGGGGCGAGACGCGCTCGTTTGCCCCGGGAGCGCCGTCATGCATGAGGCCGTCGGGCTACGGCACGGCACGGCGGTCAGGGCGGGTACGTCCAGGCCCTCCGCCAGAACGGGCACGATCGGGAAGGTCCCCGCTGACCGGCAGGTCGTCGTGCGGGGGCGCTGGTCGGCGCGGCTGGGGACGGTGCTGCTGGTTCTGGCTGCGCTGGTCTTTGCGCTGCTGATCTTCCTACCGATTGCGGCGATCCTGGCTCGGGCGCTGGCCGGTGCCGATGCTCTGGGAGCGGTCAGCCGGCCGGTCGTCGTCGAGGCGCTGCGTCTCAGCCTGCTCACGACGGCGCTGACGCTGGTCGTGACGCTCGTCTTTGGAACGCCGGTCGCCTGGCTGCTGGCGCGACGCGACTTCCCAGGCCGCTCGCTGCTGGATGGGCTGATCGAGCTGCCGATGGTGCTCCCTCCGGCGGTGGCAGGCATCGGGCTGCTGATGGCGTTCGGGCGGCGCGGGCTGCTCGGGCCGCTCCTGGCGTCGATCGGCATCACGATCGGGTTCACGTCGGCGGCGGTCGTGCTGGCCCAGGTGTTCGTGGCGGCGCCGTTCTACGTCCGGGCCGCGAAGGTCGGGTTCCAGGGCGTTGACCGCGAGCTCGAAGAGATGGCCGCCACCCTCGGCGGATCGGGCTGGACCATCTTCTGGCGGGTGACGGTGCCGCTGGCGTTCCCTTCGCTCCTGACCGGCGTGGCGATGTGCTGGGCGCGGGCGCTCGGCGAGTTCGGCGCGACGATCATGTTCGCCGGCAGCTTCCAGGGCCGGACCCAGACGATGCCGCTGGCGATCTACGGCGCACTGGAGAGCGACCTCGAGGCCGCGCTGGCGCTCTCGGCGATCCTGGTGGTGGTGTCGTTCGGGCTGCTCGCGCTGGTGCGGCTGGTGGCACGCCGCTCCGGCCTCGCCGGCGGCTGATCGCCGAGACAGCGCCGCACCGATAGGCACCTCGCCGCTACGGAGCGGAAAGCTCGGCGAGCGCCTCCAGAACGGCCCGCTGCGTTGCCGGGTCGATGCGTCCGAGCCGGCGAATCAGTCGGCTTTGATCGACGGTACGAAGCTGATCGAGTACGACCTGACCGCTCTTCCCTTGAAACGTACACGGGCCCCGCGATGGATATGGACGCCCTCTGGTCGACATGGGCGCCACGATGACGGTCGCGACGTGGTCGTTCAACTCATCGGGAGATACGACCAGGCAAGGCCGCGTCTTCTGGATTTCGCTGCCGACCGCAGGGTCGAGCACGACGAGGAAGACGTCGAAGCGACCGACACCTACCACTCCCACTCCGTGGCATCCCAGCTACTCGCGGTAAGCTGGTCGCCCTCGAGGAGCCTGTCGTCGCCGTGCCGCGCCATCGCAGCGAACTGCTCAGCCCACCCGGCCCTGGGTTTTCGAACCTGTCGGAGAACGATCTGGCCGACCTCGGCGCTCAACTCGACCTCGTCACCCTCTGCAAGCCGAGCTTCCGCAAGCATGCTCGCCGGCAGACGCACGCCTCGTGAGTTGCCTATCCGGACGATCCGCTGCCGCACGGCCATCTCCGATGTCTCCTGAGCTCCGCATCCACTGCTGCCACGCGGCTCGGGGATGAAGCCGGCCCAGTATCTCCATTGTAATCACATCAAGATCGACAGACCACGTAAGCCTCCTGGGCACGCGGCGAGATGGTACGATCCGGAAGCCGGGAGGAGGACTGCCATGACGATCAGCCAGGCTGCTCAGGACGAGGTTACCGCCGCCACGCTCGCCGCGATCGAGCGGTTCAACGTCGCCTTCAACAACCATGACGTCGACGGCGTCATGGCCGCCATGACCGACGACTGCGTCTTCGAGAGCACCGGTCCCCAGCCCGATGGCGGACGTTTCGAAGGGCAGGCCGCCGTCCGCGAGGTCTGGGAGGGGTTCTTCGGATCATCGCCGAACGCGGTCTTCGAGACTGAGGATATGTTCGCCGTTGGCGACCGCTGCGCCGTGCGCTGGATCTACCGCTGGGTGGACGGCGAGGGTAAGCCCGGCCACATCCGCGGCGCAGACGTCTTCCGAGTGCGCGACGGCAAGGTCGCCGAGAAACTTGCGTACGTCAAAGGATAGCGAGCTCGGAGGGGTAGCCAGAGATCAGACGAGCCAGAGCGTCGATGAGGGTGTGTAGGTGAGCGAGCGGCGACTTCGGATCGTTGGCATCCCTGGCAGTCTGCGCCGGGCATCGTTCAATCGCGGGCTGCTAGTCGCGGCGCAGGAGGTCGCGCCGGCCGACGTCGCGATCGAGATCCTGGATCTGGCCCCGATCCCGTTCTACAACGCCGACGTCGAGGATCTGGGGCTGCCGGAGGCGGTCGTGGAGCTGCGCGAGCAGATCGCCAACGCCGACGCGCTGCTGCTGACCGTTCCTGAGTACAACCACTCGTACACGGCGGTGCTCAAGAACGCGCTGGACTGGGCCTCTCGGCCTCGCCCCCTCTCGGCCCTGCGGCAGAAGCCGGTGGCGCTGATGGGCGCCGGCGGCGGATCGGGGACCATGCGGGCGCAACTGGCGATCCGCCCGGTACTGGCCTGCAACGAAGCGTACGTGATGCCGAAGCCGGAGCTGTACATCGTCAACGCGCCCCAGCGCTTCGATGCGGAAGGCAACCTGACGGATGAGACGGTTCGCGAGACGGTGCGGACGATCGTGGTGGCGCTGGCTGCCTGGACGCGCCGGCTGCGGGCGGACTGAGGCGAGGGAGTCAGGAGGGGGAGTGTGTGGGCATACCCCCCTGTGACAAAAGTGCCAAAATGCCAAAAGTCCGATTCGTCAGCCGCGGGGCATGGCCTCATCCGCCGTTGACGCATCAGACTATCCACGGGTTAAGGGAAAACTGCCCGGTCAACCTCCTCAAACCGACCAGGCAGTGGGGGTTGTCTGTGTGCTGTGCGTTGAGGGAACGCACGTACAGACGGTCAGGGGACGGACCGACGTTACGATTCGCCGGCCGTTGCCGCTGATCCGGTACGCTCTTTGTGAAGCCAGCTCGATTCCACGGACCTCGGGAGTCCCCGTCATGACGCAGCCTCTGCCTGAGAGCCAGAACGGACCGACGATCACGGTCCATCCTCATGGTGAGCTGACCACCTACTTCGGCCGGAGCTACGGCGGCGTGCCCGTGCCAATCGAGCCCGGCATCACCATCGCCGGGTTTCTGGAGCGGCTCGGCGTGCCGTCAAAAGAGGTCTGGCTCGTCGCGAAGAATGGCGAGCAGGTCAAGCGCGACGAGACGCTCCAGCCGGGCGACTCGCTGGAGCTGTTCGCGCCCGTCGCCGGAGGGTGACGGCGGGTGCTGGGTTCCAGGTTCTGGGTTCTGGGGAAGACGGCGCTACGCTCCCAGGGACGTGAGCCGGTCCGCGATCTCTGAGAACGGCACCGGCAACTGGAGGAGGCTTCAGGCGAGGCGCAGGTACGGCTGGTATTCGACGTCGTCCCCGGGCCACGCCGTGAGCTCCGAAGCCGCCAGGGCGAACGGCGACTCGAAAGTCACTCCCACAACGGCGCCAGACCGAGACCGGGTCGTCGCGGCCCGGAAGACCGAGCCGGTGTCAGGATCGAGCAGGCGCCACCACCAGTCGAATCCCAGGTCCGTGGGCGCCGAGCGGACAGCCAGGCGGATCGTCTCAGCCTGGCCCGGATCGAGGCGGCGGGCGTCTGCCCAGCGCGCCAGGAGCCGTGTGAGCTGGCGGCCGGAGATCGCTGGCACGTCCGGCGGCACGCCTCGGTCGTTGGCACGTCGCATGGGCGTCGGGAACTGGGCATCTGGGGACGTCACGGTCGCACCTCCTGGTGCATGAGGCCGGGTTGTGAAGCGAGATCTGGAGCAGCTTCGAGGAGGCGAAGCTCCTCGGCCAGGCGTTTGCGGGCCTGGGAGATCTGGTAGCGGACCGTCCCGGCCGGCCGATCGAGCAGCTCGCCGATCTCGGCGCTGGTGCGCTCGTCGA
>Ga0209382_10006348_pt1 | contig 15245 bp, 11 predicted proteins | sample SoiMetdeltSBSDD5_FD_187599 | JGI IMG/M metagenome (GOLD analysis project Ga0209382, IMG submission 187599) | Bulk soil microbial communities from a Populus tree surrounding site in Tennessee, USA - Soil MetaG P. deltoides SBSDD5 (SPAdes) (version 2) | ecosystem: Environmental > Terrestrial >... | reverse complement strand
GCGCCCACGAACACCACGGGCACGGTCGATGACGCCGTCTTGGCCGCTTCCGCGCCTAGCGCTTCCACAACTTCTTCGGGGAGGCAGGCTTACTTTCGCCCCACGACGAACCAGGTTTGCATCTGGCCCTTGCCCTTGATGGTCTGCACGCCCCGGCTGGTACACTCGAACTCGCTCTGTATCAAGGCGTGGGTGTCGGCGCTTACTTGAATCTTGCCGGCTTCGCCATGTGACTCCATGCGGCTGGCCGTATTGACGGTATCGCCCCACAGGTTGTACTGAAACTTGCGCTTGCCGATCACACTGGCGACCAGCGGACCGGAATGGACGCCAAACTAAGGTCGCGCTCGAACAAACTTTACCCGCCTGGCCTTTTGGTCAAATTTCGCCACCGTCCAACCGTTGTTGAGCCAAGCCGTGCGATGACTCTGAATCTTGGGTTGGACATTCGTCCACCAAGTTTGCAGCTTCGTGGCCGAAGCCGGCAAAGGGGCTCCCAGAATTTCTTCGACTTGGTCAAACGTCAGCACAATTTGTTTGGCTGTGGCCGGCCGCCGGCGAAACCATTCTTCGAGGGGTAAATACTTGCGAAACTCGGGTTGTTTAGCCATAGAGCCTCCTCCAAATTAGTGAAGGACTTACGCAGTAGCACCCTGAGCGGAGCGCGGCGGCTCCCCGTTCGGGCCGCGAGATCCGGCCCGCCGGGGCGAGACGGCCTTCGACTGCCACTTCGACTTCGCTCAGTGTCCGCTCAGGATGCCGCCGCCGCGCGTAGTCGAAGGGCGGTTTGCATAAGTCCAGTGGGTATTTGCCTTTATCAGCCCTGGAAGTCCATTGGAACAAGTAGAATGCCAAACAACTGATTAGATGGTTTAAAAACCAGGATGACCCAATTCTTGGCTTCACGATCGGCGCCCACCCACGCAAATTCGCCGTCGGAAAGCGCTCGGCGAGGATCGTAGTGCGTTTGGGTAAGAATAGCCTCTGGGTTGGTGATCGCCGCCGGTGTGCCGGCCGGGGCATCCGGAATCAGTTGTCCCACCGAGTCAACCAACTTGTCCGCCGAATCCAGCATGTTGAGCGGCGCCAGTGTGCTCATGATCATCACTTCACCCACATAGAATGACCGGAAGGCTTGCGCATCCCGGCCATACCAGGCATTGATAACCTGCTCCTGATAAGTGACTGGTGTTGGTTCAGGCTCTAGGGTGGCGGTCGGTATATCACTGGGGGTGGGTGTGACCGTCGGCGCCGCTGTCGGCTGGGCGGTAATCTGGGCCGACGTGCAGGCTGCTAGGAAAAAGCAAAGGAGTCCCACCGTTCTTGATAAATAAGTTGTTTTCATTTTTTTTCCTTTCATCTGGCTAGCATCGCGAGTCCGATCAACGCGAAGAGTAAGCGATACCGTCGTTGCATCCAGAGCGCGGTCTCGAATCCCAATCCGCGCTGGAGCGCTCGCAGCGACCAGGCGACATGTAAGAGCCACACAATCGGGCTTCCCAGCAACAGTCTGGGCAGGATGCCCAGCGCGGCTAAGCCGGCGGCGATCGCATAAGCGGCCGTAAACGTGCAGAGGCTCGCGAGAAACGTGTACTGACGGCCGAACACTGAGGCCGTTGTGCCAATCCCATTGAGCAGATCGCCCTCGTAGTCACGCACTTCCTGATTGAGATGGCCACCCGCAAACACCAAACCAAAGAAGAGACTCATGCCGAGACCGTTTGCGTCCAGCGCGTGGACGAAGGTATAACCCAGCAAGAAGTGCAGCGCGCCTCCGAGCAGGTGATTGATTGACCCCACGATGGGCGTACTCTTGCCGAAATTTGGCGAACACGAGTACAGCAGGCTGAGGACTGTGATCGCGGCGCCAAACAGTACAGCCAGTCCGCCGACCGCAGCGAAGGCGACATTCGCGAAGATGAGGAGAGCGATCGCAACGCTCGCGACCTCACGCCGGCTAATGCCCTGCCGGGCAAATACGAGGGTCGCCCGCCGCGGATCACGAATGTCGCTGGTGTACCCCGCCCAATCATTGAAGACAAAGATGTGGGCCGTGAGGGCGAGGCTACCGATGAGCAGTAAACCTAACCGGATCACGCTCCACCGTTCGAGGCTGAAACCACCCAGGACGCTACCCAGAAGCGGAGAGGCTTGAAGTGCAAGCACCTCCGATGCTCGCGTGGACACAAAGTGTTGCACGATGCGCGCGTAATGCCGAACAGGCGATTGAGAAGTCATGGCGCTGGCGGGTGAACGTTTCCGGTTTCGACGCCCACGGCTGCGTAAAGCCGGAGCCAGAGTGCGTAGCCAAAATCCTCGGACCAGTAAAATCGTCTTACGGTCGCGCTCAGATCGTTGTGGTAAAGCATGGGCGGCGAGCTCCGAAGCTGTGCGAAATCGTCGCTGCCCAGGCGCACCAGCAGATTGCGAATCGCCTGGCGCGTGTTCTCGTCCGGCGCTGACGCCAGTGTATCAGCGAGCAGGCGCATCGCCGCCTCACTCCATAGCTCCTGTCCCGCAGCGGGAAGCGCCAGCCGCTCCGTTGGCAGCGGAATGGTACAACCGAGCCGCCGCAATTCGGCGCTGCGTAGATAGGGCACTAAGGGAGCTTTTGAATAGTAAACCCAGATATCCTCGTCCCAAAACGAGCGTTGGAGCGCATCGCAAAGGTGCTGCGCGGCAGATGGATCAAGTTCGCGCAGCATCAAATACACGTGCAGCTGGATACCGATGTCTGTTGGATTTGGATCGTTTCCGGGATTTAGGCACTGATATTGATTTTGTGGGGCGAGCCAGGTGCGGTATAAGCCTCGCGCGTCGCGATAACGAGCAAGCGCTGCCAGCATGGATTGCTGTCTCGGGTCGCCGGCGCCCTGGCCGGCGATTTTCCACACTAAAGCGGTGTCGTCAGCGTCCGGCGTAATTGCACATCCCAGCTTACCAATAGTGGGTCCGTCTGGCAACCCATGATAGCGTACCAACCCGTTGCTTTCAATCTGTGTCGCGAGATGCTGTCGCGCACGCTCCACCACCTCGTCGAGACCTGACTGGCGCGCGACCGGCGAGAGCAAATCCACCAGCATTGAAGTCAGGAACGTGTTCATTTCCTGTTGCGGGGCTTCGTAACGAAGTCCCTTCGTGTATGAAGTGAGCCAAAAGCCGTACCCGGCCTGCCGTTCCCGCAACAACTGCGCCGCACGTTTAGCCATCGCCTCCAACTCCGGCTCCGACGCCGGCTTCAGTGGCATCCGGGCGGCCTCTGCGAGTGGCTCCGGTGCGATCACGAATACGCGCTGTTCACGCACAATGCGGATATCGCTGCTTGGCTCGATGCGAACAGCGAGCTGAAGCACGCGCTCCCCCGGTGAAATGCCCAGCGTGTTGGCAGATACGCGCCAGCCCGAGGGCGAAATGGTGTGCAGCACTTCATTGACATCCACGCGCGGTAGAAAGTCTGTGGTCGAGCCGATCACGATCCCGTCTATCAACACCAACATTTGGGCAGGCGAGCGCCCGCAGGCGAGCGCCCATCCTTCGAGCATCGCGCCGGGTTCCAAGTCGGGGAGCTTTCCGGCACCGGGATGCAGTGTCGCCCCGACACGATCAATCGAGCCGTGCGCGGCGCACTGAAGGTCGCCGCCAGCAGGTGGATGACGCAGTTCGGTGAGGAACGGAACATTCCGGGGATCCCACGCGGCGCGCATGGAGGCGGGGTTTCCGGCGAAGATGAGTTCGTCACTCGGATGCGTATACCAGAAGGCGCCTATCGCCTGCACACCGACCGACGCCACCATCATTAGGATGAGCAGGCCGCGGGCGAGCGGGCGCAGGACGAGCGGAGCGGGCGCGAGCATCCACATCAGGATCGGTAAAAGGTCGGTTAGCCAACGCGGCCCCCATGACGCTCCGGCGCGCCAGTCTCCCTGCGCGTAAAGTAAGACCTGGGCGGCGACGGCAAAACTGAGCACCACAGCGAGCGCTTTCGAGCCTGGTGATCGCAGGCGCTGAATCAGCCCCACGGGAATGAAGACCAAGAACGGCGAAAAGACGAGCAGCCCACGCGTCGGGCTGACCAGCAACCCGGCCACCCCTGACCAGCCCGGTTGGAAGAAGTTTTCAGGGGGCTTTATAAGGGCGTAGGCACCCGCAATGTGGCCAATAAAGTTGAGGTTATAGTACAGGACGGCTGCCAGAGGAACAGCGGCGCCGGCGAGAAGCCATAAAGCGTTGCGCCAGCGGCCCCAAACAACGAAGAGTACGATCATACCCGCAACCAGCGCGTCTGGCGGGCGATTCGCCGCCACGAAAACACACACGGCACCCAGTAGCGCAATACGAACGGGTGAGGCAGGGGCAACGACTAGCAGCAATGCTAGGGCGATCAGGAGTTCTCCAGTTCCGTGCTGCCAAAGTGCCTGGCTGGAGATCATCCAGGTATTGGTCCCGAAGGCGAACACCATGGCAAGCGGGAGGCTCCACTGGGTGCCGTCGCGACGCAACACCAGGTACATAAGGATACTTGCGACCGAGGCAAGCAACGACGCCGAGACCTTCTCCATTAATTCCGCCACCCGGTCAATCTGCGGCTGCTCCCAACCGCGTGCATTGAGCCAGATAACGGCGGGAAGATAGAGGGGAGCCACCAGCAAGGATGTCACCACGGGATACTTGGAAGCGAACTGATGCTGGCGAGTGCGAACCATCCAATAGGCCGATGGCTCGAAGTAGGTGACCTTACCGTCCGCGCCTGCTGGTCGATTCCGGTTTGCCATTATCGAATGGCCGTGCGCCACCAGGCGTGCGTTCGCGTCGAGATTGAGCGTGCCAGCCTTCCAGAGAATCAGCGGCTGATAGCGAGCGGGCAGTGTGTCTCCCGCGCCGATCTGCCGCAGGTTTGCGTTGTAGACTAAGAAACAGACCAAGCTCAGGAGGAGTGGCACTGTCAAGGATTGCAGGTAAGAGGGGAGCGATCTTCTGGACGATGGTGAAATGCCAACCTGCTTGCTCAATTGCCCTCCTTGCTTACCTAACGAGCAACCGTCTCCGCCAAAAAAAGTTTTTGCCGATGAAACGCAGCCTTGGCTGCCTCCGCGCCCAACGCTTCCACAACTTCTTCTGGACGGCCGGTCGCGCCCTCGCGTGCGGTCAGGCGCATGAGGAGTGTGTGTCCCAGCGCATCTGATTCTGTACGCGCGAGAGACTCGATCAACGGGCGCAAATCATATTCTTTGTTGCGGCGCACACGCTTGATCTCCGGCGCGGCTAAGAGCGCGGCGATGCGTTCATCCATTGCTTCAGGATTTAGATCGGTGCTGACGAGGACGCGATATTCGGCGGCGACGACTTGCGTTTGGAGCGCGGGTCCACCTTCGATGGCCTCAGCCACTTCAATTAAGGTGATCCCGGGCGGCACAGCCCGTTCGAGCGCGGCGCGCGCGTTGGCCAAAGGCTGCGAGGTTTCGAGCCAGATGTCTACGATTTCGCAATCGCTGGTGAACCCAAGCGGCAGCGCGGCGGCGAGTTGAATCTTGGGATGCGGGTTGAAGCCTTCGGAGTAAGCCAGCGGCAGTCGCGCGCGGCGCAGTGTGCGTTCCCAGGTTTTATGCAGATCGAGGTGGCCGCTGAACTTCATCGCGGCGGTTTTGGAGAATGTAATACGCAAGCGTTGCATTGAAGAAGGGGCAGGTGGAAGGTGGAAAGTGGCCGGTGGCAAGTTACTTGCCACCGGCCACTTTCCACTTGCTACTTTTATGCGCTTTGCACGGGCAATTCCAGAGATACTGTTTGCTTCCCGCGCAGATGTTTCGGTTTAACTTCCGGGCATTCCCAGGCCTCCACCGGAGTTTGCTCGCGCATCTTGGTGAAGCGGGGAAGGATGCCGCAGGCGAAGCAGCGTTCGCGGCAGTCCACGCGCGTCTGGCCGCGCAGACTCCACAAGTAGTCCTCGGTCAGGAACTGTTTCTTAAGCGCAATATCAATGTGATCCCAAGGGAACGTCTCGTCTATCAGGCGTGGACGGTGCGTATAGAATTGGGGATCGAGTCCGCAAACGGCGAAGGCTTCCTGCCAGGCGTCGTATTTGAAATGTTCCTGCCAGGCGTCAAACTTCGCGCCGCGCTTCCAGGCTTCGAGCAGCACGCGGCCCAGCCGCCGGTCGCCGCGCGAGAACCACGCTTCAAGTTGCGTCTCTTGCGGATTGTTCCAATTGAGCTTAAGTCCCGGCCCGCGCAGGGTGCGCTTGAGCAGACTCTGTTTGGCGATGATTTGCTCAATGGTATCGCACGACACCCACTGGAACGGCGTGTGCGGCTTGGGGACGAAGGTGCTGACGCCGGCGGTGACGTTGGCTTTGTTCCCGAGCACTTTCCGCCCTTCGGCGAGCACGGCTTTGCACAAGTCCACGATGGCCTGAACGTCTTCCAATGTTTCGGAGGGGTGGCCGATCATGAAGTAGAGTTTGATCGTCGGCCAGCCGCGCGAGTAGACTTCGCGCGCGGTGTCAAGCACCTGCTGCGTGGGCACGGCTTTGTTGATGATCTCGCGCATCTTCTCAGTCGCGGCTTCGGGCGCGAAGGTGAACCCGCCGCGCTTGGTGTCCTTGAGCAGTTCCATCAGCTCAACCGAAGCCGTCTCGATCCGCAGCGAGGGCACGGAGATGCTCAAGTGTTTGCCCGCGTACTTCTCACCCACGCGCCGGACGAGTTCGAGGATGTCATCGTAATCCGAGGAGGAGAGCGAGAGCAGCGCGATCTCCTCGAAACCGGTCGAGGCCAGGCCGTCTTCAATCGCTTGCAGAATTTGATCTACACTGCGCTCGCGCACCGGGCGCGTGATCATCCCGGCTTGGCAGAAACGGCAGCCGCGCGTACAGCCGCGCATGATTTCGATGGGGAAGCGATTGTGAACCGTGTCAATGTACGGCACGATCATTTTGGTCAGCGGCGGTGGCATGACGGGGACGATGCGCTTGATGACTTTCGCGGGCGCTTCGGGGACAGTGGGAGTGGTCGCGGCGATGGTGCCGTCTTCGTTGTAGATGACTTCGTACAGCGCCGGGACGTATACGCCCCAAATTTTGGCTAACTGCTTGAGTAACGTGAGCTTATCGCCGCTGCCTTCGGCTTTCCGTTTTTGATATGTGGTGACGATTTCGACGATGACGTCTTCACCTTCGCCGATGACGAACGCGTCCACAAAGTCCGCGACCGGTTCCGGGTTATAGGTGGCGTGACCGCCGGCGACGATGAGGGGATGGTCGGGTCCGCGATCAACGGTCAATAACGGCAGCCCGGCCAAATCGAGGAAGTTCAGCAGGTTCGAGTACAGTTGCTCGTAGGGCAGGGAGATCCCAATCACATCGAACGCGCTCAACGGATGCTTGGTCTCCAGCGAGTAGAGCGGAATCCCCTCGCGCCGCATGACCGCTTCCATATCCGACCACGGACAGTAAGCGCGCTCGGCTAAGGTGTCCGGGCGCTGATTGAGGATGTCGTACAGAATCCCTACGCCGAGGTTGGACATGCCGAGGTCGTAGATGTCGGGGAAGGCGACGCAGACGCGCGTTTTGATCTGCGGATCACCCCAATCCTTGACGATGGAATTCAACTCGCCGCCCGTGTAGCGACCAGGTTTTTCAACGGTGGGGAGCAAACGTTCGAGCTTGTTTTCGATCTGTTCGGGAGTGAGCATAGTGTTAAGATTATAGCACGGGAGGAAAGTGTTTAAGTGTCAGGTGTTTAAGTGTCAAGTGGAAAGTGGCAGGTGGAAAGTTTTCTACTTCCTGCTTCCTTCAGCCTTGCCTCTTGCTCCTTGAGCCTTGTGCCTTTCTCTTTCCTTCGTCCTTCGTCTTCCGTCCTCCGTCATAATTTCATGGTAAAATCCCGCCGTTCGCTCACACAGGCCCCCATCGTCTAGTGGCCCAGGACGTGGCCCTCTCAAGGCCAAAACCGGGGTTCGAAACCCCGTGGGGGCACCTGTTTTTTGCAGGCCTGGAGTTTTCCGGGCCTGTTTGATTTAGGGACTGAAGATGCGGCCGTTTTTCTCTGTGATCGTTCCTACCCATTCGCGACCACGGCAGTTGGTTGCTTGCCTGGAAGCCCTCGCCCTTTTAGATTATCCCTCCGAGCGTTTTGAAGTTATCGTTGTAGACGATGGAAGTGACTCTCCTCCACAGGAGATCGTCGCGCGCTTTCGTCCGCCGCTCAATGTGAATTTAATCGCGCAGGCACAGGCCGGCCCCGCGACGGCGCGCAACACCGGCGCGGCTCAAGCCCAAGGCCAATTTCTAGCTTTTGTGGATGATGATTGCCGCCCCGCGCCCGACTGGCTTCGGTCGCTCGCGGCCCATTTGACGGTTCAGCCGGAGCGGATGATCGGCGGTCGGGCGCTGAATGCGCTTCCGGAGAATCTGTATTCAACTGCCAGCCAACTCCTGATTGATTATTTGTACGCTTACTATAACGCTGAGAACCACTCGGCGCGGTTTGTGGCTTCTAATAATTTGGCTTTATCTGCTGAGTTGTTTCTTAAAATAGGTGGTTTTGATTCCAGCTTTCCTTTTGCGGCGGGGGAGGATCGGGAGTTGTGTGAGCGTTGGCTTGCTCAAGATGGGCAAATCACTTATGCGCCCGAAGCAATTATTTATCATGCGCATCCTCTGACCTTCCGCTCTTTTTGGCGGCAGCATTTTAACTATGGCCGAGGCGCGTTTCGCTTCCGCGCCGGGCGAGCGCGCCGGTCGCGTAAACGAATGCGATTCGAGTCCCAAGCGTTTTATTGGAACTTGATCACTTATCCGCTGCGACAAGCCGAGCAAACGCTCCCCCACCGCGTCCTCGCGGTGGGGAACGCCAGAAACGCCCGCGCGGACGCGGGCTTTGAGCAGGTTTTCGGACGCTCTGTTAGACAAGCCGGACGTCAATCAGCTCAAATTTTTATGCTGGGACTGCTGTTGATTTCTCAGTTGGCGAACGCGCTGGGGTTTATCTTGGAGGCCAATGGGACGATGGAATCCGGTTCTAGGGTGAAATCAGAGCTTAAGTCTTTTGGGTCAACGGATGGAGCGGATGGAACGGAAAGAATCCGATAAATCCGCGAAGCGCATCCGTTGACTCACTAAAGTTACACTACCGCCTGAGGTGCGGGCCTCTTCAATTGAGATTGAGACTGCGCCGATTGCGAAATTTGTAATCGCCACCAATCCGGATTCCCGCCCCGCAAAAAATCTTCCAGCGCCAGGCTGGCCGCGCCCAAGCAGACCGCATCTTGTCCAAAGCGGCTGAGGCTAATGGTGGTGGCGCTCAAGGGCCGTTCCAGCGCATAGCGCTCAACCATTGCATGCAGTTTGGGCAGAATGTCTTGGCCCATCTCCACGCCCACCCATCCGCCTAAAACGATAAGCTTGGGGTTGAAAAGGTTGATCAAATTTGCAATCCCGGCGCCCAGATAGTGGATCGTATCCTCCAGAACTTTGGCGGCGGCCGGTTCGCCCTTCCGGGCCGCTTCAATAATTCGAGGGATGGTAATCATCTGGTTGGCCTCCTCCGCTAGCAGGTCGTTCTGAGGATCCAGTTCGCGCAAGCGCTCAATGATCCCCGGCGCGCCGACGTAGGCCTCCAGGCAGCCACGGCTGCCACAGCGGCACGGGCGGCCATCCAGGTCAATCGAAGTATGGCCCCACTCACCCGCGCTGTTGGTGACGCCACGATAAAGCATCCCGCCGGCAATGATCCCCGCGCCGACGCCCGTGCCAATGAGCAAGACGGCCAGGCTGTCCGTCCCGCGCCCGGCCCCGAACCACATCTCGGCGAGGGCCATGGCCTTCGCGCCGTTGTCTAAGTAAATCGGCGTGTCGAAGTGTTCCTTCAACATCGTTAAAAGGGGAACGCGGTGCCAGCCCCAATTGGGCGTGAAGACCGCCAAGCCTTCAGCTTGTTCCACCACGCCCGGCACGCCGATCCCAATCCCCACGAGATTCGCTTGAGTCAAACCAGACTCCGCCAACAGCTCATGCAGTCCCTCGACGATGTGTTGGACTACTTGCGCCGGCTCGACTTCTTTGGGCGCGACGGGCTGCTTGAGGGTGCCCAAGTTGTGGAGCGTCAGGTCAAACAATTCAATGCGGACGTGGGTCTCGCCCACATCAATTCCCACGAACGCGCCATAATCCGGGTTGATGGATAAGAGGGTGTGCGGTCGGCCGCCTTCAGATTGTTTGGAGCCGGATTCAGTAATGATCCCTTGCTCCAGCAGTTCGGAGACGACGTTGGTCATCGTCGCCGGACTCACGCCACAGCGCCGGCTGATCTCCAAGCGGCTCAGCGGCGCATGAAAATAAAGCTGTTGCAGAGCGGCTTGGCGATTAATTCGTCTCAGATCACCGACACTGGGTTTGGTTGCAGACATCTTTAATCCATTCCTTTACTGAAATTTTACCCAATTCAGATTCGCAATCCCATCGGCGGAGGTATCCGGTGGGCCATCCTTGAAGACGAGATAGAGCGTTTGAACGCCGGTCGTGCTCAACACCGAGGCCGTCTTCGTCGTCCAGTTCTGGAAACCGCCGGTGTTCGTGATGGCGATGCTGCCGAGCAGCGTGCCCGTAGGGCTGCCAAGGCGGAACTCTAACGTGCCGCCGGTGGAGCCGCTGGCGACGCGCGCGCTCACGCTGCTCACGCCGGCGCCGAAATTAACGTTGTTCCAGGCGATGTAGTCTCCGTCTTCCGTGTACGCCACATTCTCACCGCCACCCGTATCGCCGCTCGGCTCAATTCCAATCCCGTATTGAAGATTATAGCTTTCAACTTCAAGCTGACTCGTCGCGCTCAAGGTCGGTGGCACGTTGGGCGTCGCACTTACCTGGGCGGAGTTGGCGCTCTCACCGTTTCCATTCACGGCGCTTACCACATAGTAGTACGTCGTCCCATTCGTCACGCTGGTGTCCATATACTCGGGCAGTGCCTGCCCGATCTTGATCGTCGTATACGGCCCGCCGGAAACGGTCGCGCGTTTGATGTTGTAGGTGTTAGCGAGATAAGAGAACTCCCACTTGAGTGTGACTTTGCCATCTTGCGCCGTCGCGGTCAAGCTGGTCGGCGCGGCGGGTGCGCTCGGCGCACCTTGCGTTCCACTCCATTTGAACGTCACGACGGATTTTGAGGGCAGCGAATACTGAAAAGCTTGCCCACCCCAGCGCACCTTGAACGTCTGGCTGCGGTTGTCGGCATTAACGACGATCAACACCTTGCTCCCATCCGGATTCTTGAAAGCGACGCTTTCCACTTTGTTGCTGGGAAGCGACGAGGAGGCGATGCGCGATGCGCCCGTGGCCACAAACTTGCTGGCGTGTCCAATGGAGTAGTAATCATGATTGTAAGTGACGGCGCCATTGGTTGTGTCAATGCTGACCAGCCCGGTGCAGTTGGTGCAGCCGCCGTTGTGCGGGCCGCTGTTTTGGTCAAGCGCGATGTTCCACTTGATGACGGTGCGCGCCCAGTTGCGCGTCCCGCCGATGATGAGATTCTGCAAATCCCATACCAGGTTGTCGGCCCAGTTGGTCGCCCACAGCCCACTGGTGCATTCGGTGAAATAGATGTTCCGGTCGGGGTTCACATCGCGCGTGCGAGTTTGGAACGTGGGCGAACCCGCGCCGTAACAGTGGAACGCCGATCCGGTAATGTAATTCTTGGCGGCCGCATTACTCAAGACCGTGTTCGGGTAAGGATAGAGCGCCCAGTTGTGATCGAGCACGATGATCTTCGTGCCCTTGGAGTTTAACGCCGGCCCTAAGTTGTTGGCGACGAAATTAATCTCGTCGTTGGGAGTCAGCCACATCCCCGGATAATCGCCGGGCTTGAACTGCGGCTCATTCTGGACGGTGATGCTGTTGATGGTGATTCCCTGCGCCTGATACGCATCCACGAATTTGGCGAAGTAGGTCGCGTATTCGTCATAGTATTGAGTCTGCAGCCCGCCCCGATAGAGCGAGCCGTTCGTCTTCATCCAGGCTGGTGCGCTCCAGGGGCTGCCCAATACTTTCAAAGTGGGATTTAGACTAAGCGCCTGCTGCAGCACCGGCACAATATAAGCCAGATCGTGGTTGATGGAGAAGTTGGTCAGGTTCGGGTCGGTCTGGCCGGGCGGCATGTCGTCATAGGTGTAGTGCGCGCCGTTGGTGAAGTCGCTTGCGCCCATCGGCAGCCGGACGTAGCTCATGCCGATGCCGGTCGTCGAGTTGAACAGATTGTTCATCAACGTGGCGCGCTGCGCGGTGGTTAGTTCGTTGTAAATCAACCAGGCCGAGGAATCGGTCAACGCCGCGCCGAAGCCATCCACTTGTTGATATAGGTGATTCTCGTTCACGTGAATCAACAACCCGGTCGTCGTGTCCGCGCCAAAGATGATGTTCGGCTCTTGATGCAAGAGTTTAGATTTATCGCCGGTGGTCAGCCAAACGTTGACGGCTCCACCGGCGGGGGTGGATGTGGGAGTTGCTGTTGGGCCGCCTCCGGAGGTCGGGGTAGCGGTTGGAGGCTTACCGGCGACCGAGGGTGCAGCGACCGCGTTGAGTACGGAGCTCGCCATTAAACTGAATAGGAGCAGGAGGATAACCGTAAGCGAGATTAACTGAGTGTGACGTGGATGAGTGTTCATGGCGAGTCCCCGTAATTTCTATGCTAGACCCTAAAGGTTTCTACCCGCTCCGTTTTGCTTCAAGGGCGCTTGCCGAAACCTTTAGGGTCTGGATATTAACGGAACGGCGTTTTGACGATGGACTGCGATCCATCGCCGGCGCTGGCGCTTACCCGCAAGTGGGTGTCATGCTGACCCAAGGCGTTCCAAACTTGAATCCGGACCTTACCGTTGACCAGATTACTGAACGTCCCGGACGAAGAGACCAGTGTGGTCGCTTCCGTATAAGATTGCCAGCCGGTGACGGTGTCCAGGGCAAATTGTTTATAGGTTTCCGTCCGATCCCACGTGCCGTCGCCGGTGAAGTCATACTGGACTTGCACCTGGATGGCGTCTCCGCTCCCGATGGGCACATCCACATACAAGTTAAATTTAGTGGAGAGCGTCGCGTCGTAAGTCGCGTTCACGCCCGTGCTCGTGTAGATCACCGGCAAGTGGGGCGTGTTGAGGTAGCGCTTGCCACCGGCATTCGGGATAGTGTCGCTGATTGCGCCTGTCCCAGCGGTCTCGCTCAACAGATTTCCCGAGCGCACATAGAACTGCTTCTGGGTCGGCGTGGGCGTGTTGGTAGGTTGATTGGGTGGTGTCTGCGTTCCGGTCCACTTGAAGGTCACGCCGGCGTAGGAAGCGAGCGTGTAATTGAAGGACTGCCCGCCCCACAAAACTTTGAACGTCTGCGGCGAGGTTGTGTCGTTGAAGGCGATCAACACTTTGGAGCCATCTGCATTCTTGAAGGCGACATTCAAGACTGAGGTGTTGTTGCTCGAGTCGATCCGCGCCGCGCCGGGGATCACGAACTTGCTGATGTGCCCCATCGTGTAGTATTCGATAGTGTAATCCACCTGTCCCGACTGGGCGTCGCCGTTGTGAACGGTGACCAATCCGGTGCAGGTGCCGCAGCCGTTGTAATGCGGGCCGTGATTCTGATCCAGCGCGAGACCCCATTTGACGATGTTCTTCGACCAGTTGCGCGTAACGCCGATGATGTCCTCGAAGTCCTGCTTGATCTGATTGGTGATCCACGTGCCGCCCGAGCGCTCCGTGAAGAACGTCTGTTGCGGCGGGTAAGCGTCATGGATCAGAGTCTGCTTGCCGTAATCTGAGGGATTGACCGGCCAGTAACCGTGCCAGGCAACCCCGGCCACTTGGCTGGAATTTCGGATGGCGGTGTCTTGCAGCAGTGGCTCGACCCAGGCGCTATCACCCCAGTTGAAGTCTAATAGCATGACTTTGGTGCTGAGATTATTGGCGGCGAGCGCCGGCAGCACATGATTCTTCAAGATAGTAATCGCGGCGGCCGAGGTCATGTTCATGCCCGGATACGACATGGGTGGATGGGTGTTGCAGCAGTTCGGTTCGTTCTGCAGCGAGATGTAATTGATGGGGATGCCCTGCGCCGCATACGCCTGAATGTACTTGACGAAGTAGGTGGCGAAGTGCGGGTAATACTGGCTAAGCAAGCTGCCGCGAATCATGGAATTGTTATCTTTCATCCACGCCGGGGGACTCCACGGAGAACCCATCACCTTCAAATTCGGGTTGAGCGTTTTGGCTTGAGCCGTGAGCGGCGCGACATCCATCAAGTCATGCGCAATCGAGAAGTTGGGCAGGCTGGAGTTGGAAGCGTCGGCGGGATTATCGTCGTAGGTGTAGAGGAAGCGCGCCAAATCCGAAGCGCCCATTGGGTTGCGCAGGAAGCTCACACCAATCCCGTTCACCGGATCGAACAACTTAGTCATCACGGTGTCGCGCGCGCTCTGGGTGAGCAGGCCGCTGCTGTTCAGCAGCCAGCCAGCTGAATCCGTCATAGATGCGCCGAAGCCTTCCATCGTCTGATAAGTGAGGTTCTCGTCCACCTGAATCACCTGATTGCCGTTCGGCGTGTCGGTGACGAAGGTGACGTTGGCCTGCGGCTCCAGGCCTTTGATGACGGTGAGGCCGTCCGCAGAGGCGGTCGTCATCCAGACATTGACCGGGACATCCGCGGTCAGACCTGGGGTGGGGGAGGCAAGCAGACAGCCTAAGATGGAAACGACGACGGCGAGCGAGATGCCAAAAAAGGGTTTCGAGGCGCGTTGCGATTTCATGATGGTTACTCCTTAACCGTGACAAGTGAGGCGGTGGCTGGTAGCTGGTTGCTAGCCGCTGGTGGTTGGCAGTTGTTCATTGGATTGATCTTTCGTCATAGTGAACGGCTCATTTTAGTCTCTGGGTGTTCTAATCTTCTTAAAACATATTTTGTATCATGTAATAACTAAGTCAATAGTACGATTCTTTCCAGTTTTTCAGTTATTAAGAGAGAAATCAGTCTCCAAGAGGCCGACCTAGACATAAGGGCTGTTTGGATAGGGAGTTGGGGGCTGTTAGAGTTTGTGTGCCGTGCCATTGAAGACCAACGTGCCACCTCCGTTGGTTCCTGGGCCGGATACAGGGCAATCGCATCTAAATTGGCCGGGAAGTCGGCTAAGATAGCGGGTATCCCTTTTTCATGGAGGCCCTTATGCCCCAGCGACTGCCCGGAGCGTTGGCGACGAGTTTCGCCAGTTTGCGCGACC